>Ga0272443_10000103_pt1 | contig 165437 bp, 152 predicted proteins | sample SSMAcet12_FD_193581 | JGI IMG/M metagenome (GOLD analysis project Ga0272443, IMG submission 193581) | Marine sediment archaeal communities from Little Sippewissett salt marsh, Falmouth, MA, United States - SSM-Acet-12 | ecosystem: Environmental > Aquatic > Marine > Wetlands > Sediment ... | reverse complement strand
CTCTCCTGTGTGTCCCGGGATGATGTCGCTCGCGCATCTCCTGGGCTTCCTGTCTCCGGATACTGTTTTTGCCGAGTCTCCATGGAACCTGTGGTGAGTATAGATGGCTTGCTGCAGAAAACAGCGGAACGGAAGATACTCTAAAGTTTTGTTTACCACAGCCAAACAGAGGAAGGTCACCGTCCCAGGAACGATACTCTCACCATTGCCGCCCATCATCTTACAAGTTTCAGTGTCACAGAAAGGACAAAAAAAGAAGCAGAGGAACGCAAGTTCTTCTGCTTCATAGCGAAAGACGGGATTTGAACCCGCGACATCCACCTTGGCAAGGTGGAGCTCTACCGCTGAGCTACTTTCGCAATTCGGTCCTTTGCGAGAGGAGGGACTTGAACCCTCACACCAAAGGTACTAGATCCTAAGTCTAGCGTGTCTGCCAATTCCACCACTCTCGCAAGTGGCTTTGAGCCGTAAAGGGATCGAACCTTTGACCCGCAGATTAAGAGTCTGCTGCTCTACCAGCTGAGCTAACGGCCCATACAAAATGTCTCATGCGTCCGGCAGGATTCGAACCTGCGACCTACGGATTCGAAGTCCGGAACTCTATCCAGCTGAGCTACGAACGCGTTCATTCCACCAAATGCGGTGAGGGTGGATGACGGGGCTCGAACCCGCAACAACCAGATCCACAATCTGGTGCTCTACCATTGAACTACATCCACCATGATCATGTTCACACATACCGTAGTGGACATGTGTAATCGACAAGAAGAAACATGCCTGAAATGGAAAGAATTGTCAAGTGCCCCCGGCTATTTCTCTGCACAGAAGAGGAGAAAATCTCTTGCGGCATCAACCTCCTTATCGATCAGGGTTTCAGAAAATGCTGTGAGGAGTTCGTTGATGAGATCCTCCGTCATCTGATATCTTGAAGCAAGAAGTTCCTGTACTTCTTTGCGTCTGTATACTTTCGGGCTGTGTACTTTATGTATCCCCTGGCACACAGTGAACCCTTCCAGCTCAAGTGTGCGGACAATCTCTTCCTCAGTGAGATCGGGAAATCGCTGGTGCATGAAGTTCTCCTCCTGTTCCCTGAGAAGCTTTTTCAGCCTCGTATCCCCTATATAGTCAGATAATCTGGAGGTCCTGTGCGGAAGCAGCTGTACAGCGCTGAAGGCTCCACCTTCCCGGAGTTTCTGCCGCATGTCATGAACCTGATACCTGACGGATGAGGATAGGGGATTGTACGATATGATATGATCAAACTGTTCTATACCGTTCAGGTTTTCTGAGGCGAACTGATGGGGTGGAATGATGAAGGTTGAGGGTCTGGTCAGGAGGTCAAGATGTTCAGCAAACTCATCCAGATACTGTTTTTCCTCCTCTGTGGTACATAGAACGCTTGTAGAGCCTTCAGGACATCTGCGGATAGCTTCCCATACCAGGAACCCTTTGGAGGGATGTGTAATAAGCACTGTATGATTGCGCTTCAGCGGGATCATGGCGAATAGTGTGTCCCGCAGAAAGGCAAAGGACTCATTCTGGTTGGTGAGTGTCCGTTCTATCCACCGCATCTCATTCCTGTTGACCGGAGAATAGGTAAGATTCTGATCGTGTTCGAGTGCGGGCTGCAGTTCACTTTGTACCTCTCGCCTTTCGAGAACAGTCTGTTTGAGCGTCCCTTCATATCCGTTCGTCCCCGGATGGTAGAAAATCTGCCCCTGGAGGGCTGAGGGGAGATACTGCTGAGCTACCCAATGGTCCGTGTATGCGTGCGGATATAGGTACCCTTCTCCGTGCCCAAACCCCTTCCCGTCTCTGCTTGTATCTTTCAGATGGTTCGGGACAAGACCCTCCTTCTCCTTCTGTACGCTCTTGAGAGCATCAAAGAACCCGAGTGTGGAGTTGCTCTTCTGAGCAGTCGCTGCATAGAGGGTAGCATGAGCAAGATGAAAGCGTCCTTCCGGAAGGCCGATCCGATCAAAAGCCTGGGCATCACTGAGGATGACACCGATAGCCTGCGGATCTGCCAGAGAGATATCCTCTGCGGCACTGATCAGCAGTCTTCTGAATATGTAGGAAGGATGTTCACCTGCATGGACCATCTTTGCAAGCCAGTACAAGGCAGCATCGGGATCGCTGCCGCGGATTGATTTGATGAAGGCGCTGATCGTATCAAAATGGTAATCGCCTTCCTTGTCATAGAGTACGGCTTTCCGCTGGATACTCTCTTCAGCCGTGGCGCGGGTGATGATACGGTCTGCACCTGAATTCATACTCGAGTGTTCGTCTGTTTCAACGGCCAGTTCAAGAGCGTTGAGCAGGCTTCGTGCATCACCGTTGGCCACATTGATAAGATGTTCCAGTGCTCCATCTTCGAACTGAATCTTCTGATTGCCGTATCCTCGTTCAGGATCTCCAAGAGCCTGTCGGGCTATCTCGAGCATCTCTGCATCGGTAAGTTTGAGAAGCTGAAAGATCCTGCTTCTTGATACAAGGGCGGGATTCACCTCAAAGTACGGGTTCTCGGTGGTTGCTCCTATGAGTATGCACGTTCCATTCTCGACATGAGGCAGAAGTGCATCCTGCTGACTCTTATTCCAGCGGTGCACTTCGTCGATAAACAGTATAGTGCGTTTGTCATAATGTTTTAGACGGTTAACAGCCTGTTCGATCTCATAGCGAAGCTCTTTTACACCCGAGAGCACCGCGTTCAGTGTGGAAAAATGACTTCGGGTGGAATTGGCAATGACCCGTGCAAGAGTGGTCTTCCCGGTACCAGGGGGGCCGTACAGGATGATCGAAGAGAGCTGATCCATCTGAATGGCGCGACGAAGCAGACGTCCCTTACCGATAATGTGTTCCTGACCTATATACTCTTCGAGCGTTCTCGGACGCATACGAAATGCAAGAGGCTGATGTGTAGTGCCGCTGTGGTCATCGAAGAGATCCATACAGCCGATTATAGCCGGCTATGAGCATGTGGACAACAGTAATATGGGCAGGAGATCCCAGTTCAGAGTGCGAATAACCTTATGGCAGGAGATTCATAGTCAATGGCGAGCGATCTGATGATTCCCTCCTCTTTTCCCATCTCCTGTGCCAGTCTTGACAGGATAGAGTTGATTGCCTGTGTGTAGGATATCTCCTTGAGTGGTTGCGGGGTAGGGGCCCCCTCTCTGAAGGCTTCTATCCTGCGAATACTGTTGAGTATGGAAAAGAAGGATTCGGCGGCCTCTGCGACCTGTTGATCCGATGAAAGAAAATCCGTTACGGAATCTGAGACAATGGGAAGGAAAAAGGTGCTCATGTAGCGGGTCACCGCATCACTGTCCCCCTCTATTAGACGGAAAGGATCGCTGAGGTCGTTTACTACGATAAGAGAGTCGGCAGACTCAACATTTTCACTCACAAATCGTATCAGACTCTCTTTCAGAGCATCTTCAAGGCCGGCCAGCCTTTTCGGTATTCCTGCTTTCTCTCGGTGCTGTGCTATACTGGTGAGCAGGTCATCGGAAAACAGTTCACCCTCACTGAGGCCTTCGATATGGGAAGGCAGACTAGACATGGCATTACGAGCTGCAAGCAGGGCGATCTCCTTCACTCCCTGACGTGCAAGCTCGAGCTCCTGCTCAGTGGGGACCTCTATGCTCTGCGGGCTCTGGCAGGCTGAGAACACGAGAAGAATCAAAGCGGAAAGAAGGGCATTTCTAATACCGTGACGAAGATTCATTGCATCACTATAACACGAAGAGTACCGTAGGTGAATGCTGATCGGATGCACATCGCATATACTTCCTCAGACGAAACTCTCTCTCACGTCCTTGACCATAGAGGGAAAAAGTAGGAAATTGGTAGTACATGAAATGATCAATGGTAAAGGAGTGCGTATGGCTACCATGCAATCTACATTTCTTACGAACATAAAAGCTCGGGAGAACAGTCTTCTCAGGAACGTGTATATGTGGATGACAGCAGGGCTTACCCTGACTGCAGTGGTTTCGTATGCCATTGCTTCGAGTGAGTCGGTGATGCGGATGTTGTTCTCCAATTCTTTCCTGTTCCTGTTCATCATCATTGGACAGCTTGCACTGGTCATGTACCTGAGCACGCGATTGAACAAGATGAGTGCGACCTCAGCGGTTGTCTCTTTTGCCGGGTATTCGATTCTCACAGGTATATCTCTTTCCATTATTATCTACGCATATACTGCGATAACGATTTCGAGAGCATTTTTCACAACAGCTCTGCTGTTCGGCTCAATGAGTTTTTACGGTATGGTGACGAAAAAGAACCTTGATGGAATCGGTCACTACCTCATCATGGGACTGTGGGGGATTATTATTGCATCGCTGGTGAATCTCCTGTTCAGAAGTACCGGACTGTACTACATCGTAAGTTATCTGGGGGTTTTCATCTTCCTCGGCCTTACCGCTTGGGATACACAGAAGATCAAACGGATGAATGATCAGGTGGGAATGAATATGGACGAGGATACCTATGTGAAGCTCTCTATAATAGGTGCTCTCATGCTCTATCTTGATTTCATAAACATTTTCCTCTTCCTCCTGAGGATATTCGGTCGGGGCAGAGATTAGCTTTCTGTATTTTCGTACGTGAGAACTGCCGGCGCCTGAAACATGGTTGCCGGTTTTTTTCTGGAGAACGTACCCTGATGATACCTTTCAGATGACAGGTGCTTCTGTGTCGGTTGATTCTTCAGGCTGATTCTTCTGATCCTGGAGGCTGTGCCGGGGAGATGGTCTGCAGTACTGTGGTTTCACACAAGGACTTTATCATGCCGGGTAGGATACCTTGTGAGCTTCGAGTGCAGAGCGAAGGGTGGAAAAGTCAGGGCGGGGTCCCTCTATGAACGTCCTTCTTCTACCCACATGATTGAGCGTGTGTGCATCGGAGCCTTGTAAGACAGGGTACGGGCCATCAAGATAGGTCCTGTCAAGGTGGATCATTTCTACAGCGGAGTAGGGTGCAGCAGGGAGAAATCCCAGATTGGCAAGTGCGCTGTTGCTCGGGCGGTCTATGTGTGCCGGAACAGCCAGTCCATCATGGGAAAGAATCAGTCCGATAAGGTCTTCAAACGAATAGGTCGAGGGACCGTACAGGAGATAGTCAACTTCTCCTGTTATCTCGCAGTTTACATTCACGATATGCTGATGCCCGAAGAGTCTCACGTTGTTTTCAATCTTTACAAGGCTCTTTGTGATGATTTGAGAGAATTCGAGTGCTTCCTCAACCGTCTCGAACAGACTGAGGAGATGGACCTCTTCGATCGTGGTGATCTCCATGCCGTAGACGCCGGTGATTCCTACAAGGTCACAGGCTTCCTTGAAAGCGATGAGGTTTGCCGTTGAGTTGTGGTCGCTGAGCGCAACCATGTCTATTCCTTTGTCCTTGGCTTCAAGGGCCAGGATGGAGGGATAGAAATCATCATCTGCACAGGGGCTGAGGCAGGAGTGATTGTGAAGGTCAATGGAGAATCTCATTTGAGAGCTTTCAATACCCCGTCAAGTCTGACTGATGCCTGATATTGCGTCTCCTGTGTCTGAAGAATCGCGACACCTTCCGCTTCGGCACTCTCTATCATGTCTTGAAGAGCCTCTCGTCCGTTGCAGAGGATGATTGCGGTCAATGAAAGCAGAGAAGCCACAGCTACGGTGTTCTTATGTCCCTGAATTGTAATGAGCAGTTCATCTTCATCTGCATGACCCATAACATCACTTAAGAGGTCGCCTGCATACCCCCCCGAAACGTTTCTCTCGGGGTCTTTCATCGTTACCACTGTATACCCGAGAGCTTCAGCTACCTTTGCTATGTTCGCCATCCGTGTTCTCCTTCTGATACGATTTCATCATCTCGATTTCCTTTTCGCTGAATTTCACTGTCGCTACGACGAGGGTTCCCTGAGAGGTGCTGGAGATAGAGAAGGAGTCACTGACACTCTTCACATTGGGCAGACCCATCCCCGCTCCAAAACCAAGGGAGCGAATCCATTCGTTAGCGGTTGAGTATCCCTTTTCGAGAGCCTTGTCGACATCGGGAATCCCGGGACCTCTGTCTTCACTGGTTATAGTCACTTCCTGTGGTCCATACTCCGCCGTAATCCGACCACCGTTGGAGTGCACGACAAGATTTATCTCAAGTTCGTAGCTGGCTATAGCAGCTTTTCGAATTGTTCTTGGGAAAAGACCTGATTTTTTCAGTCGTTTCTTGATTTCTGTGGAGGCAAAGCCTGCATTTTCGAAATCATGTTTCATTATGGAAAAGGAGGTGACTTCCCGGGAAAGGCCGTCTATTATCAGCGTCTCCTGATTCATTCTCTCCATGTTTTCGACTTCCCGGTTGATTTCCCACAGAAGACGAGTTGTAATATCTCGGGTCGTAACGATACCGACTAGCTCCTTGTTCTTCGAAAGTACAGGAAGACGATGATATCGGTACCGATCGAAATAGCTGATGGCGAAACTGACCGGCATATCCTCTTCGAGGACAATCAGATTCTTGCTCATGTGGTATTCTACTGCATCTCCTACATATCCCTGATCAAGAGCCTGTATGATATCATCCATGCTCACGATGCCGATCAGCCGTTTAGCGGATACTACAGGGACTCCCGTGATCGACTTCTCTCTCATCAGGTGCTGTACTTCCCTCATCGTCGCATCGCGCGTTACGGCGTGCAGGTTCCGGGTCATGACATCCTTGACCTTGAGGCGGTAGATAAGTTCCAGGATGATAGTGGGAGATGTATAGGTGTTTATCGGAATCGTCTGCATAGTGAGAAAGTATACACAAATGACTGTAACTATGAAAGGTATTTTGATAGAGTAGAGGGGAAATGGAGAGTGAACGTACGAGTATGAGGCAACCCTTAATCATCGCCGAGACCCCGCAGTATATTATTGTCGAAAAGCCTCATGGAGTTCCGACGGTTCCTCTGAAAAAGGGCTCTGAGATTCCTACGCTTCTGGACATCGCAGGAACCCAATACCCTGAGATTCTCGGTGATACCCATGAAGGGTTCACCCTTCACCGGCTCGACACTGCAACTCGAGGGCTTGTTCTATTCGCACGGACGGCAGAGAGCTATGCTGTGTTCCAGGATCTGCAGAAGCGAGGTGGAATCCTGAAGGAATATCTGGCCATCTGTTCCACCGAATCTGAAGGATCGGTCACAGATGGGTATCCGCCTGTTTCACACCGTCCCGTTCCTCAGCAATGGGATGTTATCACAAGCCGTTTCAGACCATGGGGTAGAGGTAGAAAGGCAGTGCGTCCTGTCACCTCGCAGTCCCCTGCATCAGCATCTCTTAAGGCCGGCAGGAGCGATTACCGTACTGAGGTCTTCATCCACAGTGAAGGTGAAGCCCGAGTGAACTGTGAGGTAAAGATCGTGAACGGTTTCCGTCACCAGATTCGCAGTCATCTAGCATGGTTCGGCTACCCGATCATCGGTGATGAGCTGTATGGTGGACGGGAGAGTGATGTGCTTCACCTGTACGCTTGCGGTCTTGCTTTTTTTGACCGATATATGAATAGAAATGTCCATTATACACTAGAAATAAAAGATCTGGATAAGGAGTGATGCGATATGAGTGATGAGAGAGAGAGGAAGCTTGCACAGCTGCTTGTAGACTATTCGGTGGATCTGCACAAGGGTGAGCGTTGTCTTATCAATGCTGTTGATGTCCCGTCCTCTATGGTAGAGGAGCTTATCACAGCAGTATACCGCAAGGGAGGCTACCCTGAGGTGAACTACACAAGTATCACGATAGAGAGAGCGATTATCGAGGGGGGGAATGCCGAGTCGTTCGCATCCCTTGCAGACAGTGATTCTTATCGGATGGATAGAATGGATGCTTTCATCGGTATCCGGGGGGTAATAAATCCCAAGGAGATGAGTGGAATCACCACTGCTATGAGTGATTATCTTACCTGCTATAATACTCCTGTACATCATGACCGACGGGTAGCGAACACCAAGTGGGTAGTTCTCCGTTACCCGACGTTTCTCATGGCTTCGCAGGCAGGTATGCCGATGCGTCAGTTCACCGACTATTTCTACTCCATGATCCTTGATGTCGACTATTCGAGGATGTCTGATTCAATGGATGCGGCGGTTGCGTTCATGAACCGGGCAAAGGATGTTCATGTAGTAGCAGAGGGAACCGATCTCAGGATGTCAATCGAGGGTCTCCCTGCCATAAAGTGTGCAGGAAGAAGAAATATCCCCGATGGTGAGATCTACACTGCTCCTGTCAGGGATTCGGTGCAGGGCATCATCACCTATAATACTCTCAGTACCTATGAAGGAACAACCTTCAACGGTGTCCGTTTTGTGATCAGGGACGGTAAGATCATCGAAGCGACTGCAAACAATACCAGACGTCTCAACGAGATTCTGGATACTGATGAAGGGGCGCGCTATTTTGGCGAGTTCGCACTCGGATGTAATCCGCGTATCACATCACCTATGGATAACACATTGTTCGATGAAAAGATTGCGGGTTCGATTCACTTTACTCCGGGTAATGCCTATACAACCTGCGATAACGGCAACAGAAGCGGGATACATTGGGACCTTGTGCAGATCCAGCGCCCAGAATACGGGGGAGGGGAGATTTACATGGATGGAGAACTGATCCGCAAGGATGGGGTTTTCGTACATGAGGCGTTCAGCGCACTCAACTGATCGGGTGTGGCTGGCAATGCCCGCCCGACAGAGCCGGGACAAGGAGGCTTCGCCTCCCTGTCAATGTTCAGCACTGAACACAACGGTTCTGTTCTGCCAGATGATGATACGGTGCTCCAGATGTGATTCCACAGCACGGGTCAGAACTCTACGTTCCACATCTTTTCCCACTTTTCTCAGTGCGTCGGGTGTGAGTTCATGATTGACCCGGACCACATCCTGTTCGATGATGGGTCCCTGATCAAGGTCTTCTGATGCGTAGTGAGCTGTCGCTCCTATCATCTTCACTCCCCGTTCGTATGCACGTCGGTAGGGATTCGCTCCCTGAAAGGCGGGGAGAAAGGCATGATGAATGTTTATGATCTTACCGTACCATTCCTGGGTGAATTCAGGGGTGAGAATCTGCATATAGCGAGCCAGGACAACGAGGTCGATATGATGCTGTGCAAGAAGTTTGCGTATTTCATGTTCCTGCTCTTCCTTTTTCCCTTTTTCTATCGGCAGGTAATAGTATGGAATCCTGAACTGGTCAGCAATATGCTCGAGATCGGGGTGATTGGAAATGATGAGAGGTATCTCGCAGGACAGGTCCCCTTCGTGGTGTCGGCTCAGAAGATCAAAGAGCGTATGGCTTGTCTTGCTGACGAGAATCGCCATGCGCGATTTATAGTCGGTGAAGTGGCATTCCCAGGTAAGACCGAGAGTCTGAGCAAAGACGGCGAACTCCTCCTGCAGGGCCTTGCGGGTCGTGTGAAGGTCCGCTATATCAAGTTCCAGCCTCATATAGTAGCGTTTCCCTATCGTGTCACTATGCTGCTGGCAATGAAGGATATTGAATCCCCGTGAATAAAAGTACTGGCTGATCTCTGCCAGCAGACCCTTTCGGTCCTCTCGCTGGATCAGAAAGATGATTTTGTTCATATGTCTCTCTCTATGGTTGATACCTGGCTGGTAGTATAGCGGGAAGGAATGGATGATTCAACTCGTACACTACACTTCTTTTCCCTGATACGGGGCTGTTTTCAGCTCTTCTGAGTCTTCAGGTGTATTGAGTATCACCTCAACCTTCATCTCTGCGGCATCCAGACTTTTTTGCACCTCTCGGCCGATACCGACCCCTTCTTCGAACAGGCGAAGAGCCTCCTCAAGAGGGGTAGCCTCATCCTTAAGTGCCAGCGTTATCGATTCCATACGTTCAAGTTTTTCTTCAATGTTCATATCTCTCTGCCTTCCTCTATAATCGTATCTGTTGTGACTTTCAGACTCCCTCTATGCAGTCTCACCTCAAGCCGTTCCCCCGGGTGTACCCGGTGCGCATCAACAAGTCTCCCGTCTTCTTCTTCCTTCGTGACAATCGCATAGCCCCTCTTGAGGATGCTTAACGGACTCAGAGCATGAAGTTCCTGCAGTCGGGCTTTCAGTTCCTGTTCTGTGTGCTTCACTTTCAGGCGAATCAGGTGTTCACCGGTACTGAACAGTTCATCACTGCGCTGTGAATACTCTCTGAGTCTCCAGGAGATTCTTTCGTGCATCATCTGAGGACTGTTGATATTCGTTGTTGTCCGTGCCTGTCTGATTCGGTGATTCATCGAAAGGGCTATCTCTCTCATGCCCGCATTCAGCCGTTCCAGTATGGTTGCATATGAAGTGCTGACGAGTTCACCGGCGGCTGATGGGGTGGGAGCCATCAGATCAGCGGCATAATCACTCAGCGCATGGTCTATTTCGTGTCCTACCGCACTGATCACAGGAATCTGACACTGGTATATCGCTTCGATGACCTGCGGTTCGCTGAAGGGAAGAAGGTCCTCCATCGAACCTCCTCCTCTGGTGACTATGAGTACATCGAGCTCCCTTGTCCTTGCAGCCTGAGCTATTCGCTGAGCGATCATCTCTCCCGCCTTCTCACCCTGAACGAGGGTAGGATAGATAATGATCTGCAAGCCTCTACTGCGTCGTTCGAGAACATGGAGAATGTCCCGGATGGCAGCCCCGGTGTCACTGGTAACCACACCGATGGTCGAGGGAAAGGGAGGTATAGGTTTTTTACGGACCTCATCGAAGTACCCAAGCGAGGCATAGTGCCTCTTGCGTTCTTCAAGGAGTGCCAGGATATCACCCTCGCCTGCATAGCGTATCGACTCAGCTATGAGCTGGTAGGTTCCACGGGCAGCGTATACGCTGATACTGCCACGTACGATCACCTTATCCCCATCAGCGGGAGTAAACGACGCATTTCTCTGGCGTGAACGGAACATCACCACCGACAGGCTGCTGAAAGCGTCCTTGATGGCAAAGTAGTAGTGTCCGCTCGCTGCCGGTCGGAAGTTACTGATCTCTCCTGTCACGAGGATGTTCGGAAACTGCATTTCGAGTTGTGCTTTTACAACCTGCGTGATTCCGCTTACACTGTATACCTGAGTTTCAGGCATTGTCGATCTCCTTACGGCAGATGCACCTGTCCGGTGACAGCATTCATGATGTCACTATAAGTCGGATTATTTGGCTGAATCAATCGTGTGCCTCACTGTTCATTTCCTCTCTGGAAGAGGTTTCCTGTTTTTTTCTGGTTCCGTTCTGGATTAACACACCCGAACCGATCAGGATTACTGCCAGTATGACAGTCACCGCAGTAGTGAAATAGTAGAAAGAAGAGAACAGGAGTGACAGTGCTGTACCTCCTGCCGCAGAGGAAGCGATGATGGCAGTCCATCGCCGAAAGCGGTATTCGGCGATAAACAGCACGAACACAAGAAGGATGTACACAATCGACGCGACTAGATAGCTGATACTCTGATGTGTCAGCAGGGTAAGACCGACAGGGACGGAAGAGGGTGCGAGGATGATGAGAACAGAGGGAGCAGCTTTTCTGCAGAAACGGGTGACCAGGTAGGTTGTCAGTAAGGTCATGCCGATAATGATCAGTGACTGATAAAACGGTAACTGAGTGGCCCATTCGAGCAGCTCCTGGAATGTCGGCAGAGCGGGAGCTGAAGTCTGAAAAGAGAAGAATGCCAGGTGGAATGCGAACAGGAGTGAAAAGAAGAGGGAGATTCCCAGTGCATAGGAAAAGAAAGCTCCATGAAAGAGAAGGAACGCGCTTATCAGAGAGAGCGGGATCATCAATGTCGCAGGTATCGTCATACACCCATCCCCTTAAGTAAAAAGACAGCTCCGAGGAGCTGTCTCTTTTGTAGTGCGGATCCCCTTAATCTGGTATGATTGCGCCTGTAGGACATGCATCCACACAAGCTCCGCAACTGATACAGACATCAGCGTCGATGACATAGATATCGCCTTCGCTGATTGCATCAACCGGACATTCCGGCAGACATGCGCCGCAAGCAACACATGAATCGGTGATTTGATAAGCCATATTAGGACTCCTTTCAAACAGGATATGTGTGACTATATACTCATCAACTTGGTACGTCAAGGGGAACTCTCCAGTGATGAACCTCTTGTTGAGGATCTCTCTTTTAGGTACTATGAGGCACGAGAATAATGAAACAGAAGGAACGAGTGTGCATATGAACAAGGCTATCGTACTTGCAGAAAAGCCCTCAGTTGCGAGAGAGATCGCAAAGGTTATCGGTGCCCATAAGAGGGCCAGGGGCTACATTGAAGGACCCTCTCACATCGTCACCTGGGCGCTTGGACATCTGATAGAACTCAGTGAACCGGCAGCTTACTCCCCAAACTATAAACGATGGACTCTATCCTCCCTTCCTATGCTCCCGCAGGAGCTGACTCTTGAAGTCATGAAAGGAACACAGGACCAGTACGAGATTGTCAGTTCTCTGATGCACCGCGATGATGTGGATTCCCTTATTATCGCAACAGATGCAGGCAGAGAAGGGGAGCTCGTAGCACGATGGATCATGAAGAAGGCCGGATGGAAAGGGGATGTGAAACGATTGTGGATCAGCAGTCAGACCCGGCAGGCGATTGAGGACGGATTTTCTTCTCTGAAACCTGCAGAGCTCTTCGACGGGCTCTATAGAGCCGGAGAAGCAAGAAGTGCCGCCGACTGGTATGTCGGGATGAATGTCACTCGTGCCCTGACCTGCCGTTTCAACTCGAGACTCTCCGCAGGACGGGTTCAGACTCCGACCCTTGCCCTGATGTGTGAGCGGGAGGATGAGAGAGAGGCCCATGAAGGTTCCATCTACTGGACTGTGAGGGCAAATCTGGGACTGTTCAGTGCTTCCCTTCATGATGAGGAGGGTGTCATGAAAGTGCCCTCGATGGAAAAACTCGATCAGATTGTGTCGGACCTCGACGGCAGAGATGCTGCTGTGCAGGAGGTGGTGACGCAGGAGGTGAAGGACCAGCCTCCGCTTGCCTATGATCTCACAGAGCTGCAGCGTGATGCGAATACTATCCTCTCGTACAGCGCGAAGGAGACCCTTGATATACTGCAGCGGTTATATGAAGTCCACAAGATAGTCACCTATCCTAGAACTGATAGCCGGTACATCACTGAGGATATCGTGCCGACCCTGAGTGGCAGACTGCACGCGCTCAAGGATACCGATTTCGGTCAGCTCTCTATGATGTATCTTGATCACGGTTTCCCCGGAGACCTCTCCCGATTCGTTTCTGAGACCGATGTCACTGACCATCATGCGATCATCCCCACTGAACAGAAGGTGGACCTGAAGGTTCTGAACGAGAAAGAGAAGCATCTGTGGGCACTGATAGCCTTGAGGTTTCTCGAGGTTCTCAGCGCCGACTATATCTACGATTCAAGCGCAGTCGTACTCAGCTCCGCAGGCTATACGTTTAAGACACGCTTTATCACTAAGAAACAGAACGGCTGGCGTGACATGAGAGCATTTGCCCCTGAGGCTCTGAAAAAAGGGGAGAAGGAAGATCTGCTCGGGGATGATGCTCTGCCCGCGTCTGTCGCTGCAGGAGCTTCATTCACGATTCGCAAGGTCCGCACCCGCAAAGTAAGTGACAGGCCACCTGAGCGCTACAGTGAAGCAACCCTTCTTTCAGCCATGGAGCATGCAGGCAGGTTTGTCGATGAGGCTGATATGAAAAAGAGTCTCAAGGGAGGAATCGGCACTCCCGCCACTCGAGCGGACATTATTGAGAAACTGATACAGAACCACTATATTGAACGGGAAGGGCGCCACCTTGTACCCACCAGTTATGGGAGAGAACTCATTCGGCTTGCACCTGAGATGCTTCGCTCACCTCTTCTTACCGCCCAGTGGGAGTCCCGTCTCAGTGCAATCAGTGATGGCTCCCACTCCTATGAATCTTTCATATCGGACATCAAAAAAGAGACAGCATCCCTTGTTTCCTCGATCGCACAGAGCAGGGAACGGTTTTCCCCTCAGGACCCTGATGCGAAAATCTGTCCCTATTGTTCGAAACCCATGATCAAAGCACGCGATAATGAGGGTAGAGTGCACAATATATGTCTTGCACTGAACTGTTCGTATGAAGAGATGCTTGTTCCTCCCAGGACAACCAGGCAGGTGAGTGTGAAACGTGTTAAAACAGGTGCAGGAGGAAGAGAACGCAAAGTCGTCGTCAAGACCAGCGATGCTCCTCCTGCAGTTCCCGTTACTGTAGAAGTCGTTCGTGAGAGCAAGATGAGAGCGCGTCCGGCACATGGTGAGAGACTCCGGAAGGGGCCTCGGAAGGGTGACGATACCAGGCAAAAGAGTGAGCAGCGGCCGAAGAATACTCCCAGAGATACTTCTATGAGTACAGGAGCCACCTTCGCCGACCTGCTTGCGGAAAGCGAGAGGAGAAAAAAGGATCGGGACAGGAAGAAGAAGCGTTAATACATTTGCCGTAGATCCTTTACGAAGCAGCGAAAATGCAGCACTCCGGTAGAAGTATGTGCTTTTTTTTCATACTTTGTTCACATTATAGGTATGAACATATATAATGAATATGTAGCATAGGGATAAACCATGAGAATTCTTTTGACCGCAGATTCATATCTTCCAGCAAAAAACGGAGTAGTCACATCTCTGGTGAACCTTCGTGAGGGCCTGACCGCTCTCGGTCATGAAGTAAGAATCCTGACACTCAGCGACCGTCATCATACCTACTATCAGGATGGTGTGTGGTATCTCAGGTCAGTCTCTCTCGGACCGATGTATCCCGGTCTCCGCTTCCGTGATACTCTGGGCAGGAATACGTTGAATGACCTGATACGATGGAACCCGGATGTCGTCCATTCACAGAGTGAGTTCAGTACTTTCAGCCTGGCCAGACGCATTGCGAACACTGTGGGCGCACCGTTCATCCATACCTACCACACCCTCTATGAAGATTACACTTCTTACTTCTTCCCCTCTCGCAGGGGAGGTCGGGCGCTGGCTCAACGATTCAGCCGGTATGTGCTGTCTCACACCGACGCAGTGATCGCTCCCACCGAGAAGATCCGTACGCTTCTGAAAATCTACGGGGTTAAGGTTCCCATAGAAGTGATTCCGACAGGTGTCAATGTAGCCCGATTCAGAGAGAGAAACCCCCAGGCGGTTCAGGCTCTCAGGTCACAGTACAGTATCGGCCCTGATGACTTTGTCATGCTGTACATCGGTCGTCTTGCGACTGAGAAATCCATAGATGAACTGATCCGGTTCTTCCCGAAGGAAAGCAATCATATAAAACTGCTTATTGTAGGTGATGGACCTGAGCAGGAGGCGCTCGAATCTCTCGTTGCTTCGCGGGATCTTCAGGATCGAGTCATTTTTGCAGGAGCGCAGGAGTATGAGGTTATTCCCCTTTTCTATCAACTCGGCAATCTGTTCTGCAGTGCCTCAAGGAGTGAGACCCAGGGGCTTACCTATGTCGAGGCACTCTCTTCGACCCTGCCGGTTCTGGGCAGAGCAGACAGCTGTATCGACGGACTGGTTCAGGACGGTGTGAACGGCTGGCAGTATTCCAGCAGAGAGGAGTTTGTCAGGAATATAGACCTTCTCGCCGGCGATGATGCACTGCAATCAGAAATGTCGTGCAATGCACGTGAGTCAAGCATTCCCTATTCTCAGGAGACCTTTGCCCGCGCGGTGGAATCCTTGTATATGACACAGTGGACCAGAAAGAATATGCAGAAAAACTGGTCAGCCTAGATCGGAAGGGTTCAGGAGTATCGCAGACACACAAAACCGGCAGTTCCGCTGCCGGTACGAAAAGAGGTGTGAAGGTAGCAGGCATGGTATCAGGTTTCTATGAAACGATGATATCTTTCATCGAGTAGAGCCCTGTAGATCGTGTGTAAAGGAATCGTGCAGCGGCGATAGCCCCGGTTGCGAACACCTGCCGGCTGAAGGCCTGATGACGGATGCTGATGAGTTCATCCTCGCCGGCAAACAGTATCTCGTGGTCTCCCACTATCGTACCGCCGCGTACCGCGTGAATTCCGATTTCATCACCGTTTCTCAATGTATCGGCACCTTCCCTTCCGTAGGTATAGTGTACCTCATCCTCTCGGGCTTCTTTAACCGAATCGGCGAGCATAAGAGCAGTGCCGCTCGGGGAATCCTTTTTCATGCGGTGGTGCTTTTCTATTATCTCCACATCAAAACCGCTTCCCAGAACTTTCACAGCCTGGCTGATCAGGTTCTGAACAAGATTGATTCCCAGAGACATATTTCCGCTTCTGAACAAAGCTATTGATCGGGATGCCTGATATATCATCTCATTGTCGGATTCACTGAGTCCTGTTGTGGCTATGACTACAGGCGTTTTTTGTTTCATAGCCTCCTGAATGAGCTCTTCTGTGGTTCCCGGTGCAGAAAAATCAATTATAACATCACCCTTTACCGTACACTGCGCAAGAGTCGGAAAGATTGGATAGTCTCTTTCACTCGGGTGAGGGTCTATCCCCCCTACGACTTCTATGTCCTGTTCACGCGAGATGAGTTGTGTGAGCACTCCACCCATTCGCCCGCTGCATCCGCTTATCAGTACTTGAATCATCTGAAACTCCTGTTATTATTTGTACACTATGTTACTATAAGAACAGAAAGAGTTCAATGGCAAATATGAAACGCCTTATCTCTTGCATATATCCCTATATATTTTGGTAACGGCCAGTATCTTTTCGATTCAGCAAAGAGTCATTTAAAATGTTATTATAAAAACATTATGTTATATTATAGACATAATGTTTTTTATTTGATAGGATGTCTTCATCGTTCAGCTGACTCTTTCCGAAAGGTAGAGGAAATGTTATCAATGGTCAGATGCGATATAAGGATCAGTACCGAATATATACGGTGCATAAGGAGTTTTGTATGAAAAGATTTAAAGGTGTATTCACTGCATTGGTTACCCCATTCACGAAATATGGTCTTGTTGACCAGGATGCGCTTAAGGATATCATAGAGTTCCAGATTGCCAGCGGCGTGGACGGTCTTGTCCCCTGCGGTACCACGGGAGAGAGTCCGACTCTGAGTCACTCGGAACATGACCGTGTGATCGCTGACACCGTCGCCATCAGTGCGGGCAGAGTCCCTGTCATCGCCGGTACGGGTTCGAATGCGACAAGCGAGGCAGTACGTCTTTCCAAGCATGCCGAAGCTGCCGGTGTCGATGCTCTTCTCCTTGTAAATCCATACTATAACAAGCCGACTCAGAAGGGACTGTACCTTCACTTCAGGACTATCGCAGACAGCGTGAAGATTCCCTGTATCGTCTACAACATCAAGGGAAGGACCGGAGTGAACGTTGAGACCGACACGCTGGTGAAGCTGGCCAATGACTGTCCCAATATTATCGCTGTCAAGGAAGCCAGCGGGTCTCTGGAACAGATGAAGGATGTTATCGCACGTACACCTGATCATTTCAGTGTCCTCAGCGGTGATGACAACATGGCACTTTCTCTGATAGAATCTGGCGGTGACGGGGTGATCAGCGTTGCATCAAACCTTCTTCCTTCTCAGATGATGGAGATGGTGCATGCAGGTCTTGATGGGGATTTCGGAAAAGCCCGTGAACTCGAACGCGCACTGAGCCCGTTCTTCAGTGCCTGTTTCGTGGAAACCAATCCGATTCCAGTCAAGACAGCCATGGCTCACTACGGGTGGTGCGAAGAGGAATTCCGGCTTCCGATGTGTTCTCTGGAATCAGAGGAACACAGGAGAACTATCCTTGATTCTCTCGCTGAGATCAACGTCACAAAAAAAGCATAAGGAATCTGTATGGCAACGATCAATACGAACTATCGCAAGCTCGCCGCCGGATATCTCTTTCCGGAGATAGCACGACGTGCAGCTGCGTTTCAGGAACAGCATCCGGAGGCAACTCTGTTCAAACTCGGAATCGGTAACACGACTGAACCGCTCACCCCCGCTATTCTCGAGGGGCTTCACGGCAAAGTCGATGCCCTGTCGAACGTCGAAACCTATTCAGGGTACGGTGACGAACAGGGAGACACTCCTCTGAGAGAGGCACTGAGCAGGTACTATCGGGATATGGGAGTGGAGATAGCTCCCGATGAGTTTTTCGTCTCTGATGGAGCGAAAGCCGATGCAGGCAACCTGCAGTCGATTTTCTCTCTCGATAATATAATAGCAGTACAGGATCCGGCGTATCCTGTCTATGTCGATTCGAATGTTGTTTCCGGTAGAAGCGGCGGATTCAATGCTGAGATGGGCCATTACGACGGGTTTGTCTATATGCCCGGCTCAGCTGAAACCAACTTCTTCCCTGCGGTTCCTTCCGAGAAGGTCGACCTCATGTATATCTGCTCTCCCAATAACCCCACCGGTGCTGTAGCAAGTCACGAACAGCTTGCAGAGTATGTGGAGTATGCACGCAGGCATAAGGCGATCATTATCTATGATGCAGCCTATGCGGAATATATCAGTGATCCAGCTCTGCCCAAGACGATCTATGAAATCGAAGGGGCACGTGAATGTGCCATAGAAATCAATTCGTTCAGCAAATTCGCAGGATTCACCGGAGTGAGGCTGGGATGGTCTGTCGTGCCGAAGGAAGTGATCGCGGAAAACTCTGAACCGGGTGAGATCCACAAGATGTGGAATCGCCGTCAGGTGACCTTCTTTAACGGTGCAAGTAATATCGCTCAGGCAGGCGGTTTAGCTGTCCTCAGTGAGCAGGGTCTTGCTGAATCGCGGGCCCTTATCGCCTACTACATGGAGAACGCCCGTATCATTCGTCAGGGGATGCAGGAAGCAGGTCTGCAGGTCTACGGTGGAGACAATGCTCCATATGTGTGGGTCAAGGGACCGGAAGGAATGAGCAGCTGGGATCTGTTCGACGTGTTTCTCAGGCAGTGCAAGGTCATCGTGACTCCGGGTAGCGGATTCGGTCCGGCAGGAGAGGGCTATGTTCGTCTCAGTGCCTTTGGTCACCGAAAGAATATCGAACAGGCGGTCGAAAGCATCGTCAGCAATCTGAAACTGAACGAAAGGAATTGAACTATGTCACAGAAAACACTCCCCCTCTCACACTCCGATATGGCTTCCCTTGCGGATAGGCTTCCCACTCCCTTTCATCTCTATGATGAGAAGGCGATACGGCAACAGGTCAGGGCTTTCAAGGAAGCTTTCTCCTGGGTGCCGAACTTCAAGAACTACTATGCCGTGAAGGCCTGCCCGAATCCCGCCATCATCAGAATCATGGCGGAGGAGGGTTTCGGAGCCGACTGTTCGAGCTATCCGGAGCTGCTTCTTGCCCGGGATGCCGGTATCAGCGGTGAAGACATCATGTTCACCAGCAATGACACTCCGGCTTCAGAGTATGTTGCAGCGAAGGAACTTGAGGCGGTTATCAATCTCGACGATATAACCCACATCGATTTTCTGGAAAAGGTCGCAGGATTTCCCGATCTGATAAGTTTCCGATACAATCCAGGTTCGGGAAGGACAGGAAATGCCATCATCGGCAACCCGGTTGAAGCGAAATATGGGGTAAGGGAAGATCAGCTTATCGAGTGTTACCGGAAGGCTCAGGAAAAGGGTGCTACTCGCTTCGGTCTGCATACCATGGTCGCAAGTAATGAACTTGAAGGCTCCTACATTGTAGAGACCGCACGGATGCTTTTCACCAAAGCGCTCGAGATCCATCAGCAAACCGGTATTATTGTGGAATTCGTGAACCTCGGTGGCGGCATCGGAATTCCCTACCGGCTTGATCAGGAGGCTATGGACCTTGAGGCCGTTTCGAAAGACATTCGCGCTCTGTATGAGGACATGATTGTTCCTTCCGCTCTGAATGGCATGAATATTGTCTTTGAATGCGGGCGCATGGTTACCGGCCCCTTCGGGTACCTGGTGAGCAGAGTGCTTCATGTGACAAGCAAGTATAAAGAGTACGTCGGTCTTGATGCTTCCATGGCCAACCTGATGCGTCCAGCACTCTACGGGGCCTATCATCACATCACGGTGGTGAACAAGGAAGAGGCTGTGAAGGACCATGTATATGACGTTACCGGTTCACTGTGTGAGAACAACGACAAGTTCGCCATAGACCGCACACTTCCTTCCATAGAAGAGGGCGATGTCCTGGTGATTCATGATACCGGTGCTCATGGCCATGCGATGGGCTTCAATTACAATTCCAAACTGAGATCAGCGGAGTATCTGCTGAAAAGTGACGGTGAGGTGCAGATGATACGGCGGGCGGAGACACTTGACGATCTGTTTGCAACCCTGAAGTTCTAAGGAAAACCAATGAGCAGTGTCCATACCTATTCACAGCGGGTTTATTACAGCGATACAGATGCCGGCGGGATTGTCTATCATTCCCGGTATCTGGATTTTGCAGAACATGCACGAACGGAGTTCGTGCGTGAAGTGACCTCTCTTCACGGGTGGTCTGACGAACTGCTGAAGGCAAAACGGATCGGTTTTGTTGTGAAAAAGGTTGAGGTCACCTATCATAAGCCGGCTTTTCTTGATGACCTGTTGAGTGTCCACTCCACCATTCTCGGTGAGAAACGGTTCAGCGTCACCCTCCGTCAGAGGGTGATGCGTGAAAGTGATGGTGAATGTACCGAGATCGCCACTCTCATCGTGAGAGCGGCGGCTCTCGACCTTGATACCTATTCTGTCATACCTCTCGAGGATTGGTTCCTCACTGCGGTTCAGGAGTATCTTGAAACCTAGTCTGCAATAGCCGGATTAGGTGAGACCGAGACAGTGTAGGTTGCTGATCCCATGAAGGGATTGACGGCACTGCCGACGATGACGTCGTACCGGGTTGAACCGCTGAGTGCAGAACTTACCACATACTCATGTGTTGTGGCTCCGCTGACTGCACTGCCGTCCGCATACCACTGATAGATCAGATCTTCAGCTGAAAGTCCGGCGGTGTCGCTGGCGGTGAACGTAAGGGTGACAGAATCTCCCTGTGAAGGGGATTGATTGCTGGCAGCGATTGACCCGACTATGATTCCATCGGTGACATCGCTGATTGTCATACTTACATTATCGATCACTTTGCCGATGATGAGGGTCGCATCCGCCTCAGAGACGGTAGAATCGATGATTCTGATGCTTTCGGTATATCCTGCAATCTGGACATCCGAATGGGAAAGAATCGCACTGAAAGTATAGAAGCCGGCATCGAGGTTCTTCGTTACCGTGCTCGTACCACCGAGAATATCAGTATTGATCGTCACCCCCGTCACCTGGGTACCGGATTGATCGGTGAGGGTGAACACGAAGTCGGTGTCACTTGTCACCTGCTCGGTATTCCAGGAGAAATCAAGGTGCATTGATCCGCTTCCCACTACTTCATCAAGATTCAGCGTTATGGTATTGGTCGATCCATAGATGTAGGTATCGATACTTCCGCTTGCCAGCGGGATGTCTGATGCGTTATAGGCGGTAGCCTCAAATGTCCAGTTCCCTACAAGCAGATTGTCGATTGTGATAGTGGTACTGGCACTGTTGGTGCTGGAAAGAAGCTGCCCTTCAGGACCGACTCCGCTTATTGTATAGTAGTCTATATCGAGAGGAGCACTTCCCGCAGGCATCAACGTCCGTTCGAAGATACGACCTGAAGGTGCGAAGTTAACCGTAAGCGTGCCGTAGCCATTTTCTTCCTGAGCGACATTACAGCTTATCAGCATCAGGGATATGAGCAGAACTGTAATGATTGAATACGTAAATTGTGATTGTTTCATGACGACCTCCATCTGGTGTTATACTCATGAAGTACGTCATGGAAAGGTGGATCACTTCGATTCGAGAAGAATTTCTGTAACGGTGTGTGCGATCGTGAGACCGAAGATCCCGGGAATGGTCGGCAGGGACCCGAGGACGCGTCTTACTCTGCCCTGGTCACGAATCTGTTCATTGTGGTCTGCATAGGCTTCCTCATCAGGTTCCTTATACTCGTACATTACTTTCTCGGTGGAATATACTGCCTGGATACCCCTTCCCACACCCCTGCGTCTGATCTTGTTTCTCACCATACGGGCAAGCGGACACTCTCTGGTATCCATCAGGTCGCTCGTGTGGATCTTTGTCACATCACGTCTCAGGGCAGCACCCATACTGCTGACTGTAGGTATCCCTTTCTTATAGGCATATTCAAGGAGCGATACCTTCGGATTGAGGGAATCTATGGCATCGATGAGGATATCCGGATTGCCGCTGAACAGGTCGTCGAACGAGTCATAGTGGGCAAACAGGGGTAGGGGGTGAACAACAGCCTCTTCGTTGATATCCCTGATGCGTCCTGCTGCGATATCACACTTTCTCTCTCCCACGGTTGAGGAGAGGGCAAACAGCTGGCGGTTGATATTCGTAATTCCGACTGTATCGAAATCGACCAGGGTGAACTCACCTACACCGCTGCGGGCAAGAGCTTCCACGGCGTATGAGCCGACTGCTCCGAGACCGACGACACATACATGACTGGCCGAGAGGATATCGACCGCCTGTGATCCGAGAAGACGTTCAATGCGTAAGAATCGAGGATTGCTCATGCTGGTTCTCCACGAGGGCGGGCAGGGGTATCTTCGTTTCCGTACTCACCCATCTATAGTGCTCTGTGAGAATGTCGAGATACGCTATCTCGTCAGTTCCCGTATAATCAGTTTCAAGCAGGAAAGGAACATCGAGTTCCTTCAGCCTGTGTGATAGTTTCATGTTTCTCGTTCGTAAGGCAGGGGAGAGCGATATACGGATACCTTTACGGTGGAGTTCTCTTGCAGTCTCTACCGAACCGCTGTACTGGTGGATGATGATAGGCACATCACATGAGAAGGCAGAGAGAGGTTTCATGACTTTAGCGATACTTCCTCTGTGATGGATCACGACAACCCGTTGCAGCTCTCTGGCCAGTGTCAGCACAGCGGTGAGCTGCTGCATCTGCTGTTCAAAAGGAAAGAACGGTTCATCACCAATTTCTGCTATGTGCCCGGCAGGATCGCTCTCGAGAGCTGCTTTCAGATGTTCGAGAGAAAACAGGGGTGAAGGGTCATCGGGGAGAGGAAGATGCCCGTAGCCTCTAATAATTCCTTCCCCCGCTGTCTCATACAGAGGCCATTGCTTTTCCCTGCTGGTTGCGTACCAGAGAATAACATCACGATGATGGGCTGGTGGACGTTCCGGGCTGAAGTGGCGGTGAAAGTCTACCATCTAGATGCCTTTGATGAGGTGTTCCGCCATGATCTTGATTCCCAGAGCGACAAGAATGAGTCCCCCGGCCATCTCCATGCGGTCGCCCAGGAACGGACCGGCCTTTTTGCCCAGAAGTACTCCCGCAAAACTGATCAGGAAGGTGATGACACCGATAATGATGATACTGACGAGAATGTCCGTCCCCATGACACCGAAGGTGATCCCGACAGCAAGGGCATCAATACTCGTTGCAATGCCCATGGTGAACAGTACCCGTTTTTTCAGCCTTCCTTTCTCAACCACCTCACACACCGTTTCCTGGTCGTTTCTGATATTTTTAGTCAGATAGTCCTGATATCCATCTGCAAACATCTTGATGCCGATGAAGGACAGGAGAATAAGGGCGATCCAGTGGTCTGCCCTCCTGATAATTGAGTAGAAGGCTGAGCCGAACAGCCAGCCTATCAGGGGCATGACGGCCTGGAACAGTCCGAAAGTGAAGGCGATAGCCAGCGGATATTTCAAACTTTTGATTTCCAGGCATGCTCCCTGAGTGATGGACACAGCAAAGGCGTCCATGGCAAGGGAGGCTCCGATCATAGTCAGGGTGAAGAACTCAAGCATATCCATCACTTACGCATAGTAATAAAAAATCAGAAGATTGCTCAAGTCCTCTTTCATCGCCTTCTTCACTCTGGTACAGTGAAAGACAGGAGTGTACTGTATGCCGATCTTTATTCGAAATTTTTCTATGAACAGTCTGATGAGCCAGGGAGAAATCGACAGCGATACGATGCTCGATCTCTATTCCACGGCCCGTTGGAAAAATGCGCATGGTGCATTTTATATGGTAAAGGAACTTGAGAACCGTGTGCAGTTCATCTTTCGAGGTATCCCGGACGGGGAGGAAATCAAGGTGCTGGGGACCGACACCCATTATCACGGTTCGTGCATCTGGAAGGTGCATCCATTCTTCAATGCGACTCCCGATGGTGCTGATCCACTTTCAGCTCTTATCGCCTTCACGAACAGCGACCAGACGGCGGTGGCTGTATCACACATCGTCAATGCTGCGGTTCTCCCTGAATTGACCGAAGGCGAAGGGATAGATGTTCAGGTAGCAGGCTTCCCCCTTCTCCTTGAAAGCTATGAGAACCGGGAGGCCTTTGAAAAACACTTCACACAGGACGCATCGACTACCCCCTGGCCGGTTCTCGTCCCGGACCGGAAGATTCTCCCTATCAACTTCATGCTCGCTCATGACCCTGATCTCGGTGATGAGGATAAGCAGAACGTCCAGAACGTGGATATCCTTCTTCTTTCATCCAAAGTACTCGGTGTTCGAAGAGAAGAAGGCATGCAAAAAGGGGAATTTTTCAATGTTGCCACCGTATCGTGCGAATTCGGTCATCTCGATCTGGTTTTCAGCGATGACCTCTGTGTAACCCCGGTCACCAAGGGGTCTTACATCGTCACCAGTTTTATTCTGTCGAGCGATGTAGCCCTTGGTAAATGGGAAAGCTGGGTTCAGGGGTCCTGAATCAGAACCTCTTCGTATAAACGTGACAGTAGGGTTCAGCTCCCTTCTGCTGATAATAGTCCTGATGATACTCCTCGGCATCATAGAATACTGCCCGGGGAAGGATCTTCGTTGCCACATCGTATCCCTTCTCTTCAAGAATCGTGAGAAGGTTTACAGCTGTCTCATATTCCTGTCTTGATCCATAAAATATTGCAGAGAGGTACTGGTTGCCGATATCAGGTCCCTGCCCGTTTTCCTGGGTGGGGTCATGTATTTCGAGGAAGTACTTGCTCAGTTCCTCATAGCTGATTACTGTCGGATCGTATTCAACCCTGACAGCTTCAAGATGCCCGGTGGTGTGAGTGAGTACCTCTCGGTAGGTGGGATTCTCGGTCTTTCCACCGGTGTACCCGCTTACAACATCATACACTCCATCAAGTGATTCCATGAGGTACTCTACACCCCAGAAGCATCCTCCGGCAAACACTGCCGTGGCAACGGGAGGGCCTTCCCGGAAGACCAGAGAAGTCGAGTTGACACAGTGGCGGGTCTGAGTGTCTGTAAATCCCTCGTTCAGGAACACGTGACCAAGATGCCCTTCACATGTTGCACAGACAATCTCTGTTCGCCTTCCATCCGCATCAGTGTACCGCAGCACTGCTCCATCGATCTCATCATCGAAGGAAGGCCAACCGCAGCCGCTGTGGAACTTGGAATCACTGACATACAATGGAGCATCACACTGGCGACAGTAGTAGGTCCCTTCCGTTTCCGTATCAGTGTATTCTCCTGTGAATGCATAGTCTGTTCCTTTGTTCAGTATGACGTACGCCTCCTGGGCGTTGAGTTCGCGTTTCAGACTGTCGGCCAGCGGCCTGTATGGATAGAGTGTTTCAAAATCTTTGCTCATGCCTTTTTCCTCCTGTATCTCCTGGATTTCATGAGATTCCGTATTCCCTGCCGCGTATATGCTGACAAGGGCTATCAGGGTGACTATCATCACTGTGATGATCCGTGTATGGTACATAGGTTTCATAGACAATCCCTCCACATATATCCGGTATCGGTGTATTCACCGTATCGTAAGAAGATACCTATGGTCACCGGCAACAGGCAAGGGGGCAGTATGCGAAAAAAGAGCCGGCAGATGCCGGCTCTCGGTATGTGATCTGACCAGGGCATCAGCCCAGAATAAGCTTGAGTACAAGCAGAATTGCGATGACAACCATCGTGTAACTGATTTCTTTTCCCTTCTTGGTGAAAATCTTGAGAAGGATCCAGCTGAGAGCACCATACATGATACCGTTAGCTATTGAATAGGTAGTGACCATGAAAAGAATGGTCAGGAATGCAGGAATTGCCTCGGTTGCTTCATCGAAGTCGATATCCTTGACCGGGGAGATCATAAACAGTCCGACGAGGATCAGTGCCGGTGCAGTAGCTGCTCCGGGAACAGAAATGAACAGAGGGGAGAGGAACAGGGAGATGATGAACAGAGCAGAGACAGTCAGTGCTGTCAGTCCTGTCTTTCCACCTTCCGAGATACCGGAGGAGCTTTCGACGTAGGTCGTGACGGTACTTGTTCCGAGCATTGCACCTACGGTTGTTCCGATAGCATCTGCAAACAGAGCCTGCTTGACGTTCGCAATGGTTCCGTCTTTCTTGATAAGGTCGGCCTTGGTAGCACAACCGATGAGCGTTCCGACGGTGTCGAACATATCGACAAAGAGGAACGTGAAGACGATAACCAGCATATCCACTGAGAAAATGTTAGAAAAATCAAAGACGAACAGGGTCGGTTTCAGAGATGGGGGAAGGAAGGATCCGCCTGCCCAGCTCGTGACTCCGAAGGGAACCCCGATGAATGTGGTTATGACGATACCGAGAAGCAGAGCGCCGCGAACCTTGTAGGCGACGAGTACACCGGTGATGACAAGACCCAGCAGTGCTACCAGAGGTGCGCCCTGAGTGACATCGCCGAGTTCCACCAGAGTTGCACCATCTACGACGATACCGGAATTCTGGAGTCCGATAAACGCAATGAACAGGCCGATACCGACACTGATTGCCTTCTTCATGTTTACCGGAATCGAATTGACGATAGCTTCACGGATGTTGAATGCTGTCAGGATGATGAAGATGATACCTTCGATGAATACTGCTGTGAGTGCCTGCTGCCAGGAATAGCCCATGGTGAGTACAACCGTATAGGCGAAGAAAGCATTCAGCCCCATTCCGGGAGCAAGAGCAAAGGGCAGGTTCGCCCACAGTGCCATGACAAGCGTGGCGATTGCTGCAGAAAGAGCGGTAGCAGTGAATACAGCTCCGAAATCCATACCGGCATCGGATAGGATCAGCGGGTTGACGATGAGAATGTAGGCCATCGTCAGAAACGTCGTGATACCGGCAAGTACTTCCGTGCGCACGTTCGTTTTGTGTTGAGAAAGTTTAAACAACTTTTCCATTCAGGTTCTCCTTTTTTAGTCTGATTTTTTGGTCGATTATCAGTGTACAGACGTTTTTCTGATTTGTACAGAAAAATCCCTTCCATTTTGCATATCTCTCAAAAGGAAGGGGAAAAGTGAGTCTATCTACAAGTATCATAGACCAGACAGGCTTGCTATTTAGTGAGAAAATCTCTCATGAGCTCCTGAAGCCCGTCTATACGTGCATTGAATTCATCGATCCTTCTTGTCACTCCCACTATGTCACGCCCGAGAGAGAGGAAATCCTCACTTGACTCGTAGCCTGCATAGGTAACGAATTCATTGATGGTGTTATAGGTGAACTCAAACTCTTTCTGGAGACCGGACAAGGAAGTCTCGAGCCCGCTGATTTCCTGCTGTAGAGATGTTATCTGAGTTTTTATGGCCCTGATGTTCTCATCATTCGTGGTCACCTGCGATGAGAGCCCTTCCAGTTTCTGGTCCTGTTCGACTCTCAACTGGTCTATCATGTCCAAGGCCTCACTCGATGTACAGGAAGTGAGAAGTATTGCAGCAAGTGCAATGAAGAGAGCAAAAAGAATACGCTGTCTCATAGTGTTCCTCCTAGGGTAGGTTTCTTTCTTATTCATACTACACTATAGCACATCTTTATGTTGTTATTAAGATTAATTTTCTGTGCGGCAGGCAGGACTTACTCCTGAGAGATCGGTGCACCCGGTATCGAAAGAACCTTTCTGATCGGGGATGCAGGTGAGTCACTGGGATATTCTTCCTCTGCACCTCATGCAGTGATCAAGCAGGACAGAGTGAACAGGGTGGTGTGAGCAGTATAGGCTGCCCCGCTGGCGGTATAAAATGATCTGTGACTCCAGAGACGGCAGGAGCGATCATGCTTGTCTTCTGAGGTGGTATGCCGCGGCATGCATTGCCTGATAAGCCGGACCGCACTGACCATCTCATGATTTTCGCTGGTTTCAGTGCTTTCATCCGGTTCTCTCATGTTTTCTGAGGATTGGTGCCCTGCAACCCGGAAATGAAGGAAGCGTGCGTCAGGTAAGAGTGTTTTGAGAAAACCGTGTGCGAACCTGATCAGAAGGCGGGAAGGAGAGGTGCCTTCACCCTGCCGTTCTATGTGACGGCTCGTATGTTCTGAGCTGCCTGAGTTCGTGAACGACCCACACCGCGGTAACAAGCGAAGCGAGCGTGTCTGCTACCGGGAAACTGATCCAGACTCCTTCGATTCCCCATACCTTCGAGAAGAGAAACAGAAGTGGGATGAGGAAGACAAACTGCCTTGAGAGGGAGAGGAAGATTGCAGGAGTGCGTTTGCCCACTGCCTGAAAAAGCGTTGAACCGATGACCTGCAGGCCGACCAGAGGAAGAGCTGCCATTACCATTTTCAGTGCCGGCGATGCGATTGCCAGTAGCTCTTGATCACGGGAGAAGACAGACAGAATCTGGGTGGGCACCATCATGATGAAAAGCCAGCACAGAGAAGCAAAGAGGGTTGCCATGAGAACACTTGTTGCAAGGACCGACCGTACTCTTTGAAAGTTTCTTGCCCCGTAATTGTAGCCGGCAATAGGCTGGAAGCCGTGGACCAGACCGAACATAGGCATCATGATAAAGATCATGAGCCGGATGATCATCCCGTATGCGGCTATCACCAAAGATCCGCCGTAGAAACGCAGCAGGTTGTTGACAAGCGTTGACATCATGGAAGTACCCGACTGTCTTACGAACGTGGCGAACCCGAGACTTATGATGTCACTCATAACCGGCAGGCGGACAGTGAATGAGGAGATAGAGAAGGGCAGGGAACTGCGACCGACGGCAAAGTAGTACACCACGAGAGTCACCGCGACAACCTGGGAGATCACTGTTGCGAGCGCCGCACCTGTGATACCCATTTTGAAACCGAAAATCAGCACCGGGTCGAGGATCGTGTTGAGCACAGCACCGATGATCATGAAAACCATGGAGGCTTTGGCCTGCCCCTCTGCTCTGAGAATCCCGCTTGAACACATCTTGACTGAAAGAAAGGGGATCCCGACCAGAATGACCCGGATGTATTGCTCTGTGTAGGGGAGGATCTCTTCGGTAGCCCCGAAAAAGAGAATGACCGGACGACGAAAGATATAGGTGAAAACAGCGAGGACCAATGTGATTCCGAAGGCACCTATCAGGGCATTGCCCGCGGCTGCGGATGCTTCCACCGGCCGTTTTTCCCCAAGACGTCTGCTGATGATTGAAGCAGCGCCATAGCCGAAGGTCTGAGCAAAGGCCCCGAAGAGCATCTGAATGGGGAAGGCGATCGAGAGCGCAGCTATCCCGTAGGGACCTACATACTGACCGACGAAGATCGTGTCGACAAAGTTGTACAGCGCATTAACAAGCATGCCCACCATCGCAGGCAGTGAGAGCCGAATGAGGAGGGAACCAATAGGTTGTGTTCCCATGAATGTATTATCATGGAGTGGCTTCGGCATAGGTGCTCCCTTGCGGTCTCTTTTCCTTTGGACGTTATGAATAGCGTATGTTCAGGTACGGTACAGGAGAGATCTCAGAGAGTCAACCTGTACTGACTCACAGATATCCTCCTGAACGCATCTGATTTCTCAGGAGCGCCTGAAATGGGAAAAGTATTCGTATATGGCAGACACCTTGTCCATGGTGCTTACCACGAACGACTCACTATACCGATAAAACGACCCGGCCTTGGGAAACATATGCTTTACGATGATATCCTGTTCCTTCTCATTGATGGAGAAATGTCTCTTTGCATTTGCAAGAGCTACATGAGGATGTTCCTTCCCGTGCTGGGAACGTTTCTCATCCAGAGTCTTCCTTTCTCGCCAGTCATAGAGAAAGAAATCGTGAAGCAGACCTCCCCGTGCAGTCGAGACATAGTCAAGGCCGAGTATTTTCGCTGCCGAGTAGGAAAGAAATGCCACACGTACTACGTGGTCATAGATATGATGTGTATGGTGGTGGAAATTCCTGAGTTTCAGAAATTCTTCGTGATAGAGGATCTCATGTGTGATACGGGTGAATTCAACTCTGGAAGGTTTCTGCACAAGGGTACAGAATGCGCCGGAAAGGCGGGACGCAAAGAATATGGCTACCGGGATTGACACGACAAGTATCGTCATCACCCGAAAAAGTGCAGTATCTATAGATAGATCTGACAGGCTGGTCACCTGTGAACCGGCCACATAGGTTATAAATGTTGCAAGAATCAGAAAGAAGATCTTTCTCAGCTGATTCTGGTTCCATCCCGTCAGGATGGCACCTGCATATCTGAATTCCAGACATGTACCTCCATGAAATGATGATGAGACTAACCTAGATGATTTTATATACAACGTCAAGGGTCAGTGCAGGTTCCCGTCCGCATTATCTGTTCATGAGCATAGGAAATGCTCGAAAGTGATGTATGAATATTCTGAGAGAACCTCTGAATCTGTTCCTTTCTCGTAAGATCAGGTGATGCCTGAAGAGGTATCCGCTCACCGAACAGGACCGATACCTGTTTCCCTTTCGGAGAATAGCGGGTATTGATCGTTCCTCCCTCCATTCTGTTGATCAGGTCAAGGAGATTAAGACCGTATTCACATTCTCGGTGAGGATCATTCGTCTCAGTGATATAAGTCGGGTCAATGTATTCCAGGATGTCAGCCACTCTCTCATGACGAAGGATCAGATGCCCCTTCAGGGCTTCCATTTCCAGCAGTCGAGAGGAAAGGGGCGATCCGTGTCTCTGTTTCACATCCTTGTTCCAGAGAATGTTGTTTCCGCTTTTTCTCAGAGCGAAAACACGGTCGATGACCCGGGATCCGCCTGAAAGGCCTGCAAGGGATTCCCCCGCATCCAGCACAGACTGACACATCAGCTGAAGACGTTTTCTGAGAGAAAGTTCCCGGGGAAGCTCGCAGGGAAACTCCTCACACAGAAGGGTCAGAGTCTTTTCTGTCGCTTCAAGGAGAGCACTGCCGGTATCTGTCTTCTGAGAAAGGGTAAGCCCGCACCGGGTTTCCCAGCGCTGAAAGATATCCTGCAGGGTCTGCTGGTACCCTCCGTCGAAGGTGTAATACAGACTGACCGGCAAAACCGACACCTTCCTGTGCTCCTGTGCGGCAAGGTGAGCCAGAAAGGCAGATCCGTGCGAGATGGGAGCAACCCGTCCTGTGTGATAGGTGACCTGGGCCTCGGGGGCAAGTGCTATCGGATGTTCCCCGTTGATTACAAGATCTTTGAGAGTACGAAGCGATTCGCTGTTAATCACGTGGTTCTCGACCGGGACCGCTGCGAGATGGGGAAAGACCATGGCAGCTTTCCTGCCTGCCCAGTTCAGCACATCCTTTCCGTACAGAAAGTGAGCATGCGGTCTATGGCCCTGAACGGGAGGCGTGTTCATGAGGGTATACATCAGGGCAGGAGCATCTTCCTTCATGACATGCCGGAAGGCTATGATCAGTCGCTCATCTCCCCGATAGAAGGCATCCAGAGCCCCTCTGTAGTGATCCTCTCCCAGGCGCTCGACCCCTTTCACCCCTTCGAAAAGCTGAAGATAGTGAGGGCCGACCAGTCTGACGAAGTTTCTCATAAAGGGACGAAGAGATCCGATCATTGTCGGATAGGCTTCTCTGACCGGGTCAATGCAGAGTCTAGAGGTCTGTTTCAGCATGAGAGGGCACCATCCGGTTGTAGTATTCACGGTCGATCGGGTAGTGATGGAGAATCAGGATTCCCGTTACATAGAACAGAAGGGGGAAGGGACCGGTGATCAGGCGGATCCCCACCTTGGCGGATTGGGTTACCGCCCCTGGGTCGTATGAGAATATGGAGAGTATCCACCCGCTCAGGGCAAGGGCAAAGGCCTGCCCGATCTTGCTGCTGAAGGTCCACAGAGAAGAGTAGACCCCTTCCCGTCTGATTCCCCCGTGGTGAACTGCATCGTGTTCAACCGTGTCCGGCAGGATGGCATGCGGCATCACATAATGAGTCGACAGACCGATTCCTGCGATTGCCATGATGATGAGTGCTCCTGCTGCACCCAGAGAGTCGGTAAAATAGGAGAACACCATCACAGCGACACTCATGATCGCCATCCCCGCACTGTATGCTCCTTTCTTTCCTATCTTCTTCGATACTTTCACCCACACCGGGATGAATGCAAGAGCAAAGGTGAGCAGCAGCATGAGAGCTGCCTGGAAGAGATTCTCGTCGTTGAGGATGTAGGCAAAGAAATAGACAAGCGAGCCCTGTACCATAGTGGTCCCTGTAATGAACAGTGCCCAGGGAATCATGGCAAGGAGAAAGACCTTGTTGGAAAGAACCTCTCCATAGGTCTTCAGGAACGATTTCTGCTTCTCCTCTTTCGTATGGACCGGTTCCCTGACTGCCCATACGGTGATCATTGCCGTGATCAGCATCACAAATCCCATCAGGTATCCCATTCCACCCCAACCGAGGATCCCGACTATAGGTAAAACAGCTGCTGCCCCGACGAAGGTTCCCACGACCGCGAAACTCATGCGGTAACCGGTAAGAACGGTCCTCTGGTCGTAATCGTCTGTGATCTCGGGAAGAAGAGCCGCGTAGGGGATATTAACGAGGGTGTAGGCAGTGTTCAGCAGGGCATACATGACAGCAAAGTAGAGGAACTGGGTGAGCGGTGATGATATGGGAATCGGAGAGAACATGATTCCCATCAGGAAGAAAGCTGCAATCGAACCGACGAAGATGTAAGGCCTGCGTCTTCCGTACCGGGTTATCGTGCGGTCAGAGAGGTATCCGGTGAGCGGGTCTGTCAGAGCATCCCAGATCTTTCCAATCATGAGAACGGTACCTGCAAGAGCCGGAGACATCTTCACGATATCGGTTAGGTAAAACAGAAGATAGAAGCCTATCAGGGTGAAAAAAAGATTTCCCCCCAGATCCCCGACAGCGAATCCGTAGGTGACTTTCCTGGACAGTTTTTTGCTCATGCTATGATCCTCAGGCTGATATGATACGACAAGTGTAAAGCCCTTGACCGGTATTCACAAGAAAAAAATGCGGCGATGGTGGGGATGAGTTTTTTACTGATCTGATATGGATACGCCGGTGAGGTGTGTGGTAGGATGCATGAGAAGTAAAGAGGTGAACAATGAACGGCAGAACACACGAAGCAGGTCGCGCGGTCGCGCTGATCGTGACGGGCTATCTTATCTGGGGCTTGCTTCCACTGTACTGGAAACTCCTCAGTGCTGTTCCGTCCCTCGAGGTGCTGATGCACCGAATTCTGTGGTCTGCGGTCCTCTCCACCTCCTACTTTCTGCTCCGCAGGATCAACCCCCTGCGGGTTCTGAGGGAGATCTTTCACCTCCACAATCCGATACTGCTCGTCGCCAGTGCGGTGGTCCTTGCCCTCAACTGGCTGTCGTATGTTTATGCTATCACCAGCGGCCACCTGCTGCAGGCGAGCATGGGGTATTTTATCGCACCGATGCTGACAGTCTTCTTCGGTCTCCTGTTTTTCAGAGAACGGATGAATCGTCTTCAGGCGGGCGCGGTGATCCTCAGCGGTTTCGGTGTGGTGTTCACCACCTTTCAGGCAGGAGAGGTGCCCTATCTTTCCCTGTTTATCGCACTCACCTTCTCGCTCTACACGATGTGCAAGAAAAAGATTCACCTTGATGGTCTTAAATCACTTCTGGCAGATTCTCTGATCCTTCTTCCTGCTGTACTTGTCTATCTTGCGGTTCTGGATGTTCGGGGGGCAAGTTCCTTCACTCTGGCAGACCCGCTGACCTGTGCTCTTCTGATCGCCAGCGGTTTCGCCACTATGATCCCGCTGACTCTCTACATAAACGGTGCAATCAGAATAGAGATCAAAAGTGTCGGTTTCCTGCAGTTCATCACCCCCGTTATGGCGTTCCTTCTCGGGGTGTTCGTCTACAGGGAACCGCTCCTTGTAACCGATATAGTCACTTTCTCATTCATACTCGCAGGCGCAGGATTGTATATCCGCTCAGTGATCTCTTTTCACAGAGTCGCCTCTGAGCACTGAACAGAACGCTCAGGTGCAGGGGGAAATCCCTTCCACAGCCGGCAGATTATGATATGATGATAAGCATCTCACAGGGAGGGAGACAAGAAAAAAGGCGTCTTCCTCAACCCGCGATTCCAACGGCGGGGATATCCCCTGAAAGAGCATGAACCAAGAAAGGAGGGAGCGTGATGGCTACACTTACCGTGAATGGGAGACCGTATCAGTATACCGATATCCATGCCTATGCAGAGACTGAAGGGATCGATATTTCCAGATTGCCTCTCTCGATCAAGGTGCTTCTGGAAAACCTGCTGAGACATCGGGGTTCCCCGGCTGTGTATGACAACGCTATCCTGGCTCTCGCCTCCTGGAGTTCAGATTCTCTTTCTGAGGCCGATATCGCGTTTCATCCGGCCCGCGTTGTGATGCAGGACCTTACCGGTGCTCCTGCTATTGCGGACCTGGCGGCTATGCGGGATGCCCTCTACGAAAGAGGAGGCCAGGTGAGTTCTGTAAACCCTCTGATTCCTGTCGACCTGGTAATAGATCACTCGGTCATGGTGGATTTCTGGGGAACCTGTGATGCCTTTGAGAAGAACGTGGAGATTGAGTTCAGACGCAACGAAGAACGATACAGGCTGTTCAAGTGGGCAAGCAGTACCTTCGATTCCTTTACGGTGATCCCCCCGGAGACAGGTATCGTCCATCAGGTAAACCTCGAATACCTTGCCCAGTGCGTCAGAGTGGAACACCATGAGGGTGTGAGCACCGCTTTCTGCGATACCTGTATCGGCACCGACAGTCACACCACGATGATAAACGGCCTTTCAGTACTCGGCTGGGGTGTGGGCGGTATCGAGGCCGAAGCTGCGATGCTCGGCCAGCCTGTGAGCATGATGATCCCTCGAGTGGTAGGCTTCTATCTCAGCGGAGCGCTTGACGAGGGATGTACTGCCACGGATCTGGTCCTTCAGATAACTCATATGCTCAGGGCCAGGGGAGTAGTGGGCTCCTTCGTAGAGTTTTATGGTCCGGCTCTCGCTTCGCTCTCAGTGGCAGAGCGGGCGACCATCGCCAACATGGCACCCGAATACGGCGCTACCTGCGGGTTCTTTCCCATTGACGAGCACACTCTTTCCTATCTTCGTCTGACGGGAAGAGACGAGGATCATATCGCACTGGTCGAAGCCTACGCGAAGGCACAGGGGCTGTGGTACAGTGCGGATCTGGAGCCCGATTACTCTGACATCCTCACACTTGACCTTTCACAGGTGCGGCCCTCCCTCGCCGGGCCGCGTCGCCCTCAGGATCTTCTCAGCGTGCAGGATGCCCGGCAGAATTTTCTCTCTTCCCTTACCGAGGTGTTTCACCTCCCCAAGGAACAGACCGCCACCCGTGTTCCTCTTGAGGGAATCGACCACGAGCTCACGCACGGTGACATAGCCATAGCGGCTATCACGAGCTGTACGAATACCAGCAACCCGGCACTCCTGCTTACGGCCGGCATCCTTGCCCGGCGTGCACACGAGGCTGGACTGACGGCAAAACCATGGGTGAAGACCTCCTTCGCTCCGGGCTCACAGGTGGTGACCCGCTATCTGAAGGACTCGGGTCTGGATGAAGGCCTTGATGCTTTGGGCTTTCATCTTGTCGGCTACGGATGCACAACATGCATCGGCAACTCAGGGCCTCTGGCACCTCCGGTCTCACAGGCGATCAGGAAGGGATCATTAGTGACCGTGAATATTCTTTCGGGAAACAGGAACTTCGAAGGGAGGATCAGCGCAGAGAGTAAGGCAAGTTACCTTGCATCCCCTCCGCTCATTGTCGCCTATGCGCTTGCAGGTACCATACTGATTGATTTTGACAGTGAGCCGCTCGGACGGGACAAGAATGGACAGGAGGTATTCCTGAGTGACCTCTGGCCTGCAAAGGAAGAGGTTGACAGGCTTCTGGAAACATATGTGACCCCCGAGGTGTTCTCTGCTGTGTATCAACAGAGGTTCACCGGTCCCCGCCAATGGACAGACCTCTCAAGTACCGCAGGTCAGCGTTACGACTGGCAGAGGGAGAGTACCTACATCGCTCCGCCACCCTTCTTTGGTGACCGGGAGGGTTCAGTGCCTTCCTCTCCCATCCGATCGGCTCGCTGCCTTGCCATCATGCCCGACTCAACTACCACTGACCATATCTCTCCTGCCGGGTCCATAGCTGCAGACTCCCCGGCTGGAAGATATCTTATCTCAAGAGGTGTTCGGATCGAAGACTTCAACTCCTACGGTTCGAGAAGGGCAAATCATGAGGTGATGGTCCGTGGTACCTTTGCAAACATACGCATCCGAAACCTCATGACACGTGACATGGAAGGTGGTATGAGCATCGGTCCTGACGGGCAGGTGATGAGTATCTATGATGTTGCCATGGCCTGGAAGGAGAGAGGTGTGCCTCTGATCATACTCGCAGGAAAGGAGTACGGTACCGGTTCTTCACGTGACTGGGCTGCAAAAGGGCCTCTCCTTCAGGGTGTGAGAGCTGTCATCGCCGTAAGCTTTGAGAGGATCCACCGCTCTAATCTGATCGGGATGGGGATTCTTCCCCTGGAGTTCACCGAAGGGCAGAATGCACAGCTTCTTACGCTCGATGGTTCTGAAACCTATGATCTGCCGTCACTTGAATCCATGGAGGTCAATGCTCCGATCACGGTAACGGCAAGAAAAGAGGGGAAAGAGATCAGGTTCAGCACACGAAGCAGGATCGATACAGCCCTGGAGCTGGAATACTGGAAACACGGCGGAATTCTGCGCTATGTGCTTGCAGGGATGGTGAACTGACCATTTCAGTGCCGGCCGCATGGTAGAAGACATACACGGGTGCTTGAGGGTGGGATGGATGGTGTTAATGTAGGGTGTAGCATTCTTTGCTATGTATCGCTTAGTGCTTTCATGATACACTGCGTGATTGTTGTAATGTGAGGAACAGGAGAAGACCGATAAATGACCGATGTGCCGGGTGACAGCCCCTCTACAGATATAAAGAAAGGTGATGTGATCCAGATTTTCGTGTTTCTTGCGGTAGCTGTCTTTTGTGTTCTCGTATTATTCAATTACTACCTTTCCCCCAACCGTGGTCAGGAGCATGCGGATTACCGCCTTGCTCAAAAGGGTGTGCTTGACCTTACCGGGTGGGATTTCGAGTCTCATGGTCCTGTGCCGCTCAATGGTGAGTGGGAGTTCTATCCGCGTCAGCTGCTTGATGTGAATGACGAGTTCACCGGTCCGGTATATTCCAGCGTCCCGGGACGCTGGAGCCAGACAGATACGATGGATGACCAGGGAGTTGCCACATACCGTCTGAAGGTGCTGACTGATGGGACTGAAGCACTGTTTGCACTGAGAAACTTCACCATCTCAACAGCCTTCCGATTGTACATTAACGGTCGTCAGGTGGTTTCTGCCGGCACCGTAGCGGAGCGTAAGGAAGATGCTCGCAGCGAGTTTCACACCAGACTCAGTGTTCTGTCCGAATTCAAGGGAGAACGGGAGTTCGATATCGTACTTCAGGTATCAAACTGGGACTACCGTACCGGCGGCCCATGGAGACAGTTCTGGTTCGGGTCCTATGAAAAACTGGATAGATGGGTGTGGAACGCTCATGCGAAGAACATTATCCTCCTGGCTGCCCTTTCGATGATGGGTCTGTTCTTTTTTGGTCTCTTCCTTCTGAGGAAACAGGAAATTCACTATCTCTTCCTTTCTCTGCTCAGTATGCTTCTTGGACTAAGACCATTGTTCTCCATCAACTATCTCATTACCTATATCTTCCCTTCATTGCCCTTCAACGTGATGATCAGGACCGAATACCTCGCACTGTTCCTCGCTGTTCAGGTTGCCGCTCTTTACTTCTTCAGTATCTACAGGGACCTCTTCAGTCTGGGTCATCTGAAATTCATGAGCATTGTGACGATCCTGTTTATCCTCGTTGTCGTGCTGTTTCCCCCGGTAGTGTTCACCTTTTCCATCTATCCCTTCTATCTGTTCAGCATGTATGTCTACTTCTACCTGATAGCCGTTATCGTTCGTGCCTATATGCAGAAACGTACCGGTTCATTCCTGATGCTCATAGGCGGGTTGATATTCATCGTGACTATCCTCAATGATTACCTGTTTTTCTCATTTTCGTGGAAAACCGAATCTTTCGTGGAAGTCGGCATGCTGTTTTTCATCTTCCTTCAGGCTTTCGCTCTCTCTCAGAGGCTGACTGTAGCCTTTCGACAGGTGAAGGACCTGTCAAACAACCTGAGTAATCTCAATCAGCATCTTGAGGATGAAGTGGAAAAGAGAGCCGAAGAGCTGAAGTCGGTGTATGAGTCGATGAAGAACCTTGAAAGGATCCGTGTGGCTGAGGAGGAACGGAAGCGGGTAGGGCGCGACCTGCACGACAGTCTCGGTCAGTCGGTACATGCACTGGAGCTTCTCGGCGCTTCTCTGGGTCAGGAGGAGGCACTGCCGCAGGACGCTAAACGGAAGGTCGATACGATATTTGAGCTCAACCGGGATATCAAGAAGAATCTCTACACAATTCTGGGAAAACTCTATCCGGTCGGCATCGGTTCAAGAGGCCTCTTAGCTGCTGTTGAACAGTATGCGGCTGATACGATGGCCATGTATGATCTTTCCATCGATGTGGTCTGTCCTGTACGTGACATCATGGTGGAGCCGGTCATTTCAGACGACGTGTATCATATCGTCCGCGAAGGAGTTTTGAACGCGATCCGTCACTCGTCAGCCGGCTGGATTGAAATCGGCATCCTTCTGCAGGAGGACCGTCTCACGATCAGGGTTACCAATGACGGGGTGGGGGAAGAAAACGGTGAAGTACCTCCCGCACCTGTGGTGGGGGGACATGGCACCAGCATTATGACCTACCGTGCTGAAAGTCATGGAGGGTCTTTTTCCTATGGCTATACCGGGAAGAACAAGTATATGATAGAGGCTGTGCTGCCGTTACCCGGCGGGACACGAAAAGAGGTATCACAGATATGACGACAATCATGATTCTTGATGACCATGAGCTGGTCAGGGACGGTCTGAAAGCTGTTCTTGAGGTCCAGGAGGATCTCAGAGTGATCGGAGACACCGGTTCTCCCGAGGACCTGAAGACACTCCTGCGCAGTTTTCAACCTAAGGTGCTGATCGTAGATATGGTGATAGATGGTATTCTCATGGGATACGATATCATCGAGTATGTGGCCAGACAATATCCAGATGTACATATTCTCGCTATCACAATGCTGTGGGAGAAAGAGTATGCTGAGCGGGCGTTCGAAGTCGGGGCTATGGGCTTTCTTCCAAAGAAGGATGCCTCCTCTGCACTGATCAGTGCCGTGCGCACCGTTGCCTCCGGAGTGCGGTATGTTTCTCAGAACTTTTCATTGCTGACAGAGCGTTCACCTTCATTCTTCGAAGATATCACGAGCCTGACTAGACGGGAGAAAGAGATTTTCTCTATGATTGGGAAGGGGAAGACGAATAAGGAGATCGCCGAAGCGTATCAGATCAGGGGTTCCACGGTAAGTTCGCACCTTGAGAACATCAAGCGGAAAATGCAGGTGGCGAATCTCAAGGAGCTGACACAGAAGGCTGTCTCCTATCTGATGAAATACGGAGCTGACTAAGTTCTTACGATCGAGGATACTGCAATGACAGACACAACCATTCCACTGCACATCATGAGGCAGATTGAGACTGACCAGCAGAACGAGATAACTGCTGTAGCAGTGTATACCCGTGCCGCCGGAGTCATGAAGGATCAGCAGAATGCTCAGATCCTGCATCGGATAGCACGTGAGGAGCTTTCTCACTACAAAAGACTTGAGAAGATCACGGGCAAGGTGAAAAAGGCACAGAGAGGAAAGGTCCTGTTTTTCCTGTTCATCGTGCGTCTGTTCGGAATGACCTTCGGTCTCAAGCTGCTTGAAAGAGATGAGGACAGGGCGGTCAACATAGATTACAAGGGACTTGAGCAGTATATCCCTGGAATCAGCGAAATCACCGATCAGGAAGAGGCTCACGAACATGAACTGCTTGCCATGATCAATGAGCAGCGCCTTGAGTACATCGGCTCTGTCGTCCTTGGTCTCAATGATGCGCTGGTAGAACTCACCGGCGCTCTTGCAGGACTTTCCTTCGCCTTTCAGAATACCAGAATCATTGCGTTCTCAGGCTTGATCACCGGCATCGCGGCCTCCTTCTCAATGGCCGCGAGCGAGTATCTCTCTGCCAAAGCCGACGGGGAGGAGGAGCCCCTCACATCTTCTGTCTATACCGGTATTGCCTATATCATTACCGTAGTCCTGCTGATCATTCCCTACCTGATCTTCAGTCATTACCTCGTGTGCCTTATCAGCACTCTGATCATTTCGGTGCTGATCATAGCTTCCTTCAACTACTATATCTCAGTTGCGAAAGACCTTGGTTTCAAGAAAAGGTTCCTGGAAATGAGCGGTATCAGTCTCGGGGTTGCCCTGCTTTCATTCGGAATCGGCGTGGTAGTACGTCAGGTGTTTGGTATCGACCTGTGAGCACTCTGCCACTGTAATGCCATACATCTCACAAACCGTCATCAAAGAAGGTTCACTTTTCCCTCGCACATGAGCTGTGCTGCCTGAAAACCTGCCGCTTTCGATGCGATGGCATTCTCCAGGCGGTCATCAATGAACAGAACGGAGCCTCCCCCGGTGCCGAGGAGGCTGCGTGCATGCCTGTAGATACCCTGGTGAGGTTTGTTGATCCCTACCCGACCGGAATACACCCGATGAGAACACAGGTCCGCCAGAGGCGTTCTCTCTATGAGAATTTCTGCAGCCTCCACGGAAATGTTAGAGATGATGATGAGGGTGATTCCTTTCGCCTTCAGCTGCCGCATCCACTTCATCATCGGTTCTCTCAGGTGTGAGTAGCTGGTGGTGTCGAGTATAAAGAGCTTCCTGTAGTCAACGGTATCGGCTACGGGAGAGCCGCATGATTCGAGAACGAGGTGCATGTACGAAGCGAAATCCCGTTCTCCTGAATCGTATGCGGAACGCAGTTTCCAATAAGGATTCATGAACAATTGAAGGTCTACCTCACAGGCAGCTGCAAGGGCTGATAAACCCTGTTCATCAATCATATCTGCTATCACGCCACCGTAATCAAGTGCAACTGTATCAATTCCACGCTCACTCAGATCAAGGGTATACAGGTCGGTCAGGTTTTCTCTCATAGCCACCAACAATAGCAGGTTTCTCTCGCATTGTCTTCTCCTTCTCTCCGAGATTGACCTGTCGATGGTGAGCATGTACAGTGGTTATGTGAAAACGATATGTCTGATATTCCTGTTAAGTTTGACAGCCCTGCTTCCTCTCTTTTCAGGGGGGAATGAAGAGACCTTCCCCTCGACCCGTTCACATCGGCTGGAACGATATGAACTTGATGATCACAGATGGGGGTATCGCCATCTTACAGGGGAAAACGAACGCTCTATCTACCGGAGTCTTCAGGATGCTGTTGCACTTCGTTCTGATTCTACCGTGATCGATCCTGCCCAGACGGCTCTCGTCTTTGATATCTTCCTGACACTCATGAATGATTACCCAGAGTATTTCTGGCTTTCACCTAGACTTGATTTCACCACTCGCAGCGTGAACGGGAGTCCCGTGGAGATGGAAATCTCATTTTCCTACACGGTGAGTTTACAGGAACTCAGTGAGCAGAAAGCTCAGGTATCCCGTGTTCTCGAGAAGATACTGAAAAAGAGCAACGGTATCGATGATCCCTATGAGCAGGTGAAGTGGGTCTATGAATACCTCATCACCGAAACAAAATACCGCTCCCGTGTGACTGATCAGTCTATGTACTCGGTACTCGTCGAAGGTAAGGGCGTGTGTGCGGGGTATGCACGGGCGTTTCAGTTCATCATGAGGAATCTCGGGCTCGAAGCGATACTAGTCACCGGGGATCTGAAACGGAGTTCTGCCGATGGTGGGGTGCTTTCTCTGTTCACACCCTACATCAGCGAGGAGCTGAACGGCCATGCATGGAATATGGTGAAGATCGGAAAACAGTGGTATCACGTGGATGTGACAAGCGGAGAAGCTCTGACCCCCATGAACAGGAATATCTCCTATAATTTCCTCGCTGTACCAACAGGACAGATTCTGAAGACCCACCTGATCTCTGCCGGTCAGGTGCTCCCTCAGTCAGATTCGTATGACCTTGAGTACTATCGTACCCACGGACTGTACTTCGAACAATTTGATCTGCGTGCTTACCAGAGCCTCTTTTCCATCGCAGAGAAGAAGAAGGAGAGGGACCTCGATGTTCGGTTTTCCTCCGGAGAAGTTCTGCAGAAAGCGGTCGGGGAACTTATCGACAGGCAGAAGATATTCAGGTTCCTCGATGATGATGAGGTGCGGTATTTCATCGATGATATGAACATGATTCTCACCGTGGAGGTGCCTTGAACAGCTGCCAGTGACGGTTTTCTTCCATTTTTCGTTGCATTCTGTACTATCCCTGTGTAAAAGTGAAGGAAATGGTCTCGCAAGGAGGAACCTATGATAGATACCATACGCGATCTGAACCTGAAGATCGTCCACATCGGGATCAATAATGATGATGAGAAGAAGGCCCGTGAAGTACAGAGTGCCCTGTCTGAGCTTCTTGGTCTTGAAAAGCGTGAGGGGGGTAAGTCGGTCTTCGTCGGTTCGGTAGTCGAGTGCATGAAAAGCAACTTCAGGGGAACCCATGGTCACCTCGCACTTGCTGCCGATGACCTGGACACGGCTATGGAGGTGATGCAGCAGTATGGCTATACGTTTGATCTGGATACGCTGTATCGTGACGAGAACAATGTGGCGAAAGCTGTATACCTGAACGGCGAGATTGGTGGCTTCGCTATTCACCTTCTGAAAAGGAGCTGAAAGGGTATGAACCGTGCGGAACTCTTGATCGACTGCAGAAACATGCTCGCAGAGGGAATTCTCTGGGATGACAGACGTGACTGTCTCTACTGGAGTGATATTGAAAACAGGCGCCTGTACCGTTTTGACAGTGTCTCCGGTCTGCTTGAACATAAAGATCTTCCCGAGAAGCTCGGGTCGTTCGCGTTCACAGAACACGGAGGCTTCCTGTTCGCCTTTTCCTCCGGCATAGCCCTCGGCTCCTGGGAATCTGATGAACTCGAATGGCTGGCATCTGTCAATGAGAAGGATGCTGCTGTACGGCTCAATGACGGACGGTGCGATCGTCAGGGCAGATTCATTGTAGGAGATTATGACCGGGATACCATGAACAGAGGCAGTGCATACCGTGTGACACCAGAGGGTTCGGTGACTCGGCTTTTCGGTGGATTGAACAGTGCCAACAGTATCTGTTTCTCTCCCGACGGGACGAGGATGTATTTCACTGATTCTCCTCAGAAGGAGATCTGGGTATTCGATTATGATCCTGCTGCCGGTACTGCTGACAATAGGCGACTGTTCGCCTCTCTCAGAGATCAGCCGGGGCTTCCCGATGGATCTGTCGTGGATGCAGAAGGCTATCTGTGGAATGCGCAGTGGGCAGGCAGCCGGATCGTACGCTACTCACCCGCAGGAGAGATCGATCGGGTCATCGAATTCCCAGTGCGGGATATTACGTGTCTCTGTTTCGGGGGTGAACACCTTGATACGCTCTATGTAACCACAGCACGCAATACACTCACCCCTGAGCAGCTGAAGGAGAGGCCGTTATCCGGTGGCATCTTCTCTGTCAAAGTGGATGTTCACGGCCTCAGAGAGAACCGCTTTCCCGACTGAAGTGTTTCTCACCTTTTCTCTTTCCCTGACCTGTGACTATGATAGAATAGATACAGGAGGTGGAACCGCATGAAACGCAGAACGTTCCCCGAAGGATTCATCTTCGGAACAGCGACAGCAAGTTATCAGGTGGAAGGCGCTGTTTCGCAAGGCGGCAGGAAAGCGAGCATCTGGGATACCTTCTCTCATACCCCCGGAAAGGTATTCAACGGGGATACCGGCGATATCGCAGTGGATCAGTACCACCGGTACAAGGATGATATTGCTCTGATGAAGGCCGCCGGATTCACAGCCTACCGATTCTCTATCGCGTGGTCGAGGGTCCTTCCCGAGGGGTCGGGAAAAGTCAATGCGGAGGGTATTGCCTATTACCGGAATCTGATCGATGAACTTCATGCTGCCGGTATCGAAGCAGTAGTGACACTCTACCATTGGGATCTCCCTCAGGCTCTTGAAGATAAGGGCGGCTGGGTGAATCGGGACACGGCAGTACGGTTTGCAGAGTATGCGGAGGTCTGCTATAGCTCATTCGGATCCTCAGTCGATATGTGGATCACATTGAATGAACCGTGGTGTGCAGCAGTTCTCGGGTACGGGACAGGTGTTCACGCTCCGGGAAAACAGAATCTTTCTCTTGCCTGGCAGGCAGGATACAATCTCCTGTATGCCCACGGCCTTGCCCTGCAGCGTTACCGTACGCATTCCCTGAGCGCCCCTATCGGAATCACCCTGAATATAGAAACACCCCGTCCTGCTGTGAGACGGGCTGAAGACAGGGAGGCAGTAGATAGGGCCATGGACTTAAAGACGAGATTCTTCCTCGATCCTCTCCTTGCGAAGGGCTTTCCGCTTCGCCATTTCCAGTCCTATCCCCACCTCACACCTCCACTCATCCACCGGGACGATCTGCGACTGATGGCTGAAAAGATAGATTTCCTCGGGTTGAATTACTATTATGAACATGCTGTTTCTGCAGTGCCTCAACGAAGTGACGAGATCCATCCTGAGGGCTTTTACGAGGTTGTGAGCCATCATGATACAACCGAAATGGGATGGCCGGTGGTTCCTCAGGGGCTCTACCGTCAGCTGAAGTGGGTAAGTGAGTATACTGGTGGTTCACTTCCCCTGTATATCACAGAGAACGGCTGTGCTGTTGCAGATGCACTCAGCGAAAAGGGGAGCCGTTGCCATGATCCGGAGAGGGTCGGGTATCTCAGGGATCATCTCGCCTCGGCATTGGATGCAATTGAGGAGGGAGTCCCCCTGAAAGGATATTTTGCCTGGTCCCTGATCGACAATTTCGAATGGGCATTCGGGTATTCAAGACGGTTCGGCCTTATCTATGCCGATTATGAGTCCCAGAAAAGGATTCCCAAGGATAGCTATTATTACATGAGAGAGGTGATATCAGGGGCTGAGGGAGTGTGATCATAACAGTGTTCTAATTCCGTTGTATCACTGCAACAGTCCATTCACTGTGACAGGAAAGGATCTGATGAAAAAGGAGGGGGTATGAGAAGGACCGTATTGATCATTCTGGTTCTCTTTATGGTGATATCCGGCGTGAGTGCAGACCGGCTCGAGTACTCAATAGGTGTTGACTGGCAGCTCAGCGCTCAGGTCGGGGTTCTGGCGCCCCTCTCTGACCGCATTTCACTGCAGGCTGCTCTGGGTGTCTCAGCCATGGGATTGGTCGCAGCAGAAGCCTATGTGACCTGCCGTCTACCTCTGTTTGACCCTCCCTGGGGCGCACATATTCTCTTCGGTATCCCGAACTTCCTGGTCGTCCCGACTCTCGAAGGGGCCATGCTCTCACTTGGAGGGGCCTTTGCGATAAAACGGCGATTCTCTGATAAGATTTCGTTTCACCTGAGGTTGGGAGCCGGGTATCCCTTTTTCATTGAAGAAGACAGGCCGGTTCTACGGGATATCACCTTTCCGCTCAATCTGTGGCCGGAGGCTGCTCTCGTGATGTACTACCGGCCTGCTCCCTAGAGGAAGCTTTCTGCAGATACAGGAAGAGGCCTTCCGTCTAGGACGAAAGGCCTCATTCAATGATGCTCTGAGTTAAGGGTTATTTCACCCAGTCAGACCAGATTTCTGTATTCTCATCCTTCCACTGGCGGGCAGCTTCAAGGGTGTCAAGGTTTGATTCCTGAAGGTGCACCATCAGCGGTCCGATGGTCTCATTCGTCCAGTAGACGTTCTTCATGAACTCAGTGACTTCAGGAAGATCCTCTTCTACACCGGCACGACCGAGAATATAGATATCATTGGGAGCGAAGATCTCTTCTCCATCCTGTTCAAGGATGACCAGATCGTACATACCGAACATGGAGTGGGGCTGCCAGCCCATACCTACGATGTATTCTTCGTTCTCGATGGCTCCATCGATAGCTGCCATCATGGCAGGACCTGAAGAGGCAAGGAGTTCGATCCCCGCATCATCGAGGCCATAGGCAGGAATAAGGTTCTCTTCAGTCTGGATCATCATACCTGCTCCTGCATCGATTCCGGTGATCTTGTAGTCGAGCTTCTTAGCTACCTCAGGCTTCGCGAGGTCTGAAAGTTTGGTAACGCCGTCATCTGCCATGTACTTGGGTATGATCAGACCTGTGATACCGTTGTCATAGATCTTCTTGATCTTGACTATATCAGTGCCGTCAACATAAACGCCATGCAGGGTAGGGAGCCATCCTTCCATGAAGAAATCCTGGTCGCCGTTAGCCACAGCGGAGATCCCGGGAGCAACATCCGCTGCTGTCAGGTTCACCTCGTATCCATATTCGTCCTCAAGAACTGTCGCAATAAAGTGTGTCCAGGCGACACCTTCCTCCCAGTTCGCATAGGTCAGGTTCACTGTCTGAGTAGTCTCTCCTTCACCATTGGCGAAGAGTGCAAACGGTGTAAGCAGAGTAATCATCAGGGTAAAAAGCAGTAACTTTTTCATGTCTTATCCTCCATAAGATATTGTGTTTGTATGTCATTGTGATAGGAGCGGTCTCCGGATTCAGAGACCTTGGGTAACCACTGTCGGTTGCCTGTGCCACTGTGCCTGCACGGCACGTGCTGCACATTTTCTCATCGCCTGCAGGCTGATTTGGAAAACATGTCGAACTCCATGTGTGACAATGTTCGTATGGGTATAGTACACTACTTTGAAAGTTTGTAAAACCCCCTCAAACAACAAAAAAACACTCATGCATTATTTGCAGTATCTAAATAGACGAATAATTCTTCTTTTGCATCTTGAAAAACGTATCAAAAATTATTTTGTACATAGCTTTTCACAGGTGAAAAAGCGGTGTTTTCTCTCCCGTTCTCTAGCTGGTGCCCGATGACCGCTGAAGGTGTTCAATCGATACGAAGTCCTCGCTCGAGTTTCCGCTGTTTCAATTCTCTTCTCACGCTGGCGGCAATCTGTGATGATACATGTGAATCATCGGTGAGGGAAAAGATATAAAAGAGTTTCTGGACTTCCTGAGACAACACGGTCCACGAACCCTGTGACAACTCCTGACCCGCCGGTTTCTTCCACAGTGCCTCCAGGAGTTCTTCCCTGATCCTTTCATACGAGTGGGTGTCTGAAAGCAGGTAGGAATCCATCACAGAGCGGATCCATGATTCGATAACAGATTGAAGAAATGCAAGAAACATCTTTGCTTCAAACAACTCTTCGAGCCGATGCCTGGGTCGTTTCATCCGTGACAGAAAATTCATAAAACCGGGTTCGAGGCGTTCACGGGCACGAATGTACCGGTATGCTTTTTCCGGTGGATATGAGTGCGAAGTCAGGTATCCTCTCAGTCCGCATGTTTTCATGGCGTTTCTCTGAGAGTCCCGGTTGTGTTCAACGACCGTTGTATGATTTTCATGATCTTCATGTATGTGGTAGTAGGTTGCATAAAACTCTTCATGGGCCAGAGCCGGGTTCTGTTCAAGATCCTGTTTCCCTTTCAGGAATTTTCTGCCCAACTCTCTCTGCTCGGTTATCTGGTCGGTAGGTGACAGACACAGGTAAAGGGTGAGTGAGTAGCTGTTTGCACCCCGTCCTCTTCTCGGGGCTTCCACGGTGATGGTCTTCCTCCACATATAGACGCCGTATGGTTCATAGTAGTTGACAGTATCGTGAATATGGGCGCTCGATTCCCTCACAGCCTCCGCATAGAGCTCATCATCACTCGGAAGTTCCATAAAGAACCGGTAGCTGTTGCGCAACAGATGATTGACACGTGCCTGACTGTACGCTTTTGAAGAGAAGATCAGTACGGGACCCTTTCTCCACTGAGTGTTTCTCAGATCCTTCAACTGCAGGTCAAGGGAATTCTGTGAACAATCGGGATCTTCACAGTCCAGAACACGGTAGAACAATGGACGAAGAGTACGCTCTTTGAGAAAGAGAAGGAGGGGAGGGATTCCCGATACAGGATCGGGAGATATGACCAGAACGATGGTGTCCGGGTAGGCGGACTGTGAATCCCTGGATTCAATCTCATGATGTTTCCTGAATTCAACAAGAAATCTCTGGATCAAATTTGAGTCAAGCAGCTTCAGCTGGTCCGTAATGAGGTGCTCATTCAGTTTCTGTTGGGATGTATGGAAACAGGTGTCCTGAAAAAGTCTTGGACGGTACAGGGGCCTGTCCGGGAATGTCATCAGTAACTCGAGGATCGAAAGGACAACAATGTAGTTTTCACCACATACCTTGTGAAGTATTTTCTTCATACCCGTGCCGGCACTGCCTCTTTCTATCAGTGCGGTAAAGCCGTACCGTTTTGTTTCGTACGCCGTTCCCCTCACTGCGGAAGCGCAAGGCGTTTCCTGTTCCCAGACAAGCCCGGTCTCTTTCTGAATCTGATCAGAGAGGGTCAGGAAGGTTTTGTTGGGAATGAATTCTCCCGTGCTGTTCAGTTTTCCGATACACTGTTTCGTCACTTCGGGATACGGCTGTCCCGGAACGTAGGTTGAATGCCCCCAGTAGAGATAGGTGACTCCCGTCTGTTTGTTATGGTGACGTATGATCCTGTTTTTCTTCTCCATATATGTACGAAATATACATACTTAATCGGCATGTGTCAATTGAGAAGTGTTTTTATAACTATATATAATAAAATATCTTAAATTTATTTTAAGCTGAATGTATATATGTTGTTTTTCAGAAAAATCAATAATAGAAATATGAAAAATATCTGAATATTTTATTTAAATGCTTATAATAAATATACATATATGCATAAACTCTGTTCGGTTGACGTGATGGTCATTCTTCAGTATCCTAGAGTCACGTGCTGCACACCTGCAGCGAACACCCTTTAGTTGTGTGTTCTGTCTATTCGATAGGTCGAATTTCATTCATGTATCAGATTTTCAGGTGTCAGCCGATCAACTTACTAGGAGAATAGTATGGCTCTTGTAGAAGTGCGGGATCTTCACAAAATTTTCGGTCCGAATCCGAAAAAAGCGATCCCTCTCATAAAAAAAGGATTAACGAAACAGGAAATCCTGAAAAAGACCGGATGTACGGTTGCCATAAACGGCGCCTCCTTTTCCATTGAAAAAAAGGAGACTTTCGTTGTTATGGGGCTTTCCGGAAGTGGAAAATCGACGTTCATCAGGTGTCTCAACCGATTAATCGAACCAACCACAGGAGAGATCCTGATTGACGGGAAGGACATCATGAAGATGGATAAGGAGACATTGCGGGATGTCAGACGGTATAAGATGTCGATGGTGTTTCAGCATTTCGGCCTTCTTCCGCACCGCAATGTCGTGAACAATGTCGAGTTCGGCCTTGAGGTCGGAGGAATGACTAAAGAAGAACGACGAGAGAAGGCTGTCAGGGCTATCAGGCTTGTGGGTCTCGAAGGATTCGAGCAGAGCATGCCGAGTGAGCTCTCGGGAGGTATGCAGCAGCGAGTCGGTCTTGCCCGTGCGCTGGCCAATGACCCTGAGATCCTTCTTATGGACGAAGCTTTCAGTGCTCTGGACCCGCTTATTCGTACACAGATGCAGGATGAACTGCTTGATCTGCAGACAAAGATGCATAAGACGATCATCTTCATTACGCATGATCTCGATGAGGCTCTGAAGATCGGAGACCGCATCCTTATCCTTGGACCTGACGGCAGGGTCCGGCAGGTGGGAACGCCGGAGGAAATTCTTGCCGATCCTGCAGATGATTATGTGAAGAAGTTCGTACAGAATGTAGACCGCACCAGAGTTATCACAGCAGGTCTTATCAAGCGCAGGTCGCCTACCGTCTGTGTCGCAAAAGACGGGCCCGAGGCAGCTATGCGTCTGATGGAGAAACATGGTCATTCACATATCTTTGTCGTCGATTCAGGTCGAGTCCTTCAAGGGATTCTTTCAATTGATGATGCAGTGAAGCTGAAAAAGGAGAAGATAAGAGATCTGGCGAGCAAGATTAACACTGATGTGTACACGACTCTTCCTGAGACTGCCGTTGCAGATCTGATGGCAACTGCCCTTGAAACGCGTTTTCCTATCGCTGTCATCGATGAAGATGGAGTATTCCAGGGGATCGTCGATAGAGCGGCAATCATCCGTGAGGTCAATGAGGGTATGGATGACCAGACGCTCACTCCGACTGCTCTGAGTGAAATCCATGATGGGCTGAATGAAAGAGAGGGGAATGCGTAATGGAAAAGATACGTGAAATATTGAGTATAGGCGGCATCTTCGAGTCTCTGATCGACTGGTTGACAGATAACGGAGACTGGTTCTTCGACTTCATTGCCATTCTTGTGGATGGACTTCTTGAAGGAGTCACCTGGGTTTTTTCGTTTCCGCCGGCACTGGTCATCATAGCGATCTTTACACTGCTTGCGTGGAAGGCGGCATCCAAGGGTGTTGCTCTGTTCACACTGATCGGATTCCTTCTGATCCTGTACATGGGTTACTGGCAGCAGACGATGGACACCCTTTCACTGGTGGTCGCGGCTGTGGTCTTCGGCCTTCTTGTGGGTATCCCTATCGGGATCTGGGCTTCGAAATCTGATAAGGCATGGAATGTAATCAGGCCGATCCTTGATTTCATGCAGACACTTCCTGCCTTCGTCTACCTGATACCGGCTGTACTGCTGTTCAAACTCGGTCCTATTCCCGGTGTTATAGCTACGCTGATATTCAGTCTTCCCCCTGCTGTTCGTCTGACGAATCTCGGTATCAGACAGGTTCCCACCGAGATCAAGGAAGCTGCTCGCGCCTTCGGTGCGACTCCTTCACAGATGCTCGTAAAAGCCGAACTCCCGGTGGCACTTCCCACCATCATGGCCGGTGTGAACCAGACCATTATGCTCGCACTGTCCATGGTCGTCATCTCGGGTATGATCGGTGCCGGCGGACTTGGTAACGTCGTGCTCAAGGGAATCACCCAGCTCAAGATCGACATCGGTTTCGAAGGCGGTGTGGCCATCGTGATACTTGCCATTTTCCTTGACCGGGTAACTCAGGCTCTCAGTGACAGATCCGGTAAGCAAAGCTAGCTCAGGCTGCCTCATACGACAAGCGGTTTTCCAGAAAAGGAAAACCGCTTTTTTCATAATCCGGCGGACAGAAGAGTATATCTGGCCGGTACCGCATCTCATCTCAAGGGCTGATAGGGTAGCTTCACTATACGATATAGGATTGCAGGATCCTGTTGAAAGTCTGAGAGGGCCTCATTGCCTCTTCAAGTTTTTCCCCATCGGGGTGGTAATACCCGCCGATATCAGCAGGCGATCCCTGAGCGCCAAGCAGTTCAGCGTCAATGCGCTCCGTCTGCGAGGCAAGTTCCTCTGCGATGGCAGTGAAGTGTTCCTTCAGGGAAATATCTTCATCCTGGCCGGCAAGTGCCTGAGCCCAGTATAGTGCGAGATAGAAGTGGCTTCCCCTGTTATCGATCTCATGAACTTTTCGTGATGGCGACTTCTGCATCTCAAGAAGCTGTTCGGTCGCTGCATCAAGGGCCTTTGCAAGTGTGAGAGCTTTGGTGTTGCCGTGAACCTGGGAAAAGTGTTCCAGTGAAACGGCGAGAGCGAGAAACTCTCCCAGCGAATCCCACCTCAGGTGTCCCTCTTCAAGAAACTGCTGCACGTGTTTGGGAGCTGATCCTCCGGCACCGGTCTCAAAGAGGCCTCCTCCTTTCATCAGAGGTACGATTGAAAGCATCTTGGCGCTCGTCCCGAGTTCAAGAATCGGGAACAGATCTGTCAGGAAGTCTCTCAGTACGTTCCCTGTGACGCTGATCGTGTCAAGTCCGTCCTTCATTCGCTGAAGGGAGAGTCGTGTCGCTTCCTTCGGAGAGAGGATCCTGATGTCCAGTCCTTCAGTGTCATGATCCTTGAGGTATTCGTGTACCTTCAAGGCAACCTGCATGTCATGTGCCCGTTCGCTGTCAAGCCAGAATATTGCAGGAGCCCCGGTGGCGGCCGCCCGTCTCACAGCGAGACCGACCCAGTCCCGTATGGGCTGATCCTTCGCCTGACACATTCGTAAAATATCCCCGGCAGCAACCTTCTGGGACATCAGGGTTTTCCCTGTGCTGTCTTCAATGATGACTTCCCCGTCTACCGGAATCTCGAAGGTCTTGTCGTGTGACCCGTACTCTTCCGCTTTCTGTGCCATCAGGCCGACATTGGAGACATCTCCCATTGTTCTGGGGTCGAACGCCCCGTGGGCCTTGCAGAATTCTATGGTCTCCTGATAGATCCCGGCATAGGAACGGTCAGGAATCACTGCCTTCATGTCCTTGAGGTTCCCGTCGGGACCCCACATCTTCCCGGAGGAGCGAATGGCGGCCGGCATCGATGCATCAATGATGATATCACTCGATACATGAAGGTTCGTGATACCCTTGTCAGAGTTCACCATAGCAAGCTGTGGCCGCATCTGATAGCACTCGTCAATCTTCATCAGGATCTCCCGCTTCCTGTCAGTATCGAGATTATCAAGTCTTCTCAGAAGGTCAGCCATTCCGAGGCGGGGATCGGCTCCTAGTTCGTTGAGTTCCTTTCCGTACTGTTCGAATACCGGTTCGAAGAATGCCGAAACCGCATGACCGAAGATGATCGGGTCGGAGACTTTCATCATCGTTGCCTTCAGATGAAGAGAGAACAGAACATCCTGATCCTTTGCCTCTTCGATCTGATGGGCGAAGAAGGCACGTAAATCAGAGGCGCTCATCACGGCTGAGTCGAGGATCTCCCCTTTCTGGAGGTTCAAATCATGTAACAGGACGGTGGAAGAGCCGTCCTCTGCGGTCAGTGTAGCGCGTACCGCAGTCTCTGCTTCCACGGTGACAGACTGCTCTGAGCCATAGAAGTCTCCCTGCTGCATGCTTGCCACATGGGTCTTTGAATTCGGATCCCATTCTCCCATGGAATGTGGGTGTTTTCTTGCATAGTTTTTCACAGAAGCAGGTGCTCTTCGGTCGGCATTTCCCTCTCTCAGGACCGGGTTCACAGCACTGCCCTTGATGGCATCATAGCGTTCTCTGATACGCTTCTCTTCATCACTGCCCGGTGTCTCGGGATACTCGGGCAGGGCATACCCTTTGAGTCTGAGCTCTGCGATTGCAGCTTTCAGCTGAGGAACAGATGCGCTTATGTTCGGCAGCTTGATGATGTTGGCATCCTTTTCCTGTACCATGTTTCCCAGGATCGCCAGGTCGTCATCGACCCGCTGCTCCTCATCGAGGAATTCAGGAAACTGGGAGAGAATCCGTCCGGCAAGCGAGATGTCTTTTAATTCTACATGAATATCCGCAGGGGCAGTGAAAGCCCGGATGATGGGTAGGAGCGATGCCGTTGCAAGGGCCGGCGCCTCGTCTGTCTTCGTGTACACGATGGTAGGATTCATGTATTACCTCTTTTTTGTAGTGTTCCGGTAGATATGTATCTGTGCAGGCAGTGAAGACCTGCAACTTCATGCGTTGCGCAAGGGAGCCTCAGACCACGGGGTTGCACCTATGCTCTCATGATGCACGATTACGTTTCAGATGTGCGGTATGCGCAGATACATGCACAGGTATACTAGCAGAAGCTGATGGATTTGGGAAGTCTGGGCAGGCTGGAGCATTATTGTTCAGTGATTACAATACCTCTCATCTGTTCGGAGAAAACAATACCTTTTCAAACAAGGCAGTACCGAGCTGAAAAGATGAAAGGGACAGAGAGGGGAAGGAAAGAGATGAAGTGTTTGACAGTCATCGATCAGGTTCCTGAAAAGCAGGTCACACAGCAAAGAGCATCAGAGCAGAAAGGAAGTGTACTGAATATCCCTGATGCAAAGCAGAGGGGAGAGGTGACGGCAACACGAGTCCTGTCGACCCTGTATATAAAAATATCCTGCAAGGAAAACCTTGCAGGATAATGTTTTATAGTCGGGCTGGGCGGATTTGAACCGCCGACCCCATGTCCCCCAGACATGTACGCTAAACCCCTGCGCTACAGCCCGTACTCGAAGGAAGATACCACAGGATTCTCTTTTATGTCAATAAAGACGCAAATTTCGTGGGTATTTATCAACTTATGTGTCATAAGAAGAGCCTGTTCATGAATAGTCTTATATGTTTCTTAAAGCTCTGTAAATACTTATGGTTTTTGTTAAGGTATTATTTGAAAAAGAATTGACATAAGTACCGGTTCGCCCTAGTATAGTTAGTAAAGTGCCTTGAATTGTGAGGTGTCGAAGCCAAAACATGATGGGTTCATGAATAGCTTGTCAAGGAGAAGAGTATTCCATGGAAACGTACAGACTTAGCGATAAAACCTATTTGCATCAAGTACTCTGTGGTGGTAATATGCATGGCATGAAGAAGATTCGAATTGTTACGATACTTTTGCTCATCATGAGCTCTCTTATGCCGCTTGCAGCATTTCAGTTCTCTCCTCTGGAGCAGAATTTCGCACCGACCGGGGCTGACAGTACCAAGACCTATACGATAGTCAATGATTCTGCAGATACCATTGCGGTGGAAGTTACAGCGCTGACGCGTGACCTCTCTTCCTCGGGAGAAGAAGAGAATGAGAGTGCTTCAGCCTATTTCTCCATCGTTCCTTCGAAGGTCCTTCTCAGACCGCAGTCATCTCAGATTGTTCGTGTTCAGTACCGCGGACCTCGTACAGTTCCCAACGAACTGGCATTCAGAATCAGGGCTGAACAGATACCGTATACTCAGGGACGTGCGGCTGAGAACACGAGTATGTTCAATTTCCTGTATGTATACACAACAAGTGCGTATATCACACCTACTCGGGTGACTGAGAGGGTGGAAGTGGCCTCCGCAGTGCCTGCCCGCACTGTAGAAGGACGTCAGGTTCTCTCTGTCGAGATAGAGAATACTGGGAGTGTACATCAGATCCTCAACGACCTGAAGCTTGAGGTCATAGAGAATAAGACACGAAAGAGTGTCCTGTATCAGGGTGAAGCCCTTGGTTTCGCCAACAGTATGAATCTGCTTGCCGGTAAGAAAGTCAGAGTGAACCTCACCTGGCCGAGTACCTTTGAGTTTCCCAGTTCGTCTTCAGGCGCTTCTTCCCTGTTCACGACAAAACTCAGTTACGGCAGTCAATAATCTCATAAAGGATTTGATGTTTGATGGGAATGCGAAGAATCAGGGCTCTGGTAGTCCTGTTCATGTTAATAGTGTATTCGCTTTCCTTGCTTGCTCTCTTATCTGATTGCAGTGAGGAGGTCCGGGAGGACGTTACTGCTCCTGTAGTACAGGAGCCTGTTCAGGCTGAAGAGGATTTTGAAGTTCCCCGTGCTGCTGAGACGATCACACCGGAACCTGCTTCCATCTCTGATTCTCCGGCCGCAGCACCCTCTGAGCCTGCAGAAGCTGATGCAACAGAGTCCTCCCCCGTTTCTCCGCAGTCATCCACTCAGTCTGAAACCGAAGAGCGACAGTACAGTGAACCGTCAGACGGATCTCCTGCAGCAGCGGGTGAGCCGCTTACACTCGATGATCAGATCCTTATTATCGACGGACCAGAGGAAATCCTTATAGATGAACAAGTGCCTGAAGAACCGTCAGTGGAACCGGAGCCTGATCGTATGGGTATTTCTGAACAACCCATGATGCCGGTTGAAACAGAGACGGTTGAAGAGGAGTTCGATGACGATTTCTGGTCTGAATTCTTTGTTGCCGGGGAAGAGGATGTTTCCCTCTTCGAGGAAGGCTCTTTTTACGTGCCCCTTTTTGTCAATTCCGATTATATCGGAGATATCATGGTGACGTTCCAGGAAGAGGAGGTGCTGCTCAACCGTTCGGAACTGGAACAGCTTACCGGTGAGGATCTGGTAGAAAGGGTGCGACAGGCTCTGTTTGACAGTGAGGAAGAGAATATCGCACTTTCCTACCTCAATGCGCTCGGCATTGAAGGATTTTATGATTATGCCACGTTTGAACTGTATCTGGAGTTTTCCACCTGGATGCTGCCTGTCAAAACCATCAGCATCAATCAGGGTGATGTGAAACGGTATGGTTCCTACGAGATGAGCGGATCAGAAATTCTGACGACCTCCTTCTTCAGCACCTATACCAATCTCTCTATTCAGTCATCCCTTACCTGGGAAACCGGCACACCCCTGACTTTGAGCCCTTCTGACGTATTCAATATGCAAGGTCGTTCGAGTATGGCTCTCTGGGACCTCTCGTTTGATTTCTCCTGGGCCTTTCAGCCGGGCAACGGCTATTCGCAGGTGACTGGACTCTGGAGCACCTCGCTGTCTGATTACGTTTCCTGGGGAGGTATTCAGGGGTTCTATGACTTTGTCGACACCTCTGTGCGACTCAGCTTCGGGAATATCTCGGAGTTTCTGGGACTTAACAGGGATTCATACGGTATCGGGGTGGAAAAACGGTATACCTACGGAACAGCTGAACCGAACTCCCATCAGTTCAGGTATTCGATTCAGATAGATGAGCCGAGCATTGTGGAAGTGTTCATCAATGAAAAAAGTGTGTACAGGAGGCAGGTGCTTGCCGGATTGTATACCCTGCAGGATTTTATATTCAGCCAGGGAGTGAATGATGCCATCGTGACAGTCACAGCTGTCAGGGACGAGGAAGATGTACAGACGTACGATTTCAGTATGACCTTCGACTCACGGCTGATGGCCGCGGGGGACACTCTGTATGCGGCTGCGGTATCTACACCTGCAGATGCGCTCAGTCCCCGCTTCAGAATCAGCCAGACGTATGGACTGCTGGATGAGATGACAGGCGGGTATACCTTCTCCGCTTCTACAAATGCTCTTTCGACTGCTCTCAACTTCATCCTCAGTACCAGAATCGGTACGATTCAGGGACAGGGTGCAGCATCTCTCAACAGTCCGCTCGGATTCGGCTATGCATTCAACACGTCCATGAGTGTCGCCGCCCTGCCTGAGAGTGATCTGCTCAGCTCTCTGTCGTTTAACCTCGCATTCACCAATCCCTCGTTCACCACGAGTATCGAGGTGCCCTCGACAGCTACCCCTTCGGTTGGAGATCTCTTTCAGGCTTCTCTGTCAGTCTCCGGAACACTCCTCGATACTCTCAGGTATGGAATTTCCTCCAGTGTCTCCTGGTATACCAATGACAGTGATGTCACTCTGAGGGGGTCTCTCACTACAGGGATATCGCTGATTCCTGACCTTGCCATCTCGGCATCTTTGAATTACCTGCAGTATACTGCCAATGCGGGCACTCTTTCAGTTCAGATAGGAGCCTCCTACTCCATTTCACAGAATGCAAGTATCTCGACCAGTACGGACCTTCAGAATTCAGCCTATATCAGCGGTTCTGTACGACCGTTCGCAGATAGCGATGATACTCTCCGTTTCAGTTTCAACGGATTGAGTTTTGCAGATCTTCTCAACCATACCGGTTCGTTCAATTATTCTCACAGCGGACAGAAGGCAGGACTTAATGTCGGTGCCATCTATTCAGAGACCTTCAGTTCCTATGCACTCTCCATGAACCTCAATACCGCATTCGCCTATGCAGGCGGGCTGTTCGGCATGGCCAGGAATATCTCTGATACGTTTATGCTCGTTCGTCCTGGCGGAGCGATGGCTGACCAGGAGATTGCAGTGACACGAACGATGACCACTGACCCTGAACGTCTCCCCTCGCTGTTCGGTACGAGCCTTTACGATGGGATGAGCGTTCACGAGAACAACAACATAGTTGTATACGGTATCGGAAGCGACCTGCTCAATTCTTCCGAGTCGTTCATTTATACAGCACAGCCCCGTCCCCGTCAGGGATATGCCGTGCGTGTCTCGAGTGAACTCGCCTACTCGGTCGTCGGTACCCTTCTGAGAACCCCCTCGCAGCCGTACGACAGATATACGGTTGATATTGCGAAGGTGGAACGTGATGCTTCCGGAGAGGAGATTCTCATGATAGATGAAGGTGTCTATCTGTTCACCGATGAGAGTGGCTTCTTCTTCATGAGCGGACTTACCGAGGGTGATTATCAGTTCAGTATGTTCCTTCCCGATTCGATGACCGATGATCTTCCTGTCGATGTCAGGTTCACGGTAGAAAGACAGGGCGAGGATGAAGGGCCGAAGGTGCTTGTGCTCGACACCTACATCGGAGAGGACCTTGCTGCAAAGCTGGAAGATGAAGAAATCGAGAGAAAGGTCGGAAACATAGTGGAAGACCCGGTCCTCAGTGAAGATGGTTACTTCGTCCTTGATGTGCTTGAGGTGCTTGAGGAGAGTGAATTCTGGGAGGTCTACTACCCTCAGCGGGAGGTGGTCTCGGCTTTCGAAGAAGATACGCGGGCACAGGGGGATGACTACATTCTTGAGATCGTCCCCAGACAGAAAGATGTACCGATCTCCGCATTGTCGATCCTGATGCAGGAGAACCCTCTCAGGGTAGGTAATCTGATGCGCCTGCGTGAGGTGATACGACCTCTGCTGGAAAGTACAAGTCCCGAGCAGTTCACCCTCACCGGAGATATCCTGCGCCCGAGCTTCTGACATCTTATGCTTGCACCGGAAGTGTATCACCTATACACTGTATGATATGAGTCAACATGTGTTAAAAGAGGTCTTTCAGGTAGAACGGGAAGCTCAGGGCATCATAGACGCGGCAAAGAAAGAAGCCGAGCTCACCGTACAGGAATTGAAAAGTTCTCTCGAGCGACAGCTGCAGGAATTCACGCTGCTTCTTAGAAAACAGCGGGAGCAGGAAGTTGAAAGAATCCTGCAGCGGGAAAAGGAAGAACTTGCAGCCTATCGCGAACAGATCGCCGCTCAACGACCGCATTCTGATGAGATCTCAAGGCGTTCACAGCGGATCGTGAAGAGTATGAGTGAAATCCTCCTTTCCAGCCGACTGACTCAGGGAGACGGGTGAACCGTGTCTCAGCTAAGCCGCTATGCATACATCAACTCGAAGATACATGCTCGTGTTTCCAGGATGCTCGATGAACAGCAGCTTGCTGCTCTTTCCAAAAGCCGGAGTATAGAACAGCTTCTCCATCAGATGCAGCATACTCCGTATGAACAGCTGTATACTATCTACCATGAAACCGGTGATATCCAGATGCTCGAAGCAGAAATCAACAGCCAGGCTATCAGGATCCATCAGGAAATCGCCTCTTCCCTCGATCCGGTCTATTCGAAACTCATTGATGCGTTTACCCGTAAGCTTGAGATCGAGAACATAAAGGGAATGATCCGACTCTATTTCAGTAACATCATCAAAGGGGAAGATATCTCACAGAGATTCACGTACCTGTATCGGGAGCGTATAGTTGATGACATCTCCTGGCTATCTCTTGCCAATGCGAGAGATTTCGAAGAGATCAGAAAAGCACTTGAACATACGATCTACAGCGAAGTCATCAACCCGTTCACTCAGGAACGTGTAAGGGAGGAGGGGCTGTTCTTTCTTGAGACAGGTCTTGACCATATATGGGTTCAGTCTGTCCAGGCTGTTCTTCCCTCTCTTGCCCGTGAAGACCGGCTCATCATCACCAGCCTTCTTGAGGCTGATGGTGATCTCAAGAACCTCATCAACATCTTCCGCTATCATGCTCTGTGGGACCTTCCTCCTGATCAGCTTCGTCATATCCTCTATCCGGCGGGACACCTTCAGTACAGTGAAGATGTCCGTCGTCTCATGGAGGAGGACATTCATACAGACCATATCAGGGCTATCCTGGAAAAACGGTATCCCCGCCTTGCAAGAGAGCTTGATTCGGTGGATGATGAGGATATCAGAGCACAGGTCCAGAGGATCGAGCAGTACCTGTTCATCATGAGAAAGGGAGAATACCAGAGGCTCCTGAGAGGCAACCCGTTCACGATCGGGACGGTTCTGAGCTATTTTTTCCTCAGTGAGCAGCAGGATGGAGTTGTGAAGCGACTGATCAATGCGGTACAGTATACATCAGCGAGCGAGCACTACCGGGAGGCAGGTCTATGAATGTGTTCACCCTCAAAATGTCTCTTCTCACTGCACTTGTGCTCAAAGAGCATGCGGGACCGGTGAAAAAGAAACTCCTCGAGCTTGGAATCGTGGACTTCAGGGAGCTTGAAGGGCTCTCAGGCGATGAAGTGTTGAGGGCCGGCACCGATGAGACCCTCGAACAGGTGGGTTCGATTCTTCAGCAGGTTGAGTCATTATTCCATCAGGTACATGAAACGCTACCCCTTCTTACTCAGGAGGATATTGAAGCCGACACCGAGATAGATATCAAGGCGGCAGAACGCCTGCTGGATGAGATCTTCCGTTCTCTGGCAGCTCTCAGGGAGAAACAGAAACAGGTGACCGGCCTGCTTTCGCGCTACCGTGAACTGCATGGATATCTCAAAGGCAACAGTCCTGATTTTCTTGATCTTCATGTCGGCTCGTTCAATGAGGGACAGGCCGAGAGACTTTCGGGAAGGCTTATCGCCCACAGTGCGATTCTCGTTTCTCCCGAAAAATCTCCTGCGTCTATCGTCCTCTCTCTTTCACGAGAACGCCAGAACGTTGAACCCGTCCTTTCTTCATTCGGCTGGAATGAGGAGGTCAGCATACTGCCCTCAGAGGCGGGTGAGATGTGTCTGCAGGAGCTTGAAAGGAGAATCGGCACTGTCGAGGAGGAAAGGAGGAAGCTGCTTGATTCCATCACGGCAGTCATCGTGGACAGGATGGAGGAACTCGATTCTCTCTACCGTCAGGGGCGTGTGAGGCAGCTGCTGGGATATATCTCAGGTCATTTTTCTTCAACCAGGAATACTACAATCTTCAGCGGATGGATTCCCAGCGACGATACAGAGCTGTTTGAGACGGCTCTTCAGAAAGTGACAGGCGGTGTCTGTGTCATCGAATATACTGATGAGAAGGAGGTGGACCGACGAAAGGTCCCTGTCGCGCTTGATGACAGTCGATTCCTTCAACCTTTCGAAAAGCTTGTCACGAACTACTCCACTCCACAGTACGGGACTGTAAATCCCACCATCTTCGTTGCAGTGTCGTACCTCACGATGTTCGCGCTGATGTTTGCTGACGCCGGGCAGGGGCTGGTGATTTTCCTTCTGGGCCTGATCGGTTCACGGATCAAGAAGGGCCATTCGATTCTAAACCTGATGATGTACCTTGGTATTGCTTCCACCGTCAGCGGAGTTCTCTTCGGTTCCTATTTCGGTTTTCCCCTGTTCCCGCCACTGTGGTTCGACTACCACGGAGCGGTGTTTCCCCATTCGGGTGATGTTCTGTACGATGTCTATTCGATTCTCGGGATCACGCTGAAATTCGGGATCATTGTCATCTTTACAGGTCTTATCATAAACTGGGTGAACCTGATACGAAGAAGGGAGTGGATCCACCTGGTGTTCGAGAAAAACGGTATCATCGGAGCCTTTCTCTTCGCCATGGGCATCTATCTATCCTACGGGTTCGTAAACAGCGGATATACGGGTTTTCCCTCATCGAATCTGGTTGTCGTGTCAATCGCTCTGGCAGTAGCGGCCCTGTTCTTCCGTGTGCCGCTCGAACACTTCCTTGCCAGGAAACGAGGAGGGTTTCTCCTCGATTCCTTCATGGAATGGATCGTCATCATTCTTGAGATCTTCAGCGGCTATCTTTCCAACACGCTGTCATTCATGCGTGTCGCAGGGCTGGGGATCGCACACGTTTCACTGATGGCTGCCTTCGGTGAGATAGCATCTCTGTCACCAAACACGGCAGGGTATGTGCTGATCCTGATTCTCGGAAACATCCTTGTGATAGCACTGGAGGGGCTCAGTGCCGCGATCCAGTCCCTCAGGCTCAACTATTATGAATTTTTCACCAAGTTCTTTCTCGGTGACGGCACCCCATACAGTCCGATAACACTAAACACCCGCTCATCCGGGCGTAGAATATAGATACACAAAATGAATGGAGGAATCTACCGTGACTATACGTAGTTTCAAAAAACGCTTTCGCCTTTCACTCATCGCCACTGTACTGGTGCTGCTTTTCTCCACCGCCCTGTTTGCTCCGGCCCTGGCTGCAAGTGATACAGGAGGGAGCGAGAGCGCCGGCTCTTCGTCCCTGATGTGGGTCGTCCTTTCGGCGGCTATCGCCTTCTCCTTCGGTGCCCTGGCGGCCGGATATGCCATCAGCCACGTAGGAGCAGCCGCAATGGGGGCAATGAGTGAGAAACCTGAGATAGGTTCACAGGCCCTTATTTTCATCGCTCTTGCAGAGGGTGTGGTCGTGTTCGGTTTCATCACTGCCCTCATGATACTCGGTAAGGCTTAAGGGACAATCAGGTAATGAAGTATTTCGTGATCGGTGATGAAGACAGCGTCCTCGGCTTCTCACTCGTGGGGACTCGCGGACGGGTGGCTGAGGATGCACAGAGGGCACTGACTGCCCTCGAAGAAGCCCTTGCGGACAAACAGTACGGGATTATTCTCATTACACAGAGTGTTGCGGATATGATTCGCCGAGAAGTCGATCGGTATATCTTCAGCGAGACCTTCCCTCTCATCGTGGAGATTCCTGACCGACCGAGTGAGTTCAGAAGCAGGGATCTACGAAAACTCGTCAATGAAGCTATCGGAGTCGCCCTATGAATGAAACGAATATGCTCTTCGAGGGAATTCTCGACAGTGCCCGCAAGGAAGCGGACCGGATCAGGGAATCCTGTGCCAGGGAGTGTGATCATCTCAAAGCCGAATATGAGTCCAAAAAGGCTGTATTGAAGCAAGCTGAAGAGGAGTGGATCCGCAAGAAACAGGCCGAGGTCCTTCGTATCGGTGAAGCTGACCGTATGCAGCTGCGCCGTGAAAGTGAGATCGATGTCAACCGGCAGCTGCGCCGTGAGAGTGAGGCAGCTCTCATCAGGTACATGGAGGATCTTCAGGGTACCGATGAATACCGCAGGGCTGTAGTATCCTGGATCGCAGAGGGGATAATCGCCCTCGACCGGGATGAAGTTCTCCTGACCTGTGGAGCTTCAGAGGAAGTTGATGATGAGATGATACAGCAGGCTCTCGCACTCGCTCAAAAGATCACGGGACACCAGGTGAGCCTGACAGTGATTGAACGAAGAGAGAGTTCTCAGGGCGTTATTCTATGGTCTGCCGATGAGAGGATTGCCTACAATAATCTCGTGAAGACACGGCTCGAGCGTTCTCGAAGTGATTTTGAGAACCTGCTGGAAGGGGAACTATGGGCGAAAAAGTAATCGGATATGTGAAGCGGGTGAACGGCCCCGTGGTGACCGTAGGCGGTATCACTGATGCCGCGATGATGGAACTTGTCTATATCGGTTCGTATCATCTCATCGGTGAGATTGTCAAACTCTATGGGGAAACCGCTGTGGTTCAGGTCTATGAGGATACCACAGGGGTCACCCCTGGTGAGAGTGTATACGGTTCCTCGATGCCTCTGAGCGTCGAGCTCGGTCCCGGTATCATCGGTACTATCTACGACGGAATCCAGCGTCCACTTACCCGTCTCAGGGAACTCAGCGGGGATCACATTGCCAAGGGTGTGTTCAGTCCTCCACTGGAACGCAGCAGGCGGTGGGCCTTCACTCCACTGAAGGCGGTAGGAGACACTGTTTCGGTCGGCGAGGTGTTTGCGACTGTTCCTGAGACAAGTCATATCGTACACCGACTTCTGGTGCCATCTGAGCTTCCTCTCACCGGTGATGCATTCACGGTAGAAAGGATAGCCCGGGCAGGTGAGTATACGATTGATGAGGAGGTATGCACGCTTCGTGATTCCGCCGGTTCGCTGCATACTCTGACGATGATCAGTCGGTGGGCGATCAGAAAGCCCCGGAGTGTGAAAGGGAGAAAGACCCTCACGGTCCCTCTGATCACCGGTCAGCGTGTCATCGACATGCTCTTTCCTTTGGCGAAGGGGGGGACCGTTGCAATTCCCGGAGGGTTCGGTACCGGCAAGACGATGACCCAGCATGCCATCGCGCGTCACTGTGATGCAGACATCATCGTCTATATCGGTTGTGGTGAACGGGGAAATGAGATGACCGATGTGCTCAGAGAATTCCCCCGTCTTATCGACCCCCACTCAGGCAAGTCGCTCATGGAGCGGACCATTCTTATCGCCAATACCTCCAACATGCCCGTCAGCGCCCGCGAGGCAAGTATCTATACCGGAATCACTCTCGCTGAGTATTATCGAGATCAGGGGTATCATGTCGCCCTGATGGCCGACTCAACGAGCCGGTGGGCTGAGGCTCTCAGAGAACTCAGCGGCAGAATGGAAGAGATGCCTGCAGAAGAGGGGTTCCCCGCCTATCTGCCGACCAGGATAGCAGAGTTCTACGAACGGGCGGGCAGGGTCACCACCCGCAGCGGAGATGAGGGTTCCGTGTCGATCATAGGAGCAGTCTCTCCACCGGGAGGAGATTTCTCCGAGCCGGTGACGCAGCACACCAAACGGTTTGTCCGCTGTTTCTGGGGCCTCGACCGCTCTCTTGCATCGGCCCGTCATTATCCGGCTATCAGCTGGCTCGACTCATACAGTGAGTATGTTGATGGTCTGTCTCAGTGGTGGAGAGAGAAAGGGGATGGGACCTGGTACGAACAGCGACAGCAGATGATGGACCTGCTTCACCGTGAGGTTAGACTGGAGCAGATTGTCAAACTGGTGGGACCTGATGCACTGCCCGATTCTCAGAACTTCATTCTGGAAGTCTGTTCACTGTTCAAGAACGCCTTTTTACAGCAGAACGCCTTTGATGAAAACGATCGCTACTGTTCCATCGAGAAACAGCTGGGAATGCTCCATGTCATTCTCACCTACTGGGAGCTCGGCTCTGCAGCGATCAGCCGCGGGCTTCCCCTGGTGCGTGTCAAGAAGATGAAGGTCGTACAGGAGATAGCCAGAATGCGGTTTTCGATCTCTGATGAGAATATCGATGAGCTTGACCGCCTGAACATCCGCCTTGAGCGACAGATACACCGACTTGGAGAGATGTATGAAACGTAAGGAACAGATGAACCCTGTTGAGCAGGAACTGCTCAAAGGAAGAGAATATATCGGGGTCGACCGGATCGAAGGTCCTCTTATCTATCTGCACAAAACCCATCCGGTAGGATTCGGCGAGCTTGTTGAGGTCCATGACAGAAACGGTAGAATTCGACAGGCTCAGGTTCTGGACACCAGTGATGATGTGGTGGTGGTTCAGCTGTTTGAGGGTACCGATGGCCTTAACCTGCCTTCAACGCGGGTCAAGTTCATGGGGGAATCGTTCACACTCCCCGTTTCTACCGGAATGCTGGGGAGAGTGATGAACGGTCTTGGCAGGTCGATCGATGATGCTCCCTTGCCGAAGGGAGAGGAGATCATGAGTATCAACGGTCTTCCGATCAACCCCACCAGCCGCGAATATCCCAGAGATTTCATCCAGACCGGAGTCTCTGTTCTTGACGGGCTCACCACGATTATCCAGGGGCAGAAACTCCCGATATTCAGCGGGAACGGTCTTCCCCACAACCGTCTTGCTGCCCAGATAGCGAATCAGGCTACAGTGCCGGGAAGAGAGGCGGAGACGGTCATCGTGTTCGCAGCAATGGGAGTCAAGTATGATGTGGCAAGGTACTTCATCGACTCGTTCACCGCAAGTGGCGTCCTCAATCAGGTTGCTTTTTTCCTCTCGCTGGCCGATGATCCTTCGATCGAGAGGACGATCACTCCCCGTTCTGCCCTTACCCTCGCGGAACACCTGGCATTCAATAAAGGGTATCAGGTGCTCGTCATCATGACCGACATGACCAACTACTGCGAGTCTCTCAGAGAGATAAGCACGCTGAGGGGAGAGATTCCTTCACGAAAGGGGTATCCCGGATATCTGTACAGCAATCTTGCCGAACTGTACGAGCGCAGCGGCAAGATCGTGGGCCGCAGCGGTTCTATCACGCAGTTACCGATCCTTACCATGCCCAATGATGATATCTCTCATCCGATCCCGGACTTAACCGGGTATATCACCGAAGGCCAGATCGTCTTCGACCGGCAGATGCATTCCCAGGGAATCTATCCCCCGATCAATGGACTGCCGAGTCTTTCGAGACTGATGAAGGACGGTATCGGAGAGGGGATGACCCGGGAAGATCATCCGCACCTTGCAAACCAGCTGTTTGCATCGTATTCTCATGTGAAGGATGTGAGAAACCTCGCATCCGTAATAGGAGAGGAGGAACTTACCACGATCGATCATCAGTATCTTGATTTCGGCACAGCCTTTGAGAAGGAGTTCGTGAATCAGAAGGATGATGAGAACAGAAGCATCGAAGAGACACTGGACAGAGGATGGAAGGCTCTGGAACACCTTCCACCGGAAGAGCTCAAGCGGGTGAGTGAACAGGAGCTCGAAACCTATTACAAGGGGTGATGATGGCGACGATGATCGCTCCGACACGGAGCAATCTTCTTAAACTCAAAGACGACCTCGCTTTTGCCCGCCTCGGGTACGAACTTCTTGACCAGAAACGATCGATCCTGGTCGTGGAGCTGCTTACCATGGTCGACCAGGCGGTCGATTATCAGGCCCGGGTGGATGCAGCGCTGTCGATTTCCCATGATTCCCTCCAGAACACAGTCCTCCAGATGGGGCGGCTGAAGGTGAACAACGTTTTTCCCGCTGTACGGACAGAGAGCGCTGTCGAGCTCAGTGAACGAAAAGTCATGGGCGTTCATCTTCCCCGGGTGACGACCTCTTTTATTGACACCGGTCCCTATTTTTCCCCGGAAGGAACCACTCTCTCGGTAGAGGAGTCTCTTGAGAAGTTCCGTGAGGCACTGAGTCTCATGGGACGTCTGGCTGAGCTCAAGGTCTCTATCATGCGCCTTGCCAGAGAGGTGAAAAAGACGATACGGAAGGTAAATGCCCTCGAGAAGATAGTGATACCGAACCTGGAAGAAGACCTCAGATTCACGAAACAGCGTATCGAAGAGGCTGAACGTGAATCGTTCATGATACTCAAGCAGGTGAAAAACAGGCTTGATGCTTCGAATAGACAGTAGCCGAAAGGTGATCTCTAGGGAGCAGAAGGAGGGAAATGATGGAACAGATGTTCAAACGACTACTGGTTTACCTGGACGGGTCAGAGGACTCTATGAGTGCCGCCATGGCATCTATCGTTCTTGCCAAACAGCTCGGGGCTGCTCTCACCGCTGTGTACGTGGTGAATACAAAGGCTCTGCTCGACCTTGTGAAAGCCCATATCTTTCTTGATGCAGAACAGCAGGAATACCAGAGAGATATTGAAGGTGATGCACAGAGACACCTCAATCATGTGCAGAAACTTGGTCGGAAGAAGGGTGTGGATATCACCTGTCTCAAGCGGGAAGGGGAGGTCACGAAAGAGGTCAGGGCCTGTATCAGTGAGCACGATATCGATATTCTGGTGCTTGGAGGTCTCAGTGAGATCCATTCGCGCCGTGATGAGCTTCTCAGTGATACCGACCGCATGATGAGAAGCGCGAGCCTGCCTGTGTTCGTTGTCAAGGACAACGATGACGTATGGGACATGTATGAGTCGCTTGAAGATATAGATGGAGAGGAAATGTATGAATCTCGGTGATGTTTTACACAAGGATCTGGTGAAAGTCCCTCTGACCGGGGTGACGAAGAATCAGGTGATAGAAGAGCTGGTGGACCTTCTGGTCACACGCAGGCAACTGCCCAACAGAGAAGAGATTCTCCAGTCTGTCATGGATCGCGAACACCTTGGTTCAACGGGTCTTGTTGATGGAATCGCCATCCCCCATGCGAAAACCGATGCTGTCAGCGAGGTCTTCGTGGTTGTCGGCGTTTCAGCTGCTCCTGTCCCCTTTGAATCTCAGGATGGTGAGGACTGTTCCTATTTCTTTCTTGTTCTGGCCCCCAGTGATCATGCCAGTGCTCACATAGAGATCCTCTCTGCCATTGCACGAACGACGGCTTCCTCTTCCTTCAAACGTATCCTCAAGGCAGTTAAGAGCCCTGATGAACTTTATGAGTTATTCATTGACTGAGAACTCTTCCTTCTGGAAAAATTCTCCCGGGCTGCGCTGTGGACAAGACTTCACTGAACGGTTACGGATGCCGTTCAGTGGCTGACTGCGGAAGGGAGATTGAATGGACCTGCTTATCTAGTACCCGAGATCCTCTCCCACAATGATGACATGAATCCTCTGAGGTATGCTCTGATGCCCCAGGACGAGAAAGGAGGAACAGATCCCGCCGGCGCAGGTACCCGCCGGTATAGCCATGAGGTTGTCTTCACTGATCTTCGGTGCGATACATACCCCGGTTTTCGAACAGTGGGTATCCTTACTGAGCCTCACGGCATTGGCCGGGGCGGCGAGTCTCTTTACACGGTTGACTGCTTCCGAGAGATTCCTGACTATTTTGTTCTGTCCGACAATCACGTAGACCTTTTCAGGACCCCACAGGAGTGCTCCGAGACGGTTGTTGGAACCATCGACCACATAGATTTCTCCCCGCTCGGTGAGGGCATTGGCACTGCTGAAATAGATGTCGCTGGCCAGATGTGCCCTCGTCACCTCCTGGACCTCTTCACGGCTCAGAGCAGCAGCATACCTGTCCAGATAGGAGAACTTTCCGCTGCGAAGGAAATCAGTTACTCCTGACTCCTTCAGGGTCACAGAACCGCCGGCACCGATGACACTGTTCTCGGGGATGAGGGAGGAGAGCAGTGATATGACGCCTTCTCTATCGGGTACATATGAAACCCCGTAATTGTTTTTCTCGAGGTTGTTCATTGTCCGTTTTATTGAAAGACGTATGATCTTTTCCTTATGCACATCCATAACTCTTCCTCCTGTTGATATCGTTCAGGATGTAAGTATAAAATACTTTTTCTAGACAGGAAAGCACTCTGGAAGTATCCTTGAGGTATGAACATTACATTTTACGGCGCTGCACAGACTGTCACCGGAAGCTGTACCCTGCTGGAATGTGCAGGGACACGTCTTCTCGTGGACTGCGGCCTCCCTCAGGGAGCCGATGAGAAGAAACTGGGAACCGACTTTCAGTTCAATCCTGAACAGATCGATTTCATCCTCCTTACCCACGCCCATATAGATCACTCGGGCAGGATCCCGATGATGGTACGGGAGGGGTTCCATGGTGCTGTGCACTCCACCAGTGCTACCGAGGACCTCTGCTCCATCATGCTTGCTGATTCGGGCCACATTCAAGAGATGGAGGCGGAATGGACGAACAGGAAACGCAGACGGGATGGGAAACGGGAGATAGAACCGATCTATACGGTTGATGATGCGAAACGGGCTATGGATTACTTCGTTCCTCATGAATACAATCAGGAGTTCAACCTCACCGATTCAATTCAAGTGACTTTCACCGATGCGGGGCATATTCTTGGCTCCTCATCGATACGGATAAGGATGAAGGAAGGAAGCGAGGAGCGCACCATCGTCTTCTCGGGTGATATCGGAAACACAGATCAGCCGATCATCAATGACCCTGTCCTTCTTGATGATGCGGACTTCGTCGTCATGGAATCGACCTACGGAGACCGTCAGCATCCTATCCCAGACCATCCCAGTCAGAGGGAGAACACCGTCGCACGTTCTGCCCAGCTTGCAGATATCATCGAGACTACGTTCAAACGGGGAGGAAACGTCATCATCCCTTCATTTGCCGTAGGTCGGACACAGGAACTGCTCTACCTTATCCGTCACATCATCGACCACAATCTGATCCCCTCGATCGAAAAGATCCCGGTCTTCCTTGATTCCCCGCTGGCCATCGAGGCGACACGGGTCTTCTCCCGGAACATCGAAGGCTATTTCGATGAGGACGCTATGAAAATCATCGAGGCAGGAGATAATCCTCTCAGGTTCCCTTCCCTTACGATGTCAGTGACCAGTGATGAGTCCAAGAAGATCAATGAGTTCACCGAGAGCTGTGTCATCATCAGTGCAAGCGGTATGTGTGAAGCAGGAAGGATCAAGCATCATCTCAAGCATAACCTCTGGTCACAGAAAAATACTGTATTGTTCAGCGGCTATCAGGCAAAAGGCACTCTAGGGCGCAGCATTCTCGACGGGGCAAAGAAGGTGAAGATCTTCGGTGATCATATTGAAGTGAAGGCACAGATCACCCGGCTCATGGGTATCAGCGGTCACGCGGACAGGGGCGGACTGATCAAGTGGATCAGCAACTTCTCAAGCCAGCTGAGACAGGTGTTCGTTGTCCATGGTGATGAAAGAGTCAGCCAGCACTTCGCAGGACTGTTGTGCCACACTCTCGGACTTCCCGCCTGGGCTCCTTCTGTCACCGAGAGTTTCGATCTCCTTGGAACCGGGTTCCCTCAAGCTGAGGAGATGAGCATATGGATACAGACACAGCAGGAACTGAAGGCGTCGATCTTGGAAGTCGAAAAGGTCTATCAGGAGACAATGCAGATTCTTGAACGGATGAAGGAACATGCAGAGCAGATCATGGAAGAAGAGGACACGAAGGGGGCACTGAGACTGTCCCGGGCGATGGAGCGACTGAGCGAAAATATCGAGGAGCTCAATGCTCACTGGAACCTTCACAATGGGAATTAAGATACTCGCTGTAGGAGCCCACCCTGATGATGTTGAGATCGGGTGCTTCGGAACACTCGATGCATGCGTGAAGAGGGGGGACACGGTTATCGTGTGTTCCCTCACCAACGGGAATCTCGGACACAACCAGCTTTCGAAGGAAGAGCTTGAGCGGACTCGTCTTATCGAAGGGGCCCGGGCTTCCAATGTGATCGGGGCTCATTATACCTGTCTCGGATTTGATGACATGACCCTTTCCTCTTCTGACAGTGTTCAGACAGAGAAGCTGACCGATCTCATCAGATCGGTTCAGCCCGACCTTATTATCACTCACGGCGAGGATGATGGTCACCCTGACCATACAGCGGCACATGAACTTGTGCTGAAATGTACGACACTGTCTGCCCTCAGGAACTACACGACCGGATCAGAGCCTGTTTCAGGTTCCGTTCCCGTCTACTATATGGAGGGAGCTGAGGCTCGTGAGATGCATCCCGATATCTGGGTGGATATCACCGGCTCATTCGAGAATAAGATTCGAGCTCTCGGAGAGCATGCAAGCCAGCTCAATTTCATGCAGGATGGCACGGTGAGGGACTACATCCATTTCATCGAAGTCCTCGGCGGCTATCGGGGCTGGCAGTGCAATGTGAGGATGGCGGAGGCCTTCCGCTACTGCGACAGACGGGTGAGACCTACCACACGCTATCTCCCATAGCATGACGAAGACGGATGATTGAAAGGGGAGCCGACCCCTCGAAATGATTATTCACTGCGACATAGATCTGATGCTCCTGAGACAGTTCCTGCAGAGTAGCCGCTATGCGCGTGATGTCGTTCGACCGGTCGAAGACGATCCTGTCCCACCTGTTTCCCGTTGCCTCCTCTATGTCTGAGCGGTTCTCCCCATGAAGACGGAGAACCAGTACTGGAGAGAAGGCTTCCCGGTACCTCCTGATTGTCTCGACCACGTCAGGCATCCAGTACCCGCTGAGAAGTACCGGCGAGATGTTCATGTCTCTCAATGCAGCAAAGAAGGAGTACCTGAGATATCCTGGATTGCGTATTTCAATTCCAAGGGGGATATGAGAGGGAATGGAATTCCTGAACATATCTACTGCCGAGAGAAACTCCCGAGGAGTGTCGAACATCGATCTGTTAAGGTATCCGAATTGCAGCATATGCATCCCTGTTTTGGTCTTCAGAGGTTCCAGAGAGGCGAGGTATTCTTCCATCAGGGTTTGCGATAGGAAGAATCTGTTATCAGCTCCTGAGTGGGGATTGACCTTCAGTGTGAGAGCATTGGGACATTTGATGATGAACCGGAAATCATCCGGAGTGGAAGTATTATATTCCGTAACAGTGTCAGGATCCGGCAGGCCGGCACTATCCTTCCCCAGGGACCAGAACCATCGGTCGATTTCAACCATAGGATACCGTAGAGCATATTCGGTGAGCGGGTGCTCGGGGTGCGCACCGGAATATACAAGAGAATCCCAGGACGGGTATATGAAAGATGATGTGCCCATCAAAACAGAGTTCATATGTACACAATACCCGCAAAGATAGCTATTGGCAAATCCTCTACTTTGTGTACAATACCTATATGGCTACAAAACAGGATAAACAGACGCCGCAGAGCTTCCTTTCGAAGATGTTTGAACTGATGTTCTATGCCAACCGCCGCCTCGGAATTTTCACTCCTCCCGATGATCTCGGTCCCTACCTTGAAGAGAAGCGAAAGGAGCAGGAACGTCCCTACAGTCCTGTGAAACTTCTCCTGTTCGCCTCTACCTTCACCGTAGACATGATCGAAGACGTACCGGTGGTGCGCTTCAAACCGAGGAAACGCACTGCAGGCAAGAGGATGCTCTATTTCCATGGAGGGGCGTACGTTGATGATGCGACAGCTCTCCATTTTCATTTTATCGACTCCCTCATCAGGGAATCCCCGATGGAAGTGTATATGCCGATCTACCCGAAGACCCCGACACATACGGCAACTCAGGTCATTGATGCGATTTCACGACTGGTTCCTGCTCTCCCTGCGTTTGATATCATAGCAGGAGACAGTGCAGGAGGGGGACTGGCACTCGCTCTCACCTCTATCCTTCGTCTCAAGGCAGATCACCTTATTCTGATCTCCCCCTGGCTGTCCCTTTCTCTGTCACATCCTGAAATCGAACAGCTGATTCCAGCCGACCCTCTGCTGAACAGAGAATATCTGAGAGAGATCGGACGAATCTACAAAGGAGAGCTCGATTGGGAGGACCCGAGAGTCTCCCCTCTCTATGCTGAAATTGATGAGCAGATACAGGTATCGGTCTTCTCTGGAACCCATGAGATCTTCCTTCCTGATATCCGTGATTTCGTCCAGAGGATGCAGAAGACACAGGATACCTTGTACGTCGAGATGGAGGGAATGAATCATGATTACCCACTGTTTCCGATGAAAGAGGGATTAGCTGCAGTGCAGAAGATCGTGGAGAGGATACGCTAGCTGTACAGGATCAGAGAACGGTTCATCGGCCGAACCTGGAACATATGATTCTTCGTGCTGCAAAGTATCCTGAGAGTATGTACAGCGATGTGAGGATGAACACTCCTTCATAGCCGATATAGCGTACAACCGACCCGACAGCAATGGGAAAGACGATATTCATGAGAGCCCCGGCGCCGCTGAGTCCCGCATATACCGACCTGTTCTCGTCATCAGATATCTCGAGCAGGATACCCGGTTGTACGATCTTGTAGAGCTCAGCGCTTGCCCCCGTGAACAGGAACACGAACATATAGAGAGCTGATGAAGCTCTGAGAATGAGAGCAAGCACCGGGGTGGCTGATGCGATGATGATGAACAGGTACAGGAGAGGGCGATATTGTTCCTTCTTGTAGAAGAAATTGAGCAGTGTTGTCGTGATCAAGGCACCTGCCATCTGGAACAGGAGAAACGTGCCTGTTGTTGAACCGGTGACTTTGAACTGCTGTCTTCCATACATCATGAGAAACGGGATTGTCGACATGATGACTCCGCTGAGGTTGATCCACAGCAGATAATAACGCAGGTTCTTATCACTCTTCAGTGCCGAGGCGAACAGCGCAAGCGACCGTTTCCTCTCGGCGACCTGCTGAGTCTCTTTGACCGGTTCCCGTATGATCCAGAATCCGGCTGTCGCAAGAAGCAGCAGCGATGCTCCGATGATGAACAAATAGGAATAGTTGACCGGATACGAATACGAGGATAGTATCACCTTCACGATCAGACTCGAAACGATGATGCCGATACTGCTGATCAGCTGCTTGTTCATAAGAAGTTTCTTTCTTCTGGCAGGGGGAACCGAGCGTCCCATAAGGTCGGTGTAACTGATATTGGCAAACGCACCGCTGAATGAGAAGGTAGTCATGAGAAGGATGACAGCCCAAATCTTCCAATCGGCCTGATTACCTAGACGCAGAAGGAAGAATCCGAGGATCATCAAAGCAGACACCCGCAGGTAGATGCCGACGAGGAGCGCAGGTTTCTTTCTCGGGAGGTGAGTGATGAATCCGGCAAACACAAGCTGCATGAAACTCGTCCCCCCCACCATGATCGCCGAAAGCAATCCGAGGTGGAACGCCGTACCCCCGAGTTCTCCGATCATCGAAGGAACCACTGTATTCACATCGATAAAATTCATCGTAAGTGCGAGAAACAATGCATGAATGAGAAATCCCGCATAGTTTCTTCTCTGTATCTTTTCCAGCATGCTTAAACCCTTTTTCGAAAGTCCCACACAACAATACAGAGAAAGCAGCGTGAAAGTAAAGTAGAAACGGATATCTGCATACAAATCGAGCCTGAATTGGATTCTCCAACCCCTTTTCCCTGCTCCTCAACGAAACCCTTCTGCATGTGCACTACAGTAGAGATGCTGTACATGTATGATCAAAGAAGTACCTTCATGACGGTGGTCATCTGTGATCCCTGCAGTGGAGGTGTATCTGAGAGAGCATCTGTGTGTCTTCATTTCGGCATACCGGTAAAGTCAAAAAAGACAGTTGCCGTTGAGAAGACTCTGGAGACACTGAAAGTGCAGGTCCAGCTCGCGTATACGCCGGTGAACTGGTTTCGGTTCAGGTTATCGTTTCGTGTACTCAAAGGTCAGTCGAACGGCATCTCCCCGGTACCAGCCGAACGAATATTCAATCGGCTCCCCGGTGTCGAGGTATACGATATTCTCGAAATACTGCAGAGGAGTTCCCTCTGACACATCAAGGAAGTCTGCCTGCTCCCCTGTCGCGGCCACGGCCTCCAGTATCCTCCGGGTTCTGGCGATAGTGTATCCATAGGAGGTTTCCAGAGCATGATGAAGAGAGGTGTCTGTGAGGTCTACCTTGTCAAACCCGGCAACCTTCTCTGAAGGCAGAAATGACTTGATGAAAAGAATCGGAGTGTGCTCCACAGCTCTTACGCGTTCTATATACAGAAGCTTCTGCCGATGGTGCAGGGGGAAGCGATGAATCAGGGTTTCATCAGCGAACACATACTCCATGGCCAGGATACGTGTTGAGACCGTGTATCCGAGTTCTGTAATCTCTTCCCCCATGGACCCGTGCCACTGGCCGAAGTTGCGGGTGAATTTCTGGGGTTTAACGAACGTGCCCTTTCCCTTCGACCGGTAGATGTAGCCCTCATTGACCAGTTCAGTGAGAGCCTGCCGGATGGTAGGGCGTGATATTGAGAAATGTACAGACAGCTCTGTTTCGGAGGGGAGAGGAGTATGAGGAGCCTGATGTGCGATGATCTCTTTGAGTATCTCCTTGAGCTGGTGATACAGAGGGATCGGGCTGTTTTTCAGAATCGAATATGTATCCAACATGTGTTTTTCTTCCCTCATTGTGACGCAAACTGCACAATCTGTCCAGTTTCCCGTCGTACCGCAGTTAACGTGTACCTGTTTTTTTCTGCACTCTCGCCTCAAGAGCACGTTCAATGCGCTGGCACACTTCCGGGTAGTCACCGAAAATCTCCTGTGCAAGATTCTTACCCGTTTCGAGTGCATCAGCCTCCATTCTCACGGTGATACAGGGCTCAGTCACACTATTCCTCGCGACCATCCATCCGTGAGGAGCATCGACCCTCACACCATCGAGATAACTGAGACTGTACCCGCTTCCCTTCTCTCTGACACGGGCAAGGATTGAATCTCGCTCCTGTGCATCCAGATATATCCGTATATCAGGAGTTATGAGAGGAGTCTCGATTGCATCTATCCACGAAGAGAGGCTCTGGTCTCCCTCAGAGAGTATGGAACACACCCTCACTGCGGCATACAGACCGTCGTCATGTCCCAGTTCACTGAAGAAGTAATGGCCGCTCACTTCACCGGCGAGAACAGCATGCTCTTCAAGGAATCTTCGACGGATGAAAGCATGCCCCGAACGTTCGGGGATGGGAATGCCCCCATGTTCGAGAATTCCCTTGTGAACGATTGAAGAAGATTTACCATCGTAGACGATCTTTGCGTTAGCTGAAGTGTTCAACGCCTGAGTGACAAGCAGGAGAAAGACAGCTTCCCCATCACAGAAACGTCCCGTGTCATCCACAAACACGACCCTGTCCCCGTCCCCGTCAAAGGCGATGCCGACATCCGCCTTCTGTTGGACGACTTTCTCCTTGAGAGCACTCAGATGCTCTTCGACAGAGGGATTTGGATCGCGGTGAGGAAAGTTGCCGAGAGGCTCACAGAACAGGGGAACAACCTCGTACCCAAGCTCCTCGAAGATCTGGAGGGCTACAACACTGGCAGCTCCGTTACCGCAGTCAAGAACGACTTTCAGCCTGCGTCTCATCGTGCTGGAGGACAGAATCATCTGCAGATAGGAGGGGAGGACTTTCGTATTTGTATAGACTCCCTTTCCCTTGAGGAATTCTCTGGATTCAACGAGCCTGCGAATCTGAATGATATCCTCCTCTCTCACTGGAGTATCAGCGATGAGCAGTTTGAAACCGTTGTACTGCGATGGGTTATGGGAAGCTGTCACCATGACTGCTCCCTGAGTCTTGAGAAGATTCTTAGCGAAATAGGTTACCGGGGTCGGCACCGTACCGATGTCGGTGACGTCACTGCCTGTTGACAGCAGGCCCTCGATGAGAGATCGTTTCAGAGGATCAGTCGAGAACCGGGTATCACCCCCTACGATAAGCGGAGCACCTCCTATGAACGTGCCGATCGCTTTGCCGATAAGGAGTGCTTCGGCTTCTGTAAGCTCACTTCCGTACACACCTCTGATATCACATGCCTTATACATACTCACTGCAGCTACTTCCCTTCAGAGTGTTATCAGTTCTTCTGTCGTGCTGTCGAAGAAGAGGATCGAATTGCTTTCCATTTCAAGGTGGATCTCATCATCAATCGCATAATCGACAAAGCCTGAAACTTTGACCCGCATTTCCGTAGCACCTGAATGTGCTGTGATGATCGTTTCAGAACCGCTTGGAAGTACAGCATACACAGTGCTTCGAACAGAAGGTTTTCCCTGGGTTCCTTTCCCGATATGAATATTCTCAGGCCGTATTGCCAGAATCACTTCGGTCCCATCTGCAAGAGACTGCGCTGTAGGGGAGGAGGAAACATCGACCGAAATGTCCTTGTTTTCAAGAAAGACATTACTTTCATCAGTTTTTTTTATGTATCCCGATATCAGATTGATGGGAGGGGAACCGACGAACTTCGCGACAAAGAGATTCTTCGGTCGATGATATATCTGCGCAGGTGTGTCGAACTGCATGATGCGCCCTTTGTTCATCACGACGATCCTGTCGGAAAGGGTGAGAGCTTCCATCTGGTCATGGGTCACGTACACGGTTGTTGCACCGAGAGTCTGATGCAGGTGTTTCAGCTCACTTCGCATATCCACGCGCAACAGAGCATCGAGATTGGACAGCGGTTCATCCATAAGGAATATTCCGGTCTCACTGGCGATCATCCTCGCAAGGGCGACCCTCTGCTGCTGTCCTCCTGAAAGTTCGGAAGGATACCGGTTTTCGTACCCTTTCATCTGCACCTGGTCGAGGACATTGTGAACCCTTGAATGTATCACTTCTCTCGATAGTTTTTTCGCCTCAAGTCCGAGAGAGATGTTTTTGGACACATTCATGTGAGGCCACAGAGCGTAGCTCTGGAACATGAAGCCCATCTCCCGCTGTTCGGGCGGGATGTACACACCTTTTGCTTTTGAATAGAGAATCCGCTCCTTCGTCGATATCTCTCCGTCATTCGGGTCTTCCAGACCTGCGATCATCCTGAGGGTCGTGGTTTTGCCGCAGCCTGACGGTCCCAGAAGGGTAAGGAACTCACCTTCCCTGATCTCCAGGTCGAGGCGGTCGACCGCAGTCACTTCACCGAAATTCTTTGTCACATTCTGTAATGTAATGGCATTCATACGTCATCCTATATCTATGGTTTTATATTTCGATTTGAGAGAGACGAGTCTGATCAGGACATTCGCCACTATGATAATGAACAGCAGCACAAGAGTAACACCGTTGACATGCTGAGTCTGTTCCTGAGTCTTGTAGGCAAATATCATCGTAGTGAGCAGTTCTGTCTTCGGCGTCACCAGCAGTATCACAAGGGATAGTTCCCGTACACTCGTGATAAAGGTCAGAAGCATACCGCTGAAGAAACCGCTCTTGCTCAGAGGCAGTATGATAAGCCTGAACCGTTTCAGCCACGGAATTCCCTGAGTCACTGCTGATTCTTCGAGTGAGGCATCGATCTGCATGATTGCGGAGATTCCTGAACGGGATGAGAACGGGAGGTTCTTGACAATAACGATCAGGACAATGAGGCTGAACGTGCCATAGAGGGCAGGGATCGGCCCCAAAGGCTGACTGAACATTCCCAGGTATATTGCTGCGAATGCGATGCCGGGGAAGACATATGGAGCGAAGGCCACAGCCTCGATCGTCTTGGCTATCTTCGTCCCCCTGTTCTTCACGACCGTGTACCCTATGAGCAGACCGATAAACGCGTTGAGTACAGCACTTATGATACCGAGTCTGATCGAGTTGAACATCGCGCTCATGATGCCCTCGTTCTTCAGAATACCCTTCTGTCCGCTGGAGATCATCGGGTCGCTGTCTCCGATCCAGAAGTGCGATGTCATGTTGCCGGCAGAGTAGTTGTCAGGTATCAGCATGAATGTGCTGAGTGTCAGCATGATAAGGGGAAGGACTATAACAAGCAAAAGAAACACTACCAGAAACGTCATGATCAGAGGCTTGGATGTACCGAGTTTCATCGGATTAGCCCTGAAGCCTTTTCCCTTCATCGTCACAAAGCTTTTTCTGACTCCGATCATCTTGTTGTTTATCAGTATTGCAGTGACTGCCAGTACGATAAGCACGAGTGCAAGGACGAAGGCATCTCCGACATTCCTGCTGTTGATCATCGCATAGATCTGAGTCGGCAGAGTAAAGAAGCGCACCGGCAGTCCCAGAAGGGCAGGGGTGCCGAAGGTTCCCATGCTTCGGGTGAACGTCAGCACAAATGACGAGCCGAGTGCTGGAAGGACGAGCGGAAAGGTTATCTTTATGAGGACCTTGCTCCGCTGCAACCCTGCGACTGCTCCAGCTTCCTCCAGCTCACTGTCAATCGTCCTCAGTGCTCCTGAGATCATGAGGAAGGTATATGCGTAATAGTGAAGTGCCAGTGTTATGACGATAGGGACGTACCCATAGGCCAGCCAGTCGGGGATCGGAATGCCCAGCAGTGACTGAACAATCCCTGCTGTCCCTCCTATCCTGTTGTTTTGAAAGAACAGCACCCACACCAGGGCAATGACCCAGGAGGGGATCATGTACGGTATCGTGATTACCGTCTGAAAGAATTTCTTATGGGGTATGTCCGTTCGTACAAAAATCCAGGCGAAAATCGATCCGAGGATCATTGCAAGAACGGTCACTCCGAATCCAACCGCAAGACTGTGCAGGAGCGGTTTTATGAGGAACGATTCTGTCAGGTCACTTGCGAATACCCTCATGTAATGGAATAAGGTGAATGCACCTTCTACAGCATCGCGTTTCAGTCTCAGATCGTACCCCTGATACGTGAATGTCGTGTAGATCATCCGCAGGAAGGGTACTATGATGAGAAATGAGAAGACGATGATGAAAAGGATGCTCAGAATCAGTTCAGGTTTGCTTCTCAGTCGTGACATGAGAAAACGATATCTTGGCTTCATACGGAACACTCTCTCTTTTCGGGCTATGATGTTGTACGGAAGATGTTGCAGATCAGAAGAGCCGACAGAATCGGCTCCTCTGAATCCTTTGAGTTATTTTGCAGCTTCCTGCATCCAGAAATCCTGAACTTCCGGTCCGAGGTACCAGTCATCCTCGGGATCGACGAACCACATGTTCATCTCTTCCCAGGCTTCTCCGCCGGCCGGAGTGGCGATGTTATCACGAGGTGATTTGGATCCCATTTCGTAGTAGGGAGCCAGACCCTGTAACATCTCAAGTGCTTTACCCTCGGTGTATGGCTGTGGAATCACGGTATCAAGAGTAATCTCCGGGTCGCCCAGAAGGAATGCTGTGAAGAGTTTTGAAGCATTCGGATGGGGTGCCTGTCGGGCGATAGCCGTATAGGTGGGGAAGATGATCCCGTCGAACGGATCGAGAGGATAGAGAAGTCCGTTGATGTACTCCTTGGTATTGTTGTAGCGCAGGTAGGTAAAGGTATTGATGGAAACAGGGGGAAGTCCGCTCTGTCCCTTTTTACCGGATGCACCGCTGACAGTACCACCGGAGTCAGAGATGATCAGATCGTTATGAAGCAGTCGGTATATGAATTCAAATCCTGCATCTTTTACACCGGGACTGAGGGTGATTTCCTCGTTGAAGTGTCTCTTATAGGCTGCCGCCATCTCTTCGGGATGACCTGCTATCGCAACGATACCCATCAGGTTCGAGAGAGACTGAAGAGGATCCTTGATCACGATCTTGCCCCGATAGTGTTCTTCGGTGAGTTCCCAGATATTATCGATAGGTGGTGCATCATGAAGTTCGGTATTGTAAAAAAGGACAATGGCTTCGAGAATTCTCACCAGGGCAGGCTCGCTGTACTCTTCTGGGATCATATCCTTGTACATCGAGGGAACGAAGTTCACTGCTCTGTTCTTGTTGATCAAATCGTAGATGAAGTTTCCGCTTCCTCCAGTGGTGATGATATCGGCATTGTAGATACCGGCTTCCTGTTCACTTATCGTCTTCTCAAACGTCTTGACTGAACCGAGGTCATAGGCTGTAACGGTGATCTCGGGATAGACCTTTGAAAAGGCTTCTCCAACAGCACTCATACGGGAAGAAGCACTGTATACAATCACTTCACCCTCTTCTTTTGCTTTCTCGATGATCTCATCCCAGTCCTGTTCACCTTCGTAGATGCCCAGTTTCGCTTCTCGTGCCCAGGCATCCATTTCGCCGGGGTACCCTGATTCCTCTTTTTCCTCCTGTGCTCCGCTTGCAGCCAGCGGTACCAGCATCAGAAAGACAAGAAGTGTTACAACTAGGTACTTTTTCATAGATAGCTCCTTTTCTGTGAAAATATGATACGCATCAGAGATGTTGTATCCTGTCAGAATGTTAAGTTGTCTTTACAGGAAAGTCAAGAATAAATTTTTTCCGTTTCACGTATTGGGACCGGGTGGTAGCTCAACATTTTTACTGGTATCCGGGGTGCCCGGTTTTTTACGAAGGAAACCCGGATTATCTTCCTACCGATGGCTGCGGTTGTGTGGTACAATCACCTGCATGATTTCTTACCGGTATCGTCTGACACTCTTCCTGCTGCTCATGATTCTCTCGTGCCTTTCGGGTGCAGAATACAGGTTTATCTCCTACACGATGGATTCGGGACTGTCCAACAACTCGGTTTTCTGTATGACTCAGGATAAGTACGGGTATATGTGGATCGGCACGTTCGGGGGGCTCAACCGGTATGATGGTACTGAATACACAGTCTATAAGCCGGATCCTGCAAACCGGTCAGGTCTCACCAGCTCAGTGATCTTTGATGTGTACGAGGATTCCGAAGGACAGATCTGGGTCGGTACTGACGGGGGCGGACTCCATCTGTACGACCGGGAATCTGATTCCTTCAGTTCCTACCGGTTCGACTCGAAAGACCCTCACTCCATCAGTTCAAATCAGGTATTCACGATTCTGGAGGACTCCTCGGGTGTTCTGTGGGTGGGAACCGGGGGAGGGGGATTGAACAGGATGACCGAAGAAGGGACCTTCGTCTCATATGCTACAGATCCCTCCTCTCGGTATGCTCTGCACAGCAGCATCATACGGAAGATCATTCAGGATTCCAGTGGAACCATCTGGCTGGCTACCGATGGCGGCGGACTTGCCAGATATAATCCCGATGCCGATACCTTCACCTCCTTTGTTCACCGCAGGAACCTTCCTGACGGTACCTCAGTCAGCGCAGAGTCGATAAAATCACTGTTCGAAGACTCTTCAGGCACCCTGTGGGTAGGCTTCGAAGATGCTGGGCTGGCACAGTTCAATCCGAAGACGAGGGAGTTCCTCACAGTTCCTCTTACAGACGATCCGTATGAAAGTCTTTCGGTCAGGTCTGTCAATGAGGATGATCAGGGGCGCCTGTGGGTCGGAACCGATGGGGAAGGTCTCTTCCTCATCACCGAGGTGGATACCGACAGACAGAAGATTACTCACATTGAGCATCAGGATCATGTCAGAACCGGACTCAGCAGCAATCGGGTCAGGACTATCTTCATAGATGCGACCGGTCTTGTCTGGATCGGTATGCGTGACGGAGGAATCAATCTTTTCAATCCTCTATCGCTCTCGTTTTCACGGATAACCAAATCCGGAGAAAGTCCCTACGCATTGGAAAACTCTCAGATACGCGAGATTGTAGAGACCGAGGATCATATGATATGGGCTGCCACCGACAGTGGTCTCATTCACAGGATCGAACCGGACACCATGGAGGTGTCGATCCCTCTGGACCTGTCAGGTGTGACCGAGGATTCCTCATATGCTCTGTTCAGCGATGGCGAGTTCCTGTGGGTTGGTACGGACGGAAGCGGGCTGTACAAGTATCATGTAGGTGATGACCAGATCGTCAGACAGTACACCAATCAGGACTCCTCAGGATTGAAAAGCAACGTGGTATGGGATATCTTCCGTGATTCAAAGGGAACCCTCTGGGTAGGCACTGAGAACGGGGGCCTCCATGCGTATGACTCTTCCACCGACACATTCAAATCCTATCAGTTCGAGACAGACAATCCTCACAGCATACTCGGGAACTCCGTGCGTGAGATATTTGAGGATTCCTATCAAAATCTATGGATAGGTACATGGGACGGCGGGCTTAACAGGTTTATTTCCGAAAAGGAGGGGTTCGAGCGGTTCAGTTTCACTCCGGGAGATGTCAGTTCTCTTCATGATAACAGCGTGAATACCATATTCGAGGATTCTCAACGGGTTCTCTGGGTAGGAACGACCGGCGGAGGACTCAACCGGTTTGAACGTGAGAGCAGAACGTTCACCAGCTACGGCACCCGGCAGGGTTTCTCGGATGATCATATCCTGGGAATCCTGGAAGACGATGACGGGTACCTGTGGCTATCCACGAACAACGGTCTGGTCAGGTTCAATCCCAAGACTGAAGATGTTGTCAGTTTCTGGGAGGAGGATGGACTTGCCGGAAACGAATTTTCCCACAAAGCCTACCTCAGAGCTTCCGACGGGCGGTTCTATTTCGGCAGCAGTAAAGGGATCACCTCGTTTCTTCCACAGAAGATCTCACCGAGGAGTATAGAGTCCCCCTTCCTTCTGACTGGTCTGACGCTGCAGAACGAGAAGATAACGGTCGGTCCCCTTATACTCGAAAACTCCCTTGAAAGCCGATTGTTTCTCAACAGACCTCTATACGAGGGGCCGGTGGTCTCGCTTGAGCCGACCGACCGGTTCATCACCTTCACCTTTGCCCTCCTGGATTATGTGAACCCTTCGAAGAATCTCTATCTTGTCAAACTTGAAGGGTTGAATGAGAACTGGACACGTCTGGGAACCCAGAACAGCATAACCTTCGCTACGATACCCCCCGGCACATATGACCTGAAGATCAGGGCCGTGCACTACAACGGTATCCCCCACAGAGCTGAGCTGTCCGTGACGATTCATGTTGACAGTTATTTCTATCAGAAATGGTACTTCATTCTAGCCGTCTCTGCATCTCTTCTTCTGGCTCTTTTCATCCTCTTCCGCTTACGGATCCGGAAACTGGAGATGAAGAATCAGCAGCTCAAGACCTATGCGCTGAGTATACAGGAGGCTCGGGAGAAGAAGGGCAAGTCGATTGCACGTGAGATCCACGACCAGCTCGGGCAGATTCTCACTATCCTGAAATTCGATCTCTTCAGGATAGCCAGAGAAGTGAAAAAGCATCCCGACCTTGACCCGGACCTTGCTGTCACTGCCGATGCTGCCATCGATACGGTTGATGCAGCTATCGAGTCGGTACGCACCATATCAACACGGCTTCGACCGACTGCACTTGACAGTCTCAGCTTCTCTGAAGCTATCCAATGGCAGTTCACCGAATTCAACCGTCGAACCGGTATCGATGTTTCCCTGGATATAGCGAACAATACCCATCCGATCTCGGAGGAGAAGTCGGTGATGATGTACCGGATTGTTCAGGAGATTCTCACCAATGTCATCCGACATGCCGAGGCCACTGAAGTCTACTGCAGATTCCATGAGAATGATGAGAGCTACTACCTTCTGATAACCGATAATGGAGTGGGGTGTACCTTCAAAGAGCTGAATTCCAAGACAGCCTTCGGCATCATCAGCATTCGGGAACGGTGTGAGTCTCTCGGCGGATCGGTGACAATAAGTTCCCATAAGATGAAAAGGAAACCCCCTTCGGTGAAACGCAGGAGTTCTCCCGGGAATCCTGCGGGTGCTGTCAATGCACAACAGAATCCGGGTACGCGGATAGAGATATTGATTCCACTGGACAAGGAGGAATAGCTGTGAACATTCTGATAGCAGATGACCACCCGCTTATTCGAAAGGGGTTGAAACAGATTCTATCTGACAGTGTAGCCATTCAGCATGTGTTTGAAGCCTCTGACGGAGACAGTGCACTTCACATCCTTTCAGACAATGCCATCGATGTCCTGATACTTGATATTTCGATGCCTGATAAAGATGGCATAGAGGTGCTCAAGGATGTCAAAGTACTCTACCCGGACCTCCCTGTCCTGATGCTCTCTATCCAGCCGGAAACTCAGTATGCTCTGCGCGCCTTCAGGTTCGGCGCCTCAGGATGTCTGAACAAGGCCTCTGCGCCTGAGGAACTGGTCGATGCGATTGTACATGTGCATCGGGGAGGGCGATACATAAGTGAGGAAGTCAGTGACCTGCTGCTCCAGAATCTGCAGCAGAAACAGAGTGACCTGCCTCATGAGCAGCTTTCCGAAAGAGAGTTTCAGGTTTTCATCATGCTCGCCTCCGGCAGTTCCCTTGCTGAGATCTCGGAAAAACTCTTTCTCAGTGTAAAGACTGTGAGCACCTATCGGGCACGGTTGCTTGCGAAGATGAACATGCACAATAATGTACAGCTCACCAGCTATGCTCTGAAGTACGATCTTATCCACACAAACGTCTTTTAGGCAATGTAAGAAATATCCTACATGAATATTGTAGGGTTTCCTACATACCCGGCAGCGGCGGGACCCTAGAATCAGACCATGATTGAACGCTGGGTATCGAACCATACTGAAGAAACGATCCGGGACTGCACGAGTGTGCTCGAGCTTCAGGGCCTTCTCTGGGAATCTGATATTGAATATTCGGTAATCATCTATGATGACGATGAGAGGCAACACTCCAGACCTGTTGCGACCGGCTCCTTCAGCAGCAATGTCATCAAGTGTCTTGCAGTCCATCCTTCCCATGAGGGTACCGGTCTGGCTCAACGGGTCGTCACCTTACTTATCGAAGAGCTTTCAGAGAAGCAGGTCGATAATATCTTCGTCTTCACGAAGCCCTCGAACATACCTGCCTTTCAGCTTCTGGGGTTTCATGAGATCGTTACGGCGGATACCCATGTCACCCTGATGGAGCAGGATCCCTGCGGGATTTCAAGGTTCTGCGACCAGCTTCACGCCCACCGGGTTTCCGGTGAGCATATAGGTGCTCTGGTCATGAACTGCAATCCCTTCACCCTGGGTCATCGATACCTCATTGAACAGGCTTCCCGGGAGTGTTCCCATCTGTTCATTCTTGTCGTATCTGAAGACCGTTCTGAATTCTCCACAGATGAGCGGCTGGCTCTCATACGCGCAGGCGTCTCAGATATCGAGTCAGTCACTGTGCTCACCGGAGGTGACTATGTGATTTCCCGTGCAACGTTCCCCACCTATTTTCTTAAGGATGATAAGCTCGTACGAACCTCCTATGCACGGATCGATGCCAGGTTGTTCGCACGCTACCTGGCTCCCGCTCTCGGAGTGACAACGAGATTCGTCGGTGATGAGCCTTTCTGTCCGGTCACACGGGATTACAACAGACAGCTTCAGGAGGTCCTTGGTGAATCAGGGATTGAGGTGAAGGTCATCAGACGTCTTGAACATGATGGACAGGCGATCAGTGCATCAAAGGTCCGTTCACTTTTTGCTCAGGGCAGACTCGGGGAGATAACCGGTCTTGTTCCTGAGAGTACCTACCAGTTTCTCTCTTCTCCCGCCGCTGACAGGGCAAAGCACAAGATACTGGCAAAGATGACAGTAAAGGAACAGAGCGTATGAAAATCATAAAGACCGGGTCGGCCGGTACCCTGGAATCGAGCGATGTGCTCATCACGGTCCGATCAAATAACGGCAGAGGTGTACAGATCACACTGAGCAGCACGGTGGAAAAGCAGTTCGGGAAACAGATTCGCCTCGTAGTACTCGAGACGCTGAAACAGCTCGACGTCACTGAGGCTGCAGTCGATATTCAGGACAAGGGCGCCCTGGACTGTGCCATTCAGGCACGTCTCATCGCAGCAGTCCACAGGGCTGCAGGGATTGAGAAGATCAATTGGGAGGAGATGAGATGAAGGACCGGTTGCGCAGAACCATGCTGTACGTTCCGGGGAATAATACCGGTATAATCCGTGACGCGGCGATATATCGTTCGGATTCCATCATGATCGACCTTGAGGATTCCGTCTCCTACCGACAGAAGGATGCGGCCCGGCTCCTTGTCTATACCAGCCTTCGCACCTTCGATTTCGAAGGTGTCGAGACAGTTGTCAGAATCAACGGACTTGATACTCCCTATGGGCGGGAGGATATCAAGGCCATGGTGAGGGCCCGTCCCGATATCATCCGTCTTCCAAAGACCGACAGTGCCCACGATGTCCAGGAAGCGAGCCGGCTCATTCTCCAGGAAGAGAAGAAGAACGGACTTCCCGAGGGAAGTATCGGTCTGATGGCAGCGATAGAATCTCCTCTTGGGGTCATCAACGCCTATGAGATTGCGTGTGCAAGTGAACGTCTGGTGGGAATCGCCATCGGTGCCGAAGACTATGTGACCGCGATGAAGACTTCCAGAAGTGCCGACGGGGTTGAGCTTCTCTACGCTCGCAGTGCCGTGGTCACCGCCGCCCGGGCGGCAGGTATTCAGGCCTACGATACCGTCTACTCGGATCTGAATAACGAAGAGGGCTTCCGACAGGAGGTCGAGCTGATCAAACAGCTCGGTTTTGATGGTAAATCGATCATCAGTCCCCGGCAGATCAAGGTGGTACATGATGTGTTCACACCTTCAGCGAAGGAGATCGAACACGCTCAGAAGGTGGTGGAGGCGATTGATGAGGCCAATGCAAAAGGCTCAGGAGTCATCGCTGTTGATGGGAAAATGATCGATAAACCGATCGTGGAACGTGCAAAAAGGACCCTCGAGATGGCTTCTGCCTCAGGTGTCCTCAGCCGTAAGGAAGGAAGATACCATGCCTGATGTGATACAGAATCATACTATTCCCGAAGATATTCTGAAACAGTTCCAGCGCAGACAGTTCGAAGGTGCCTACACACACACCCCTCATGTTCGTGTCGATAAGGGAAACCGGTCGCTGCCGAGACTCAACAAGCTGGTCGATACAATGGAACAGGTCATCATCAAAAGCGGGCTGAAAGATGGGATGACCATATCCTTTCATCACCATTTCCGTGACGGAGACCGAATCATCAATATGGTGATGGATGTGATCGCTCATATGGGAATCAAGAATCTGACTCTCGCAGCAAGTTCTCTATCAGATGTTCATGCTCCCCTGATTGATCACATCAAGAATAAGGTGGTCACCCAGATACATACCTCCGGGATCCGGGGAAAGCTTGCTGAGGCTATCTCGAACGGGCTTATGGACAATCCGATTCTGATTCATTCCCACGGCGGCCGCGCCCGTGCCATAGAGACAAGCCGCCTCAAGATCGATGTCGCCTTCCTCGGAGTGCCCAGCTGTGATGTGTATGGAAACGCCAACGGATATACCGGGCAATCCGCCTGCGGTTCTCTCGGGTATGCGAAAGTCGATGCTCTGTATGCCGACAGGGTTGTTCTGATAACCGATATGCTCTCAGAATATCCCAACACTCCCTTCAGCATCCATCAGGACCAGGTTGACTATATCATCAAAGTCGATCATGTCGGGGATCCGCAGAGAATCAGTCTGGGAGCAACGCGTGATACAAAAAATCCTCGTGACATCCTTATCGGATCGCTTGCAGCGCGTGTCATAGCCTGTTCAGGATATTTCGAAGAGGGATTCTCTCTCCAGACTGGATCAGGCGGTGCTTCTCTTGTAACAACGAAATTTCTGTATGAATACATGAAAGAGCAGAACATCAGGGCTAACTGGGCTCTGGGGGGAATTACAGCTCAGATCGTGAAAATGCATGAGGAGGGGTATATCAAGCGGCTCCTTGATGTGCAGAGCTTCGATCAGGAAGCTATCAGATCTATCGGTGAGAACCGATACCACTCCGAGATTGATGCATCGTATTATGCCAATCCTCTTAACAAGGGCTGTGCTGTCAACAAGATAAACGTCGTTGTTCTCAGTGCCCTGGAAATCGATACCGATTTCAATGTCAACGTCCTTACCGGATCAAATGGTGTGCTTCGAGGAGCCTCGGGTGGTCATTCCGATACCGCTATCGGCTCAGGTCTTTCAGTCATAGTAGCTCCTCTCATCCGGGGGCGATCGGCGACTGTGGTCGAGGCGGTCAAGACAATCATCACTCCCGGCTCGACTGTAGATGTCCTGGTCACTGACCGAGGAATTGCAGTGAACCCCCGAAGGCCGATAGTGGCAGAAAGACTGAAAGAGTGTCAGCTGCCAGTCGTCCCGATTGAGGAACTGAAGAGGAAGGCCGAAAGACTTGCCGGCGTTCCCGAGCCCATTGAATTCGAGGATAAGATCGTCGCTGTGGTCGAATACCGTGACGGGACGATCATTGATGTCGTGAGACAGGTCAAATCGTAAAAGAAAAATCCGGGAGTACCGGATGAACACATACAAAAGGAGTTCTTTATGAAACACGTAAACAAACTGGTAATGGTCCTGATGATCGTTGCACTCGTGCTGACCTCTGCTGCAGCGCTGTACGCAGGCGGTGAGGCCGAATCTGCTGACAACTACCCCAGCGGCAACCTCGATTTCGTCGCACCGGGCGGTGCAGGCGGCGGCTGGGACCTTACCATCAGAACAGCAGCGAAGGTCCTCAAGGACACAGGCCTTGTAGAAGTCCCCATGCCCGTCAGGAACAATCCCGGTGCAGGCGGTTCCGTTCACCTTGCAAGCCTTCAGGAGATGAAGGGTGAAGCACGGACTATCACCGTCTACTCACCACCGCTCCTGTTGACGAAGCTTGCCGGTACCACCAAGCTCGGACACAAGGATGTGACTCCTCTGGCACGTCTCATAGCCGACTATGCGGTATTCGTCGTATCAGCTGATTCTCCCTATAACACCATGGCAGACGTCATGAACGCCCTCAAGGCGAATGTGAAGAGCGTGAAGGTCGGCGGTATCTCCTCAGCCGGTTCTATGGACCATCTTCAGTTCCTTATCATGGCAAAGGCCGCAGGAGTACAGAATATCAATCAGATAGACTATGTGAGCTTTGATGACTCTGCAGTAGCACAGGTTCTCGGAGGGCATATCGACCTATTCTCAACCGGCCTTTCAGAAGTTGCAGGGCTCATCGAAAGTGGAGACCTCAAGGCGCTCGGTCAGACAGCTCCGCGCCGTGTCGGCACAGGGATTGTTGCAGATATTCCCACCTGTATCGAACAGGGTATCAACGAGACGTTCGTGAACTGGAGAGGCTTGTTCGGACCTCCCGAAATGCCTGAATATGCAGTTCAGTACTGGAGAGATACGCTCAAGGAACTTGTTGCGACTCCTGAGTGGACAGCCGCAAAAACCCAGAACGGTTGGGACGATGCCTACATGGATGCTCCTGAGTTCGCTGAGTTCCTCGACAAGGCAAACAGTGACTTTGAAGCGATCCTGAAAGAAATCGGGATGATCAAGTAAGTAATCAAAATACACGTTCGGCAGGAGCAGAGATCTACATGCTCCTGCCGGTTCGTAGGAGTCAACTATGAAACGAGATACATTTTCCCCCAACGCTTTGCAGAGGACATCTCTTATCAGTGCAGGTGTGGGTATTGTTCTGGGAATAGCATATACAATACTGACACTCAGTCTTCCATATGCTGCGATCGGAAGACCGAATGCACCGAAGGCCTTTCCTTTGGCACTCGGTATTCTGATGACTCTCTTGAGTGCTGCTCTTCTTGTGCAGCAGGTCATGAAAGTCAGGGCAGATAGTGCGATCAGACATCCCTCGCAGGAGAAAAAAAAGGGAATATTCCCTCTGGAACACCATACAAAGCAGATAATCATCACTGTGATAAACGGCGTATTCTATGGCCTTCTATTCTCGAGGATCGGGTATGTCCTGTCCACCTTCATCTTCCTCGGGGGCGAATTGCTGTTGTTCAACGGGAAGAGGAAATGGAGGACAGTTCTTATCGTTTCACTGATCTTCAGTCTCTTCATCTATATTCTTTTCAACAAGCTGCTGGGCGTGTATCTTCCCAGGATGCCCATAATCGGATTTTAGGAGGGTCATATGGAAAGTATCGTTCAACTCATGCAAGGGTTCACCACGGCCCTTCAACCAATCAATATCATGTGGGTGACCATCGGCGGAGTTCTCGGAACCATCATAGGCATGCTCCCGGGACTGGGGCCGGCGACCGGTGTCGCTGTACTGCTTCCCCTTACTTTCAGTATGGGACCGGTTGCTGCACTGATCACCATGGGCGGAGTCTACTACGGAGCGATGTTCGGCGGCTCACGTGCTTCCATTCTCCTTAACACACCCGGAGATGGAGCGGCAGTCGCAGCTACTTTTGACGGGTATCCGATGACACGGAAAGGAAGAGCTGAAGCAGCTCTTGCCATCTCGGCGATAGCTTCCTTCATCGGCGGGATCATCGCGACAGTCATTATGGTGCTCATATCGGTTCCTGTCGCCCGGTTTGCTGTGAAGTTCGGTGCCCCCGAATATTTCCAGCTGTATGTTTTTGCACTTGCCGCCACAGCATCGATGAGTAAGGGTAACCGCATCAAGGGTTTTATTGCTATGACCATCGGCCTGATGATCGCCACGATCGGTATAGATCCCCAATCAGGTATTCAGCGCTTTACCTTCGGGATTCTTGAGCTCCAGGCAGGCATCGACTTCCTCATCGTCATCATCGCGATCTTTGCTCTCGGCGAGGTATTCAAGAGCTTCCAGAATATCAAGGAAGGAAAGATCAATGTCCAGAAGGATTTCGGAAGAATCTGGATCACCAGGGAGGACTGGAGGCGAAGCTGGCTTCCGATACTGCGCAGCTCTCCTCTCGGGTTCTTCATCGGAGCACTGCCCGGTGCCGGCGGTACCATGGCTTCCCTCATGGCCTACAATAATGAGCATCAGCTGTCAAAACACCCAGATGAGTTCGGGGAAGGTGCGGTCGAGGGACTTGCTGCACCGGAAGCTGCCAATAATGCCGCTTCGGTAGGCGCTATGATTCCCATGCTCACCCTCGGCATTCCCGGGTCGGGAACGACTGCTGTCATGATGGGGGCGCTGATGATTCTCGGCCTGAAACCGGGACCGCTTCTGTTCCAGCAGCAGCCTGTAATCATCTGGGGATTGATCGCAAGTATGTTCATCGGCAATATCATTCTCGCTGTTGTGAACATCCCCCTCGCAAAGGTCCTCGTACGAGTCCTTTCAGTTCCTCCGAAGGTACTGTACCCGATAGTACTCGGTCTCTCGTTTGTCGGAGCGTATGCAATAAGCTCCTCTGTCATGGACTTCTACATCCTTCTCTTTTTCGGAGTACTCGGATATCTTCTTGCAATTGCGAAGATACCTACCTCTCCTCTGATCCTTGCAGTCATAGTGGGGAACAACATGGAGCAGTCGTTCAGAAGGGCGTATACCATTTCGGACAGTTCTCTGCATATTTTCTTCGACTCACCAATAAGTATCACTCTATTCATTCTCACCCTGGTCTCTATCGGTTTCCCGATCCTTAAAACCGTATTGAGCAGCTATAGAACCCGCAAGGGAATGTAGTGTGACGTTATTCCTGGCTCATACCTATCAGGGTATGAGCCTCTTCGGGGATGAACAATGATGTTCAGAGGGGACTATCAATACATACTGGATAACCGGGAAAAACGGGCACATGTCATCCAAAGGTCACTGGACTCAACCGGAGGGACACTTGTCGAGGTGACTCTGAATATCCCGGGGAAAGAAAAGGATTCTCTGCTGTACCGAGCCGTGCACATGGAAATGCTTACCCGTCTGCTTCCTGTGATGAAAGCTCACCTGGTGTATCTGGAATATCTGCCGGAGGGGCCCTTTGCCCTGCTGAACACAGCTTTGTCTCCACTATGGGTCAAGAACATCGCTGTGGGCCTGGAAGAGGACACTCCTGAGGGAAGAATCTTTGACATTGATGTGTTTCACCCCGATGGAACAAAGGTAGGCAGATCAGGTCCACTGCGTTCCTGTTATCTCTGTGACGATAGTGCATCTGTGTGTGCACGTTTGCAGAGGCATACGCAAGAGCAGCTGCAGCTGAACATTCATCAGAGGATACAGGCCAGTCCTTATCGCACACGAATAAACAGACTGACAGAGACTCTGTCAATGGACAGGTACCATGCCGTGCCCCATTCCCTTGCATCCGACAGGGCATCAACCATCAGCCGCCTGGCGCAGCAGGCCCTTGTTCAGGAAGTAGCGCTGACCCCGAAACCCGGCCTCGTCGACGGGTACGATACCGGTTCTCATACCGATATGGATCTGCAGACCTTCCTCTGTTCAGCAACAGCTCTGGGAGAGACCTTCTTTCGTCTTGCCCGGGCGTCAATGGCGTTTGAGGATTCCGATCTGTCGGCTCTGCTCCCAGTTCTGAGACAGATCGGAATTGACGGGGAGAAGGCAATGTTTGATGCAACAGGCGGGGTGAATACTCATAAGGGGATGATATTCTCATGCGGTCTGATCACTGCTGCGGCCTCTCTCAACTCACAGCTGGACAGCCTGCCGAACACCATCGCCCATCTGTGTTCTCATCTGGTTTCACATGACCTTGAAAACCTTCAGGTGCCGATGACCTACGGAGAGGAGCTTTTCGTCACTTTTCATATCAGGGGAATACGGGGAGAAGCCGAGACGGGATTCCCCTCGGTTTTCAGGATGTATCGCCGGTTCAGGCTTCTTTGTGAACACTACGACCGCAGGTCATCCCTCCTTCAGGTCCTTATGGAGATCATGAGCACCCTTGAAGACACGAACATTCTCGGCCGCGGTGGACGCGATGCACTCGAATGGGTTCAGCGGCAGAGTTCCGATTACCTTTCGAGAGGCGGCGTCACAGAAGATCAAAATATGAAGTGTCTGTATGATCTCAATGAGAAGTTCAAAGAAAGAAATCTGAGTCCGGGAGGATCAGCCGATACTCTGGGTTGCATCATCTTTCTTGACCTTCTGGTAAAAGAGGGGCTTCTTCACTGAACACCGTGGACAGGGATACGGAGAGGGTGTTTGTCTTATTCGTCTATCGGATGTATACTGCTTCAATACGCAGGAGGCAGAAGTGTGTTTGATATTCGTCGTCATTCTTCAAAGCACATCGAGGTGAAGATCACCTATCCGTTCTTTTCAACTCACGGATACACCAGAGTTATCGATCATTATATCTTTTCTCCTCCACAGCTCAATGTCTCGCCCAAGACCCTCTCCCGGGAATCGCTGATCAGAAAGTTTCAGTCTCATGGACGGTACAGCACCCCGAAGGTGTCGTTCGACGAGATACTTGATGAGCATAACGAGAACTCACCCCTTATCTTCCTTGACCGCAGTGTCCGCCTTCTCAGCGAGAACAGAAGGATTCAATCTGACACACTGATCATTCACACGATTCAGCTGCTGGCAAATACTTTTCGGGGTCATGAATCTTCTTTGGATATACAGGTGCGCGGACATTCTGTGGACTCTTCTCAGGTCGACCAGTGGTTCACATCTGCCCGTGAGATCCTGAACCGGTTCAGAGTCATCATGCAGAATATCAAGCTCGTATATCCAATGGGAAACAAGCTCACCACTGCCTTTGAGTGGGGAGATGAGGAGATGAGCCTCCAGATCGAATCAGCTGCAGTCAATGCATATCAGGCGGGTATAGAACTGAAATGCCTGCTTGATATTGCCCGTGAGGAGCTTGATTACCGCAAGAGAAGATCCTACGCATCAGTGACGGGAGAGGGCAGAAGAAAGGACGAGAAGTACCAGTTCAGATGTGCCGAGCTGAAAAAATGGACTCAGTCACTTCTCTATCTGCACCCTGTCATTTCGAAAGCGCCGCAGAGAATGAGTTCGATTCTTGCAGGAGCGGCAGCTGCGATCGCCATGACCTTTGCTACCCTTGCGGCCATCTTCGCTGAGGCTCTCTTCATAGAGAACAGTCTGCCCTGGGCGATGATGATCATCCTTGCTTACGTGTTCAAGGATCGGATCAAAGAAGGTCTGAGGGCTCTGTTCTCTGCGACCATACCCAACATACTGGCCGATAAGATCATTCACTTCCGGTCTCCCTGGAGCGGCAGGAAGCTGATGAAGGCGAACATGCTGATTCAGATGTCCCCTTCCTCGAGTCAGCCTGAAGTTGTACAGTTAGCGAGGGAATCGGTTGCCAGTCCGTTTTTCGATATCCTCCCTGAGGAGGATGTGGTCCACTATCGCAGAATTACGAAGGTGTTCCAAAGCAGAGAGGTTCACAGGGTGAGCGACAGACTTTCATCGCTTACTGTAGTGCTCAGGATACGTCTTGATGACTGGATGAAGGAGATGGATGATTCTGAAGATGATATCTTCATCCCTACCGAGGATATCGGGCTTGCACGAACAAAGAGTACGAAGGTCTACCACCTGCACCTGCTGAGCATGATACAGGACAGTAAAGGACATACAGAGGAGATGCAGCTGAACCGAATCGTGATGAACACCGAAGGGATCGTGCGGATAGAGCCTATTCCGGTGAACCGCTGAAACCTTCTCAACCGGACCGAAAAAATCAGAAAGGAATCCTGTGCTGACTACTCGTCTTTAGTCCCTTCCAGCCCGATTTCGGCTGCAACGGTTCTCATGCCTTCAATTGAGAGTTGGATCACTTCATTTCTCTCCATGGGGAGCATATCACACCCCTTCTGAATAAGGTCCCGATCCACTCCTGCGCTGAAACCCTTGGTCTTCCATTTCTTGATGACTGATTTGACGCTCAGGTCATGAAGGCTTTTTGACGGTCTCATCAGTGCGGTTGCTGTGATAAGGCCGGTAAGCTCATCGATCGTGTACAGTACTTTCTCTACCTGCTTCACCGGTTCGACATCACTGCAGATACCCCAACCGTGACTGACGATGGCACGAATCATCTCCTGATCAATACCTTCCTCTTCGAGGAGAGCAGGGGCCATCTTGCAGTGCTGTTCAGGATAGAGTTCATAGTCGATATCATGAAGAAGACCGATGAGTCCCCAGTACTCCACGTCTTCACCGTAATGATCCGCGAAACGTCTCATGACGGCCTCTACACTGAGTGCGTGGTTGATAAGATTTTCAGCCTTGTTATATTTCCTGAGCAATGCTAATGCTTCTTTTCGATCAATCATAGTGTCTCCTTGCTATTGGGAATGAAAAATGTGTGAAACCTCTTTGTATCACTGTCCCGATATGATACTATACAGAAAGGGTTTTCGTCACCCTTTTATCTCTCGCTTCAGGAGGATCCACATGTCTAGTTCAGACGATGGAGGTAGTTTACACCCTCATCCAGCCATCTCAGACAACGAATCTCCTGAGGATGTGTCGCAGACACGCTAATGAGCACTGGTTCTTCAGGAGAAACCAGGAGGAACCATGATTACCATCAGAAACACCATAGGAAAGAGCACTGCAGGTCCGTCCGGCAACGAAATCGACTACACCTGGGTTGATGCCAGAGAGGTCAGTCGCGATGATATCGCACAGCTTCAGGAGGATTATCCGATCGAATCGGAACTCCTTGCGGATATCATGGACATGGATGAACAGGCCCGAATCGAGAAAGAGGACGAATATGTCGCACTTATCGTGCGTATCCCCGCTTTCAGTGATGATGCACACGGAATCAATCAGTACTGTGTCCCTCTGGGAATCGTCATGATGGAACGTACTATCATTACCATCTGCCAGAGTGATTCGGTGATTCTCGAGGATTTTGCTCGAAACCGTTTCCGTCATTACCCGGTTGATACGATGGAAGGATTCGTCATCTCGATCATGGGTCGGGCTGCTCTGGTGTACATCAGACTGCTGAAGTATCTTAACAGGCAGAAGAACCGTGTTGAAGAAGAGCTTCATCGTTCGGTGAGAAATGACGAGCTGATACAGCTCCTGTCGATTCAGAAATCTCTTGTCTATTTCACTACAAGTCTGGCGACCAATGAAATTCTCCTGGAGAAGCTTCAAAAATCTCCTTATTTCAGGAAACTGGACGAAGACGAACGGGAGTTTCTTGAAGATGTCATCATCGACAATAAACAGGCTATCGAGATGGCCAATATCTATTCCTCGATCCTCACCGGTACGATGGATGCCTTTGCCTCGGTCATCAGCAACAATCTCAGTTTCATCATGCGCCGTCTCACCGTGATCTCGATCGCTTTCATGTTTCCCACCTTTCTGGTCGGGTACTACGGAATGAACATCGCACTGCCATTCCAGTCGCTGCCTTCGATGATGTACGTAGTCCTTGGAATTTCTCTTTTCGCTGCCCTGGTGAGCACCTTCATACTCAGCGATAAGAAGCGGTTCCTGAGAGGGAAGGGGAAACAGGATTATGCCTCGAAGAAGAAGGAGAAAAAGCGGCGCAGCCGAATCTGACGCTTGTCTGAAGGAAAGGGCGGAGCGCTCCTTCCTGTGAAACGAAAGCTGGATTGAGTGTGTATCTATACCGGATATAGAATATGGCTAACTTTTTATCGATTTATCGTTGACGGCATCTCTTTTGACCTATAATCTAAGAATGATAATTAATCTCATTAGCAAAAGGATGCAACTATGAAACAGACTGATGTACTGGTCATCGGAGGGAGCGCCACAGGCCTTGTGGCTGCAATGACAGCAAAGAGTGACAACCCTGATAAGAGTGTCACTATCATCCGTAAAGAGGAGATCGTGATGATCCCCTGCGGAATCCCCTATATTTACGGAACCACAAAGCACAGTGAAAACAATATCCTCCCCGACGGCGGGCTCATCAAGCTCGGTGTCGATATAATCGTTGACGAAGTGGTTGAAGTCGATGGAAAGAAGAAGACGTGCCGCACTGCGAAGGGAGAAACGGTTTCGTATGATAAACTTATCCTCGGAACAGGAAGCGAACCGGTTATCCCCGGCTGGCTGAAGGGCACCGAACTGAATAATGTTTTCACGATACCCAAGGATAAGATCTACCTTGACGGCCTGCAGGACCGTCTGTCCGGCCTTGAGAAGGTCGTTGTCGTCGGTGCCGGTTTTATCGGTGTGGAGACCAGTGATGAACTGCACAAGACAGGCAAAGATGTAGTTCTTGTCGAGATCCTTCCCTTTATCCTGGGAGCTACCTTCGATGACGAATTTGCATCTGAGGCGCAGGAGAAGCTCATCAGTCGCGGGGTCACTGTCAAGAGCAACCTCGGTATCACGAGCATCAACGGAGAGGAAAAGGTCGAATCGGTCACCTTCAGCAACGGGGAGACGATCCCTGCCGATGCGGTCATTCTTTCTCTCGGATACAAACCGAATATCGATCTTGCCAAGGCAATGGGCCTTGAGATTAATGACTTCGGTTTCATCAAGGCGGACCAGTACCGGAGAACCAGTATGCCGGATGTCTATGCCGCCGGAGATTGTGCAAGCAAGCTTGATTTCGCCACAGGACGACTGAGCAAGATCATGCTGGCTTCCACTGCCTGCACCGAAGCCCGTATCGCCGCTCTCAACCTTTTTGAACTGAACACCTACACCGTGTTCCGCGGAACTGTCGGAATCTACTCAACCTGTATCGGTGAAACAGCATACGGGGTTGCCGGGCTGATTGAAAAGAATGCTCGGAAAGAAGGTTTCAAGATTGTTACCGGCACCTTCACCGGTGTAAACCGCCATCCCGGCAAAATCGATGACTCGCACGCGGAGACTGTTAAACTCATTGTCTCCAGGCGCTCCGGTGTCATCCTCGGCGGTGAGGTGATGGGCGGCAAGTGTATCGGTCAGCTGATAAATGCTATCGGTATCGCAATCCAGAATCACATGACTGTCCACGATCTTCTGATCACTCAGATCGGCACACAGCCCCTGCTCACTGCAAGTCCCGCAGGGTTCCCCCTGATCAAGGCAGCCGAAATCGCAGCCAGAGCACTGAGATAGCCCTTTTCTCTTTCGTATTCCAGATGTCAGGGTGCCTGACATCTGGATCTTTGGTGCAGCTGCCCGAAATCAGGGTACTGAAGCCTCTCAGCCGCCTGAGAGGCTTCCTGATCCTTCACAGGTTCATTCTTCTTCCCCCTTAACAACAGCACCTGTTTCAGGTGATTGACACGATGCCCGTAAGTTGGCTATATATGCATCACTCTTCATATAGTTGTGGATGCTGCTGTGGATATGTTCTCCTCTGTTCCGTCTGTGTTTCGAACCAATGGTGTACTCGAGAGAGCTGAGGCTCTCATGACAATGTATGCGGAAATGGAAGAATCGGCTTCCCTTTTTACGTCACATTTCGCGATTGTCTGCCCTCCCTCCTGTGGCACCTGCTGTGAACACTTCACTCCAGCCATCACACGTGATGAAGCTGCCCTTGTCGCACTATATCTGCTGTATGTCAGGCATGATCTGAAACTGTTTGATGCTCTGTATACGGCAGATAACACGAGTGCCTGTCCTCTCTACGATCCTCAGAACCCCCATCACTGTCAGGTGTACCCTGTTCGTCCTGTAGTCTGCAGATCGTTCAATTCACTCCCTTCACGAGATAAGAACGGAAACCTCCGCTTCCGCAGCTGCCGGTTTACAGACAAAGGGTACGGGAAACGGATCCTCGATCATACCGACATCGGAGTGCTCAGGCAGATGAAGAGCATGAGTGATTTCGGTTCATCGGTTGTCTCAGGTGATTCTTCCAGTGAGGCGGAAGCGCTGCCAGCTAACGTCCTGCGGGAGATCTCGAAGCTGCTTCTCACACAGAAGTATGCACGGGAGGAGAAAGACATGGTGTTCTCAGACGATCACGACGACGATGATGTCCCGCCTCAGGGTGTTGCCGTATAGTGGCGGAACATTCTCCTCACCAGCAGTAGGACGATGATCAGAAGAAGGGGATAGATCGCTCCTGCAAGGAAGCCGCTCTTCAGAGCTTCTCCTGCTCCCTTTCCCATATTGTTTTCGCTTACCAGGCCGACAATGTACGGTCCGACTCCCGCTCCGGTGTCTCCGGCGGCTGCTAGGAGGGCAAACATCCCTGCAGATGCATGGGGAAACGCTCTGTGTGACAGCACGATAGAACCAGGCCACAGGAGTGAGACTCCCAGTCCACTGAGAAAGCAGGCGATAAGGGAGATGACGGGATAGGGTGATATGCTGACTGTCAGATAGCTGATCAGGGAAAGGATCGAACCGATGAACATGACATGCCAGATATACTCCTCCTTCCCGCGTTGTGCGAACAGGTGACGCCCGATACCGAGGAAGAGTGCGAACATCAGGACACCCCCGAGGTCTCCGACTTCCTTCGTGAGCCCGAGTGATCTCTCTGCGAAGGTGGATGCCCATTGACTCATCGTTACTTCCGTTGCTCCACCGAGGGTGATGGTGAGGATCATGAGGATGAAGAAAGGGCTGCGCAGCAGAGCACGGAAGCGGATGCGCTCGTGGTGCCCTGCCATGGGGGCAAGGGGTACCCGCAGGAAGAGGAAAAAGTTGATAAACGGAACGATGGACCAGATGAGAGGAAGGTAATACCACCTCTGAGGCGTGAACAGTGCAAGTCCTCCGGTGGTTGCCAGGACGACGAGGATGAATCCCCACGCGTAGAAGGAGTGCAGCAGACTCATCGCCTTTGCCTTCTCCTTTGATGGAATGGCCGCGATGATCGCACTGAGCAGGAGTTCGAGTATACCACCGCCGTAACTGAAGATGACGGTTGCAAGGATCATGAACGGGTAGGGGTTGTCCGGTTGAATGAACGGTGAAAGGGAGAGGAGAAGGAATCCCGCCACGACAAGCGCATGACCTGCCGTGATGAACGGTCTCACTCCGTACCGGTCCACCAGATGCGAGTGAATGAGATCGCTGGCTATCTGGGTAACAAAATTGACAAGGACCAGAAACCCCATCTGTTCATAACTGAGAGCGTAGGTTTCCATGAACGTAACAAAAAGGAGCGGTGAAAGGTTCACCACCAAAGCTCCCACGAGGTTCCCGATATAGGTTGCCGTTATCGTCCATCTGTACACAAAAAAGAGTATAGATACCTCTAGTAGCTAAGGCAATAGGTCCGTATAATAAAACCATGAAGCAGAAACAAGAAATCAGGGCCATCCTGTTCGACCTGGACGGTACCCTTGTAAACACCATCACTGATATCCTGGCTGCGATCAACGCCGCCCTTGAGGTGCTGTCCATCGCCCCCATTGACCTGAAGACCGCTAAGGCTGTCGTGGGACACGGACTTACCAAGGCTCTCAGATCAGCTGCCCGAACACAGGGAAGGGAACTGAGTGATGAGGAGATCACGATGCTGCTGCCGGTTCTTAAGACCTACTACACGCAGAACCCTTACCGGTATGCCTCTCTGTACCCCGGAGTCAGAGAGTTTGTCGATGAGTGTGCAGCCAGAGGATATTCCATGGGTGTACTGAGCAATAAAGACCACTCGCTGACACTTCCTATCGTGAACAGGATGTTTCCCGATGAGCCGTTCACCTACATCCGGGGAGCCGGAGAAGAGTTCCCTCTGAAACCTGACCCTGCAAGTACTCATGAATTCATCGCGCAGCATCAGCTGATACCGCAGGAAGTGCTGTTCATCGGTGATACCGAGGTTGATGCCCTGACAGCAAAGAACAGCGGTACCCGCTCGGCTCTTGTAAGCTGGGGTTTTCGTGATAGAATGGAGCTGGTTGCTACCGGATTGTCAACTGTGTATGACGATTTCTCACATCTTGCTAAAGAGGAACTGGCATGAATAACAACGAACAGAAAGAGATCTACAGAAAAGCAGAAGAGTACATCGCACATGAGAAGAGCGCCCCTTTCAGACAGGAGGTGATGCTCTCGTATGATGAACATGCAGATGATGATCTCTATGATCGATTCTATACGGCCCTTGCCTTCGGGACAGCCGGCATGCGTGGTGTGATCGGCGGAGGAACCAACCGGATGAATCCGTTCATGGTCCGTAAAGTCACTCAGGGGCTTGCGGAGTATCTGCTGACACAGGAGGAAAAACCTTCGGTGACCATTGCCTTTGATTCCAGAAACTACTCGCAGCTGTTTGCACAGACAGCCGCACTGACTCTCTGTGCGAACAACGTGAAAGTGTATCTCTACGATACACTTCAACCGGTTCCCGTCCTCTCGTTTGCCGTGCAGCATCTGAAAACAACTGCCGGTATCGTCATCACCGCATCTCACAACCCCGCCAGATACAATGGCTACAAGGTCTATTACAGTGATGGCGGTCAGGTGACACCGCCTCATGATATCGGAATCGCAGAGAAGGTGAACGGTCTTGATATCAACCGGATCAAGGAGATCAGCGAACAGGAGGCACGAAATAAAGGTCTTCTGCTGCAGGTTCCTGCAGAGGTCGATGAAGCCTACGATGCGATGGTCCTTTCCAGTATTCTAAGGAAGGATGTGATACGGCAGCAGAAGGTGTCTGTTGCGTATACACCGCTGCATGGAGCAGGGAATATTCCTGTGAGACGGATGCTTGAGCGTCTTTCCCTTCAATGCCATGTGGTTGATGAGCAGGTACAGCCCGACGGTGATTTTCCCACAGTCTCAATGCCGAACCCGGAAGACCCCGAAGCGATGCGTCTTGTTCTCAGGAAGGCCAAGGAGGTGGGAGCCGATATCGTGCTTGGAACCGATCCCGATTCGGATCGCCTCGGTATTGCCATTCCCTCGTCACCAGATAAGAGTGAGTATACTCTTCTCAGTGGAAATCAGATAGCTGTGCTTCTCACAGATTACCTCATAGAACGGTACAAAGACCTGGCGTATACTGATAAGCGACCAGTGGTGGTGAAATCGTTTGTCACTACAGATCTTGTTCGAGCCATCACTGAAGCTCATGGAGGACGGTGTAAGGACGTTCTTACCGGATTCAAATATATTGCGGAGCAGATCGTCGACGTTGACTCGTCATCTTCAGAGTTCTATCTGTTCGGATGCGAAGAGTCGTTCGGCTACAATGCTCTCAAGGGAGTCCGGGATAAGGATGCAGTTTCCTCTGCTGTTCTCGCTGTCGAGATGATGAGTTACTATGCCTCTGTCGGAAAGACCCTTCAGGACCGTCTTAATGAGATTTATCAGCTATATGGCTTCTACACTGAAAAGGTCCTGTCGTTCAGTTATGAAGGAGCACGCGGCAAGGAGAAGATGAAGCAGATCATGGAATCGTTCAGGAGCAGGAGGAGCGGGGAAGTCTTTGCGGATCTTACCATAGAAAGCACTCTCGATCTTGCAGGCAATGAACAGACCGGTTTCCCCAGGAGCGATGTGGTGATTCTGACGTTCACAGAAGGAACCAAGATGGTGATCAGGCCCAGTGGAACGGAGCCGAAAATCAAGTACTACTTCTTCTTCAGGACTGATGTAAAGGACTATACACGCTATCTCGCAAGCTTTGATGAGAAAATAGCTTCTATCAAGGCATACCTATAGGATATTGTATGAAATACTGTTACCTGCTTTCCCGGTCCTCCAAGGAGCTTCTGTGCATCTCCCCGTTCACTGACCCTCTGAAGGTCCTTGACTGGCAGGAGGACGAAGCACTCAATGTTTATAGTGCAGCGACCCTCACGCAGAACCAGCGAGATGTACTTCACACCACACTCTATAAAGAGATAGATCGGGGGGTGGACCGCTGGGTGCAGGATACCCGCTACCTGCCTCGGCTCTTCCTCGGAGGTGTGGTGTTCCTTCTAACCTACTTCATCTTCTCACTGGCTGTGCGCGACCCGATTCCCATGATCGATGAACTTTTCATTGCGGCAGCAGCTACTTTGATAGCTGTAAACGTGATGAGTCGGCGGGACAGAAAAAGTTCGCTCGCCCTCAAGCAGCGTCTCACTTTGAAGAACAGAGTGGGAGAGGCTGTCTATGATCTCGATGATGATCTGAAATGCCTCGAGAATCACCTGTACGAACTTTCTCAGGTTGATCCCATCGATCTCGCTGAGAGCATAGCCAAGGGTGAAATCACCTTTCCCTGTTCTCTGAAGGAGGGAAATCTTGAAGAATTCTCACGCCAGTACCTCATCTGGGTAAAGTACAACAGAAAACAGTACCTTCCGCTCCTGCAGACCCTGGAAAAGCTCGATCATGACAGCTCCCGGCAGAACTCTTTCAGTGCCAAACTTCTGAAACTGTCGATGAACGGCAATCTTGATCTGCCGATGTTTGCCCTGGCTCACGTTCTCTCGAAGTAGAAGCGCCGTTTCTCCCGTCCTTTGAGGTATGAGCAGCTCTCTCATCCTCATCACCAGTATTGTAACCCATGCATGGTTCACGGTCTCTTCTCCTCCGCCCATAGTCCCTCTGATCATCTTTTTCGCCCTTTCTTCATTTCTTATCACCCTGAACAGAGTTTCACTTCTCATGATCGGTATCACAGCGGTTATTCTCACGTGTTCAGTGAGTCATCTGCATCACGCTCAGCTCGCCTTTTCAGATCCGGCCATACCACCCGAAAGCATTCGGACCTGCAGTTTCGTGGTGCTGGAGGATAGTGACCTCTCAAAGCATCTGAGCCCGATGACGCGTGTTGGCATCACCGGCATCGCAGACAGTAGAGGCCTTATGGTGCACTGTTCCTTTCCCGCGCTTCTGTTCAGTGACCGGATGCTGCTTCAGGGGCAGAAGGGGGAAGCTGCTGTCAGGGTCACCAAAGAGGAGGCCCGCGTGTATGTGTCAGCTGACACGCTGTATATGAAGGATGATACAGGTTTTCTCCGGATCCGCAGACAGGTGATGGGGTACCTTGCTTCTCTTTTTGAGAGAAGGGGTGGCGAAGCACGTGCATTGCTCCAGCTCCTTCTCCTTTCCATGGTGAGTGAGGAGGGAAACCGGATCATGGAGCAGGCAAGAGATAAGGGGGTGAGCCATCTGTTCGTGCTCTCAGGTTTTCATCTGCAGCTTATTACCGGTGGAATCTCACTGATCTTTCGCGGAAGGAAAAGCCGATATGTGATGCTGGTGGCGGCTCATCTGTATGTGGCTGTCGTCGGGTACACGCCCTCACTGACACGTGCACTGATAGCCTTGACGATCAGCAAAGCAGCGATTCTCAGCCAGAATCCTCCATCGCTTCTTATCACCTATACCTTTCATGCCGTCCTGGTTCCCCATCACCTGTTCACCTATTCTGCCGCCCTTTCCTATACTGCCGTTGCAGCAATCATATTCCTGTACCCGGCTGTCCGGGCTCTCCTGTTTCCCCTGTTTCCCACCTTCATCATCATCCCTCTTTCACTCTCGCTCTCGGTGTTCACAGCAACCGCTCCTGTCGCGTTCCTGTTGTTTTCAGCCCTTCACCCTGAGGGAATACTCTATACGATGCTTCTTACTCCACTTATGCTCCCACTCTCCCTCCTCACTCTGCTCATCCTCACCATTCCGGTGCCTCTGTGTATCATGTTGCACAGACATCTGGTCTCGGGTGTTCTGTACCTGCTGCATATTGACAATATTCCGCCGCTTGAAACCTGCGTGCCTGTTGCGGTAGCACTTATTATGATGTTGACCTGGTTTCTCCTTCAGTGGTACTGTAGCCGTATTCTGCAAAAGAGGAGCACAAGAAGATATGAGCTGGACGTTTCGGTACGACTCGCCTTCAGAGATACACCGTCTGCTGGAGAGCCATTCTCTTGCCATGAGCAAGAAGTTCGGCCAGAATTTCCTTCTTTCACATGACGTGCGTACTCAGATCGCAGAACATATTCTTGGTGATGGGGATGAGGATAGGGCGCAGAATATCTGGGAAATAGGTCCAGGTATCGGCAATATCACTTCGATTCTCCTTGAAAAGGGGTGTGATGTCACTGCCTTCGAGATTGATCGGGGTTTCATTTCGATTCTCAAGGAGGAGGCTTTCGCAGATGAGCCAGGCTTCCATCTCGTTGAAGGGGACTTTCTCAAGACATGGAATCAGCAATGGCAGAAGTCGCCGGAGGTCGATGCTGTTGCAGGCAACCTCCCCTATAACGTGGGCTCGGTCATCCTGGCACGCCTGCTCGAACAGCGGATCGGTGTGAACCGTATGGTATTCACCCTCCAGAAGGAGGTGATCGACAGAATGTGTTCTCCTCACGGCTCGAAAATGTTCTCCACACTCTCGATTCTTGCACAGGTGGATTACCATGTGAACAAGGTCATGACCATCAAGGCAGGAGCTTTCTATCCTCCACCGAAGGTTGACTCAGCTCTCGTAAAACTGACACGGAGAGACACCTCTCTCCTGCCCGAACATCTGCGTGAGATCTTCTTCCTGCTTGTTCATGACCTGTTTGCTGCGAGGCGCAAAACAGTAAGAAACAATCTGCTCAGAGGAAAAGTCTGCAACACGTGTGCCGGTGAACAGGTCGAACAGATTCTGGGCAAGGCGGGGATATCACCCATGGAGAGGGCCGAAAACCTTTCGATCTCAACCCTCATAACCCTCTCAGAAGTCCTCTATCCTTCCTGGAAGGATGCATAGTACTGCGAGTCCACTCTCCATTTCTGATCTCTTCGCTGGACACAGCCTTCCGTGTTCTCTCGAGTGAAGAGGCAAGCCCTGCAGAGGAGAACAGTTTTGCACAGCATGAAAAGAAGGGCCTCTGAACGTGAAAGGGACTCGGGAATGCTGAAACGGAACCTCTTCACTACACACGACAGGTTCTGTACCTTCAGCGTACACGGAAAATCAGGGAAGCATGGGTGAGCCTCCGTCTATTATTCCTGGTGTCTGTTTTCCCAGAATTCTATCCAGGAGCCGGTGCGGTACCTGTAGAAGTTCAGCAGACCCCTCACTACAAGGTCGGCTACCATACATACCCACAGGACCATGAGAGACCCGCCGAAGAAGGTCACCATGATGAAGGCGGGAAGCAGTCTTACTCCCCACATCCCGATCACAGAGTATATGAACGGCCATCGGGTATCACCCGCACCGCGAAGGATTCCGCTGATGACGATACTCATTGCGAAGAAGGGCTGCGCAAAGGCTTCAATGCGTAAGACCTTTCCTCCGAGCAGAATGACCTGTTCATCCGGTGTGAACAGACCCAGAAGATGGTATGAGAATATATAGAGGAGGACTCCGGTCAGACTCATCAGGAGGATCCCTCCTGTCAGGACTCGACGGGCGAAGTCACGAGCCATCTCCTTTTTTCCGGCTCCAAGGGACTGTGCAACGAGTGTCGCTGCAGCGAGCGAGAAGCCGCTTACCGGCATGAAGGTGATTGATTCAGCCGTGATGGCAAGATGGTGGGCGGCTAGGGATGCTGTTCCCAGAGAAGAGGCAAGACCAGTGAGGACGATCTGTCCTGTCGATAGAGTAGCCCGTTCCGCCGCCATAGGAAGAGCGATGGTGAACACCTGGCGGCTGTAAGCCTTTTCGAAATGAAATAGGAAGCCTCTGAAGCGAATTCTGATGGCATTCTCCCGAAACAGCATCACGGTGAGGAGGATCAGTGCGCTGACGATGCGTGATATGAGGGTAGCGATCGCCGCACCTTCGACACCGAGATCGGCCCCCCAGAGCTCTATCGGTTGCCCCGCAATATGGATCACACGGGAAGGGAATATCAGGAAGAAGTTCCCTATGACATTCAGGATATTGGTGAATACGTTGCTGATCAGGGGGGTTTTTGTATCTCCGCTGGTACGTATGATGTTCGAAAAGAAGACGAAGGTGATAAAGAATGGAAAGGAGTAACTCACGATACGCAGGTATGAGCTGCTCATAGGCGCAACATGGGGTTCAACCCCCATCCACAGAGGAAGTTGGCCACTGATACCTCGTACGAGGCTTGTGATAACAAAGGAGAGGAGAACAATGGCAAGGATGGATTGCTGGACTCCCTTGGTGATCTTTTCCTGATCCTTAGCCCCGATAGCCCGGGCGATGAGGATAGAGTAGGCCGAGCCGAAGGCGTACATGATGCCCATGAGAAGCCACATTGTACTCGCAGTGACAGCGATGCTCGCGGTGGCTGCTGCTCCGAGCGACCCGACCATCGCCGTATCGACATATCCCATCAGGGTGTGGAAGGTCTGGTCAAGTATCACCGGCCAGGATAGTGAGAATATGACGAGGTTGGGCGAACGTGTCCCATCGATAAGAGACGGGGCCTGTTTCATCGGTCTTTTAACAGCCATGGAGTTCCTGCAAGTTCAACAGAAGGCCACTCACCGGTGAGGTGAATGGCCTTTCAGCATCACAATGATTTGTAATGGATTAATCCTGAGAGAGGGTGATGGCACTTGTCACCACGATATCTTCGACACTGCATCCGCGGGACAGGTCACTGACCGGTCGGGCAAAACCCTGAAGAATCGGACCGTATGCCTCGGCACCTGCGAGGCGCTGTACCAGCTTATACCCGATGTTGCCAGCCTGAAGGTCTGGGAAGATCAGAGTGTTGGCATGTCCTGCAACCGGTGAATCCGGGGCTTTAGAGGAACCGACTTTCTCAATGATTGCCGCATCGAGCTGAAGCTCGCCGTCTGCCTTCAGGTCTGGAGCTCTTTCTTTCAGCATTCTCGTCGCTTCCACGACCTTGTTTACGAGGTCCCCTGAAGCTGAGCCCTTTGTGGAATAACTGAGCAGGGCAACGACCGGTTCTGTCTCAAGGTAGGTTCTGCAGCTTTCGGCAGAGGCCATGGCAATCTCGGTAAGCTGTTCGGCACATGGATTCGGGATCGTGGCGCAGTCACTGAAAATGAACGAGCCGTCTGCTCCGAGGTCTTTCATCGAAGTTTCCATCACAAAGCAGCTTGAGGCACTCTTGATACCCGGTTTTGTCCCTATAATCTGAAACGAAGCGCGAAGGACATCCCCTGTGGTATTCTCTGCTCCGGCTACCATTGCATGGGCATCTCCAAGACGGGTCATCATAGCTCCATACTTAAGAGGTTCACTGATCTGTTCGTATGCCTGCTGTTCGGTCATTCCTTTATGTTTTCTCAGCTGGTAATACTCTGACGCGTACGCATCTCTTTTGTCACTTGAAGACGGGTCGATCACGGTAATCCCGTCGAGAGAGACTGACAGTTCTTCAGCGAGTGATTTCACCTGTTCTCTGTCACCGAGCAGCGTGACTTCTTTTGCGATCTTCTCATCGATGATCTTGCGGGCTGCCATCACGGTTCTTTTTTCAGTCCCTTCGGGAAGGACGAGAGCCCTTTGGCGGGCGATGGCCTTCTGTTTCATTTTTTGCGAAAATGACATACTGATACACCTCTTAACCTGGTTTGTTTTCTCATACATACCATACCATATCCGGTCGATGAATCCTACACCTCCTTTTGGTTTCCTGTGAGATTGTCTGACGGAATAAAAGTGTGGTAAGGTGAGGCAATATGAAAGTAGGCGTATTCGGATTGGGAAGATTCGGGAGATTCTGGGCTGAGCAACTTGCCCTGAATTTTCCTGTCGTGGCATATAACAGAAGTAAACGGGATATTGAACTGAACGGTGTCGATATCGTCGAATTTGAACACCTCCTCACCTGTGATGTGATTTTCATCTGTACGGCGATCAGTTCACTGCGGGAGGTCCTCATGCGCATCGCACCTTCGATCAGGAAGGATGCGCTGATCATAGATACCTGTTCGGTGAAAGTTTATCCGATGCGCCTCATGCAGGAGTTGCTTCCCGGGAGTGTATCCATCATCGCCACTCATCCGATGTTCGGCCCTGACTCGGGCAAGGATGGTGTTCAGGGCCTTCCGATTATGATGGACCCGCTCAGATGTCCACAGGAGACCTCCGAGTACTGGAGTGAAACCTTCCGTTCCATGGGTCTTGAGGTCTTGCATATGAGCTGTGACCGGCATGACAGAGAAGCAGCCTACTCTCAGGGAGTGACCCATTTTGTCGGAAGGATGCTTGATGAGCTGAAACTTCAGAAAACTCAGCTGGCAACGGTAGGGTATACAAAACTTCTTGAGATAGTGGAACAGACCTGCAACGACCCCCTTCAGCTGTTTCTTGACCTTCAACGATACAATCCCTATGCACAGCAGATGCATAATGAACTGAACAGCGCCATCTCCACGATTCTCGCCCTTCTCACCCGCATGGACGACGCCCCCATGGAGGATCTATGACCATCAGGCTCTATACACTCGGATGCAAACTCAATCAGTGCGAATCCGAGGCTATTGCGGACGCCTTCGTCCACCAGGGGTTCGATCTTGCCGGTTCGGATGAAGAATCTGATATCTACATCATCAATACCTGCACAGTGACAAGCAAGGCCGAACAGAAGGCCAGAAGGATGGCTCGGCTGTATCACAGGGTCAATCCGCAGGGTGCGATTATCATCACGGGCTGTTACGCGCAGATGGAACAGGAACTGCTTCAGGCTATCAGCGATCGTGTGATCGTTGTCTCCCTTGATGACAAACCCGGACTGCTGACGCTGCCTGAGCGTCTGAGTAAAAGACTTATCGCAGATTTTGATCTGGTCGAGGCTATCAGGGACTCCCTGGCGGGTGAACAGAATCGTGCTTCAAGCTTCGACTATGATGCAGCAAGCTTTTCCTTTCACTCACGGGCATTTCTGAAGATACAGGACGGCTGCGACAATTCATGTGCCTATTGCAGGGTGACCATTGCACGCGGTGACAGCCGTTCGCTGTCAGCCGGGGAAGTGCTTGAGCGTACCCGAACCCTTGCGGCTTCCGGGTATAGGGAGATCGTCCTTACCGGAGTGAATATCAGCGCCTACCGGGATGGTGCCATGGGGTTGGAACACCTTCTGCAGCTGTTGCTCGAACATCTTGATGAAAGTATCAGGATCCGTCTGAGCAGTCTGGAGCCTGATATGTTCTCGCCTCTGTTGTATGAGGTCATGAAGGATAAACGGATTCAACCCCATTTCCATCTCCCGCTCCAGTCGTTGAGTGACAAGGTCCTGAAACGGGTGAATCGTCATTATACCTACAGTGATGTGCGTGAGGTAATGGCAAACCTCAAGCGGGTGAAACCCTCGGCGTTCATTGCAGCAGATGTGATAACAGGACTGCCTGGAGAGGAGGAAGAGGATTTCGAAGAGACCTTCTCGCGGCTGAAAGAGATCGGTATCACTCAGCTTCATGTATTTCCTTTCTCACCGCGTCCGGGTACAGCTCTTATGGATGCACGGGACAAGGTTCCTCAATACAAGCGGGATGAGCGGGCAAAACGGCTGAGAGATCTTTCACGTGTGCAGTACAGACGCTACATCAACGATCAGGAAGGGAGCAGTGTCGAGGTTCTCGTAGAGAAGGAGGATCAGGGCAAGCTGTCGGGTATCACCGGAAACTATCTGAAAGTCACGATCGCAGACTCTCCCGACATCCTTTCCCCGGGAGCACTGATAGAGGCCGTGTTGACTGTTGATGAAGGAACAGTCACGGCCCGCTACCGCAAGCTCCTACACGCCTGAGTAGGCGTTGAAGCCTCCATCTACCGGAATAAGAACGCCTGTCACGAAGCCGCTGGCCTTAGGGTCTGCCAGATATGTCACCGTGCCCAGCAGATCCTCGGGTACACCGAATCGACCCATGGGGGTTCCTGCGAGGATTTTTCTGCTTCGTTCGGTAAGGTTTCCCTCTTCATCGTACAGCAGCGTCTTGTTCTGTTTCGTACTGAAAAACCCTGGAGCTACCGCGTTTACACGGATTCCCATATGGGAGAAGTGAACGGCAAGCCACTGCGTGAGGTTGTTCACTGCTGCCTTCGCTGCCGAGTAACCGAGGACTTTGGTAAGAGGCTTGTAGGAAGACATGGAAGAAACATTCAGGATACTGCAGCCTTCACGACCTATCATGTCACCGGCAAACTCCTTCGTGGGGAGAAGAGTCCCGAGAAAGTTCAGTTCGAAAACACCGGAGACGCTGTCCATGTCAAGGTCGAAGAAGGTTCTCACTGATGGGTCTAGCACGTTTTCATGATATTCATTGCCGGTGTTGGCCGCTGCCATGTTTCCACCTGCTCCGTTCACGAGTATGTCGACCGGTCCGAAGTCATCCAGTATTCTGGAATGCACTGCTGCGAGAGCTTCTGCATCTAACACATTTGCCTGGTAGGCCCTCGCATGAAGCCCCTGGGCAGTCAGTTCCTTTTCCAGAGCCTCGATCTTCTCGGTCGATCTGTTGATCAGAGCGACTTTCGCTCCCAGAGCAGCGAAATGACGGGCGAACTCACTGCACAGAACCCCGCCTGCACCGGTGACTGCAATGACTTTATCTTCAAGAACGCGATCCATAAGTATCCTCCTCGGAATTCATCATACTAATGGTCATATGGTAACAGAAACCCCCTAAAGAAGGAAGCAGGATGAACGAGCACTCTGGCGGCAGGGAAGGAGGATATTCGGGTACTCAAGAAGAGCCGGGCCTCTCAGGTCTGCTGGAGTACTGCGATTTTTCGCTGTGTGCTTTACTATTTCCTTTCTCGGATTTATGATGGATAGGAAGAGCTGCCTCGGGCAGCTGAGACGAATCGATTGATAGAGAGTGACCAGTATGAACGACGAGGTGAATTTCAAGGTGCCGAAGGATCTGAATCTGATTCAGATCGAACGTGAGTATGAGATCGAGAGTGAGATCTTCCATGCAATAAAGTGGGGCAATCCGTATCAGGTAGAAGAGGTTCTCTCCTACAGGAAAGGAAGTGCCGGGCGAAGCTGCTGTGACGGCAATACAGTCGCCTCGAAAGCTTTGAGGTGCTGTAAGAACCATCTCATCTCCTTCAACGCACTGTGCTGCTATGCTGCACGGCAGGGAGGGCTTCAGAGCCTGTACCTCTATACAATGGAGAGCAAGTTCCTCCTGATGATAGAACATGCCGTTTCTGTCGACTATCTTGATGAAGTGTTGTACAACAAGATAGCGCTCGATTATGCAAAATCGGTTCTCGAGTTCTCAGTCAGCTCCTATTCTCCCATGATCAGGGATATCGTGACCTATCTCACCGTCCATCTCAGTGAAGATGTCAAAATCGATGACCTGGGACGGATGCATTCTGCTCATATCTCCCATATTTCCCGTAAATTCAAGAAAGAGACGGGAATGAGTATCCCTGAATACGTTTCACGGCAGCGGATGGCTCTGGCCAAACTGTACTTCGAAGATGGAGAGGTCTCGGTCAAGGAAGTAGCCCGCCGACTGGGGTTCATGGACAGCAACTATTTTTCAAAGGTATTCAAGCGCTACTGTGAGCAGACACCGACCGAATACATCCACATGATTCATCAGCGCTAGCTTTTCATCTTTCTTTCCCGTACCACCGTTCTGGGGTCCTCGTTCTGAACAAAGGAATAGGGAGGTACGTCATGGTGGACCCATGCGCTTGAACCGATGATCGTGTGGTCTCCGATCAGTATATCGCCGAGAATTGTCGTGTTTGCGTAGATGGTGACGTAGTCCCCTACCGTCGGGTGCCGTTTAGCTCCCTTTATCAGGGCGCCGCAGCTGTCCTTGGGAAAGGATAATGCTCCGAGTGTGACTCCCTGATAGATTTTCACATGATTGCCGATAACTGCCGTCTCACCTATGACCACCCCTGTGCCGTGATCTATGAACAGTGACCTTCCGATAGATGCTCCGGGATGAATGTCGATTCCGGTCTGAGTGTGTATGATTTCAGAGATCATACGAGGGATGAGGGGGACCTGTTTCTCAAACAGAAAATGGCTGATGCGGTGCATCGTGAGGGCACACAGCCCGGGGTAGGCAAGGACAATCTCATGAATCGAGCGGGCAGCGGGATCTCCTTCAAGTGCACTCTGTGCATCCTCCTTCATCATGATCCTGAGTTGTGGAAGGTTCTCCAGGAGACACGCAATGGTGTCGTGTGCGTTCCTGGAGTACAGGGAAGTGTCACTGTCGGAAAGTGATAGTGGGTTTTCATAAAACCAGGCCAGAAAGAGCTGGTGTTCTAGTTTGGCGGCAACCTGCTCCATCAGCGCGGTGACCACCTCCACCACCGAATGTCGGCTCAGTACCGTGTTTCCTGATCTGCCGGGGAAAAGAAGCTCGAATATGTCACTGATGATCCCGATAAGCGCCTCCCGCTGAGGTGCCGGACGGAAGGAGACATAGGGAGAGTCGGAAAACCGGTCAAAACTTTCCAGATAGGAGGGTATGTACGGTGTGATATCAAATTGCTGTCTTTTCATGTCATAAGCATACCTCTACAGGAGAATTTGCACAAGAAGGAGGGTATCCCTTGAAACTCACTTGACCTTATCTGTATAGTGCTAGCATCATGACAGCCTTGAGATGAATTGGAGAGAAGTATGTATCAGCAGGTAAAAGAGTATTGGAAGAATCTCATAGAAGAACAGCTTTATCAGATAGCTCAGGAAAAGGGCATAGAAGCTTTTCTGGTCAGGGAGGCAGGTGAGCTTGCTGTAAACACCACCCCAAGTCCCGATATGGGCGATCTGGCTTTTCCTCTGTTCCCCTTCGCGAAGGTTCTGAGAACCTCACCCCAGAATATCGTTCAGGAGATCGTGAAACGTCTCAATAAAGTTGAAGGGATACCGGCAGACTCGCTTCTCCCCTCCGGTCCCTACCTCAATGTGTTTATCGATATATCACAGCTCGCCCGATCACTCAGGGAAAGTGTAGAGGCTGAAGGGGATGAGTACGGTTACACCGACCTGTACGAAGGGAAACGGATGATGGTGGAATTCAGCTGTCCGAACACGAACAAACCTCTTCATCTCGGTCACCTGAGAAATGATGCGATCGGGGAGAGTATCAGCCACATCCTCAAGGCGAACGGAGCTGAGGTCGAAAAAGTCAACCTGATCAACAACAGGGGTATTCATATCTGTAAATCGATGCTTGCCTATCAGAAATTCTCCCAGGGGGAGACGCCGGAGAGCAGTGGTATCAAGGGTGATCATCTGGTTGGAAAGTACTATGTGCGCTACGCTGCGTGGGAGAAAGAGGATCCTTCCGCTCTTACTCAGGCCCAGCAGATGCTTCGAAAATGGGAAGAGGGTGATGAGGAGGTGATGGACCTCTGGAACCGGATGAACCGGTGGACCATCGAAGGGATAGAGGAGACCTACCGGAAGACCGGCGTAGGTTTCGATTCCTACTATTATGAGAGCGATACCTACACCCTCGGCAAGGACACGATTCTCAAGGGTCTCGAAGACGGAATATTCTACCGGGCCGAAGATTCTTCGATCTGGATTGATCTCGAAGATATCAAACTCGATAAGAAGGTGCTTCTGAGAAAGGACGGGACAAGTCTCTATCTTACTCAGGACATCGGAACTGCCATTCAGCGTCATGAGAAGTGGCCGTTCGACTCACTGATCTATGTTGTAGCCAGCGAACAGGCCTACCACTTCAAAGTTCTATTCCATGTGCTTGCGAAACTCGGTTATCAGTGGGCTGAGAATCTCTACCATTTATCATACGGTATGGTGAACCTTCCGGACGGGAAGATGAAAAGTCGGGAAGGAACGGTCGTGGACGCAGATGACCTGATTGCCTCTCTGACTGCTATGGCAAAAGAAGAGATCATCGCGAAGAACAGGGAGAAGGAAGTCGGGGATATCGACGATGTCAGTGAAAAGATCGCACGAGGTGCGCTGAACTACTATCTGCTTCAACCATCTCCGACGAAGGATATGATCTTCAACCCGGCTGAATCGATCTCTTTTAACGGCAATACCGGACCCTATCTTCAGTATATGGGGGCAAGAATCAGCAGCATGCTGGCGAAATGGGAAACTATGAAGGACGAGTATGCAGAGGTTCCTTTCGATCCCTCCCTTCTTTCTGTACAGGATGAAAGGGAACTGATCAAGATGATAGCTGTGTGGCCCTCCCTTGTCGCTCAAGCTGCAAGTGAGTACAACCCATCCATCATTACCGGTTTCCTTTACGACCTTTCCCGCACATTCAGCCGGTACTACCATGACCATGCAGTGTTGAAAGGGGAGAGCAGGGAACTGATAGTTGCACGGGTGGCCCTTGTGACGATGGTGCTCCAGGTGCTGAAGAATGCCTATGCACTGGTGGGTATTCCGTTCCTGGAATCGATGTGACGATAGAGGGCAAAGTACAGGGTGCAGGTTATGTGATATCCCTTTTGCACACCTACTTGTAATAATTATTCTTGTGTGATATAAGAAACACTGCATATTTTTGATAAGGATGTATTAACATGTACGCACTGGTAGAGATTAAAGGAAAGCAGTATAAGGCCCAGGAAGGAGATACCCTTCAGGTAGATCAGCTCGGTGTCGATAGCGGTAATGAACTTACCTTTGACACAGTTGTCGCTGTGGGCGATGGTGAGAATTCCAGATTTGGGACCCCGTATGTTGATGGTGCACAGGTGACTGTCACTGTGAATGATATCGTGAAAGGGAAAAAGATAAAGGTATTCAAGTTCAACAGACGCAAGGGATACCGCAGAACCCAGGGCCATCGCGAGAAGTATTCGATGATCACTGTGAAGAAGATCAACGCGTAAGGAGTGTTCAGATGGCACATAAGAAAGGTGGCGGTAGCTCTAAGAACGGTCGAGACTCAAGAAGTCAGAGACTTGGTGTAAAAAGATTTGGCGGTCAGTTAGTTAAGGCCGGTGAAATCATCGTAAGACAGCACGGAAACACATTCCACGCCGGAGATCTCGTAGGATGCGGAAGGGATTATACCCTGTTCGCAAAATCTGCGGGCACCGTTGATTTTCACACACGCAATAACCGCAAGTATGTGAGAATCATCGCTGAGTAATCTTTCCAGATTCTCAGGCGTCAGAGACGATACATGTTTGGATTTTCAGATGAAACGTATATAGATGTTGCCTCCGGAAACGGGGGCAACGGTTGTGTTTCCTTCCGTAGAGAGAAATACATCCCCAAGGGTGGACCTGACGGCGGTGACGGAGGGAAAGGTGGAGATGTTGTCTTTGTCGTGAAGGAAAACCTTCGAACCCTCGCACACCTCAAAAAGATTCGTTCTTTCAAAGCAGAGAACGGCCACCCCGGACGTTCCGCCCGTTGTTTCGGACGGGACGGAGTGGATATGATCGTTCCGGTACCGCCTGGAACGGTTCTCAAGGACCCGATATCGGGCCGCGTGATCAAGGACCTGACCGGTCTTGACTCATACACCCTGCTCAAAGGCGGGCGTGGTGGTCAGGGAAACTGGCATTTTAAAAGTTCCACGCGACAGACTCCCCGTTTCGCTCAGCCCGGAGAGAAGGGTAGTGAGATGAGAATCGGTGTAGAACTGCTGATCATCGCAGACATCGGTTTTGTAGGTTTGCCCAATGCAGGAAAGTCCTCGTTACTCAACAATCTGACCAATGCTCGTACCAAGGTGGCCGGCTATCCTTTCACCACGAAGATTCCTCAGCTTGGAATGCTTCGTTACGGGGATAAGGACATCGTCCTTGCAGATATCCCGGGAATTATCGAAGGTGCAAGCGAAGGGAAAGGGATGGGATTCAAATTCCTCCGTCATATATCCCGGACAACAGCCCTTGCGTTCTTTATCGACCTCTCTGACGCAGATGCGCTCTCCCATTATCATACCTTACAGCATGAACTGGAATCCTATGCTCCGGAGCTTAATCAGAAACCTCACCTCATCATAGCGACAAAGATCGATATCCCTGAGACGGGAGATGTGTTCGTGAAACTTCAGGAGACTCTGGGAGAAACTGCCATTCTCCCTCTTTCCAATATAACCGGAGAGGGACTTCAGGAGGTCAAAGAGGCTTTTGTAAAGATTGCACAGAAACCCGAACAGCTCAGTGACTCCGGTTTCACCACCACGGTGGTGGCAGACGCAGAGTACAGGGAAGAGGTGTGAGGGGTAAAGTGTGAAGACAATAGTCTTTGGCGGTACGTTCAATCCCATTCACCTAGGTCATCTCTACCTGATCCATACTCTTGCAGAAAAGACAGACTATCAGCGTTTGATCCTGCTGCCGGCCAGAGAGCCGGTACACAAATCCTACCAGGAACAGGTTACTCAGCAGCAGCGTCTGGATCTGATATACTGCGGAATCGATGATTATCGCAGATACTATCCGCATGACAGACAGATGGATATCGTTGTCGATACCTGCGAACTGACCCGGAATGCTGCCAGTTACACCTATATGAGCGTCACCGATATCTATCAGCGATACGATATCGATGGTACACTCGCAGTAGTAGTCGGTGATGATCTGGTAGAGGACCTGCACACCTGGTACCGCTTTGATGAGCTGGTCAGCCTTGTGAAAATCCTCGTCATCACCCGGGATAAGGAGCTGGACGGCAAGGACAAACTCCCTGAAGGAATTGATTGTCAGTGGATCGATGTGGACCCGATGAAAGTCTCTTCATCACAAATCAGAGAGCTGTTGTACGCATCAGCAGGAGATATTCAGGAATTGCATTCACTTCTCAGTGATGGCGTTCTGGACTATATACTGGATCATGAACTGTATAAAGAAGGTTAAATCCCAGGGAAAAAAGAATCTATCGAAGAAGCGATATGCCCACTCGAAGAGCTGTGCAGCAATGGCTGTACATATCTGCGAACATTACAGCCTGCTCAAGGATTCCGAAAGAACCGGGATAGAACTTGCAGCCCTCTATCATGATATGTACCGTGAAGTCTCTGTCAGGAAGTTGCTTATGCATACTCAGGAGATTTCCATACCCCTCACACCTGAAGAACAGCAGTGGCCAAGTCTCCTTCATGCACCCGTGGCGGCCCATCACGCCGGTCTTCATGAGTGTCTCAGTGACAGTGCAATCGTAACCGCTATCAGATGGCATACACTGGCCTCTCCGGATATGGGAATAATGGGTGCAGTACTCTACTGTGCAGACTACATGGAACTTGAACGAACCTATATGACACACAAGAAAGTGAAATCACTTCTTGATGCGAAACGTTTGGAGCATCTGGTGAAACGTGTCCTTGAGGATCATTTCGAACATTCAGAGAAGAAAAGACGCGATGTTGCTGAAACTACGTTCGACACCTACCGCTATATCATTCAGGGCGGGCGTTTCAGGTGATACCATGAAGATGTTCGGCGGTTTCCTGTTTGTTATCCTGTGTGTCACCCTGATGTTTTCCGGCTGCACCGCAGAGATTGATTCTGCCCGCCTTTTTGTGGTCAGTGACAGATATGCCTCGATAGTCTTTATCGATCGGCAGAAGGGATATATTCTGGTTGCGGTGATGCCGAATGAGAACCTTGCTTCCTACCGTGGCACCCTGATGCGGGAAGACCTCAGCACAGATGTATTTGAAGCTTTAAGCAGGCTGAGCGATGTTAAGCCGGATATTCTGGTTACAGCTTCTCCTGACCAGTGGAAAAGACTCTACTCTCTCTCAGGAGAGGAAGAGGGGAGAGGAGACCCTTCTGAACCCCTCTCAGTTGCCCAAAGACTCAATGTGCTCAAGAGCGCAGATCAGCAGTCTCTGCTTGCCATCGTGGATGAGTTTTTCATTGAAGGAGACAAAGCGGAGGAGGTGAGAGACCTCTTGCGTTTCATGAGGGAATCACGGTATGTTCTGAGGGTGTATCAGATGGAAACTTTCTTTACAGGAAGGGGCCATAGCACTCTCCTGGAGCGGAACATCAGGGAGTGGCTGAAACGTGCACGTCAAGAGATAGAGCTAAGGAGCACTGATAGATGATAGAGAAAGAACGGCAGGAGATAATACAGGAGATTGCACGGTTTATCACAGACCACAAGGGAGAAGATACCGTTGTCCTGGATGTGAGTGAGGTAAGTGGATGGGCTGATGCCTTCATCATCTCGACAGTGAACTCGCTGGGACACCTGAGAGGTCTCGCTCGTGAGTTGTGGGATGTTCTGAATGAGAAAGGTGTTCAAGTGATCAATCGCCATAAACAGGTTGGTGATGATGGCTGGGAACTGATAGACTGCGGAGACATTGTCATCCACCTCATGGGACGTGAACTGAGAGAGTTCTATAACCTTGAGAAACTGTGGTCGACTGCAGAGAAGGTCGAATTCCTTGACAGGCTTGAAAAAGCCGAGAACTGATTCATATATTCCCGAAAAAAAAACGGTTTCAAGCGTGGCCTGAGACCGTTTTTTTTATCGGTGGTCGTGGACTAGGTCCAGTATTCCCCCTTACAGAGTCTGATCGTGCTGTGAAGCCGGCTGTTCAGGAGAGAAGGTCCTCGTCCGAAGAGTATTCCTTGTTTTTGATAGACTTGAACATCTCTACAAGTTTCGGGACTGTCAGGTTCTTTTTCTCGTCCTGTTTGAGATCAAGAATGATGTTTCCCTCATCCATCATGATCAGTCGGTTGCCGTACTGTATGGCGTGCTGCATGTTGTGGGTCACCATCAAAGCGCTGAGTTCATACTTTTCAATGAACTGAGTCGTCAGATCCATGACGATCTGGGCATTTCTCGGATCGAGAGCAGCTGTGTGTTCATCAAGAAGGAGAAGTTTCGGTCTGCTCAATACCGTCATGAGCAGGGTGAGTGCCTGACGCTGGCCGCCGCTGAGCAGTCCGACATTATCTTTGAGGCGTTCTTCAAGGCCCATGGAGAGTTGCTTGAGCTCTCTTTTGAACATCTCGCGCTTAGCATGGTTCAGACTGATCTTCAGACCTTTCATCCCCTTTTTATAGGCAGTGATCATGTTGTCTTCAATACTCATCGCGGCAGCTGTGCCCACGGTGGGATCCTGGAAGATCCGTCCGATGGTGAATGCACGCTTGTATTCCGGCTTCCCGGTAACATCAGTACCGTTCAGGAGGATCTTTCCTCCTGTGACGGGAAAGGTCCCGCCTATCAGGTTGAAGAGAGTAGATTTGCCTGAACCGTTTGATCCTACTACAGTCACGAAATCTCCATCAGAAACTTCGAGATTCACATAGTCGAGCGCTCTCTTCTCATTCACCGTTCCCGGGTAGAACACTTTCGATACCTGTTCTATCTTAAGCATGTTCTATCTCCTTCTTCTCTTCATGTTCCCTCATAGCCAGGTTTTTCTTCATGGCCTTTTTCCGTGCATCTGCGCTGCTTGCAGCATTTCGTGTCTTTGCGATCACCAGGGAAACGATGACAAGGATGCCGGTAAGCAGTTTCAGATCACTCGGGGTGAGATTGATGTAGTACCCATAGTACCGACCGAAAAACATGAGTCCCTTATAGATGATCGCCCCGAATATGACACGCAGGGATATCAGGAAGATTTTATTGGTGTTGAAGAGGAACTCACCAATCATGATGGCCGCAAGGCCCTGAACGACCATACCCACTCCAAGGTTCGCATCAGCAAATCCCTGATATTGAGCCAGCAGTCCGCCTGAAAGTGCTATCAGCCCATTTGACACCGCAATGCCTATTACTTTGAGAACGCGAGGATTGATTCCCATCGATACTATCATCTGTTCATTACTTCCCAGAGCACCGATGGAGATTCCAAGGTCAGTTCTGAAGAACAGGTCAAGAATCAGCTTGACGATCATGACTATAATAAGCGTTCCCACGAGGAGAGCCCATGGTTCAGAGAGGAATGAGAACTGTTCAGGCATTCTGGAGTACAGCGTCTCTATCCTGAGAAGAGGGACATTCGCCCTTCCACCGAGTATCCTGATGTTGATAGAGTACAGCATCGTCATGGTGAGAATTCCGGCAAGAAGTCCGGGAACCTTGAGATGGTTGTGGATCGTCGCTGTTACTATCCCCGCAGCAGCACCTGCAAGGGTGGCAAGCAGTATAGCCGGGAACAGTCCTAATCCGTTCACAATCGAGATAGTCGCAACAGCGGCTCCTGTTGCAAAGGAGCCGTCTGTCGTCAGATCAGGAAAATCCAGAATCCTGTAGGTGATGAGTACACCCAGTACCATGATGGAAAAGATCAGTCCATCAACAAAAATGCCTTCAATCATGTAGTTCGTTACCTATCTGTCTAGTTTTCTATCTTCTGACCGTTTTCATAATAGACAGTCGCTTCATCGAGGAGTGACTGACTGATCGTGATCCCCAGATCTGCGGCCGCATCCTTGTTCAGCCAGAGTTCGAAGTCACTTGGTTCGGCAAGGAACACCGTGCCGATCTCTCCGGGAGTCTTGCCGTCGATGATATCAGCTATCACCCGTCCCGTCGCGATACCTATTTTGTAGTAATCAAACCCCATAGCGGCAAGGAAGTTCAGCCCGTCAACCCCGGAAGGGTCTGCAGCCATCAGAGCGACACCGGCTTTCGTGCACACATCGTCGATAGAGGGGAGGGCGCTGATAACCGTGTTATCGGTGGCAATGTACATCGCATCAATCCGTCCTGCGATGGACTGAGCAGCCTGCATGACCTCGCTGGTGTTGCTCACTGCAGCAGGAATGAAATCCACTCCGAGTTTTTCACATGCAGCCTTTGCGCTTTCCATGAGCAGTACGCCGTTCGCTTCTCCGCTAGCATAGACATTTCCGATTGTCCTGGCACCTGTCAGGTCGACAAGGAGAGTAATCTGCGCTTCGACGGGATTCATGTCTGAAACTCCGGTCACATTCACTGAGTACCCGGGTTCATAGGTAGGAACGAGTCCTGCATCAACAGGATCAGTGACCGCTGAGAAGATGACGGGGATGTCGCTGAAGACATTCGCCAGTGCCTGTGCATTGGGGGTAGCGATACCGACGGCAATATCAACTCTGTCACTCTTGAACTTCTGTGCTATCTGGGCTGCCGCAGAGACCTCTGCGTTCGCATTCTGAAAATCATAGGTGACCTCATACCCTTTCTGGGAAAGATAATCCTGTATTCCCTGTTCAGTTGCATCGAGAGCAGGGTGTGAGAGGAACTTGCTGATACCTATCTTCGTCACGGACGAGGATGATTCCTGTTGCCCCTGAGCAAAAGCAGCAGCGGGAATGAGGATGAGTGTTAGCATGGTGATGAGAATTGTTTTTTTCATGATGAACTCCTGTCAAAATACGTTGTCTACGTTCGATAACTATAGAGGGAAGAAGCTGTCTTGTAAAGACGGGCATACAAAACGGTGCATAATCATGCACCGTTTATTCAACGTTATGGTCACTCCAATTCTATTTTGAGTACAGTACAAGGGCACTGTCCTGATACGACTGGGGGATATCGATGCCGAGTTTATCTGCGACATCCAGATTGAACCAGAGTTCAAACTCGGCAGGTTCTGTTGAGAAGAGGGTACCGACCTCTCCTGCAGTCTTTCGTCCGCTGAGAACTTCAGCAACAGCTTCACCGGTCTTCCTGCCGTGAACGTAATAGTCGAACCCCCACACCATGAAGTAATCAAGTCCTTCTGCGCTGGTGGGATCTGCAGTGAAGAAGGGGATATCATACTGTGAAGCGACATCGCTGATGCCTGTGATGGCTGAAACTACCGTATTGTCTGTTCCAACATAAAATCCTTCTACTCTCGGTGCAAGGGCGAGGGCAGCTGATTTAACTTCACTCGAATTACTGATGCCGCTGGCATAGAAGGTAAGGCCAAGCTGTTCAGCCGCATCCTGTACCATATCCTTCAGCTGAACACCGTTAGCTTCACCGCTGGTGTAGATGATGCCGATACTGTCAATGCCCGTGATTTCAGCAAAGGTTTTCACCTGCTCATAGACAGGATTCTTGTCGCTTGCACCTCCGACATTTCCTCCATTCGGTTCGTAGGAGGGGACGAGGCCTGCCTCGAGAGGGTCTGTCACTCCGCCGAAGATTACCGGTGTCTCATCGAAGACATTGGCAAGGGCCTGTGCTGTGGGAGTTGCAATGCCGACAGCGAGATCAACTTTGTCTGATTTGAATTTCTGCGCAATTGACATAGCAGCAGAGATATCTCCGTTCGCATTCTGTACATCATAGGTGATTTTGAAGCCCTGTTCGGCCAGATAATCCTTCATGCCCTGTTCGATGGCATCAAGAGCAGGGTGAGCAACTATCTTTGATATGCCTATCCTGAATGCACCTTCATCAGGAACCTCCATCTGAGCCTGGGCTGCCAACGGCATGGTGAGGAGGGTGATCAAGATCGCTGCGCGAAGTATTCTTGTAATGTTCATAGGTATTCTCCCTTGATTTCGTGTCATGCGTGTACTATAGCGTATCGAGGTGTTTCTGTAAATAGAAACAGATGAAAATGTTTCTATAAAGAGAAACTTTTATAAGCAGAGTATTCTCAGGAAGGGTTGAGCCGGCGGCAGAAAAAGCCGGTACAAGGAGAATCCGAATACGTGTCTCCAATGCTGATATGCTTCGATACAAAGAGGTGACGGTACAAATACATCCGAGAAACAAAAAAAATGCCCGATATTGCATCAGGCATCATAGTGGTTATCTGCAGTGATATAAGACCCTAAAAGTCGAAATCGTCCTCTTCCTCATCATCATCATCAAAAAAGAAGTCCTCATCTTCATCGATGACTTCGGTTTCATCGCTCTCATCAAGGAAGAAATCGTCGATATCGTCATCCTCGTTCTCATCATCAAACCCGTCGTAATCGTCATCTTCCCGGTATTCGTCGGGGTCGAAGTAATCTTCTATCTGCTCCGATCCATCTGAATCGTTTTCTTCAAAGAAATCATCTTCATAATCTTCATCATCACGGTATGTCATAGAACTTCCTCCCCGTCGAATCTCTATTCCTAGCTAAACAGTATGATGATAGAATTGAGTTGTCAATAAGATTTTCATCATACCGTGTCCCCTTTTTCGGCAACTGTGGTAAGGTGTATAGCATACATGGAAGCATCTGCGTGTCGTTCTCCTGCTTGCCTCGGGAGCGTATGCTTTGGTATAGTCTTGCAAGTAGAGAGGTTGGTATGAGACAAGAGGTTCACAGCTATGTAGCCGTCCCCATGGGGGATCCTTCAGGGATCGGTCCTGAGATCGTCATCAAAGCACTGCATGATGAGGAATTGAAAGACAGATGTCTCATCGTGACAGGCGATGAGAAGGTGTTCAGGCAGTTTTGTGAACGCTTCACCATTCCGTTTCCCTTCGATTCAGTCGTGACAGACATCGAATCGGTCCAGTCTGAGGTGACAGGCGGAGTGTCAAGGATTCTCTTCAGCGAAGATCTGGTCGATCCTGAGGTGTTTACCTACGGAGATATCCATGCAAACAGCGGGAAAGCGGCATACCGGGCAATCGGAATGGCCGTTGAGCTGGCGAAGAGGGGAATCGTGCATGCTCTTGCTACGACGTGTATACAGAAAGAGGCTCTGAAGGCGGCGGGTATAAAGGCAATCGGCCACACGGAGATTCTCGGTGAGATGACCGGCAGTGCCCACCCGCTTACGATGTTTGAGACCCGGGGTCTGTCAATCTTCTTCATGACCCGTCACCTCTCGCTGCGTGATGCCTGCGATGCTGTCACTCGAGCATCTGTCCTCTCGTTCATCCGGGAGGTAGACAGCATTACCTCAAGGCATTTTATGAACGACGAGCTTCCCCTTGCGGTGGCTGCGCTCAACCCGCATGGGGGAGAACACGGACTGTTCGGTACCGAAGAGATGGAGCATATAGAACCTGCAGTTATGGATGCCAGAGAAGAGGGTATCAATGTTGTGGGGCCGATCGGAGCAGATTCGGTGTTCCATCAGGCGAAGACAGGCAGGTACAAGGCTGTATTGAGTCTGTATCATGATCAGGGGCATATTGCCTCGAAGACGTTGGATTTCGAGAGGACAATCAGTGTCACCTGGAATCTGCCGTTTATCCGAACAAGTGTCGACCACGGAACCGCCTTTGACATAGCAGGCAAGAATGCGGCCAGTGCGGTTTCGATGGTGGAAGCGATTCTGATAGCCTTCAGATATCTTGAAGGGAAGGAGAAACAGGAATGAAACCTGGGAGAGTATTTCTGTATGTTGTTGTCCTTGTGACCCTCATACTCGTGTTTTCCGGTTGTGCGACACGGGTCACGATGAGTTACATGGTCCCGGCAACCCATGATATGTCCAACTACCGGTCTCTGGCTATTGCAACCACGGAACCGTATCGATTCAGACCTTTCGAGATCCCTTCTCCCTATATACAGGATATGAGCGGGACAAGTCCTGTCATTGTGTATTCAGGAAGTAGAATAGGGATCGAAAAACAGCTTGCCGCCTATGTCAATGAGCAGGTCATGAGGGAGGCAAGGGCTACTTCCTATTTCACCCTGGCCTCAAGCGGGGTTGCTGACAGATATCTGAACAGACCTTCCCAGCTGGCCGACCAGGGGTATGAAGCCTATATGAGAGTGTGGACTGATGACCTGGAAATCGATGAGTACATCTATGCGAAGGAAGAGACTCTCAGGGTTCCTTCAGATACAGAGCCCTCGATATTCGAAGAGGAAACGGCCTTAGTCTATTATATTGATCAGGAGGTGCGGCTTGTCCTCGCGTGGGAGATACGGTCTTCCCGGAACGATGCCCTTCTTGCCTCCGACACCTATTCGGAAAGAAAATCGCGGACCACTGAGATCGATCTTTCTGGAGATGTTGTTCAGTCGGCCCCCTCCCTTCTGCCCCTTATGCGCGACATGGGTGCCCGGTTCGCTGACAGTATCTTTTCTCAGATCGCACCGAGTGTGAGAAACGTCTCATTCTCGCTCATGAAGAATGATCCGAAGAACCGAAGGGCTGAAGAGGCCTATGAAGCTGCAAAGGATGGGAATCTTGTTGAAGCCCTTGATACGTTCCTGCGAGAGTGGAAGCGACGGGATCATATCCCGTCCCTGTACAATGCGGCTCTGATCATGGAAGCTCTCGGGGATAGAGACGAAGGGATTGAACTATTGGAAAAAGGGTGGAAGGATACAGGCAATATCAAGATAAGCCGTCTGCTCAATTCGATGAAGGAACGTCAGGCACTCGACAGTGAAGCAAAGGGACAGTTATGAACAGATACCCGCTCATTCTCACTTTCACCGGTAACGGAAAGGGGAAGACCACTGCAGCGCTCGGTATGATCCTGAGGACTCTCGGTCATGATGGAAAGGTCGCAGTCATACAGTTCATCAAGAGCGAGGATCAGGATACCGGAGAGAAGCGGTTTGCTGCTTCGCACGACATACTGTTTGAGCAGTGGGGTGCAGGTTTCACATGGGATCATAGCGAGGCGGAAAACCGGGAAAGCAGTGAGAATGGGTTCCGGCGTGCCTGTGAGGTGATAGATTCAAACGAATACGACCTTGTGGTTCTGGATGAATTCACCTATCCTCTCTCTCTCGGATATCTTGATATCACGGAGGTCGTTCAGTATCTATTGGAGGTGAAGGAGAGGGAGGACAGACCTCATATAGCCATCACCGGCCGTGATGCACGAGCTGAAATCATTGAACTGAGCGATCTTGTGAGTTCGATAGAGATGGTCAAACATCCCTTTCAGCAGCATATACCGCCTCAACAGGGTATTGAATTTTAAAATACGTCCTGAAGCTGCTTTTAGATGATAAAAACCTGTACCAAAGGATTACTTTAGGGTATAATGCGGTAAAAGGATTCATCATGGGTTTCATTGAAATGCACTCTCATCTGCTGCCGGCTATCGATGATGGAGTAGCTTCACAGGAAGATTCTATCGCGATGCTTGATGCATATGCCCTGGCAGGGTTCACTCATATCGTCGCAACTCCTCACCTGTATAATCCGAGCGTGATGACCCGCGTCCAGGATATCAGGACTACATTCGCCTGGTTCTCTCAGGAAGCTGAAAAACGGGGTATTACCGCAGAACTCGGGAGTGAGACCTTTATCGGAAGCTCGAAAGAGCCGAAGGCGATTCCCTTCCTGCATGGTTTTGTTCTGGTCGAGGTCGAGACGATGATAGAACCGATGTATCTGCTCAAGTTTGTCAGGGAGCAGATAGATCAGGGCCGGGCGGTAATTCTGGCGCACATCGAGCGATACCGGTGGATGACACCTGCCCATCCGCTCGTTCACCAGCTGAGAGAACACGGTGTCTTCTTTCAGAGCAACTGTACCGCGGTCCACGGAGGGGAGGTCAATCAGTACCTCTCACGGGATCTCATTGACATCATAGCCGGAGACAATCACGGGAATCCTGAATTGCCGGCCTTACTTGCACAAACACTGACCGAGCACCCGAGAGTGCTGAGTATCATGAACCGTTTATTCGCAATTGCATGAACGGGAGAAGAGGGAGGACTGTATGATATTGGATCTGACTATTTCCAATTTCCGTTCGGTTCAGAGTCCACAGACCATTTCATTTGAAGCAGTGCGTGATAACCGGCTGCTTGGTGATAAGGTCGTTGAGATGGACGAGAAACTGAATGTGATCAAGACGTGTGCTATTATCGGACCCAATGGAGCGGGGAAAAGTACATTCATTCGGGCTCTGGAAGCGCTCAAGGCGATTGTGACCTCTCCTGTAGAAATGGAGTGTCCGGTTCAGTATCTCGCCGGCACAGCGTTTGCCTACACGGAAGAGAAAGGGCAGCCTGCCCAGATCGTCATGACCATTCTCCTTGGAAAGGATGAGGAGACGGGAAAGACTCTCACCGGAAGGTACTTGCTTGCTGCCACCCGTGAAAAAGTCTTTGAAGAGTCGTATTACCTGTTTGTCGGACGTTCCCGCAAGATGATGTTTGAGCGGAAACTTACGGCAGTGGATGAGTCTGGCGAGTCAACCTACTCATTCAGATGGGGGAAACACTACCGCGGTGAGAAAAAGCGTGTGTCGAAGAAGATTCTGCCGGGACAGACCTTTCTTGCCATCGCGGCGGCGAAAGATTCCCTTACCCTCAATCCTCTGTTCACCTGGTTCAAGGAAACACTGAACATACTTCCCTTCGGGCTGTCGGCAACGAGTGAGAAGCAGATCGTGGACCAGTTGACCGCCCATCCGGAGTGGAAAACGGAACTGATCAACTTCCTCTGGTCAATCGATATCACCGATATACGCGATCTTCGGATACAGGAAGACCGGCTTATCTATGTTCATACGAATGTGAAACAGCACTATGCGTCCTACTTCTCGAATGAATCTCTGTCTCTGAGACGGCTTACAAGTATTGCGATAGCGATGTTCGAGAGCTTTATCAGTGAACGGTTCCTTGTCATCGATGATTTCGGAATGCTCCTTCATCCTGATGCACTCGAGCATCTTGTAAACGTATTCGAGGGGTCGAACAGGATCAGTTCTCAGATGCTCGTGGTTGACTGTAATCCCGGGCTGCTCAAAGATGGGGTGCTGCGTCGCGACGCTGTATGGTTCGCACAGAAAACGAGTGCGAGTGCCACCGAGTATTATTCCCTCAGTGATTTCCGCTTCACTAAGAGCAAAAAGGATATGGCACGGCAACTGTACATCAATGGTTCCTACGGAGCTCTTCCGATCACCAGTGAGTACTCTTTCAATGCAGTACCTGTCAAAGGAGAAGACCGATGAAGCGTAAACGAATGAAAGAAACTCCCCGAAAGACGATCCTGCTCATCACATCCACCGAAGCTGAATCTCTCTACTTCTCCCAGATGAGGAAGGATTGTCGGTACACGAATCTAACTGTTCTTCATGCACTCGAGGCACAGACAGTTGAAGAACAGATCACCTTTGCGGCAAAACAGCGATTGAAGGGGCACTACGATATTGTCTGGTGTGTCTTCTCTGCCCAGGCAATGAACGTCGATGCGCAGAATATTGAGGAGATTGCTGCCTTTGCGGAAAAAAAGCGGGTGAAACTGGCCTGGAATGCCCCTGATGTATCCTTGTGGTATCTTCTGCATCTGCAGATTCCTTCGGAACCTATTCAGGATGTCTCTGTCATCACGAGCGCTCTTCGCGGTGTGCTGCCCGGTTTTTCTGCGAGTGCGGAGTATCTTCTGAAGGGAGGCTCCTCGTTACATCTGAAGCTCTTCAACGCAAAAGCTCAGGCAGTGGTCAATGCATCTACCTACAATGCTCTGGCAGCATCGAGAGGAAGGAAACTGCAGCCTGTTCAGATGACAAGACTCCTTAACGATATCACCCAGGTGTGTGGCACGGCAGATATGAGTCACAACCAGAAGCTTATCGGACTGAAGAACGGCTGACGGGTTCACGATGGTGTTTCAGGGACTGATCCTGCTGCTCTACATATTCGCATTCGCAGCCGGGTGCATGGCACTGGTCCTTTCAGTGGTTTTTCATCTTCGGGAGAACCTTGAATGGACCAAGTACCTACTTCTCTTTGAGAGCTCACTCCTGGCGGTCATCGGCCTGAATGTATTTATCGTCTTCATGAGAGTCTTTGCCTCTGAGTTCGTGAAGATGCTGTTCATCTATATCATAGAACCTGTGATCATAGCTGATATTGCCTTCCTGATCGTCTTCATCCCTTACTTCATCTCATGGATCTTCGCCATACCCTGGCGTACTCCCTTCGCGCTCATATCCTATATTCTCAGCGGAGCATATATCGTCTTACGGGTCCTTGATCTCGTGCTCCCGACCATCACGATATTCGGACCGGTCAGCGCCGTCATCTTCATATTATCTCTCTTCCTGGCTCTCTCTCTTCCTATGAGGAATCTAAAAGACATCACCAACCACCTGGCACGCATCATGGCAAAGGTTGTGCTTATCGTCACCCTGTCGATGATACCGCTTGTTCTCATCACGCTGTTGTTCCCGTTTCTCCTTGATATCCTCTATGCGGCTTTCTATCTTGCATTCAACGTGATAATGATTGTTTTCCTGTTTATCTATTTCAGGAAGATGCCTCAGAAGATCAACCAGGAAATCACCCTGGAGGATGCGAAGGCGTATCGGATAACTGAACGGGAATATTCGGTAATTCTCCTTATCAGGGAGGGTTATACGAACAAAGAGATAGCTGAAGAGCTCACCATATCGGTGAATACAGTGAACAACCATGTGGCGAACATTTTCAGCAAGACGAACGTCAGAAGCAGGATAGACCTGCTGAATCTGCTGCAGAAGGAGGGACCATGAGTAGCACTGAGAAGATTCGCACATGTGCGCGTCCAATCGCACGTCGTCACGAACAGAAGGCCGACCGGGCCGTGATGGGCCTGCACGGCTATATGGGATATACGGGAGAGCTTGCTCTTCCACTTGATCTGCTGTATCAGGAAGGCTTCGATGTTTTCGCTCCGAGGTATCCCGGACATGGGACAAGCGGTGAAGACTTCATGAAAACTGATGTTACCATGTGGGTGGCTGAGGCAGAAAGAGCCTACAGAGAGCTGGAACAGGACTATGAGGAGATATTCCTTCTCGGCCATTCCATGGGAGGTCTCATGGCAGCACACCTGGCACACCTGTTTGATGTCCACAAGATGGTCCTCTATGCCCCGGCGTTCCTGTTGTACAAAACCATTCCTGCTTCCCTGCTCTCGCTTCTTTCCCTTGTGAAAAAACGTAAGAGCGTACCCTGGGCAGCTGATCCTGCCTATCCTCTCTATGGAGAGAGAGATGAGGGGGATGATGAGTACCTTGGTAAGGAGTACTGGTCATTTATCTACTATCGTCAGGTTGCAGGACTCGAGCGCCTCAGGCGGGAGGTTCTTACAGAGCTTCCAGAGATTCGTACTGATACACTTGTGTTCACCGGAGGAGAAGATACTCTGGTCTCTGCGGAGAGCGGTCCTCTCGTTCAGAAAGGTATGCGGGGTAAAAACAACAGATGGGTTCATCTCGAGCGTGGAACTCACCTGATCCCCTATGACAGGGATGATGCAGCCAGAGACCTCGCCATGCAGGAAACCCTCCTGTTCCTCTCTCCCTGAAGGGTATGACCCTGCTTTGACAGGTTTATCTTCTCACACATGGGGCCCTGATACAAACAGGGGGTTGTTGCTACTTTCGCTGATTTACGGTACAAATTGACTGTAGCACATGTTCAGTACATATTTTATCGACAGGTGGGTATTCATATGAGTGTCAGAGTACGCTATGCCCCGAGCCCGACCGGCTTGCAGCATATCGGCGGAGTCCGTACAGCATTATTCAACTATTTCTTTGCCAGGGCAAACAAGGGATCTTTCATCCTTCGTATCGAGGATACGGACAGGGAAAGAAGCTCCGACGAGTCTATACAGGATCTCTATGATACCCTCAACTGGCTCGGTATCGAATGGGATGAAGGGCCTGTCGTAGGTGGCGGATACGGTCCCTACATCCAGAGTGAGAGAAGCGACCTGTACGCAAAGTATGCAGATCAGCTGATCGCTGACGGAAAAGCCTATCGCTGTTTCTGTACTCCTGAACGGCTTGATGCACTCCGCAGAGAGCAGGATGAGGCGAAAAGCAAGGAGAAGGGGTACGACAGGCACTGCCGCAACCTCACTGATGATGAGATCGGTCAGAAACTTGCCCAAAAGATTCCCTATGTGGTGCGTCTCAAAGTCCCCACCGAGGGCAAGACCTCCTTTGAGGACGTGCTGATGGGAAGGATCACCCGTAAAAACAAAGATGTCAATCCCGATCCTGTCCTTCTCAAGAGCGACGGTTTTCCGACCTATCACCTCGCAAACGTAATTGATGACCATCTGATGGGTATCACTCATATTATGAGGGCTCAGGAGTGGATCCCCAGCGGGCCCCTGCACATTCTCCTGTATGAGGCATTCGGCTGGACACCCCCCCTGTACTGCCACCTGCCGATGGTGATGGGAAAGGATGGGCAGAAACTGTCAAAAAGGCACGGTTCGACAGCGGTGAAGGATTTCAGGGAGAAGGGGTATCTGCCCGAAGCTCTGATGAACTATGTATCGATGGTCGGCTGGTCATATGATGACAAGCGTGAGTTCTTCTCGAAGGAAGAGTTCTGTGAACTTTTCAGTCTCGAGAAAATAAACAAGGCCCCCGGGATTTTCGATTATAAGAAACTTGAATGGTATAACGGAATCTATATCAGAGGAAAGGAAGATGAGGAGCTTGCTGCTCTGCTTCTTCCCTATCTTAAGGATGCGGGATTTATTGGGGCTCAGGTCAGTGAGCAGGAGAGGTCGTTCCTTCTTTCCATCATGCCGCTTATCAAGGAGCGTCTGAAGGTGCTCAGTGATGTAATACCCTTGACCCGATTTCTGTATCAGGAGGTCTCAGTCGAGGATCCTTCGGAGTTCGTGCCGAAGAAACAGAGTCTTGGTGACACGGCGATTGCTCTTTCCCGGGCCTGTGAGATCATGAAAGGGCACGCAGGTGAGGAGGATGAAATCCTGGAAGAGAAGCTAGTTGAGCTCTCTAAGGAACTCGGACTCAAGGTGAACGGCGTGTTCATGCCGATCCGTGTGGCTGTGACCGGTTCTCAGGTCTCTCCCCCCCTGTTTGACTCGATACGGGCCGTTGGCTGGGATATTGCACTGCAAAGAATTGAAAACGGCGTGAAGATGCTGGAAGTTGAGGTAGATAATGAGTGATACGACAATGGAAAAGATCGTTTCCCTGTGCAAGAGACGGGGTTTCATATTTCAGTCAAGTGAGATCTATGGCGGTCTCACCGGTGCCTGGGACTACGGCCCGCTCGGAGTGGAACTGAAGAACAATATCAGAGATTTCTGGTGGAAGGAGATGACACAGCTCCATGACAATATCGTGGGACTCGATGCGTCGATATTGATGCATCCCAATGTCTGGGTCGCAAGCGGACATGTATCAAACTTCACCGATCCTATGGTTGACTGCAGGCAGTGTAAGAGCCGTTTCCGTGCAGACCAGATAGATCTTACCGCCCCCTGTCCTGTATGCGGAGGAAAGGAGACATTCACGGAACCGAGGAACTTCAACCTGATGTTCGAGACCCACATGGGCTCGGTCAAGGACGATTCCTCTGTCGTCTACCTCAGACCCGAGACTGCCCAGGGTATTTACGCAGACTTCAAGAATGTCGTTCAGTCAAGCAGAGTGAAGATCCCCTTCGGTATCGCCCAGGTAGGTAAGAGCTTCCGCAACGAGATCACAACGAAGAATTTCATCTTCCGCTCCTGTGAGTTCGAGCAGATGGAAATGCAGTACTTCTGTGCTCCCGGTGAGGATGAGAAATGGTTCGACTTCTGGAAAGAGGAGAGGATGAAGTTCTATTCCAAGATGGGAATTCGGGAAAAGAATCTCAGGTGGCATCGCCACGGTGAGGATGAGCTCGCTTTCTATGCAAAGGATGCCTACGACATCGAATTCAACTTCCCCATGGGGTGGCAGGAACTCGAAGGAGTACACAACAGGACCGACTATGACCTCACCCAGCACCAGAACCACTCGAAGAAGGATCTGACGTATTTGGATCAGGAGACTAAGGAACGGTATGTGCCATACGTAGTGGAGACCTCAGCGGGTCTGACCCGAAATGTGTTGATGGTGCTCTCTGACGCCTATGAAGAGGAGACTCTTGAAGGAGGAGATGTGAGGACAGTCCTTCATTTCCACCCTGCTATCGCTCCGGTCACCGTAGCGGTTCTTCCTCTTGTGAAGAAGGATGGAATAAGTGAATATGCTCAGGAACTTGAGAAGGATCTGAGAAACTCTTTTGCCACCTTCTACGATCAGTCAGGTGCAATAGGCCGAAGGTACCGCAGGATGGACGAGATCGGAACTCCCTTCTGCATCACAGTCGACTACGACACGCTGAAAGACGGAACGGTAACGGTACGTGACAGGGATTCGATGGAACAGGTGAGAGTCAAGGCTGCTTCCGTCGTGGATGAATTGAACAATCGGATTCGTTCGTATCATCGAGGGTGATCTAACAGTATGAATGCAGCACTACAAGTATTACAGGACCGTGGATTTATTCGGCAATGCACCGGTATTGAGGATCTCAGCGATCTGATGGATAAGGAGAAGGTGACATTCTATCTTGGGGTGGACCCTACCGGGAGAAGTATCCATATCGGTCACATGGTCCCCTTCTTCGCCATGCACCACCTGCAGGAACATGGACATAACCCCATTGCTCTCGTCGGTGGGGGGACTTCACTGATCGGTGACCCCAGTGGCAAGACAGAGATGAGGAGGATGCTCACGGTCGAACAGATACGCCAGAACAGTGCCAGCCTGAAGGATCAGCTGGGAACAGTGGTGGATTTCTCGGACCATGGGATTCCCTCTAAGGGGAAGGCCATCATGCTCAACAACTATGATTGGCTCGGGTCCCTTAACTACATCGAGTTCCTGCGAGACATCGGCCGTCATTTTTCTGTCAACCGGATGCTTACCTTTGAAAGTTACAAACAGCGTCTTGAACGCGGTCTCAGTTTTATAGAATTCAACTACCAGCTCCTCCAGTCATACGACTTCCTTGTGCTCAATCAGAGGTATGGGGCAAAGCTTCAGATCGGCGGAGATGATCAATGGGGTAACATAGTAAGTGGTATCGATCTGATCAGAAAGATCGAGGGCAGAGATTCCTACGGTCTGACATTCAACCTCATCACCCGTTCAGACGGACAGAAGATGGGCAAGAGTGAGAAAGGCGCTGTCTTCCTGGACCCTGAGATGTTCAGCCCGTACGATTTTTTCCAGTACTGGAGAAACGTCAATGACGAGGATGTCGTCAGATTCATGAAACTGTTCACCTTCATGAGTCTCAGTGAGATCGCTGAGTATCAAAGGGAAGGACGGAACATTAACGAAGCCAAAGAGCGACTTGCCTATGAGCAGACGAGTATCATTCACGGAAAGGAAGAGGCCGAAAAGGCTCTCAGCGCTGCCAGGGCTATGTTCTCTTCTGCAGGTGCCGCCTCGACAGAATCGCTTCCTTCCATTACAATCGAAAGATCTCTTCTTGAAGCAGGTATTCCCGCGATGCAGCTCTTTGCCATGACGGACCTGTGTAAGACTAACAGTGATGCCCGTCGTCTGATTCAGCAGGGTGGGGCAGTGGTTCAGGATAGAAAGATATCAGATATCAACGACGTGATCGATTCATCCTATCTTGCCGATGATCCGGTCCTCATTCTCAGAGCAGGAAAGAAACGGTTTTTCAAAATCATAGTTGAATAACCGCAGGAGAACAGATATGAAATACCAACATGTTCGTACATTCGCCCTAGCCGTGCTGATGATGGTGACAGCTACTCTCATGCTGCCCGGCCAGGGTATGCAGGACCTCCATCAGGACAACGCGGAACTTTTCACGGTGAACCTTGGTGTAATGAAGGGCCCTTCCGGATTCTCGGTTGCGAAGATCGCACTGGACGAGGGAGTCATAGCGGCTGATGCGAGGATAGATATCCAGGTGCACGCCTCCCCCCAGGAGGTTATTGCCAAGATGGTCAACGGTGAACTTGATGCCGCCTTCCTTCCCAGTAATGTTGCCGCTAATCTGTATGCCAAGGGAGCGCCTATCTCGATGGCTGCAGTGACAGGTGAGGGGATGCTTCAGATGATCACCACTGATGAGTCGATCGAATATATCGACGACCTTGAAGGGGTTCGAATCGGAGTTCCCGGTGAGAACAGTACTCCCGACCAGCTTACTAAAATCATCTTTGCCGCCTTCGGCGTAGATGCCGATACCTTTCTCGACCTTGATTACTCGGTTTCGAGTCCTGCTCAGCTCACACAGATGTACATAGCGGGCAAGACTCCCATTGTCGTGCTTCCCGAGCCGTTCCTCTCTCTTGCAAAAGCAAAGAAGAGCAACTCAATCATGCTGCTTGAATATCAGGCTATTTGGGGTGCACTCACAGGAGTTGAAAACTACCCGATGACTGTTCTTGTGGTGAATAATGATTTCATGAATTCGAATCCGGCTGTTTATCAGTCATTCCTCGATGCAGTGGAATCCTCCGTCGCATGGGTTAAAGAGAATGTCGAGGATGCTTCACAGGAGATCGAGAAGCTTGATCTGATGAGCAGTGAGATAGCCCGTATGTCTATCCCGAATCTGAATCTCACATTCATCCCCTCTGTTGAGGCTGTGGACCGTGTTGACATGTATTTCTCGGTCCTCTACGGCTTTGACAGCACCTCGATCGGCGGCTCAATCCCGGATGAAGCTTTCTACGCTGAATAAGAGAACGAAAGCTGCGGCAGCAGTTTCCCTTTCACTCCTGCTGCTCATCCTCATATGGCATGTGATGAGCATCAGGATGAATATCCCGATTATACTCCCCACTCCGGCAGAGACAGGCGCTGCACTTGTGTCGACGATCCTGTCTCCCGACTTTCTCGTGCACGTGGGAACAACAGTCATCCGGGGTCTTGAGAGCTTTTTCCTCATCTTCCTGATTTCGACTGTACTCGGCCTTCTCAGCGGCGTATTTCCGATCGTGGGATCACTGCTCACTCCGGTTCTTGTAATCAGCAAGGCTACGCCAGTGATGGCGATCATTCTTCTTGCGTTCATCTGGTTCACCAGCAATACAGTGCCGATCTTCAGTGCTTTTCTCATGGCGTTTCCCGTCATGTTCACAACCGTGGAGAACGGTGTCCATCAGGTATCGAAGGAGCTCGTGGAGATGTCGAAGGTCTATCGCCTTTCAAAATATTCACGACTCCGGTACCTGCTTATTCCCTCTATCACCCCCTATATCATCACCGGAGCGAAGAGCTCACTCTCTCTGATCTGGAAGGTCGTCATAGCAGCTGAGGTGCTCACCAGTCCCTCTCTCGGATTAGGTGCGAGGATGCATTCGGCTCAGATCAATCTGGAGACAGCTCAGGTAATGAGCTGGACGGTCATTGCCATCATACTCACTGCCATCAGTGATATACTGTTTGCTCTTTTGCTGAGATTCATTGCCGTCACTCCATCACACAAGGAAGAGCGCAATGATCATTGACGGACTGACCAAATCATACATGCATGATGAACAGAGGATTGAAGTCCTCAGGGATTTTTCTCTTCATGTCCGACTCGACAGCATTGTCGCCCTTGTTGGACCTTCCGGGTGCGGAAAGACGACTCTTCTTCGTCTCATCAGCGCTCTTGAACAGAAGGAGAGCGGTACGATCACCTATCAGGGTGATGAACGGGAGGGAAGCGTCAGTTATCTGTTCCAGGAACCGCGTCTGCTTCCCTGGTTCACGCTGGTTCAGAATATCTGTATCCCTCTGAAAAGTCATTACCCGGTACGGCAGGAACGCCTTGAGAAGGCACTGGAATTTCTCTCTCTTGTTGACCTGTATGAGTTCCGCAATGCCTATCCGCATCAGCTGTCAGGCGGTATGCGTCAGAGAGCAGCCATTGCCCGTTCCTTCGCCTATCCTTCCCATACTATGCTGCTAGATGAGCCATTTCAGTCCCTCGATGCAGATCTGAGATGGTCGCTTGTTAAGGAATTCTCGCATCTGTATGAACATCACCGGAGAACGACGCTGTTCGTTACCCATGATATACAGGAGGCGCTTCTACTTGCCGATACTGTCGTCCAGCTTTCAAAGCGCCCCATGAATATTATCGAATCAACTGAGATCAGGATCCCGAGAGAACAGAGATCTCTGCGTGATCCTTCTCTACTTTCGCTGATTGCCCCATCTTATACGTATCCCTGATCTATCATAGCTCCCGAAACCTTGAGGAAGCTCGCGATGTTCGCTCCGTCAACGAAGTTGTCTTCACGGCCGTACTGTCTGGCAGTCTGCGAGATGGTGGCATAGATATTCTTCATGATCTGATGAAGTTCCTGGTCGACTTTCTCTCTTGTCCACTGGAGTCTCGAACCGTTCTGGGCCATTTCAAGTCCGCTGACTGCAACACCTCCGGCATTGGCAGCCTTTGCAGGAAGATAGATCAGCCCATTGTTCTGGAAGATCTCGACACCTGCAAGTGTAGTGGGCATATTGGCCCCTTCCCCGACGAGGATAACTCCGTTGTCAACGAGATTCTGAGCATCCTTTTCGTTGATCTCGTTCTGCGTAGCACTCGGGAATGCAAGGTCTGCCTTATATCCCCACAGCGGGTTGGTCTCACTGGAAGCATTTCTCGGGATATAGGTCGCTGTCGGATATTTTTCGACGTAGGCACTTATCCTTCCCCTCTGCACATTTTTCAGCTGCTTCACGAAGGCAAGTTTGTCAGCGTCAATGCCGTCGGGATCATAAATACAGCCGCTTGAGTCACTGAGGGTAACAGTCTTTGCTCCGAGAGCAAGAAGCTTCTCAACAGTGTACTGGGCAACATTACCGGAGCCGCTTACAAGTGCAGTCTTTCCTTCGAAACTATGTCCCTTTGCTTCAAGAGCTGCCCCTGCAAGGTAGACAACTCCATAACCGGTTGCTTCGGGCCTGATGTATGAACCACCCCAGTCGGGTCCTTTACCGGTGAGAACGCCGGAGAACTCATTTCTCAAACGCTTGTACTGTCCGAACAGAAACCCTATCTCGCGTCCGCCAACCCCGATATCACCGGCAGGTACATCAGTGTTCGGCCCGATATGGCGCTGCAGCTCAGTCATGAAACTCTGTGTGAATCGCATTACTTCGGCATCACTTTTCCCTTTCGGGTCAAAATCGCTTCCTCCCTTGCCGCCTCCCATCTGAAGACCGGTAAGAGAGTTCTTGAAGACCTGTTCAAAGGCAAGGAACTTGATGATGCTCAGGTTGACAGAAGGATGAAACCTCAGTCCGCCTTTGTACGGTCCGAGAGCAGAGTTCATCTGAATCCGAAATCCACGGTTGATCTGGAGTATTCCGTCATCATCCATCCAGGGGACGCGGAACATGAGGACACGTTCCGGTTCGACCATACGTTCAATGACTTTGTGATAGGTCACATGGGGAAGATCGTCAATGATCACATCCATGGACATAAGAAACTCTTCCACAGCCTGGTGGAATTCGTACTGGTTCGGATCGCGTTGCTTGACAGAATTGAGAATCGCCTGTGTAGCAGCTTTCATGCTGTCTACCTCCTTGGTTTGACTTATTGGGATCGGACACATAGAATAGCAACATTCAGGTAGGAAAGTACAGAGTTATTGTTGCAAAAAATTACATAAATGTAAATTTTCTTGTATATTCATACAATTAGGAGGGTTCGAATGAGGTCCTACGCACAGGTAGGACAGAAGCGGGATCAGATGAATCCGAGCATGAGAAGAAGAAACGTGATGACAAAGAGGGTGAAAATGCTGAGGAAAGTGGTAAATACCACGATGAGCCCTGCGAGTTCTCCATCTCCGTTCATTCTGATTGCCATAGGGAAGGAGGAGACAGCAGTGGGGGATGCGAACAACGACATAATGATGACAAGACTCTCATTTCTGAACCCCAGGAGAACCGCTGCGCTGATACCAAGGAGGGGAACAATGAGCAGTTTACCCGCGGTGCCGATGACGAGTTGCTTTTTATTTCTTTCTACATGCGAGTAACTGACCGAACCGCCAAGGACGATGATGGCAAGCGGTGTTGCGATGGAAGCAATTTCGGTGATGAATGAGAAGGCGAAATCGGGCAGCGTGATGCCGATGATCTTGATAAGGTAGGCGCTGAGGGCTGCAATGATGATCGGATTGATAAGGATGCCCTTGAGCGTCTTGAACAGGCTGAAGGCTGCATTCCTGAACGATTCGAGTGCGATGACTGACAGGATGTTTATCAGCGGTACAGCTATGGAGACGACTATACTGGTAAGTGAATCTGCTGAGTCCCCATAGAGGTTATGGACGACAGCGGAACCGAAAATGATGAAGTTGCTGCGGCTGATTGCCTGGATCAGAACACCACGTTTCGCATTTTCCTTCTCGATGTTCGGGATAATCAGCATCGCCAGGGTGAAGATGGCTATCAGGCCGCCGCAGGCCATGAGAATGAGTTCGATATCGAAGTCACGACTGAGGTTGCTCGAATAGATATTTCTGAACAGCAGCGCCGGTAGAAAGATGGAGAAGATAAGAGCGTTCACCTCTCTGAAGGCATCTTTGGAAAGAAGGCCGGAACGTCTTATCGTATATCCGAGGGCCAGTTTCAGAGCGAGGGGAAGTACGACAGCAAGGGAGGTGAGAAAAAGTTCCATCTGGTTTCCTGTTCTATGGTTTCAAAGCGGAAATCGCCTGATCAAAGGGGGGATAGAGTACTCCTCTTTCCGTTATAAGCCCCGTTACATGTTCATGAGGGGTGACATCGAATGCCGGATTGAAGACTTTCATCCCCGTCGGCGCAACCTGTACCCCCTGTATGTGGGTGACTTCCTCCGCATCCCGTTCTTCGATAGGTATCTGATCACCTGTAGTGAGGGAGAAGTCAATGGTCGAGACCGGAAAGACACTGTAGAACGGTACATTGTACATCTTGCAGAGGGCACTGAGCATGAAAGTTCCGATCTTGTTGCACACATCCCCGTTGGCCGCCACCCTGTCAGCTCCGAGTATCACGAGGTCGATCTTCCCGTCCCTGATAAGTGTTGCAGCTACCGAGTCACTGATGAGTGCACTGTTTATCCCAGCCATTTTCAGTTCCCAGGCTGTCAGGCGTGCACCCTGCAGTCGGGGACGGGTCTCATCGGCATAGACGAAAATACTCGGATCGGAAAGATGAGCGGTCTTGATGACTCCCAGCGCGGTCCCCCACCCTGCGGTTGCCAGAGCTCCAGTATTGCAGTGGGTCAGAATGGTAGCTCCCTCAGGAATCACTTCAGCACCGAACGAACTCATGGCCTTATTGATCGCAACATCTTCCTCTGTGATGAATTGTGCAAGGGAAAGGAGTTCGGAAAGAAGCTCTCCAATCTGTTTGCCTTTCAATGTAGTGTAGGCCTTTTCCATACGCTCGATCGCCCAGCCCAGGTTCACAGCGGTCGGACGTGCTTCGAACAGGAATCTGTTGGTCGCAAAAAAAGCTTTTTCAAAGGCTTCAGGGGAAGACGGATCGTAGAGTGAAGAAGATTCCTTTGCCGAGAAGTAGACACCATAGGCTGCTGTAGCACCGATGGCCGGTGCCCCGCGTACCACCATGTCACGGATCGCGAATTCCACATCGGAACTGTTTGTGCAGGTGAAATATTCAACTGTGGTGGGCAGCACTCTCTGGTCTATTAAGGATAGTGTGTCGTCAGCAAATCTCAAGGTGTAAAAAGTATCACTCATGTGTTTCTCCTTTTTGTATAACTCTCTGTTTCATAGCTTCCCAGTGAAGGGCGATCTGTTCTCGTACTGTGTTGATATCGATCTCGGTAAAATGCTTTTTATGATACACAAGCCTTCCCCGAATACATACCGAGGAAACATCACAGGAGGCAAGGGTGTAGACCAAAGCGCTGTAGGGATTATTGACGGGTGTTGTGTGGATGCCGTTGGTGTCAACGAGGATGATGTCGGCATCTTTACCTGCCTCAAGTGTCCCGGAGGTATCCAGACGTCCCAGAACCTGTGCACCGTTTTTCGTTGCCATTTCAACGATCTCATAGGGTGAGATCGTCATTCCCTGTGAAGCACTTATCATCGCGGCAAGACGCATCTCGCGGAACATATCGAGTGTGTTGTTGCTGCTCGACCCGTCAGTACCGAGTGCAACTCTGATTCCCTCATCCATATACCTTCTGATAGGTGCAATCCCGTTCGAGAGTTTACAGTTGCTCGATGGGTTATGAAGGATGGCTGCATTGTGCCTTCTCAGTGTGGCAACATCGAGGGAATCGGTATGAACGACATGGGCACAGAGCGTATTGCTGTGTAGAGAATCGAGAGAATCAAGGTGTGCTACCGGTGATTGGCCAAGGTTTTTTATTGATTCCTCCACCTCGAAAAGTGACTCGCTGAGGTGAGTGTGTACCTGCAGTCCATGCTCCCTGGCGACCTCGGCTGCCAGGCGATAGGTCCCATCGGTGCAGGTGTAGGGGGCGTGAGGGGCAATCGTGATATCGATAAGACCTTCACTCTCCTGCTTAACGGTGAGCATTGAGTGCAGGGCCCGGTCGATACGTTCTCTGCTGTCCTGTTCATCACCGAAGAGGGTGAGTCCGACGGTGCCTTTCATGTGAGTCTCCTGCAGGGCACGGATCGTTTCCGGAACAGAGAAGTACATGTCATTGAAACAGGTCGTTCCGCTCGCTATCATTTCAGCTATCGCAGATAAAGAACCCCAGTAGATGTCTTCATCGTTCATGACAGCCTCATAGGCCCACACCGATGCAAGCCATGACTGCAGGTTCGTCTCTGCGTCATTAAAGTTCTTGAAATACTGCATCGCCGCGTGGGTGTGAGTGTTGATAAGGCCGGGAAGGGCCATATGGTGGGAACCGTCAACTACCTGGTCTGCCTCGAAGGAGGGATCCACTTCCCCGATCTGGCCAATTATACCGTCTTCTATGGCAATAGACCCTCTCACTTCATCACCTTCACCGGTCATCGGAAGTATAAGAGTATCCTGAATAAGAATCTTCATACAGGATACTGTATCATATAAACAGCAGGAAGGTCAGTATAGTTGAAAAAAACTGTTCATCGGATCGTGGGCTGCTCTTCTTCTCACTCATATTCCGACCAGCCTTAATCTCTGTAGAGGAAAGAAGGGTAAAACGATGCCCGGTGACTCGGCACAGATATCAGTTCACGTATCATGAAGTGAAAAAATCATAGAGAAGGTCCTGCTGCAGGGAGCTTGAGGAGATGTAACGTAATCATTTGCACTGTGAAACGGTACAGTCAGGTGAGAAGAGTCAGACACAGGGCTGCCGGAGCAGCCCTGTAGATACACGGCAGGAAGTACTATTTGTATTGACCGTACAGGGGACCGTAGGTTGCACAGGCCCGGTAATCAGCTCCCTCGGGGTCACTGCCGAATGCATTCCATGAGTTCGGCCGGAAGATGTCTTCCTCCCTCACGTTATGCATGCTTACCGGTATGCGCAGGATAGAGCAGAGACTGATGAGGTCAGAGCCGATGTGTCCATAGCTGATTGCTCCATGGTTTGCACCCCAGGCAGCCATAACACTGTATACATCCCTGAACGGCCTGTTGTCTGCATCAAGGCGTGGGACAAACCATGTGGTGGGCCAGGTAGGATTGGTGCGGGCATTGATCGTGTCGAACACTTCGTCCGGGATATCACAGGTCCATCCTTCGGCGAGCTGCAGGACGGGGCCGAGACCTTTGACGATGTTGAGACGGGTCATGGTCACGGGCATCTCTCCCCGGGTGAGGAAGGTGGAAGAATAGCCTCCTCCTCTGAAATACCCGCCGTCACCGACTGAGAATGTGCTGTTTTCAAGAACAGTATTCACATCTTCGTCTGTTATGTCCCAGAAGTTCTTCATGACAGGCTTTCCGTTCTCGTCTTTCATTGCTCCTGTGGCATCAAGAGTTGTAGCACCAGAGTTGATCAGGTGAATGAACCCGTTTTCAGCTCTGCCAGTCGGTTTCCACCCTGTCACCCTCTCAATAGCCTCTGGAGACCAGTAGGTTCTCACGTCGGAAAAGATCTGTGCGGTATTGGTAAGGAGTTTCCCGAAGAGCATGGAAATGCCGTTCAGGTGATCGTTCTCGGTGGCCATTATCATCGGTTCACGGATTCCGTTCCAGTCAAAGCTTGTGGTGAGCATAGTTTCCATGAAGTCTCCGTTGGGACGGAAGTCAGTCCACTGACGCTGACCCTGGAAGCCCGCTGCAATGGCATTATGACCCATTGCCTCTTCACCGAAGCCAAGCTCTTTGAGTTTCGAATTCCCGATCATGAGATCCCGTCCGATCATCACCATCTTCACTACATAATCCCAGTCCTTTTCACGCTGGGCAGCATCACGCTGATATTCTGGAGGGTTTTCTGTGTCCTCTGCCTCACTGATATTCTCAGCAACCCAGGCTCTGGCCATTTCATATTCTTCAGGATCAAAGATGTTCTCTTCTACCCGTCTTTCAATCTCACTCATATCAACGACTTCTGTCCTCATCCCAAGATAGGAGGCAAGGAACTCCTGATCGACGATAGAGCCTGCTATACCCATCGACATGCCGCCGATGGAAAGGTATGACTTGCCCCGCATGGTGGCTGCAGCAAGAGATGCCCGGGCAAAGCGGAGAATCTTCTCCTGTACATCTTCAGGTATGGAGGTGTCGGATGAATCCTGCACATCCCGTCCATAGATGCCGAAGGCGGGTAGTCCCTTCTGTGCATGAGCAGCAAGGACAGCCGCGAGGTAGACGGCTCCAGGCCGTTCGGTCCCGTTGAATCCCCACACAGCCTTTATGGTAAGAGGATCATCATCGAAGGTCTCAGTTCCATAGCACCAGCAGGGGGTGACTGTGAGGGTTATAGCGACCTGTTCCTTCTTGAACTTGTCTGCACATTGGGCTGCTTCAAGCACGCCTCCGATCGTGGAATCGGCAATGACACACTCGACAGGGAGCCCGTTCGGGTGCCTGATGTTCTCACTGATCAATGCAGCGGCTGCCCTGGCCATATTCATCGTCTGATCCTCGAGGGATTCTCTCACCCCACGCATCCTTCCATCGATCGTCGGTCTGATTCCGATCTTCGGCAGTGATCCTGCATACCATGATTCGCCGGTTCGAATCTTCATATTCCTGATTGCCATCACAAACCTCCTGTGGTACCATTGTGCTAGATTGTTGTAATCGTTTACATTTTAAAAGTAGTATCGCATAGACACATCGATAATGCAATTGAAAAATAAAAAGAGAGGTATTTGAAATGCTGAAGAATATTCCTTCCATACTATCACCGGAACTTCTGAAGATTCTCATGGAGATGGGCCACGGTGATGAGATCGTACTTGGAGATGGCAACTTCCCCGCAGCCAATTATGGACAGCGTCTAGTGCGACTGGACGGTCATGGTGTACCCGAAATCCTGACCGCTATTTTGCAGGTCTTCCCTCTGGACAGGTTCGAGGCAAATGCCTTTCTCATGGAAAAAACCCCCGGTGACGAGACAAAGACACCCATCTGGGAGACGTATCGGGAAATTGCGAGCAAAGGGGACGTGCACTTCAAAGGATTCGATTTCGTGGAGAGGTTCGCCTTCTATGAGAGAGCGAAGAAGGCATACGCCGTCATAGCAACAGGTGAGTCAGCTCTGTACGCCAATATCATCCTCAAGAAAGGGGTAATCGAATAGTACCCATCATCCTTTCAGGCGATCAAGGGTTCTTTGCACCTTTGTTCGCTTGATCTTGCGTGTGCTGGTCATCTCCATAGGTTCTCTGAGTATGGTAGTCCTGCTGATACGTTCATAGGGATGCAGACGCCGGTTCACCTCATCGATGATACTGTGTATCTTCTCTTCGCTCACGTTGTTCTGGGGATCACAGTAGATCAGTGCTTCGATGTGTTCGCTTTTCGTGCTTTTATTACCTACATACATTCGTACCACAGCCTGTTCAATCTCTGAATGAAGTAGTATCTGTTCCTCGATCTGTTCAGGGTAGACGTTCTTACCCCCTTCGGTGACGATCAGATTTTTCGCTCTTCCTTTTATATAGACGTATCCCTGACGGTCTACTGATCCCAGATCACCTGTTTTCAGAAATCCTTCTTCCGTAAAGAGATTCCTCGTGGCAGTCTCATCTTTGTAGTATCCTGAGGTGATGTTCGGTCCTTTCACCTGGATCTCTCCGACTCCCAGCAGATCAGGATCAGATATCCTCAGCTCAACAAGAGGGAAGGGGATGCCAACTGAGGCCGCCCTGATCTTTTTGCGGGGATTGAGGGTTATGATAGGAGAGGTCTCGGTCAGACCATAGCCTTGAAGGAACGTTATTCCGAGGGCTCTGTAAAAGTTGACTACCTGGGGAGAGAGCGGTCCGCCGCCGCAGATGGCGAGACGGTTGTCTGCAAAGCCGATCTGACTCAGGATTGATCTGAACCATATGCGTCCCACTGGAATGCCGACTTTGCTCAACACGAGAGAGAGAAACAAAGCAGTTGAAATCACCCAATAGGCGAGAAGTCCCCTTTCTCTGATCTTTTTCAGTACGCCTTCTCGTATTTTATTGTATAGCAGCGGGATGCCGAGTATGTTGGTGACATGACCTTCCCTCATTTCAGTGATATTCCTGGAGATCAGCACCTTTGGAGTAAACAAAAGTTCACTTCCGTGAAGTATTGATTCAAGGAAAACCGCAGTCATCGCATAGGAGTGGTGCAGGGGAAGAAGACCGTAAAAAACATCAGTCTCATCAAGCGAGAGAAACATGGGGTCACTTGCCTGATAGGCATCACTGATCAGGTTTGCATGTGTAAGCATCACACCTTTCTCATTACCTGTTGTTCCGCTGGTATAGAGAATCGCAGCGAGAAGAGATGAATCTACAGAAGGCAGCTGTTTCCGGCTGTCTGGTGGCGGGAGCTCCCACAGCGAAAGCGCATCTTCAACACGACTTTCCAGCGATACTTTCACTTTGAGGCTGGCATCAAGATCCGAGCCTTCCATCCTGACGAGCCACTGTTCGTCACCAACCATGCCGGAAACCTCACTGAACAGACCAAGCGCGTTCACCTTATCGGGGGTGCTGAACACATCAAGGGGAACAACCACAGCACCGAGAGCCTGAATGGAAAGATAGCCCGTCGCCCAGGCCGGGCTGTTCCTGCCGATAAGGAGAACTCTGTCTCCAGGCACAATCCCCTTCTCTTTCAGATAAAAGGCGACAGCGCGTATCTGATCGGCAACCTGCCGGTAGGTATAGGTGTGTTTATCTTTTCCTTCATAACAGCTGAAGGCGGTTCTTTCAGGGAAACGAGCAACTGACCGGTTGAACACTTCCACAATGGAAGGCCATTGCCCCTCAGACCTGACTTTCTCGTAATATGCATGTCTCATGACAAATCCTTGCTACTGGTATATTCTAACTAGTATGCCTAGTAGTATACTATAAATAAGCGTTTAAGCAACCGCAATATAGTCATTTGATACTGTAACATATGTTCACTGAACTCTTCTTCATTCAGCCTTCAGGAGGTCTTTCCATGAGACTGCCGTGAAGCGCGGTTCAGACGTCGTTTACTCTCCTGACGGACACTTCAGTTGCCTTCACACGGTATCTTACTGCCCATCGCGTAGCAGTGACGAATCGGCAGATTCATTCTTGTGCGTTCAGAAGAAGAATCGTTCTGGCGTGAAAATCAGCAGCAAAAAAGAATAGGGGAGTGTTGTTTTGTAATCATCATTGTTACACAGTCAAACTCTGCAAGGAGACGTTAGAGTGCTCATTCGCAAGCGGACCGGTAGAAACAGGCAATGAGGAAGGAACCGACGGGGAGACCTGAGTAATGATACTGTGAGGAATTCCTATACCGGATATGTTTGATCAGGAGATGGGATCAGCTCTTGGTACCGATACGATCGTTCCTGATGGGGCGCTGGTGATAAGCCTGTACGATAACCGCGAGACATTCACTGTCAGTTGTAAAGGGATTCATACGGGAATCAGTGGTGTGCCGAGCGAAAACACCTCGGTTCTGGGCGCTGCAAAGATATCAGTGCCTGGTAATACCGGCATGAGCAAAAGTAATGCTGAGGCAGAGTCTGAGGGACGGTGCACTGATAGTGACATCCTTCTGATCCCCCATGTTTGTTTTCCCGGTCAAGGAGCTTATACCTCCTGACCGGCAGATGAACCTGAAAGTACGAAGGCTGCCTTTTGGCAGCCTTCGTACTCCTGCGGGTATGGGTGACCGTTCTAGCTGAACATGTACTGGTTGATGATGTTCTGAATCAGTTCCTGTTTGCCGCTGATTTTCGTGTCGGTGACTTTCATGCCGATTTCTGCAATATCTTGAAGTGAGAGTCTGCCTTCCTCGAATGCTCTGCCGTCCCCTGTATCAAAGGATGCATACCGTTCGCGTTTCATCTGCTCGAGTTTTCCATCCTCAAGCAACCTGTGGGCGATCGTCAGTCCGAGAGCGAAGGCATCCATACCTCCGATATGGCTGATGAAGAGGTCTTCCAGATCGGTCGAATTGCGCCGTCTCTTTGCATCGAAGTTGAGTCCGCCGGTGGTGAATCCACCGTTTTTCAGAATGACGGTCATAGCTTCGGTCGTCTGATACACATCCGAGGGGAACTCATCGGTATCCCATCCATTCTGTGCGTCGCCCTGATTGGCATCAACACTGCCCAGAAGGCCTTCGGTCGCACAGACCGTGAGATCATGTGCAAAGGAGTGTCCTGCCAGGGTCGCATGATTGTTCTCGATATTACAGGAGAAATCATGTTCGAGACCATACTTTCTGATGAAACCAATCGTGGTTGCAGCATCATAGTCATACTGGTGCTTGCTCGGTTCCATCGGTTTCGGTTCTATGTAGAAAGCACCCTTGAAACCGATTGAGCGCCCGTAATCTCTTGCAAGGCTGAAGAACCGTCCAAGATGGTCCAGTTCTCGTCCCATATCTGTGTTCCACAGGCTCATATAGCCTTCCCGTCCACCCCAGAAAGTATAACCGAGACCACCGAGCAGAACATTCACATCAAGGGATGTCTTTACCTGAACAGCGGCACGGGAAAGGGCGCTGAACTCAGGGTTGCTGATGCCTCCGTTCATATAACGGGGATTGCTGAACAGATTGCTCGTGTTCCACAGGAGTCTGATGCCTGTGATATCCTGCAGTTCCTTGAGTGTTTCTGCGACTTTCAGGTAATTATCGACATACTCAGCAGGAGTGTCTCCTTCGGGAGCTACATCTGCATCGTGGAAGGCATAGAACGGAGTACCCAGCTTGCTCATGAACTCAAAGGCAGCCTCAGCTTTCTGATTGGCGCTTTTCATCGGGTCCCTGTCACTCCAGGGGAACTCCATGGTTGCATTGCCGAACGGATCCTTTCCGTCTGCGCAGAAGGAGTGCCAATAAGCGACAGAGTATCTGAGATGCTCCTCCATCGTCCTGTCACCCACCATTCTGGCTGGTTCGTAGAATTTGAAGGCAAGAGGGTTGTCGCTATGCGGTCCTTCATACCCGATCCTTCCGATTCCCCTGAAATATTCTTTTCCGCCTACAAATACATCTCTCATATGCTCATCTCCTTATAACTGTTGTTATTGATATACCACTTTCTCAGTCCGGATATCTTTGATACAACTAAACAGTGCAACAGATAGGATTTGTAGTGAATAGACAAAATTGACTTTCCATGCATAATATTGACCTATGAAAATTCTGGATGCAGTGTTCGTCTACCAGATGCAAAGCCCCAATGAACTGCTGTGGCACGGGCGTGTCCATGCTCATGAACCGCACACATGGGAGATCCATTACTTTCTCGGCGGCAATGGAGTGTTCATCAACAACAACACACGCTACACGATAACTCCCGGTTCTCTGTTCGTCTCTTCTCCGGAAACAGTACATGCCATCAGTGCAACTGCACGTGAGGCAGTCACCTATTATGCGATTCTGGTTCAACTCGGCAGCGGAGATGATGAACTGAGGAGACTGCTCGATGAGAATCTGGGAACCGGGCCGTTCAGAGTGGGAACAAACTACCGGTTCTTCTTCGAAGAGGTGAAGGAAAAAGCGCTGTCAAAAGATCACAACCGTCATCAATCTGCATGTCATCAGATAGCGAGCCTTCTGTACCAGATCGGTGCAGGCGAGCGAGGCCCCGTACGAAATCAGGAATCCCATCATCTCGAGAAAGCCCTCAGGATCATGCACCGCGAGGTGTTCAATACCCTGAGTCTCGAAGAGCTTGCATCTGCCGTAGACCTTTCTCCCTCCTACCTGGTCAGACTGTTCAGGTACAGGATGAATCAGAGTCCGATGCGTTATTATATGAAGCTCAAAATAGAAGCTGCAAGTGCCATGCTCACCTGCACAAACGATTCTGTCAAGGCAATCAGTGAGAAGCTATCCTTCTCAAGCGAGTTCCACTTTTCCAGGCAGTTCAAGGCTCACACAGATCTTTCGCCCTCACTCTATCGAAAGAACTATCTTCAGAAGCTCGGCTCATAGGAAAGCGACAGCCGCGATAGTGGTGGTTATTCCCATGAAGAAGATAGCAACCGAAGAGAGTGCTCCATCGATTTCGCTGTATTCAAATGCCTTGGTCGTTCCGATAACGTGTGCCGAGATGCCGAAGCTGAGCCCTCGTACTACCGGGTCTTCGATCCTGTACAGTCTGACAAGCAGGGGATTGAGCAACACACCTGCGAAACCTGTTATGTATACTCCAAGAATCGCGATGGAAACATCTCCCTGCAGGAGTTTGCCCAGTTCAATGGCTAATGCGGTTGTTACCGACTTCGGTACAAGCGACATGCTCGTGAAATCAGAGAGCCCGAACAGCTTCCCGAGGACCATCACACTTACGAGATTCGTAACTGCACCAGCGACAGTGCCGACAATGATGGGTATCACATACTTTTTGAGAATCGGGAGATTGAGGTAGATAGAGTAGGAGAGGGCGATAGTTGCAGGAACAATCATAAACTGCAGCGCGGCGGTACTCTCCATATAATCATCAAGCCTGATATCAAGCAGCCATGTCATGAGAAGAATCATGACAGCTGTAAGGATCACTTCATTGACCAGCGGGCTTGAGAGCTTTCGTGCGATGGTTCTGGACAGCAAAAACAGCAGAACCGTGACCGAAATGCCGAAGAACGGGCTCGTAGACATATATTCGATCATGCTTTTCGGCTCCTCATGATCCGCAGTGTGATCTGTATCGACAGGGCGCTGACACTGAAGGTGATCAGCATAGCCAGGGTTGATACCATGATGATCGGTATCAATTTATCACCTGCCTCAGCAGCTGATTTCACCATCGAGACAACGGGAGTGACGAAGAAGAGAGCCATGACCTGGATAAGAAAGGTAGATACCTCTTTAATCATATCTTTTTTCACTACTTTCAACAGCAGAAGCAGAAACAGGATCACCATGGAAAGTATCGAGGAGGGCAGTGCGAACGGTGTGTAAAACGAGATTGCTATGCCTGCCAGCGCTATGAGTGAATAGATAAGGACCTGAGTGAGTATCTTCATATCGTAATATATAAAGGAAAGGTGATGTTTATACAACAGATAGTGTTCTTCTGATAGTTTCAGAAAGACTCAATGTCTGTAATGGCCAGATGGTAAATGGAAAAATGTTTCGAATATATCTTGAAATTGAAAGTAAAGTGAAATATAATCGAAAACAGTTAGAAAGCAATACAAAAAGGAATAGGAAGTATAATGGTAGGAATGTCACAAAGAGAACAGGAAATACTTTCCCTCGTGGTGTCTGAAGGGCAAATGGCTGTTTCTGTTCTTTCTGACCAGCTCGGTGTATCGGCGGTGACTATCCGCAGTGACCTTCGCTCACTGGAAGCAAAGGGGATGATAATCCGCTCCCATGGATCGGCGATGGCTGCCTACAATCCCTATTTCCTGGAAAAACAGAACAGTAACACCGAATACAAGAACCGGATCGCGCAGATAGCAGCTTCAATGGTGCATGACGGCGAGAAGATCATGGTGACAAACGGGACAACCAGTGCCCTCATAGCAAAATACCTGTATGGTAAACGTGATATTCAGATCGTTACCAACTCAACCCTCCTTCTTCCCTATATGCGGACCAATCCAAACGTATCGCTGACCGTGGTAGGCGGAGAGTTTCGCCCCTCTGCAGAGGCACTTGTAGGACCGATCGCCCTCAGGCAGTTGGAGCATTACCATGTAGGGATCACCTTTGCGGGAACTGACGGGTTTTCCATCACCCACGGATTCACCACACATCTGACCGAGAATGCCGAGATCGTGCGAAGGATGTGTGCCCAGGGGACCAGGAGGATCATCGTTGCAGACTCCTCAAAATTCGATCAGGTTGGTTTTGTCAGGATATTCGACCTCAATGAGGTAGATACGATCATAACCGATGAGCGTCTGATTCCGGAGGCGCGGCATCGGATAGAGGATATGAACATAGAGCTGTTGATTGCCGACTGAGCATCAGGTTCTGAGATAACCGAGGGAGATGAGATATGGCTACAGAAGTAGTGATGCCCAAACAGGGTAACAGCGTAGAAGCGTGCATTCTACTTGAATGGAAGGTGAAGGTGGGGGATTCCGTTTCCACCGGTGATATCATCTGTGAGGCGGAAACCGACAAATCAACGATCGAAGTCGAGTCCACAGCAGAGGGGACTGTCCTTGCACTTTTATGGAGTGAGGGAGATGAGGTGCCTGTCATGCAGCCGATTCTGGCCGTGGGAGATGCGGGCGAAACGTATGAAGCGGCATCCTCACAGAAAGATACTCCAGAAGTGGGAACCTCCAGCGAAGGCTCTGCTCAGGCTGAAACCGTGAAGGAAGAGTCTCTCAACGTACCTCAGGCTGTTCCCCAGGCCGTATCAGGGAGCTCCTCCAGAGTGTCCCCGCGAGCGAAGAACAGAGCGGAAAGGGAAGGTGTATCTCTTGATAGTGTTACACCTACCGGTCCGAAGGGACGCATCATTGAACGCGATGTGCTTGCCGTCTCCTCCCGCTCAGTCTCAGTCTCACCAGCTGCGCGCGCAGCGGCACAGTCCTCCGGCGCCCCTGTTCCCCAGAGAGGCAGCGGTATCGCAGGACGGATACTTCTGAAGGATCTGGTCAGCACTCCTGAAGATCAGGCAGGCGGAATTCCAGCTGAGAAAAAAGTTATCCCCGTCAGGGGGATTCGCAAGGTGACCGCTCAGAGAATGAAGGAATCTGTTGATACGACAGCTGCGTTCACTCTCAACGCCTACGCCGATGCTCGAGGCCTTATGGCCCTCAGGAAGAAGTTCAAGGAGAGCGATGAGAAACTCGGGCTCAACAGGATCAGCATCAACGACATGGTGATGTTCGCTGTTTCCAGAACCCTTACATCATATCCCTACATGAATGCACACTTCTCCGGCGAAACAATCACGGAATATGAGAATGTACACCTCGGTTTTGCCGTCGACACTCCCAAAGGACTTCTTGTCCCGGTACTCCCCTATGCTGAACTTCACAGTCTCAAGGAACTCAGTGAAAAATCGAAGCATCTTGCCTACAAGGCGATAGACGGTAAAGCTCAGATGGACGAACTCAGCGGATCGACCTTCACCGTAAGCAATCTCGGCGCACTCGGTATCGATACCTTCTCCCCGGTGATCAACATTCCTGAAGTAGCCATTCTCGGTGTCGGAGAGATTTCACTGAAGCCGATCGGGACCGGTGGCGAGGATGTCAGATTTGTTCCCCACGTCGGACTGTCCCTCACCATCAATCATATGGCAGTCGACGGAGCACCGGGTGCCCGTTTCCTCAAGGCGCTGACGCAGAATATCGCAGATATCGAGCTCATGCTCGCCCTGTAAGGAGAAATGAATGGCACACTATGATCTGATTGTCGTGGGTTCAGGACCCGGAGGCTACGAGGCTGCCCATAAAGCGGGACAGCTGGGAAAAAACGTACTTATCATCGAAAAGGATGCACTCGGAGGAGTCTGCACGAATTGGGGCTGCATACCGACAAAAAGTCTTTTGAATTCGGCAAAGCTGTATGAACACGCACTTCATTCCCAGGCGAAGGGGGTCATTACCACAGGTGTCTCCTTTGACCTCGCTGCAGCCATGAAGTGGAAGCAGGATACAATCGATACCCTTCAGAAGGGGATTGCTTATCTGATGAAGAGTTCGAATGTGGATGTCCTGTTCGGCGAGGCCGTAGGAAACAGAGACGGAAGCATCACTGTGGACGGGAAAGCGTACACAGGGGATGCCGTCATCATCGCCACCGGTTCTTCTTCTGCCATGATACCGATAGAAGGGGCACAGCTGAAACACGTTGTGACCAGCACTGAGATCCTCTCCATTGAACAGCTTCCCGAGCACCTTGCCGTGATCGGCGGCGGAGTTATCGGAGTCGAGTTCGCCGCTCTCTTTTCTACGCTCGGTGTGAAAGTAAGCGTCATCGAAATGACCGACGAGATCATTCCGATGGCTGATAAGGAAATTGCCAAACTGCTCAGGCGTGAGATGAAGAGTGTCGATTTCCATCTCTCTGCCCGTGTGGTGAAAATAGATGAGAAGCATGTCGTCTTCACCGACAAAAATGGAAAAGAGGGATCACTCGAGGCTGACCTCGTTCTGATGAGCACCGGCAGGATGCCCAACACCGCACTGGCAGAACAGCTCGGAGTCTTCATCGACCGCAGAGCGGTTGTAGTAGATGATGTGCTGAAGACCAATATCCCGAACGTGTACGCTATCGGCGATGTCAACGGAAAGTCCCTGTTGGCTCACTCAGCATCCCGTATGGCAGAAGTAGCTGTGAACAATCTCTACGGCGATAAAAGAGAGAGAATGCGCTACGATGCGATTCCCTGGGCCGTCTACACACAGGCAGAGGTTGCAGGCTGCGGCCTGAGCGAAAGTGAAGCGGTCAGACGGGGCTTTACCGTGAAGTGTGCTTCCCGGCAGATGAGAAGTAACGGACGGTTCCTTGCCGAAAACGGAAAGAAGGCTTCCGGACTGTGTAAAGTGGTTGTTGATGAACAAACTCGTGTGATTCTCGGGATTCAGATGATCGGACCCTACGCATCGGAGATGATTCATGCGGCGGCTGTGATCATAGAGAGTGAACTGAGAGTAGATGAGATAGCTGAAGTTGTGTTCCCGCATCCAAGTGTTTCGGAAGTGGTTAAGGAGACGATCCTCTCTCTGAGGTAGAGAGCTGATTGATTCGCATACAGATAAACATTAGATCCAAAAGAGGTAAGATATGTCAAGGCAAATACAAATTGACCCGATTCAGGTAAGAAAGAGCGAAGTGCTGGAGCTGAAGGATATTCCGGTAAACCAGTACAGGAGTGACATCAAGGCCGAGCTCAAGACCTATGGCGAGAAACGACTGAAGAAAGTCTACTACGACATGGTTGTCATCAGAGAGTTCGAGACGATGCTTGATTCGATCAAGAAAGAGGGTGTGTATGAGGGTATCACCTATAATCACAAAGGTCCTGCCCACCTGTCGATCGGTCAGGAGAGTGCCGCTGTCGGTCAGTCGATGAATCTTGACCCTGAGGATTTCATCTTCGGTTCACACCGGTCTCATGGTGAAATCCTTGCCAAGTGTCTCTCAGCCATCGATAAGATGGATGACAGTGACATTGAGACAATCATCCGTGAATTCATGCATGGTGAAACCTACAAGGTTATTGAGACCCATTTCAAAGGAAAGGATGTCAAAGACACCGCGGTGAATTTCATCATATACGGCACCCTGGCAGAGATATACGCGAAAGCCACCGGCTTCTCACGGGGACTCGGCGGTTCGATGCACACATTCTTCGCCCCCTTCGGCAGTATGCCCAACAACGCAATCGTAGGAGGCAGCGGTACGATTGCCTTCGGCAGTGCGCTGTACAAGAAGGTGAACCGCAAAAAAGGAATTGTCATCGCAAACATTGGTGACGGTTCCCTCGCACGCGGCCCTGTTTGGGAAGCGATGAACATGGCCGCAATGGATCAGTACAAGACCCTCTGGGCTGAAAACAAGGGAGCACCTCCCTACATGGTCAATATTTTCAACAACTTCTACGGTATGGGTGGACAGCCGGTCGGGGAGACTAGCGGCGTCGGTATTCATGCACGGATCGGCAGCGGAGTGAATGCAGCCGGCATGCACGCAGAGCGTGTTGACGGGTTCAATCCTCTTGCCGTGGCGGATGCTACGGCTCGAAAGAAGGAAATTCTTGTAAACGGTGACGGCCCGGTTCTGATGGATACTATCACCTACCGTTTCAGCGGTCACTCCCCTTCAGATGCGATGACCTACAGAACCAAAGATGAAGTCGATGCATTCCGTCATCAGGACCCGATCATCTCCTATGGTGCCTACCTTGTTGAAAACAAGGTAGCGACAGAGGCAGAGCTGGAAACGATGAGAAACGATGTCCTTGCGAAGATCAAACAGGCACTCACCCTAACCGTCGATGAGAAGATCAGCCCCATGGTGGATGGCGATTTCATAGAGTCCGTCATGTTCTCTGAAGGTACTGTTGAGGCTTTCGATGACCGTGATGCAGAGCTGCTTGAACCCCTTGAGGAGAATGCCCGGGTAAAGCAGATAGCCCGCAGGAGCAGATATGCATTTGACGAGAACGGGAAGGAACTCAGTGCATCACGTCAGTACCAGTACCGTGATGCGGTGTTCGAGGCAATGGCCTACCGGTTCACAAAGGACCCGACCATGGTCGCTTACGGTGAGGATCATCGTGACTGGGGTGGAGCTTTCGCCTGCTACCGCGGACTGACAGAGCTTCTTCCCTATCATCGATTCTTCAATTCCCCGATCAGTGAATCAGGTATCGTCGGAAGCGGAGTCGGGTATGCAATGAGCGGCGGACGGGCTGTCGTGGAATTGATGTACTGTGACTTCCTCGGCTGTGCAGGGGATGAAGTGTTCAATCAGATGCCGAAGTGGCAGAGTATGTCGGCCGGCGCACTGAAAATGCCTCTGGTACTCAGAGTCTCAGTCGGTAATAAGTACGGAGCACAACACTCTCAGGAATGGACCAGCATGGTAGCCTCGGTTCCCGGTCTCAAAGCCATGTATCCTGCTACTCCCTATGATGTGAAGGGTATGCTTAACTATGCGCTCAGAGGGACAGACCCTGTGGTTTTCTTCGAAAGCCAGAAACTGTACGGTATCGGCGAACAGTTCGTCAAGGAAGGTGTTCCCGAAGGGTACTACGAGGTCCCGGAAGGTGAACCGGCAGTGAGGGTTGAAGGAAAGGACCTCACCCTCATCGCGCTCGGACCATCACTGTATACCTGTATGGAAGCACAGAAGCGGCTGAGTGAAGAGTATGGTATCAGCACAGAGGTGATCGATCTGAGATGGATCAATCCTTTGAAATATGACCGTATCATAGAATCACTGAAGAAGACCGGTAAGACTATACTTGTCACAGACAGCAGCGAAAGAGGTTCCTACCTTCAGACTGTTGCCGCGAACATATCAAGGCTTGCCTTTGATTATCTTGATGCTCCTCCCGTGGTTGTCGGCTCAAGAAACTGGATTACCCCGCCGGCGGAGATGGAAGAGATATACTTCCCCCAGGTCGATTCAATCATAGATGCCCTGCATGAGCAGATCCTGCCCATAGCGAACCGGAAGGTCGTCAGGAACATGAGTGACGGAGAATTTCTCCGGCAGTCGCAGAAGGGGGTGTGATGAACCTTCAGCAGTATGAAACGGACATCAACAGCCCCGTATATGAAAAGCGAATCGCTGCTGCACTGGAGATCAGAGAACTCATCAGGAAGGGAACCGTCAGGTTCCCTTCTCTGACAGAGGTCAACAATCATGTACACACAAGTTTTTCATTCAGCCCCTACGAGCCGGCTGCTGCCGTATACCGGGCAAAGAAGGCGGGTCTTTCTATCGTCGGATCGGTCGACCATGACTCGATCTCTGCTTCTCTTGAGACGAAGCGGGTAGGAGAGATTCTCAAAATCGCCACAACCACAGGATTCGAAATGAGAGTCTCCTTCCTTGATACTCCTTTCGCTGCAGCGAAGATCAACAACCCCGATTCACCGGGTATCGTCTATATGGTTGTACACGGGGTGAAATGCAGTGCAGTTGAGGCTGTCAGAGAGTTCCTTGAACCGGTCAGGATAGCCAGGATGGAACGCAACCGTCAGCAGGTAGCCGCACTCAACAGAATTCTCAAGGATAAAGGGGTAAATCTCATCGACTTTGATGCAGAGGTCATCCCTCTTTCGAAGTGGGATGACGGAGGTGAGATCACTGAGCGCCACATCCTTTTCGCCCTCGCAAAGAAACTTCAGGAAATGCTGCCGAAACCGAAAGAGCTTATACGATTTCTGGTTGAGAAAATGGATGTCGAAATCAAGGATTCTGTTCAAGCAATTCTCCTTGATACAAACAATCCTCACTACCTGTATGATCTTCTCGGTGTCATGAAAAGCGCCTTTCTGCCTTCTTTCTTCATTCAGCCTTCACGAGAAGAAATTCCCGACGTGAAATCTGTTGTTGATTTCGCCCTATCAATAGATGCGATCCCGGCATATGCTTACCTCGGAGATATTGAACAGAGTGTGACCGGTGATAAGAAGGCGGAGAAATTCGAGGATGATTTCCTTGACGAACTCATTCCCTATCTCTCTGGCATAGGTTTCCCCGCTGTCACCTACATGCCGCCGAGAAATACCAGGGGACAGATGGTACGGCTGCAGAGTCTGTGCAGGAAGTATAACCTGATGGAGATCAGCGGTGTAGATATCAACTCATCCAGACAGAGTTTCAACTGTCCTGAACTTCTTGAACCCGAGGCTGTACACCTGGTCGATTCTGCCTGGGCTCTCGTCGCACATGAGATACTGGTCGAAGAGTCTTCCTCCTACTCTCTCTTTGCACAGGACAATCCCTTCGGCTCGAATGTTAGCGATCGTATAGCAGCCTATAGTGCCCTGGCACGTGCAATGGACCCGGGTGACACCGGCAGCCTGCTCACAAGTGCATCACACCTGCTGAAAAAAGGAGAAACATGTTTATGAACACTTCGCTGGCACCTCTGCTGAGAGGGTATTTCTTTGATGGCGAATCATCAGTATTCATTCATACCACAGAAGGAAAGGTGGCCGAGGTGATACTCCCCGCCGATATCTTCGATAAAGAGCTTGAAGATCAGGCAGATATCATCCACAGTTCGATCGACTCCTTCGTTCAGGAAAACGGTCGATATCCTTCCTGTATCTCTGCAGAAGAAGAATCTACGGTCTACTGTATTGGAAATTCCTATGATGAGGCTGTACGGGAGCCCCATACATGTTCGAGAGGCATTGACTATCGCGGCTCCTCAAGACGGTCGGAGGTGATGAAAAACAAGATCTCACTGGTGACCGGAGGGGCTCAGGGCTTCGGAGCCGGCATGGTAAAAGGGCTCGTAGAAGAGGGAGGATTCGTCTTCATCGCCGATATGAACATCGAAGGGGCTACAGCCCAGTCAGATGCGCTGAATAAGGAGAAGGGGAAGACTGTTGCCTATCCTCTACTGGTGAATGTCACCGATGAAGCGTCAGTACAGGCGATGATCGAAGAGGTCATCCGTATCACCGGAGGACTTGATATCTTCATCAGCAATGCAGGCGTACTGCGGGCGGGAAGTGTCAAAGAGATGAGCCTGAAAGACTTCGATTTCGTAACCAGTGTCGATTACACCGGCTTCTTCCTGTGCACCAAACACGCTTCGATTCTCCTCGCTGCTCAGAATACCGGCTCAAGAGGCCGTTATATGAGTGATATCATAGCTATCAGCAGCAAAAGCGGGCTTGAAGGATCGAACAGAAACGGAGCCTATGCGGGAGCCAAGTTCGGGACAATCGGTCTCACCCAGTCTTTTGCGCTTGAACTGATAAGCGATAATATCAAGGTAAATGCTGTTTGTCCGGGCAATTTCCTTGACGGACCGCTGTGGTCCGATCCCGAACGGGGGCTGTTTGTCCAGTACTTCAGGGCCGGAAAGGTTCCCGGCGCAAAGAGTATCGCAGATGTGAGAGCGTTCTATGAATCAAAGGTCCCGATATCACGGGGTTGTACCACAGAGGATGTAATGAGGGCAGTCTGTTACATAGTTGAACAGAAATACGAAACAGGGCAGGCTGTTCCCGTCACCGGCGGGCAGATCATGCTGAATTAGGAGGTTTGTTATGAAAACACGCGCAGTACGTCTGTACGGAAAGAATGATTTGAGAATAGAGGAGTTCGAACTCCCCGCAATTACAAAAGATGAAATCCTGGCGAAAATCGTCACTAACAGTGTGTGTATGAGCGACCACAAAGCGAGTGAACAGGGAGCTGACCATAAGCGGATTCCCGATGATGTGGCACAGAATCCCATCATACTGGGGCATGAATTCTGTGGTGAGATCCTTCAGGTGGGAGATACCTGGAAGGACCAGTTCTCAGTGGGAAGCAAATTCTCCATACAGCCTGCACTGAATTACAAAGGTTCTCTCGATGCTCCCGGCTACTCGTTCAGCTACATCGGAGGGGATGCGACCTACATCGTCATTCCCCGCGAAGTGATGGAAATGAACTGTCTTCTTCCCTATGATGGAGATGCCTATTTCCTGGGGTCTCTTGCAGAACCTGTCAGCTGTATCGTGGGAACCTATCATGCGATGTACCACACCAGAAACGGGTCGTACGTACACGAGATGGAAATCATAGAGGGGGGGAACCTTGCAATTCTAGCGGGTGTCGGTCCCATGGGACTCGGTGCTATCGACTACGCGATTCATGCTGAGCGAAAACCCGGTCTCATCGTGGTGACTGATATCGATGAGGCAAGAATCGAACGGGCACGAAGTCTTTTCAGTGAAGAAGTTGCAGCCGAAGCGGGTGTGAAACTTGTCTATCTCAACACGAGAGATACCGTTGATCCTGTGCAGGCACTTTTAGACCTGACCGACGGAGACGGGTATAACGACGTGCTTGTCATGGCCCCTGTGTCTCAGCTGGTCGAACAGGCCGACAAGATCCTCAGCAGAGACGGCTGCCTCAACTTCTTCGCCGGTCCCAACAGGACCGATTTCACTGCTTCACTCAATTTCTACAACGTGCACTATGGATCGACCCATATTGTAGGCACCAGCGGCGGCAATACTGATGATATGAAAGAATCTCTGAGAATGATGGAAAGCGGGAAGCTTAATCCTGCAAGCATGGTAACCCATATCGGCGGACTTGATTCGGTCCCTCAGACGGTCATTGACCTGCCGAGCATCCCCGGTGGGAAAAAACTGATGTATACCCACTATAACCTGCCCCTGGTTGCAATCACTGACTTCGCTGAACTCGGCAGAACAGATACTTTCTATGCTGCACTTGCTGAAATCACCGAGCGTCACAACGGTCTGTGGTCCCTTGAAGCAGAGAAGTACCTTCTGGCGCATGCCCCGAAGGCTTAGAATGAGGAGAACGGCATGAGTAAACACATTGCAATTGATTTAGGTGCCTCGAACGGACGGGTCATTGTGGGAGACATCGCCTCCTTCGACGTCGTTCACCGGTTCATCACCCGCAACATCAGGATACTTGATACCACGTACTGGGATCTTCTGTATATCTACGGTGAAATCCGTCAGGGAATCAAGAAAGCAGTAGACCTCTACGGCAGTGAGATAATCTCGATAGGTGTTGATACCTGGGGTGTCGATCATCTTCTTCTGGATGAGCACAAAGCCCCGCTCACCTTTGCCTATCACTACCGTGACGGACGCACTGACGGAAAGATCGAGGAACTGAGTGCACAGTACGGAAAAGAACATATCTATAGTGAGACAGGTATCGCCTTTCAGCCGTTCAACACCCTTTATCAGCTTGTTGCCCTGAATGAACAAAGAACTGACCTCATGCAGAGTGCAAGATACTATCTCAGTATTCCCGATGTGATCACCTACTGGCTTACCGGCGTTATCAGCAATGAGACCACCCATGCCTCGACCACCCAGCTCTTTGATCCGAAGAAGATGGTGTGGAACAGGACTTTCATACGAGAAGTAGGGCTGAACCCCGACATATTCTCCCCTGTGGTTCCATCCGGTACTGTTGTAGGACCTCTTGAGAGTGTCATCAAGGCCGAACTCGGTCTTGAACACGATATTCAGGTTGTAGCTGTAGGAACCCACGACACGGCAAGCGCCGTAGCGGCAGTCCCTGCAAAGGAGGGGGAAGATTTCCTGTACATCTCAAGCGGTACGTGGTCACTGTTAGGCGTTGAAGCCGATTCCCCCATTCTTACCGATCGTGCACGTGAGGCAGGATTCACAAATGAAGTCGGAGTGAACGGCAGGATCCGTTTTCTCAAGAATATCATGGGAATGTGGATTCAGCAGGAATGTGTGAGACACTGGGAGAGAAAAGGCGAAACCATTGATTATACAAGCCTTGATCAGGAGACTCTCGATCAGGCAGGATATGATGGCTATATCGACGTGATGGATGAGATGTTCCTCAAGCCCAACTCCCCTGATTCTCTGATGGAAGAGAGGGTGAAGAAGAGCTGTGAGAACCTCGGGTATAGAGCTCCCCGCACCCATGGAGAGGTGATGGTAGCCATCTATCGTGGTCTCGCGAAGGCCTACCACAGATCCCTCAGGGAGATAGAAGAGATTACGGGACAGTCGTTCAGGCGCATCCACATCATCGGAGGAGGCTGTAAGAACGAGATTCTCGATGCGTGGACTGCTCAGGAGACGGGGTGCGAGGTCGTTGCTGGACCCGTGGAGGCTACAGCCCTCGGAAACCTTTTAGTACAGATGAGTGCCATGAAAGCAATTTCTTCATTGCAATCGGGGCGTGAGATCATCACAAACAAACAAAAGGTGAAAGTCTTCACACCCTGACTGATCATGGAGCTGTCAGGCGGCGAAACAACAACTCTGACAGCTCCTGCGATAGTTACCCGGCCGGGTAGTGGAAAACAGATACGGGAGGAGACAGGGCACCTTCGCGTAACAGCTTATCTGCAAGTTGATTTCACAATAACCTCTGGAAGCCGTTAGACGGTCTTACTCACGAGAATGAAAAGAGAACAATCACAGGAATCCGGTTCGCCCTGCAGGACGGATTCAGAAATCAGCCTCACCAGAGAGGACACAGAGTTGTATGCGTGTACTGAAACCAGCATTGCCCTGTGGTTCCAATCTATTCCCATCACATGGTGAGTTCTTTGCGATTGCATAAGGAAAGAGACTGGCTCAAAAGGGAACATGCTTCATAGCCGCTCACCTGCCTGATGATTTCCCCTAAGACCATCTCTGAATCTTTCTGACATGCTCAAGGCGGTTCCCACGGAAAGAATGCTCTGTTATCTGTACAGCCCCTCTGATTCAGAGCAAAATTTTGCGGGAAAAGTGTTGCATGTGATAATATTTTTTTGAATATTTATCCTAATATACTGATAAAACCTCTAGCTAGTTGCATAAATATACAGTTATCTGTAAGATGCAACAAATAACCATGTGAATGCAACATAGAGTGTTGCGATTAAAGGGGTGATTCTCTTGACCTACAGATATCTTATTCTCATAGACGGTACAGTATTCAAAGGTAAACCGTTCGGGCATCCTGAAGCCGGTACCGGCGAAATCGTGTTCAATACCGCGTGCAACAGTTATCCGCAGGTGCTGACTGACAATTCCTACGCCGGGCAGATTGTAGTGATGACTTCCAGCCACATCGGAACCTATGGGTGCCGCAGCGAATTTTTTCAGCATCTCAGTCAGAAACCACTTATCGAGGGAATGGTCGTTAAAAAACTCTATACCGGAGCAGTGCCTGCAGGTGCTGTATCCCTGGATGAGCTGATGAAGCTCTGGCAGATACCGGGGGTGAAAGATGTCGATACAAGACATCTAGCCGTCCATATCAGGGAACATGGTGCCATGTACGCCGCCATGGTTGATACTGAGGAGGAACCGGATGCGGCTCTCATCAAGGAAACAGTTGATCGGCTCCTCTCCCTTGCTCCGATGGAGGAGCGGGATTTTATCTCACAGGTATCTCAGTCAGGTTCTTCCTTCAGTGATACCTCGAAGGGTAAGCGAGTCCTGGTGGTTGACTACGGTGCCAAGCGGGCGATCATTGAATCCATAAGTCATCTGGAGGTCACCGTTGATTCGCTCAGTGCTGATGAGTTTCTCTGTGCATCAGAACATGAGATCCTCTCATACGATGTTCTCTTCCTCTCAAACGGACCGGGTGACCCGCGCTTTCTGAGGAGCCATGTTGAGAAGATTCGTTCTCTTATCACAAAGATGGCGGTACGGGGTATCTGTCTCGGTCATCAGCTGATCGCTCTTGCCCTCGGAGCTCGGGTCGATAAGATGACCTACGGGCATCACGGGTCGAACCATCCCGTGCTCAACAGGGAAAGGAACACGGTCTGTATCACAAGTCAGAACCACACCTATACGGTCGAAGAGTCATCTATACCTCATGACTGTCGCGTATGGTTCGAGAATCTGAATGACGGAACGGTGGAAGGTCTCATCTCCTCTTCAAAGAACGTGATGTGTACACAGTTTCACCCTGAATCGGCCCCTGGAACGCATGATGCCCTCTATGTGTTCGCAGACTTTCTTGCTTAAGGAGAGAGGACATGACAATAGAAAAGAATACCGGTAAGGTTTTAATTTTAGGAAGCGGTCCGATCGTTATCGGTCAGGGCTGTGAGTTTGACTATTCGGGTACTCAGGCCCTTATCGCCCTCAAGGAGAGGGGTTACGAAGCGGTCGTCGTCAACCCGAACC
>Ga0272443_10000102_pt1 | contig 166346 bp, 129 predicted proteins | sample SSMAcet12_FD_193581 | JGI IMG/M metagenome (GOLD analysis project Ga0272443, IMG submission 193581) | Marine sediment archaeal communities from Little Sippewissett salt marsh, Falmouth, MA, United States - SSM-Acet-12 | ecosystem: Environmental > Aquatic > Marine > Wetlands > Sediment ... | reverse complement strand
TGACGAGAAGGGGGCCGCAATGACGAGAAGGGGGCCGCAATGACGAGAAGGGGGCCGCAATGACGAGAAGGGGGGCCGGGATGATGAGAAGGGGGCCGGGAGAGGAGAAGGGGGTGCCCGGAATGAGGCTGCATGGCATTTAATTAATGGTTTTCTTCGTGTGCTTCGTGCCTTCTTCGTGCTCTTCGTGGTCATGCTTTTTGTTTTTGGGTTTAGAAGTTCTTTGTGGTCATGCTTTTTGTTTTTAGATATGGAAATTCTTCGTTTTCATGCTTTTTATTTTTAATTTTAGTAGTTCTTCGTGGTCATGCTTTTTGTTTTTAGTTTTGTAAATTCTTCGTGGTCATGCTCTTTGTTTTTAGGTTTGGATGTTTTTCGTGGTCATGCTTTTTTTTCTTTTTTCGGCGTTCGAAGCCTGCCTCAGGTGTCGCCGAATTTCTTCGCGCTCATGAGAAAAGCGAGAAACAACCCGGAAGCGCCTCCCAGGACAAGGACGCCCTTCTGGTACTTCCAGATACTCGTGGGTGAGAAGCTGAACTCGGGAAGGACAAAATTGAGATAATGCCCGACGATCGGGAAAAGGAGGAGCGAGATAAACGCAATGGAGCCTTCTAGAATGAGGGTTTTCTTCAGGAGATCCGTTCCAAAGGCGATCCAGCGCCTGAGACCTTCCAGCCGCCGGATTCGAAACTCCAGCTTGTCGAGAACCCGGGCGAGATCTTTTGTCTGGGTCAGCGCCTGCTTGAACTCGCCTATCGCATTTCTTCGGATAACGTCCCGGATCTGATCCACCTGCTTTTGTACCACGGCGATGTCCGTGGGCAGGGAGCCCAGCAGGGAAGGGTATGGATAGTTGACAAGTATTTTCCTGAACGCCCTGATCCGATCCTGCAGCCTGCCGTACGCCTTGTTCAGTTTGATCCTGCCGCGTTCGTGGCTTCTCTTGGCGGACTGGATGATGGCCGTGGCATAATAGATTATGTCCAGGTAACTAAAATACCCTTTTTCCCCGGACAATTCCTTTATCTTTTCAAGGTAGGATCGGGGGGTGCGAATCTCCGAGGCCTCGTTGCCAAGGACCCTTTCGATGACCTCCATTTCTTCGACCGCTATCTGGGACAATTTGTCGGCCTGGTTTCCGGCCCTCTTCATGATGGATTTGAGTTCCGGGTGAACCAGACTGCCGTACCGGGCGAGTTCGGGATCGATGAGGGCCGAGACAAAATAGATGCGATTGCCGTCGACGAGTTTCCTGAGCTTGCGGACGGCGTCGGCGCGGTTGCCCCGCTTGAACTTGTTGATCATGTCCACATAGAGCGCCTCACTGCAGAGGGCGTCCATGAAGAGGATCTTTCGGATGTGGTCCTCGGCGTGCGCGGTTTCGCCGCACAATTCGTGGAGCCTTGACAGGAGAAAACGGCAGAAGATCTTCCGGGGGTTGGTGTCCGCATTTTCAAGGGCCAGCTTGAAGTACTTTTTCGCCCGCCGCAGGTCGTTTTTTTCGATGTGAAGAAAACCGTTGGCGCAGAGGGCCCGGAAATCCCCTGGAAACTTGGCGAGGGCGTTTTCCAGGACGGTCTCGGCCTGTGACAGGTTGGAGACCCTGATGCAGTCCTGTCCGATCCAGATCAAGCCGCCCCTTTCGGGATCCTCATTCTGGGCCGTTATCCGGTTCCAGTGATTGCTCTGGGAGTTCCAGAGCATCCTGAAGAAGCGAAGCTGAAAAACTTTTTTGAGTTCGAAGAAGGACAGCGCGGCTGTTTCCTGGGGCGTCAGGGCGTTGTTGGCCCCCTGGTGGGATGTCGGAACGGGGCGTTGCGCCGAATTTACGTAACCGAAGAAGATCTCATTGATTTTCTCCAGGGGCAGGTATCCAAGCCTTTCGAGTCCGTGGGTGACTTCTGGCAGCTGTTTTGACGGACAGTCCACCGGCCTGTGCCGTCTGTCGCCGCAGTAGAAACAGTGGTCGAAATCACCCCTCACCATCGCGTTTTGGAACATGAAGAGCAGGCTGTCGCTTTCGCCCTTCTCCCCCTTGGGCAAGAGCCTGTAAAGGCCGGAGCCGGACTCGCCGTGGGGCTCCACAATTTCCACACCGTCCGGGACCGTTATCCCGCCGAAGGCGGCGGGTGTGATGCTGATTTCCCCGGGATTCACAACCGCCCAGGCCTCCTCGAACCTTTCCAGGGTCAGCTCTCCCGCCTCCATGAACTGTCCGGTGTCAATGAGGACCTGCAGCGGGATGAGCGGCAGCGAATTTCTGTCCATGTGCTTTTTGAGGAACGCGAGGGCGTTGTGTGCCGTGACAGCCGCAAGGGACGGCTTTTTGAACAGAATCGCAAGAGACCCGTCCGAAAGGGTGAAGTGGCGAAAGGGTGTCTGGGACCAGAGCCCCTCTTTTTTGTCGAGGAGGCTTTTCCAGACGCCCTCGAAATTTTCCCGTGCCAGGCTCCAGACCGGCCGGCAAACGACAAGGGTCATCACCGCAGGGTCCAGGGCCGCGTTTTCCTCCCAATCCACCCGATAGATCACCAGTCGTTTGAGGATTTCATTTTTGGTGGAGGGGTTGAGCCTCTCAAAACGCGCCCACGTCGCACCCGAGACCTGGTCGTGGAGTTCCTGGGAGACGGCGATCTGTTCCCCCTGGATGAGGGGGAGGAATTTGGCCGTGATGTTGACCACGTCCCCGTAGATGTCGCCCCTCTCGACAATGCCCTCACCGAAATGGAGGCCGATGCGGACCCTTATCTGGTCCCTGGGATCCTTGCCGTTGTTGTTTCCGCGGAACCCCTTTTGGATCTTCACGGCGGCCTTGAGGGCCTCCACGGGCTCGGTGAAGTAGGCCATCACCGAGTCGCCCAGGACCTTCACAACGGAGCCGCCGTGCTCGATGACGGGCTGAGACGCCAGCTCCTGGTGCCTCCTGAGCATCTCACGGCCTGCAAGGTCGCCGTAGGCCTTGAAGTAATTGCTTGAGCCCACAACGTCCGTGAAGAGGACGGTTATTTTCCTGATGGAATCACGCCTGTTCCCTGGGGGATTGGCTGCATTGGAGGCGAATCTGTTCCCTCCGGGGTTTCTCAGGTGCTGCTGGGCGCTCATAGATACACACTCACGGCGTCGTGTTAGGGATACTTGGCAGTGCCCAAAAATACAGTTTGCGGGTGAGCACTTGCCGGCGGCTGTTGATCAGGAAAAAGTTCCTCATCTCTACGATCGACAAACCGGGGTGAAAACTTAACCACAAAGGGAGAAAGGCGTTTTTGAAAGGGCCCCAGGGATTGTGATCCGGCGGGAGTGTGTGGCGGGCCTGCTTCCGGGATGCTCTTGTAGAAGCAGGCCGCTGTCTTTATGAGAGAAGTTTCGCTATATTTTCCTGGTCTTCGAACGTGAGATATGGGTGCATGGGCAGGCTGAAGATGCGCTGCGAGAAATCCTCGCTCACCGGGAAGGCCCCCCGGCCGTAGCCCAGGGAAGAAAAGGCGGGCTGGAGGTGCAGGGGGGTCGGGTAGTAGACCGCGGTGGGAACCCCTGCCTCGCTCAACTTTCTCTGGAGGGCCGAGCGGTGGTCTCCGGTCTTCGCAAGCACGGAATACTGGGCCCACGCGGACAGGGCATCCGAAAAGATCCTGGGCGTGGTGAGGGCGCTGGCTTCAAGGAGTTCATTGTATCTCGCCGCCGCCTGCCGGCGGAGCTGAATTTCCTCGGGAAAGATGTCGAACTTCGCGAGGAGCACGGCGGCCTGGAGGGTGTCCAGGCGGCCGTTGATTCCAATGCGGACATTTTCGTACTTGTTGCTCCCCTGGCCGTGCACCAGAAGAGAGCGGAGCGCCTCGGCCAGGGAGGCGTCGTCCGTGAAGCACATGCCCCCGTCCCCATAGGCGCCCAGGGGTTTTGCGGGGAAAAAGGAGGTCGCACCGGCAAGGCCGAATCCGCAGGCCTTTTTCCCGCGGTATTCCCCCCCGAAGGACTGGGCCGCATCCTCGATCAACGACAGGCCGCGATCGCGTGCGAGGCCCTCCATTCGATCATAGTCCGCCGGCAGGCCGAAAAGGTCCACGGGAATGACGGCCCTTGGTTTGAGCGGCTTGTGCACCGATGGAAGTGGGTGAATAGCGGGGTCGTTTTTCTCCACGGCCTCGAGCGCCCTTTCCAGGTCGTCCGGGTCCATGTTGAAGGTTTCCGGGTCGACGTCCACGAAAACAGGCACCGCGCCCAGAAGGCTGACGACTTCGGCGGTCGCGATGAAGGTGAAGGGGGTCGTGAACACCGCGTCCCCCGGGCCGATTCCCAGGGCGAGGAGGGGCAGGAGCAGGGCGTCGGTGCCCGAGGCGCAGCCCACTGCGTGCCTTGTCCCCACATATTGCGCTAGCCTGTTTTCCAGTTCCGTGATCTCCGGCCCCATGATGTAACGGCCGTGGTCCAGCACCGCCTGCATTTTGGATTCGATCCGGTCTCTGATTCTCTCTTGCTGCGCCTTGAGGTCGATGAACTGCATGAAATATCCTTTCGTTCCTGTGTGCCGGAGCCGTCTCCCCTCCCTGGGGAAGGGCATGTGCGGGGGCGTCGGCGTTTGTCAATCAAGTGGCGTTCATTTCAGCTTTTTGATCAGTTGCTCGGCCGCCACAAGCATGGGGTCCCAGGTCGGCCCGAAGGGCGGGGCGTACGCCAGGTCGCACTCCAGGAAATCCGCCACACTCATCCCGGCGTGGAGGGCGACGGCGGGCGCATCGATCCTGTGGGCCACGCCGTCCTTCCCGACCATCTGCATCCCCAGGAGACGCCCCGAGGCCCTGTCCCCTACGATGTGCACCCCGACGCGGCTCGCACCCGGGTGGGAGTGCGCGCGGTTCGACGCGAAGATCACCTGATCCACGGGGTCGAAACCCGCGGACGCGGCCTCTTTCACGGAGAGACCGGTCCGGGCTATCTCGAGGTCGAAGACCTTGAACACGGCGGTTCCCGCCACACCCTGAAGCTCCACCGGCTTACCGGTCACCACGTCCCCCACGGCGCGGCCCGCTCGGTTGGCCCTGAGGGCCAGGGGGACCCAGACCTTTTGTCCCGAGACCACGTGATAGGCGTCCGCGCAATCCCCCGCGGCGAAGATGTCCGGATCGGACGTCCTGAGGGACCTGTCCACGGCGATCTCCCCATGTGGGCCCAGGTTGAGCCCTGCATCGCGGGCGATCTCCGAGTTGGCCCGAACGCCCACGGCGAAGAGGACAATCTGGGGGTCCAGCTCCATGTCCGAACAGACGACCTTCAGGCCGTCCGGGGTCTGCCTGATCTCCCGGACCTCCTGGCCCGCGTGCACACCCGCCTGGTTTCTCTGGAGCTCTTCCAGGACCACGGCCGAGAGCTTTTCATGCATCCATGGCAGGAGTTCCGGCCGGGGTTTGACCAGGTGGACCCGCACCCCCCTTTCTGAAAAGGCCTCGGCCATTTCCAGCCCGATGTACCCCATGCCGACGATCACCGCGCTGCGGATATCCCCCCGGGCGAGGATCCCCTTGATCCGTCGGCCGTCATCGAGGGTCTTGAGCCCGACGACGCCGGGGAGGTCCGCCCCTGAGATGGGGGGGATGACAGGGGCCGCCCCGGTGGCTATGAGGAGCTGGTCGTAGGGTATTTCAAAGGCTTCCCCGCCGGCCTTGCGTCCCGAGACAGTCTTTTTCGCGGGGTCGACGGCCTCCGCGCAGTGTCCCAGCCGGAGGTCGATGTTCTGCTTCTGGCGAAAAACCGAGGCCTGGCGAACGACGAGCTCGTTGATGTCCCGGTCGGGGTCGGCCAGATTGTAGGGCATGCCGCAGGCGCTGTATGAGACGTCTTCGGTCTTTTCAAGGACAATGATCTCGAGGTCGGGGCTGTTCCTGCGGGCCCGGCTCGCCGCGCTCATGCCTGCTGCATCTCCACCTATGATGACAAAAGTCATTTTTTCCTCCACGTGGTCCTTGTCTTTTCTGTGGCATTCCGGAATTCCAATTTATCCACGGGGCCTTTATAATATGACCCGGCATTGAAAAGCAATACGAACAAAGAGGAGGTATCATGGAGAATTTTCGTGTGGACCTTTCCGGTAAAAGGGCCCTGGTGACGGGTGGCAGCAGGGGGCTGGGACTGGCCGTTGCGGTGGAGCTCGCGTCGGGAGGTGCCGAGGTCGCCATCTGCGGGAGAAAGCAGGAAAACCTCAAGAGCGCACTGGATGTACTGGGGGCGCGGGGGTTGAGCGCTTTTGCAACGGCCGCGCACCTGGGCAGGCCGGATCACGTGGAGCGGCTGTTCGAGGATCTCTCGAACTCGTTCGGGGACATAGACATCCTTGTCAACAACGTGGGAATGAATATTTTTACGCCCCGGGTGAGCGAGGTCGATAACGACCTCTGGGACAAGATCATCGAGGGAAATCTCAAGAGCGCCTTCATGGTCTCCAAGGCGGCCGTTCCAATGATGAAGAAGAGGGGAGGGGGTAGGATAATTAACATTTCCTCGGTGGCGGCTCGGAAGGCCGCCCCGGGCATGGGCGTCTATTGCGTGGCCAAGGCGGGACTGGAGATGCTCACCCGGGTGCTGGCCGTGGAACTGGCCGGATACGGGATCCGCGTGAATGCGGTTGCGCCGGGTATGATTCGAACGGAGTTCAGCAAGCCCTTCTGGAATAAAAAAGAGCTCCTGGATGAATTCGTCAAGGGTGTCCCCCTGGGGCGGATCGCCGAGACCGAGGACGTGGTCGGAACGGTCCTGTATCTGGTGTCGGGGGTGGCGGATTACGTGACCGGCGAGGTCATCACCGTGGACGGCGGAAGCGTCGCCTGACGAATCGAAGCACAGCCTGACGGAGAAACAATGAACATCAAAAAGCATGACCACGAAGCTCACGAAGAAGGCACGAAGCACACGAAGAAAAAAAGCGTTTTTTAATCGGTATCGGTATCGCTATCGGTGTCGAAAATTTAAATTTAATTCAAGTAGTTATCAGGCAACACCGGAAGTTAAAAAAATGGTTGACTGGACCGGCCCCGGCATGTAGAATCGCACGTGAATGAATACTCATTCATTTTTCGGTTTCATCAAGTCGACCATTCCGAAAAAATACACGGACGGCGATTTGTGCCGCCTGAATAAAGACCCTCCAGGAGGCCCGGCCTTCCAGGGCGGGCAGCCCGGGGGGAGTGCATCCAGGATTGAAAGACGGGAAAAATGGGGTCGAGCAGAATGCCAAAGGAGGTCTTCGCATGAGCAGAAGCATCAGAAAGGCTGCCGTGATCGGCGCGGGAGTCATGGGAGCAACCATAGCAGCCCAGCTTGCCAACGTGGGAATCGAGGCCTTGCTCCTGGACATCGTCCCGCCCGGTCCGAGCGATGAGGAAAAGAAGAAGGGGCTCACCGAAAAGAGCGAGGCTTTTCGAAACAAGCTCGCACGCAAGGGCCTGGAAACGGCCCTCAAGAGCCGGCCGGCGTCCTTTTACGTCAAGGACAACGCAAGGCTGATTTCCATGGGCAACCTGGAGGACGATCTCGAGAAGATATCCGGAGTGGACTGGGTCATCGAGGTCGTGGTGGAGCGCCTGGACATCAAGCGCCTGGTCTACGAGAAACTGGAGGCGCACCTTCAGCCCGGGACCATCATCACCTCCAACACCTCCGGCATCTCCGCGGCGGCGCTCAGCGAGGGCCGCTCCGAGAGCTTCCGGCGGCATTTCGCCATCACCCACTTCTTCAACCCCCCGCGATACATGAAGCTCCTGGAGATCGTGCCCTGCGCGGACACGCTCCCCGAGGTGCTGGACACCCTGGCGCACACCTGCGAAAAGGTGCTCGGCAAGGGCGTGGTCTGGGCGAAGGACACCCCCAACTTCATCGCCAACCGGATCGGCATCTTCAGCGTCCTCTATGTGATCCGGGCCATGCTGGACCTGGGGCTCTCCATCGAGGCCGTGGACAAGCTCACCGGCCCGGTGATCGGGCACCCCAAGAGCGCGACCTTTCGGACCGCCGACCTGGTGGGGCTCGACACCATGCTCCACGTGGCTGAAAACGTTTACGAAGGGGCCCCCGGGGACGAGAAGCGGGACATGTTTCTGGCGCCCGATCTCCTGAAGAAGATGCTGGAGAAGAACCTCCTCGGGGAAAAGACCGGCCAGGGCTTTTACAGGAAGGCCAAGGATGAAAAGGGAAAGAAGGCCATCTTCTCCCTGGACCCCGGGACCATGGAGCACACCCCGCAGGAAAAGGTGAGGTACCCCTCTCTCGAGGCCGCGGGCAACGTCCCGGGCACGGGCGGCAAGATCAAGGCCCTCTATTTCGCGGACGACAAGGCGGGTCGGTTCACCTTCCGCCACATGACCGAGACGCTCATCTACTCGGCGAACCGCATCCCCGAGATCGCGGACGACATCGTGAACGTGGACAATGCCATGAAGTGGGGCTTTGCCTGGAAGAGCGGCCCCTTCGAGGCCTGGGACGCCCTGGGCGTCCCCGCGTCAGTCAAGAAGATGGAAGCTGAAGGATACGAGATCCCGGCCTGGGTCAGGGAGATGTTGGGGAAGGGGATCGAGAGCTTCTACAAGACGGAAGCAGGCGTCCGCTCCTATTACGACCCCTCGGCCGGGGCCTACCGGGAGATCCCGGAGAAACCCGGTGTGATCTTCCTCCCGGCGCTCAAGGACCGGAACATGGAGGTCGCGGCCAACAAGGGGGCCTCCCTGGTGGACATCGGCGACGGCATCGCCTGCCTGGAGTTCCACGCCAAGATGAACGCCCTGGGCGAGGACATCATGTCCATGATCAGCAGGAGCGTGGAGATCGTGTCCAGGGATTTCGAAGGCCTGGTCATCGCCAACCACGGGACCAATTTCTCCGCGGGCGCCAATCTGCCCATGATCCTCTTCACCGCCCAGGAAGAGGAGTGGGACGAACTGGACTGGATGATCAAGGTCTTTCAGGACACCATACTCAAGCTCAAGTACATGGAAAAACCCGTGGTGGCCGCACCCGCCGGGATGGCCCTGGGCGGAGGCTGCGAGATGTGCCTCGCCTCGGACAGGGTCCGGTTCGCCGCCGAGACCTACATGGGCCTGGTGGAGGTGGGCGTGGGGTTGATCCCCGCGGGCGGCGGGACAAAGGAGCTCTACCTCCGGAACACCGAAGGCCTTTTCCAGGTGCAACCGGGGGGGCTCTACCCCAAGCAGATCGAGCTCATGCCGTTCATCGCCCGAGCCTTTGAGACCATCGCCACGGCAAAGGTCTCAACCTCCGGCCCGGAGGCCGTGGAGATAGGCTACCTGAGGCCCACGGACAAGATGACCGTGAACCGCGACTATCTCATGGACGACGCCAAAAAAACCGCCCTGGCCATGGTCATGGAGGGATACACCCCACCCCGGCCAAGGGAGGACATCCGAGTGGCCGGGGAGAACACCCTGGCCATGATCAAGCTGGGCCTCTGGACCATGCACGAGTCCGGGTACATCACCGACCACGACGTGACCGTGTCCACCAAGGTGGGCCACGTCCTGTGCGGCGGGAACGTGCTTTCGGACACCCTCGTCACCGAGCAGTACCTTCTGGACCTCGAGCGGGAGGCCTTTTTGAGCCTGTGCGGCGACCCCAAGACGCAGATGCGCATTCAGCACATGCTCCAGACCGGCAAACCGCTCAGGAATTGAACCGAGAACCCGGGGCCCATGGGGCCCGGGTCTAAAATATTTTACATGGCTCGCAGCCTTTTGCTGCGAGTACGAACGGAGGAGCAGACCATGAGAGAAGCCGTGATCGTTGCCGCCTGTAGAACCGCGGTGGGAAAGGCCCCTCGAGGAACGCTTAAGGACACTCGACCCGAACACATGGGGTGCACCGTCCTCGGAGAGCTGGTGAAGAGGGCGGGAGACCTGGACCCCAACCTGATAGACGACGTCATCATCGGATGCACGTTCCCGGAGGCCACCCAGGGGCTCAACCTGGGCCGCGTCCTGGTCATGTCCATGGGGTGGCCCGACAGGATCCCGGGGATGACCGTGAACCGGTTTTGCTCCTCGGGCCTGCAGGCCATCGCCATCGGCGCGGAGAAGATCATGTGCGGGTACTCGGACGTGGTGGTCTCGGGCGGCGTCGAGAGCATGAGCCAGATCCCCATGGGCGGGAGCATGATGTACCCCAACCCCGCGCTCGTGGACGAGAGGCCCGGGGCGTTTTCGGGCATGGGCCTGACCGCGGAGAACGTGGCCGAAAAGTACGGCATCACCCGCGAGGAGCAGGACGAGTTCGGCGCCCGCAGCCAGCAGAAGGCCGAGGCCGCCATTCGGGAGGGGCGGTTCAAGAGCCAGATCGTCCCGCTGACCGTCAAGAGACAGAAGCAACTCCCCAACGGCCGTTTCGAATTCGAGGAATTTATCTTTGACACGGACGAAGGCATGCGGCCGGGGACGACCAAGGAGAGCATTTCCAAACTCCGTCCCGCCTTCAAGCCCAACGGGAGCGTGACCGCCGGGAACTCCTCCCAGACGAGCGACGGGGCCGCCGGGGTCGTTCTCATGAGCAAGGAGAAGGCCCGGGAGCTGGGTCTCAAGCCCCTCGCCACCTTCAGGTACCACGCCGTGGAGGGGTGCCCCCCGGAGTACATGGGAGTCGGGCCTGCCGTGGCCATTCCCAAGGTCTTGAGAATCGCCGGGATGGAACTGAAGGATGTGGATCTCATTGAACTCAACGAAGCCTTTGCCGCGCAGGCCATTTACTGCATCAGGGAGCTCGGGATCAACCAGGAGATCACCAACGTGAACGGCGGCGCGGTGGCCCTCGGGCATCCCCTCGGGTGCACGGGCGCGAAGCTCACGACCCAGCTCGTCTACGGGATGCAGGAACGCAAATCGCGCTGGGGGCTTGTTTCCATGTGCATCGGTTTTGGAATGGGCGCCGCCGCGCTGATCGAAGTCGAAGACTACTAAAGGAGGAATACAATGGCTGAACTGAAGCTTTTCAAGGGAGGGGAGTTCCTGCTTGTGGACGCGTCGCCCGAGGAGGTCTTCACCCCCGAGGATTTTGACAAGGAACAGGTGATGATCGCCCAGAGCGCCATCGAGTTCGGGAAGGGCGAGATCGCGGCGAAAAAAGAGGAAATGGAGGAGGTCAATCCCGAGCTGCTCCGGGAGCTGATGCAGAAGGCCGGCGAGCTGGGCCTGATCGGTGCGGACTTTCCGGAGATCTACGAAGGCTCGGAGCTCGACAAGGTCAGCAGCACGCTCATCAGCGAGCACATCAACCAGGGGGTCACGGGTTTCGGCGTGACCTACGCCGTGCAGACCGGCATCGGCAGCCTGCCCGTCGCCCTTTTCGGCACGCCCGAGCAGAAGAAAAAATACCTGCCCAAGCTGGCAAGCGCCGAGTGGATCGGCGCCTACGCCCTGACAGAGCCGGGCCACGGCTCCGACGCCCTGGGGGCGGAGACGGAAGCGACCCTTTCCGAGGACGGCACCCACTACATACTCCGGGGGCAGAAGCAGTTCATCACCAACGCGGGGTTCGCGGACGTCTTCCTGACCTACGCCCAGGTGGATGGGGACAAGTTCACGAGCTTCATCGTGGAACGGAGCTGGGACGGCGTCTCGGTGGACGAGGAAGAGAAGAAGATGGGGGTCCACGGCAGCTCCACCCGGGCGGTCATCTTCCAGGACGTGAAGGTGCCCCTGGAAAACGTCCTGGGCGAGGTCGGCCGCGGGCACGTGGTGGCCCTGAACACCCTGAACGTGGGGCGCTACAAGCTGGGCGCCATTGCCATGGGGAGCGCCAAGGTGATGATCGCCGAGACCATAAAATACGCCAAGGGCAGGGTCCAGTTCGGGCGGCCCATTTCGGATTTCGGCCTGATCCGGCAGAAGATCGCCGACATGATCGTCCAGATCTATGTGACCGAAAGCATGGTCTATCGGACCGCCGGGCTCCTGGACCTCACCCTCAAGGGGATCGACCCGACCCGGGCCGAGGCCGGCAGGGAGACCGGGGAGGCCCTTCGTAAATACGCGCTGGAGTGCTCCATCAACAAGATCTTCAGCTCGGAGATGCTCGACTTCGTCGTGGACGAGTGCGTGCAGACCTTCGGCGGGTACGGGTACATCCAGGAGTACCCGGCCGAGGGCGCCTACAGGGATTCCCGGATCAACCGCATCTGGGAAGGGACCAACGAGATCAACCGATTGGTCATTGTGGACACCATCATGAAATCCGCCATGAAAGGGGAACTGCCCCTGCTGGACGCCGTCAAGAAGCTCATGGGCGATCTCATGAGCTTCCGCCCGTCCATGGGCATGGGCGAAGAAGGCCTCCTGGAAGCGGAGAAGACCATGGTGGCGAATGCCAAGAAGATGGCCCTCCTCTCCGCGGGCGCAGCGGCTCAGAAATACATGCAGAAACTCGCAAAAGAGCAGGAGATCATTGCGCTGATCGCGGACATGATCATATTGATTTTCGCAATGGAATCCGCCCTGCTGAGGGCCCTCAAGAAGGCTGGCAAGGAAGGCGAGGAAAAATCCGCCCTTCACGTTGCCGCCACCAGGATATTCATCAACGACACCCTGCCGAAGATCGATGTGATGTCCAAGCAGATCTTCGCGGCAATCGCCGAGGGAGAGGAGCTGAGGACGCAGCTCATGGGCATCAAGAAGCTCGCCAAGTACACGCCCGTCAACACCATCGCCCTCCGGAGGCTGATTGCGGAAAGCGCGATTCCGGTGGGCCGTTATAACTTGACAAAGGTGTAGCTTTCCATATACAAACGGAATCCCTTTTTTGACGGGGGATCTTGTGCTAAGAAAAGGGGGTCTTTGCAGGCCCTCTTTTTCTTTTGTGCGAGCGGAGTGAAATTTTCGGTTAAAAGGCAGTGAACGAGACAATGGCAGAAGACATTCAAAATGTGAGGAACATTGGAATCAGCGCCCACATAGACTCCGGGAAAACCACCCTGACCGAGAGGATCCTTTACTACACGAAGAGGATTCACGCGGTCCACGAGGTCAAGGGCAAGGACGGTGTCGGGGCGACCATGGATTCCATGGAGCTTGAAAAGGAGAGGGGCATCACCATCTCCTCGGCCGCCACCCACTGTGAGTGGAAAGGCCACAAGATCAACATCATCGACACCCCGGGGCACGTGGACTTCACCATCGAGGTGGAAAGGGCCCTGCGCGTCCTGGATGGGTCCATCCTGGTCCTGTGCGCGGTGGGGGGCGTCCAGTCCCAGTCCATCACCGTGGACAGGCAGATGAACCGCTACAAGGTCCCGCGGATCGCCTTTGTCAACAAGTGCGACAGGTCGGGCGCCGACCCCTATCGCGTGACCAGGCAGCTCCGGGAGAAGCTCAACCACAACGCGGTCCTGATGCAGATCCCCATCGGGCTGGAAGCGGATTTCGACGGGATGGTGGACCTCGTCACCATGAAGGCCCTGCGCTTTGGAGGCGAATTCGGCGACGAGATTAGGGAGGAACCCATCCCGGAGGGCCTTGTCGCGGAGGCCGAGGCGGAGCGAGAGAAGCTCCTGGACGCCGCGTCCATGTTCTCCGACGATCTCACCGAGGCGATTCTCGAGGAACGGGTCACCGAGGACCTGGTAAGGGCCGCTGTGAGAAAGGGCACCCTTTTGCGCGAGATGACCCCTGTTTTCGTGGGGTCGGCCTACAAGAACCGGGGCGTGCAGCCGCTCCTGGACGGGGTGGCCCACTTCCTGCCGTCCCCGCTGGACGTCGAGAACACGGCCCTGGACCTGGACCGGGAAGGCCTGGAAATAAGCCTGTCGCCGGATCCGGACGCGCCCGCGGTGGCACTGGCCTTCAAGCTGGAGGTCAGCCCCTACGGCCAGCTCACCTACCTGAGGGTCTATCAGGGCAGCGTGGCCAAGGGGGACGACCTGATCAACATGAGGGACAGAAAGAAGATCAAGGTGGGGAGGCTCATCCGCATGCACGCGGAAAAGATGGAGGACATCCCCAAGGCCGGCGCCGGGGACATCGTCGCCCTCTTCGGTGTGGACTGCTTCAGCGGGGACACCTTCACGGACGGTCGTCTCAACTGTTCCATGACCTCCATATTCGTGCCCGAGCCCGTGATATCCCTCACGGTCAAGGCCGGGGACAACAAGAGCGAGGCGGGACTGGCAAAGGCCTTGAACCGGTTCATCCGGGAGGACCCCACCTTCCGGACGCACGTGGACCAGGAGACCGGCCAGACCATAATTTCAGGAATGGGGGAGCTCCACCTGGACATATACGTCGAGCGGATGCGCCGGGAGTTCGGGGTCCAGCTGGAGGTGGGGATGCCCGAGGTCGCCTACCGGGAGGCCATATCCCGGAAGGCCGAGTTCAACTACACGCACAAGAAGCAGACCGGAGGGGCAGGTCAGTTCGGCCGCGTGGCGGGTTACATGGAACCGTCCCAGGACGGGGAATACGAGTTCGTCAACGAGGTCAAGGGCGGGGCCGTGCCCACCGAGTACATCCCCGCGGTGGACAGCGGCTTCCGCAAGTGCCTGGCCAAGGGCCCCATGCTGGGGGTCGAGGTGCTGGGAATGCGCGTGGTGGTCAACGACGGCCAGTCCCACGCCGTGGACTCCTCGGAGCTGGCCTTTTCGACCGCCGCCGTGGGGGCCTTCCGCCAGGCCTACCCCAAGGCCGCGCCCATCATCCTGGAACCCATCATGAAGGTCGCCGTGGAGTGCCCCTCGGAGTACCAGGGAAACGTCATGGCCTCCATCAACCAGAGGCGCGGCACCATCCTGAGCTCCGCCGAGGACGGGGTCTTCACGGCGGTGGAGGCGGAGGTGCCGCTCTCCGAGATGTTCGGCTACGCCACGACCCTCCGTTCCCTCACCCAGGGGAAGGCGGAGTTCACCATGGAGTTTGCCAAGTACAGGCGCGTGCCCGAATCCATCGCGGAAGAGCTCAAGGCCAAGGCGGCCGACAAGAAAAAAGGGGGACACAAATGATCGAGGATTATTCAAAAATAAGCCCGCTGCGGGTCCTTGAAAAGTCTTCCCTCAAGGAGCTGGGCCCGGGGAACCTGGGGGTCCTCATGGCCCGTGCCGGGGTCGGCAAGACCGCCTGCCTCATCCACATCGCATTCGACAAGCTCATCAGGCGTGAAAAGCTGGTCCACATATCCCTCACGGACGGGCCCGAGAAGGTGGCCTCCTATTACAACGTGATCTTCTACGACCTGGTGAAGGCCCTGAACATCCCCTACGAGCAGGACCTCCGCGTGCTCATGGAGCAGAACAGGATGATCCTCGCGTACCTCAACCGGAGCTTCAAGATGGAGCGCCTTCGCGAGAACCTGGGTAATCTCGTTCAGTTCGGCGGGTTCACCCCCCAGTGCCTCATCGTGGACGGCCTGGAGTTCCTCGAGGCCGGACGCGGGATCGTCGAGGGGTTCAAGTCCATCGCGCGGGAGTTCCAGGCCGAGGTCTGGTTCTCGGCCGTGACCCACAGGCACATCCAGGAGATCAACGATCGGGGCATTCCAAACCCCCTGCACGAGATGGACGACCTCTTCGACATCATCCTCCAACTCCAGCCCGACGCGACGGGCGTGCACCTGAACCTGCTCAAGGACCATGACACTTATGGAACGCCTGTTGCCGGTATAAGGATCGACCCGAGCACGTTTCTGGCAACCGGCAGGGAGGGCTGAACCGGGCGGGGACCGCATGGCGAAAAAGGGACTGGTCGAGACAATCCGGGTGATGGTCTCATGGCGAATGCTCGTGATGTTCGCGTTCGGCCTCGTCTCGGGTTTTCCCTTTTACGTGGTCAAGGACGTCCTGAAGGCCTGGATGACGGACGCCCATGTGGACCTCTCCACCATCGGGCTCTTCTCGGCCGTGACCCTTCCCTACACCCTGAAGTTCGTCTGGTCCCCTGCCATGGACCGCTACGTGCCGCCCTTCCTGGGGAGGCGCCGCGGCTGGATCCTCCTGGCCCAGGCGGCCCTCATCGGGGCCATCGCCCTCCTGGGCCGCTTCGACCCGCGGGAATCCCTTCACTGGATCGCCGTGACCGCCCTCGCGGTCTCCTTTTTCGGCGCGACCCAGGACATCGCCCTGGACGCCTTTCGAAGGGAGTACCTGAGCCGGGAGGAACTGGGGTTCGGGACGGGTGTGTGGATGAACGCCTGGCGGCTGGGCATGTACGTCTCGGTGGGGGTCTCGTTCCTGGCGGCCGACGCCCAAGTGGACTGGGGGACCATCCACGCCCTGCTCTCGCTCATGATGGCGGCGGGGATCGTGACCGTGCTGCTGGTGCCCGAGCCGGCCGTGGAAGCGCCCTACCCGGGGACCCTCAAAGAGTCCGTGGTGGAGCCCTTCCTGGATTTTTTTCGGCGGCGCGGCATCCTCTACGTCCTGCTCTTCATCCTGCTCTACAAGATCGGCGACAACATGGCCGGGGCCTTGAACATCCCCTTTATTCTCATGCAGGGGTTTTCAAAGACCGAGTATTTCGTCATCGTCAAGGGCATAGGGATGCTGGGCCTCTTCGGGGGCGTTCTTCTGGGCGGGGCCCTCATGGTGCGCCTGGGGATCGCAAGATCCCTGTGGGTCTTCGGGTTCCTCCAGGCGTTTTCGACGCTGTTTTTCGGCGTCCTGGTCTGGGTGGACCACGGGACGACGTTCTGGGCCGACTATCGCCAGGCGCTCCTCTCGGCCATCGTGGGGTTTGAGTTCCTGGCGACAGGCATGGGGCAGGCCGCCTATGCCACTTACATGGCCCTCCAGACGAACAAGCGGTTCACGGCCACCCAGTATGCCCTGCTCACCAGCCTCATGGCGGTCCCGGGGACCCTTGCCGCCTCGGTGACGGGGTTCATGGCCGAGGGCCTCGGGTGGAGCGCGTTTTACATTCTGTGCGCCCTGGCGGCCCTGCCCGGGATGCTGCTCCTCCTGAAAATCGCCCCCTGGGGCATGAGCAACGCCCAACTGGATGTCGCGGGGGAGGAGGGCTAACGCCGTCATTCCGCCGGAAGGTTAAAGCCCCTTGCCTAAACGGCTTCGAAGTGACAATATGAAAGGTCGTTTCGGCTCAGGCAGGGCAATGAACCCGAAAAACGCGCAAGGGAACAGAAAAGATGAATGCAACCACAAAACCCTCCAAGGTCGGGCGCAATGATCCGTGCCCCTGCGGGAGCGGCCTGAAATACAAGAAATGCTGCCTGGGGAGGGAAATCTCATCAAGGAAAAATTACGAGGAGAGCTATCTGAAAGATCACGGGATACGGTTGAAAAAGCCGCGGGACATTGAGGGGATCGCCAGGGCGGGAAAACTGGCCATGGAGCTTCTGGACAGGGTGGAGGAGATCATCCGGCCCGGAATCAAGACGGAGGAGATCAACACGATCGTCCACGAAATCACGGTGCGGCACGGGGCCGTTCCCGCGCCGCTCCATTACAGGGGCTATCCCAAGAGTGTGTGCGTCTCGGTCAACGACGTGATCTGCCACGGGATCCCGGGGGACAGGGTCCTCGAGCAAGGGGACATCGTCAACGTGGATGTCACTCCCATTCTGGACGGGTATTACGCGGATACCAGCAAGACCTTTTTCGTGGGAAAGCCGGGGCCCGATGCCCTGAAGATCGTCAATCTGGCCCGGGAGTGTCTCAAGGCGGGGATGGACGTGGTCCGGCCCGGGAATCGCGTGGGCGACATCGGGTGGGCCATCCAGGATCTCGCCGAATCCCGGGGATGCTCGGTGGTGAGGGAGTTCGTCGGCCACGGCGTGGGCTTCGATTTTCACGAGCCGCCCCAGATACCCCATTACGGCCGCAAGGGGCGGGGCATCGCCCTGGTCCCCGGGATGGTGTTTACGGTCGAGCCCATGATCAATCTCGGCGGCAGGGAACTGCACGTCCTGGAGGACGACTGGACCGCGGTCACAAACGACGGGTCCCTCTCGGCCCAGTTCGAGCAGACCCTCGTGGTCACGGAGGACGGCTTTGAAAGCCTGACTCCCTACGACCTGGAAAATTCCTCCTGATCCGGACAGGGATCGGGTGAGGCGATACATGATCTCCGAGTTCAGGGAACTTTCCAGATCCCTGGGGTTTGTGGCGGCGGGTTTTTCCCGGCCGGTGCGCCCCCCGCACGCGGATTTTCTCCGGCGGTGGATCCTCTCCGGAAAACACGGGGAGATGGCCTGGCTGTCCCGGAATTGGGAAATCAGGGAGGACCCCACCCTGCTCCTGAAAGGGTGCCGGACGGTTGTCAGCCTGGCCTTTCCCTATGCGTCCGCGCAATCCGCTTCCCCGGAAGGCCTGTCGGTCGCCAGGTACGCGTCGCCGTTCGAGGACGATTACCACGAGGGGCTGAAAGAGCGGTGCGCCCCTCTTTCCCGGTTCATCAAAGAGCGTTTCCCCGGGAGCAGGACGCGGGTGTGCGTGGATTCCGCGCCTTTGATGGAGCGGGATTTCGCATGCCTTTCCGGCGTGGGTTTTATTGGAAAAAACACCCAACTGATCGTTCCGGGCCTCGGTTCCTATGTTTTCCTGGCGGAAATTCTGACAACGGCCGAACTTTCCGAGACATCGCCCGCCCGTGTGGAGGACGGGTGCGGCGAGTGCACCCGATGCCTGGAGGCCTGTCCCACCGGCGCACTGGAGGCCCATTACTCCGTTGACGCGTCCCGGTGCCTGTCCTACCTGACCATTGAGTGGCGTGGGGACGTGGACAGGGAAACGGGTTTGCGGATGGGCAACTGTTTCCTGGGCTGCGACCGGTGCCAGGAGGTTTGCCCCCACAATGGACCCATGCGGCCTCACGAGACCGTGCTGCCGCCCGCGAGCCGCTTGATGGCCATGGACCGGACGGAGTTTGACCTCCTTTTCGGGCGCACCGCGCTGGCCCGCGCCGGTATTTCGAAGATCCGCTCGAACCTCAAGGCCGTGGGTGTTCGAGTAGAAGCTTCTTGCTAACAAAAATGCAAAATGTTATATTCCATGATTTCAAACGCCCCGAAAATGTGCTTCACCGGGGCATGCGGCCAGGTTGAGACTCAACCGTTCCAAGTTCGCTTGGGAGCTGAAAATAAAAATTTCCTGAACGTCAATGAGGCATCGACGTTTATGGATGGAAACCGACTGGTGCGGGAGATATTCAACAATGCTCGAAGGTACAATATCCATTCTCATTATAGGTTTTGTGTGCGGCATTTTTCTGGCGGTCGCATCCAAGGTTTTTTACGTCTACGTGGACCCGCGCATCGAAGAGGTCGAGAGCACTTTTGCCGGCGCGAACTGCGGGGGCTGCGGGTACACCGGCTGTTATGCAGCCGCCTCGGCGGTGGTGGCGGGGAAGGCCCCGCCGAGCGTCTGTGTGGTGGGCGGTGCGGACTCGGCCCGCAAGGCCGCGGAAATCATGGGGATGGAAGTGGGCCTCGCCGAGCCGCCCATGTCCAGGAATGAATGTGACGGGGGGGTTCGGGCAGCTGACCGGTACGTGTATGACGGGTTCAACAGCTGCAAGGCCCAGGCCCTCCTCTATGGAGGGTCCAAATTTTGCGAGGTGGGTTGTCTCGGCCTCGGAGACTGCATGCGAGCATGCCTTTTCGGGGCCATAACCATCGGGCCCGAGGGATACGCGGTCGTGGACGAGGACAAGTGCGTGGGGTGCGGCGCGTGCGAGGCCGCCTGCCCGAGGGGAATCATCCGGGTCCGCACGCCGTCCCAGAGGCTCCTTCACTTCAATGCACTGAAGGACGCCCTGGCCCCATGCCGTCAGATCTGCCCGGCGGAAATAGACATCCCCAAATACATTGCCCAGATAAGGGAAGGGGATTTCGAAGGGGCCGTGAACACAATCCGGGAGAGGAACCCCCTGCTCCTCGCCTGCGGCCGGGTGTGCCCCCACCCCTGCGAGGAGAGCTGCCGAAGGGGCCTCGAGGACGACCCCGTGTCCATCAACCAGCTGAAGCGTTTCGTGGCCGACTATGAAATGAATACGGGCAAGCGGGTCCCCGTGCCGGTGTGTCCCGACACCGGGAAGAGGGTGGCCGTTGTCGGCGGCGGCCCCGCCGGCCTGAGCTGCGCGTTCTTCCTGCGAAGACTCGGCCACGGCGTGACCATATTCGAGAGCATGCCCAAACTCGGAGGGATGCTCCGGTACGGCATCCCCGAATACCGGCTGCCCAAGGCGGTTCTGGACTGGGAGATCCAGGGGATCCTGGACCTGGGCATCGAGGTGGAGACCCATGTGGCGTTCGGGCGGGACATCAGCTATGACTCCCTCAAGGAAAAAGGCTACGACGCCGTGTTCATGGGAATCGGTGCCTGGAAGGACTCGAGACTCCGGGTGGAAGGCGAGGACATGCAGGGCTGCTACACGGGGATCGACTTCCTCTCCCGGCTGGCCGGAGGAGAGACGTTCGAGCTCGGAAAGACCGCCACGGTCATCGGCGGCGGTAACACGGCCATCGACTGCGTTCGAAACCTGATCCGCCTGGGCGTGCAGGACGTCTACCTGGTCTACCGCCGGACCAGGGGGGAGATGCCCGCCAACGAGGTGGAGATCGAGGCCGCCGAGGCGGAAGGCGTGAAATTCGTTTTTCTGGCCGCACCCACCCGGGTCCTCGGGGACGACAAAGGGAAAGTGACCCACCTCGAATATCTCGAGATGAAGCTCGGGGAGCCCGATGAGAGCGGTCGGCGGAGACCCGTGCCTGTCGAGGGTTCGGAGACCCTGATCCAAACCGACATGGTCATCACGGCCATCGGACAGTCCCCGGAAATCGCGTTCCTTGAAGGGGTCGGCGGGGGGCTCAAAGACCTGCGGACGACCCGATGGAACACCTTCGAGGTGGACGCGGGGACGCTTCAGACCAATGTTCCCGGGCTGTTTGCCGCGGGGGACGCCGCAACCGGGCCTTCTCTCGTGGTGGAAGCCATCGGTGGAGGGCGGAGGGCCGCCCGCTCCATTCACAAATACCTCTGCGGTGAAGAGGTGGTGGGGGAGCCCGACGAACTCATGAAGAAGACCATCCCCGGCACTGTTTTCGACCAGGTCCCCGGCGTCGTGCGCAAACCGCGGGCCCCCATGCCGGAGCTGGAAGTGGATGAGCGTATTCATTCCTTCGTGGAGGTGGATCAGACCCTTACCAGGGAAGCGGCTCAGAAGGAAAGCGAGCGCTGCCTCGGCTGCTGCAGGCTCTGCTACAACCCCGACGAGGCGCAAGCTGCATAGGAGGCCGCAGAGGTGCCCCGACCTGAGTTTTGGGGCTGTTCGTGCCATGTGAATCATACCAAGGGAGGTCTTCATGAGTGTCCTGGAAAAACTTCAAGAGGCCGAGATCTTTAAGGGAATGTCTCAGGAACAGCTCCAAAAGGTTGAGCCGGGGTGCGAGGAGAGGTTTTACACAGCTGAGGAGAGGCTTTTTGCCGAGGGGGAAGACGCCGGGCATTTCTGGCTGATCACCTCTGGCAGGGTGGATCTCAGGTTCGATCTCCCCGGGAGGCCAAGCTCCCCCGAAAGCACCCTCCTGACGGTGGGTCAAGGCGAGGTTCTCGGGTGGTCCAGCTTTGTGCCACCCTTTCAGTACAAGCTTTCCGCCTATTGCGTTTCCGGGTCCTGCTCGGTGGTGTGTGTGCGAAACGAGTTTCTCAAGGACCTCTTTCTGAGAGAGCCCGGTATGGGCTACAGGTTTATCTCCTACCTGGCCGGGGTGGCCAGCATGCACTACAGCAAGCTTCAGCATTCGGGCGGTGAAATGCCCGCGGCCGTTGTGGATGTCACGGTCCACATGGCCACGTGCGGCATTGCGGCGGGGGCCAGGGAGGTCATGCTCGCGCTCACCGACGAGGTCGGCCGCTCCGACCGCCTGGACATCCGGGTCAACTCCGGAAGATGCATCGGCCACTGCCGCAGGGAGCCCAACGTGACGGTGGCCGTTCCCGGAGAGGAGCCCGTGATTTATGAAAAGATGACCGCGGACAAGATGCGCGAGGTCTTCAACAAGCATGTCCTCGCCGGGCAGGTTGTTTCGGAGTACGTCCTGCAAAAAGACTGAAACCGGATACACGGGGGTGAGGGTATGATCGATCTGGAATTTTTGGGCCGTATCGAGATCTTCGAGAGCCTGGGATACTCACAGCTCAAGGCCGTGCTCGAAAGCTGCGAGGAAGTGGAGTACTCATCCGGTGACCGAATTTTCGAAATGGGCAAGGAGGCCGGGGCCGTCTACGCGGTCATGGACGGGGAGGTGACCTTGAACTGGGAAATCCCCGGGCGCTCGGCGATGCCCGAAAAGGCGGTCTCCACCCTGGGGAAATACGCCACCTTCGGGTGGTCGAGCCTGGTCCCTCCAAAGGTTTACAGCCTCTCGGCGACGTGCGCCAGTGACAAGTGCCGCGTGCTCAAGGCGGAAGGGAAAAAACTCCTGGATCTCTTCGAAAAGGATCAGGAGGTGGGCTACAAGGTCATGTCCCACATTCTGGCCCTGGTGAGCGGGCGCTTTCTCGCGCTCCAGGAAGAGGTCGCCAGAAGACAGGGGAGTGACATCATGAACCGCTGGTGAGGCGAATCGCCCCGTTCCCAGGGACTCGAATGATCAGTCCCGGGCGGACCTGACGGCATTGAGGCCCAGGTTGAAGGCCTCCTGGAGGGTCTCCGGGTTGTCCTCTGTCGCGTCCTTCTTTTCCAGCCGGCGAAAGAATATCCCGCCCTCGTAGGCCATGTCCAAGGCGTCGAAGAAGTACTTGGCCTCCAGTTCCACGCCCTGAAAGAGGTTTTCCCCCCTGGTCGCGCCCACCGCAATGACATAGCCTCTCCCGCCGTCGTAGCGCTTCCTTTCCTCGGGGGTTTTCTCGAGCATCCGCTTGGACCACAGGGCCTGTGACCGGTCCACCAGGGCCTTGACCTGGGCGGTCAGGCCGTAAAAGAAGATGGGTGAGGCAAGGATGATCACGTCCGCTTCTTCCATCCGGGGGTAGACGGACTGCATGTCGTCCTGGACAACACACTTTCCGGTCTTGTCACACCCACCGCATTCGATACACCCGCTCATTTTGAGCTTGCGGGCGTACACGGCCGATGTTTCGGCCCCTGCCGCGCGGGCGCCCTCGAGGGCCTTGTCGAGGAGCCTGTCCGTGTTGCCGTTCTTCCTGGGGCTTCCGTAGATTCCCAATACCTTCATTCCTCACCTCCTTGATTTATTTGTTTATTTTGATTGTTTTCTTCGTGTATTCTTCGTGCTCTTCGTGGTAATGCTTTTTATTTCTTTGAGATAACATGCCTCTCCACAAACGCCCGCACGGCCTCGGGGTATTTTGGGCAGAAGCTCGAGTCGCTGTGGCCGGCGCCAGGGGCGACAAAGAGTTCGGCCCTGCCGGCGGGAAAGGCGTCCCGGAGCTCCCAGGCATATGAGAGTGGAAAAAAGGCATCATTTTCCCCGTGGATGATGAGGACCGGGATGTCCAGATCCGGTGCGATTCGGGCCGGACTGACCGTGTCGAGCTTGCCCCTGTAAAACAGGTCCATCCAGGCGACCGTGGCTGGGGCGAAAAAACGTCCCACCACGGGAATATTATTGCCGTAAAGGCTCACCAGGGCCTTTCGGGTCCTGGAATAGCAGCCTTCCAGAAAAAGCAGGGATATGGTGCCGGGATTTCTCCACGCCGCGATCACCGCGCCGACGGCGCCGGCGGAGTGGCCGTAAAGGATGACGGGCTCCCCCACCCAGTTGAGAACGGCTTCGATGTCCTCCGCGAACCGGAAGCCGTTCATGAATCGATATTTGGAGGACTTCCCGTGATCCCGGGCGCTGTGAAGGATGGTGGTGAAACCCATGGACCCGAAGAGCCTGGCGCGGTTCACCATTCGGTCCCTGTTCCTGCTCCAGCCGTGGGCCAGAACGACGACTCCCCTGGAGGGGCCTTCCGGCTCGATGCGCCACACCTCCAGCGCTCCGCCGTCGGCCGCGGGTATGGTCGTGTCGAGCACCTTCCCCCAGTCCGGGGTCTCCTGTACCGGCTTCCGCGGGACCCTGTGCACGGCATAGGCCATCAGAAGGGAAAGAAGGAGGTAGGCTCCCGCAAATGAGAGGACGATCACCATGGGCGGAGCTTCCTCAAGGGAAGGGTGTCATTTCTCACTTGAATTTTCCCCCATTTTGGGGTAGTTAGATACCTCGCACTGACTGAAAAAAATCACACCCCGCAACCGGCAGGGCACGATCATGGAGCAGGTGTTACTTCTCAATCTCAGCTACGAGCCTCTCAAAATCATCAACTGGAAGAAGGCCGTCACCTTGCTGTGCCTGGGCAAGGTGGAGGTTATCGAGGAGTACGGCCGTGATATAAGGTCTGTGAGCCTCACCATCAAGCTCCCTTCGGTCGTCCGGCTTCTCAGGATGGTCAAGCACCCGAAAAAACCCGTCAAGTTCTCCCGTCAGAACATCTATGCCAGGGACCGCTACCGCTGTCAATATTGCGGGGTGCGATTTCCCAGTGAGGAGCTCACCTATGACCATGTGCTTCCCCGGTCCAGGGGAGGAAGAACGGAATGGGAGAACATCGTGACCTGCTGTGTGAACTGCAACAGGAAAAAAGGCGGAAAAACACCCGAAGAGGCTGGGATGAGCCTCATTCGAAAGCCGATTCGTCCATCCTGGGTGCCTGCCTTGCGTATCACCATCGGAATCAGGGAAGTCCCCACCGCCTGGCGTGATTACCTCTACTGGAATGTGGAACTCGTCGAGTGATTTTTCCAGTTATCGGAATTTACTGTGTCGACAGGGCCCCGGCGATCTTTTCGGCGGTCTTCTTCAGCTCCTCCAGGTCCCCTTCCTTGGCGTCCCAGTCGCTGACCACGAGGGGCGGGGCGCCTTCGAGCCTGGGAATGAGGTGAAGGTGGTAGTGCATGATGATCTGGTTGACCCCCCGGCCGTTGAGCTGAAGAGCCGCCACGCCCGTGGGGTTCAGGGCATCCCTGATGGCCAGGGCGATTTTCCGGGAGGCGCTGTGAACGGCGCAGAGATCTTCGACAGAGACCTCGTAGAGGTTCCCATAGTGGGCCTTGGGGACCACCAGCGTGTGTCCCTTGGACACGGGGTTGATGTCCTCGAAAGCGATGACCTTCTCGTCCTCGTACACCTTGAAGCACGGAATCTCTCCACGGGCTATTTTGCAGAAAATGCAGTCTTCCACGGGCGCCTCCTTTCGCAATGAATAGTCCGTTGCACCATAGCCATCCCACTCCTTTTCTGTCAAGTGTCAAGGGACCGCCAGACCCCCCGCGGCCGGGCGGTTCCCGGCGGAGGGAGCAGGAATTGCTTTGACAGTGCCTCCGGTCTTTGTCTATCCTTGCCTGAAAAGTTTCAATTTCACCGGCATTCAGCTGTTTTTTCGTCCCTTGTTTTTGCGGCTTCCCGGGAAAACAGGGCACTGAAAAGAGGCCCGGGATCATCGGCCGGGTGGGGACGCCGGCCGATCAGGAGCGGGGATATTGGCACAAAATGCAATGGAAATTCTGGCGGGGGACGCGGCTCGAACGGCCAGGGACATATGGCTCAAGGGTTGGGCAGAGGCGGGCGCCGGGAACATCAGCGTCCGCGTGGACCCCGCGGCCGTGGACCTGAAGAGAGCCGCAAGGGGAAGGTGGGTGGACATCCAGGAAACCCCCGGGCTCAAGGGGCGCGTTCTTTTCATGACAGCCGGCGGGAGTCTTTTCAGGACGCTCCGGGAGGACCCGTTCACGGGATGCGGGCTCCTGGAGATCGACGCTGAGGGAAGGCGTTGCAGGACCCTTGTGGGGTTTCATCACGGAGGCAAACCGTCCTCGGAGATGCCGTCTCATCTGACCGCCCACGAGGCCCTGGTCCAGTGCGGCCGGGAAGAGTGCAAGGCGATCGTACACTGTCATGCCTCCTCGCTCCTGGTCCTGCAGAGCGTTACGGGCCTCGAGACAAGGGCCCTCACGAGGCTCCTCTGGGGGATCCACTCCGAGGGAGTCGCCCTTTTCCCGGACGGTGTGGAAGTTTGCCCCTGGAGTTCTCCCGGGTCCGTGAGCCTCTCGAGGGTCACGGCGGAAGGGTTCAGAAAAAGGCGAATCCTCCTGTGGCCCTACCATGGCGTCATCGCCGCGGGAGAGGACATTCGCGAGGCCTTCGGGTTGATCGAGGCCGCCGAAAAGGCGGCGGAGCTCGTTGTGAGAAACCTTTCACTGGGCGGCCCGAAGGCCTGGCTGAGTTCGGATGACCTCGATGAGATCGCCTCGCGCTTCGGTGTCAGCCCGGACAGGGAAATCCTGCGTTCGCCTGTCCACGATTTTTCGACTGCATGGAGGGGGGCGTCATGAAGGGAGGTGTTTTGTGAAAAAATCCATAGGACCGAAAACCGTGGTCTACCCCGCACCGGTCCTGATTGTGGGAACCTACGACAAGATAGGGAATCCCAACATGATGGCCGCGGCCTGGGCCGGCATCTGCAGCTCCAAGCCCCCGTGCGTGGGTGTTTCCCTCCGGAAGGCCACGTACACATACGGGAATATCCTGGACAGGGAAGCCTTTACCCTGGGGATCCCGGACCACGCAAAGGTGGCGGAAGTGGATTACATCGGCATGGCGTCGGGCCGGGACGAGGACAAATTCGCGGCAATGGGGTGGACCCCCGTGAGGGGGGAGATGGTGGACGCCCCTTATGCGGCGGAGTGTTCGGTGGTCCTCGAGTGCGCCCTCTTCAAAGTGCTCGAGCTGGGGCTCCACACACAGTTCGTCGGTGAGATCAAGGACGTCAAGGCCGATGAGGGAGTTCTCAACGAGAACGGCATCCCGGACATGTCCAAGGTGCAGCCCATCGTGTTCGCCCCCGAGAGCCGGGCCTATTACTCCCTCGGCCGGTTTCTGGGTCGCGCCTTCTCAATCGGCAAGTCTTTCAGGCAGAAAAAAACCTGATGACGGCTCGAAATCGCCGTGTCCTCACCGCCCCTGCCCGCGCGGCCTTTCCCACGGCCGGGGCAGGGAGGACACCAGTTGTTCCAGGTGGAGGAGGCGGGGGTCGCCCAGGGTGCGGATCAGGTGGAGCAGCGAGTCCACGGCCGGGGGGATGAATGTCCTGAACCAGGGTTTGTCCCTCCGGGTGCTCAGAAACGAAAAGGCCCCGAGTATCTGGAGATTTCTCTGTATGGCGAGATAGGGGTACGTGTCTTCGAATCGGGAGAGCTCTCCCGGCAATGCGTCCCGAAGCATTGCCGCGTACGCCTGGACCAGGCTGTCCCTTTGCGGGACGGTGAGACTCGAGTAGGGGTCCACGAGGAGGGACGCCACGTCATAGCCGAGCGGGCCCAGGCGGGCGCCCTGCCAGTCGATAATCCCGATCAGGCCGCCTTGAACCATGATGTTTCTCGACTGAAAATCCCTGTGGAGTAAAAAGGCCTTTCCCCCGCGCGCGGCGGTCGCGGCGAGATGCTCCAAGGGGGCCTCGAGCGCACGCAGGTCCTGATCCATGTGAAGGTACCCGCGGAGGAAGGACTCCAGGAAGTAACCGGACTCCATTTGCAGCATGAGCTCGCGATCGTAGAAAGGGGTCTGGCAGCACCAGTTCGTGTCAAACCCCTCCGCCCCCTTGATCTGGGCCTTGAGGAGTTCCCGCAGAACCTTCGTGTAAAGGGGGAGTGGGGATTCCTGGCGTTCGACAGCCCCCTGCAGCCTGAGATCCCCGAAATCCTCCAGCAGGAACCATCCCTTTTCCAGGTCGGCGCCGTGGATCTCCGGGACAGGGACACCGGCATCTCGGAGGTGTGTGCCGATTCGGAGGTAGGCCGTGTTTTCGCGGCGGCTCTGAGGCGTGGATGGCGGATTTTTGACGGCTATGTAAGTTTTCGGGCCCCCGGCAAAGGAAACCCTGAAAAAGCTCCTCTGCGAGCCGTCCGGGGCTATGGGGGCGAGGTCCGCTTCCCCGCCCCCGAAGTGCTTGCGGTGCTGCTCAATAAAAGATATGAAAGCAGGGTGTTCCGTCTTCACGTGATCTTTCGTCAACCGGATGAGGTATGTAATGAGAGTTATTCTGGATTATAGGGTATGGGTTTTGCAAAGTCCAGGCTGTATCCCCCCGGCGGGGTGGAACCCACCTGGCGGGGGCCCGTGGGTTCGTATTGTTCCGGAGCCGAATATCCTGTAGTCTGCTGCGCTCTTTCAGCGGGATGGGTACATGAATATCTATGTGGCACGACAGCCTATTTTTAAAAAGGACAAGGCGGTCTTCGGCTATGAACTCCTGTTTCGGGACGGCCTCAACAATGCCTTCCCGAAGATAGAAGGCAACGAGGCGACTTCCCGACTGTTGTCGAACAGCTTCCTGGGCATGGGTGTCGAGCAATTGACCGGCAAGGGGTACGCGTTCGTCAACTTCACCCGCGACCTCCTGGTGAATCGGGTGCCCATGCTTTTTCCCCGCGACCAGATAGTCGTCGAGATCCTCGAGGATGTGGAACCGGAAGACGAGGTGGTCGAGGCGTGCAGGGAAATCTCCGGCGGCGGTTACACCCTGGCTCTTGACGATTTCATCTATCGCCCTGAGATGGCCCGCCTCATTTCTTTTTCCAATATCATCAAGTTCGATCTCAGGGAAACCCCCCTGGATACCCTGCATCGTGTCATCGAGAAGCTCTCGAGGTACAACATCCAGTTTCTCGCGGAAAAGGTGGAGACCTACGAGGAGTTTCAGACAGCCTGCACCATGGGGTTCGACTATTTTCAGGGGTATTTTTTCAGCCGCCCCGAGGTGCTCGAGGGGAAGAGCATCGAAAGCGCGCAGATGAACCTCCTGGCAATCATGGCCGAGGCGAACCGCCGGGACGTGGAGTTTCACAAACTGGAGAAGATCATTGAGCGCGACATAGGGATCTCCTACAAGCTGCTTCGCCACATCAACTCGGCCTTTTACAGGCGCGTGGCCGAGATCACCTCCATCAGGCAGGCGGTCGTCTTTCTGGGCGAAAACGGTGTGAGACGTTTCCTCTCCCTCATCGCAATGTCCAACCTGGCGGACGGCAAACCCGACGAACTCACCCGGCAGTCCATGGTGAGGGCGAGGTTCTGCGAGAAGCTGGGGACATCCGGCACGGACCAGTCCGAGCTTTTCACGCTGGGCCTCTTTTCCCTGATCGACGCCATCATGGACAAGCCCATGGAGGTCCTCATGCGGGAGCTGCCCTTGTCCGAGGGGATAAAAACGGCCCTCGTGGACGGAGAGGGCGCTTACGGGAGCATCTTGAGGCTGGTTTCCAACTATGAGAAATGCCTGTGGGAGGAGGTGGACAAGGACTCCGCGCGGCTGGGTTTGGACGCGGACAAACTGCCCGAGGTCTACACGGATGCCGTCACATGGGCGGACAGTATAGCCGCATGACGTGGGTCAGAACACCTCTCCGTCGAGATCGTCGAGCACCGTTCGACCCGAGGTGACCACGCTGTTTCTGACACGGACGCCTTCCCTCACCTTGACACCCTCCCAGAGAACGGATCTCTCCAGAGTGACCCCTGGTTCCAGCCCGCACCCCCTGCCCACGGCGCTCCACCCCGTGAAGGTGACGGAGGGGTGGATGAGGCAGCCCGGCCCGACCGCCGGGGCGTTCCCCGTGTATTCCCTGTTTGCCGCGAGGTAGCTCTCGAGGGTGCCGATGTCGCGCCAGTAGTGCCCGCTCACGCGGTAGGCCGCAACCATGCCGCCCTCTTTGATCAACTCCCTGTAAACCGGGACAATGTCCGAGAAGCCTTCCGGCGGCAGCCAGGCGCGCAGGCCGGGCTCCACGATGTGAATGCCCGTGAATGCAAGCCTCCCCGGGATCTTCTCGGCCGAGATGTCGGTGATCCATCCATCCGGGTCCACCTTCACCTGACTGAAGGAGGGGTGGTCGTGGACCAGCAGGGTTGCCAGGGCCCCGGTCCCCCTGTGAAAGGCCAGGGCCGGCCGCGGATCGATGTCGCACAGGACGTCCCCGTTCATGACCAGAAGCGTCTCCTCGCCCCAGATCTCCGCGACATTCATGAGCCCCCCCCCGGTGCCGAGAATTTCGGGCTCGACAACCACGTCCACGCGCGCTTCAAACCCCCTTTTTTCCCGGAAAAAACGGGTGACCTGCTCCTGGAGGTGGTGGGCGTTGACGATGACGCGCCTGAAACCCTGCACCTCCAGGTATTCCATGGCGTGTTCGATAACCGGCCGGTTGGCGACCGGCACCAGGGGCTTGGGCCTCAAATGGGTCAGCGGACGCAGCCGCTTGCCGAACCCGGCTGCAAGGATCATGGCCTTCAAAGGTCAACCTCCACTCACGGGGTGCTACTCGGCAGGATGCGCCCGCCCTCCCGAAACGGCCGCACCTTCCCTTTCCGCTGCACCATAGCGCTTTCCTTTTCTTGTTTCCACGGTTAAATAATGCTATAAAAAAGTTTCCCTTGAACCGGACCCCCTGCGGAAGACATGAAAGAAAAAATCCGTCAACTCGAGAAAGAACTCCAGGAGCTTCGCGCGGCTTACGATGCGTTGAAGGTCGATAAAGAGAAATACCTGCTTTTTTTCGACAGTTCCTTCGATTTCCTTTACTGCCACGATCCCGGCGGGAACCTCCTGGACGCGAACGCTTCCATCAGCCGGGTTTTCGGGTGGGAAAAAGAGGACATCCTGAACAGAAACCTGCGGGATCTCCTGGGGGGGGACGCCGCCGAGCGGGTCGGCCGGTATCTTGAGATCCTCGACAGCAGGGGAGAGGCCCAGGGCGTGATCCAACTGGCCGACAAGTCCGGGCACTTGCGGAGCATCGAGTATCAAAGCACCCTGGTCGGCGGGCAGGGTGGGGGCTGTGTCCTGGGCGTGGGGCGCGACACAACGGACCGCGACCGGATCGAAGAGGAGCTCCCGAAGCTCCGGGACTTCCTGGAGGACATGGTGGAAGACCGGGCCAGGGAGCTGATGGCCGCCAATGAAATGCTGAGGCTCGAGATAGACAAAAGGATGCTGGCGGAGGAAGATCTCTACAGGATTCGCGAGGAATCCCGGGAGATGTACGAGGACAGCCAGCGGTTCGAAGAGTTCAACCGCTCCCTCCTCCACGCCTCCGCCGACGCCATCGTCATTCTGGACCTCAAGGGCCGTACCCGGTACGTGAGCCCTTCGTTCACCCGGATTTTTGGCTGGACCCGCGAGGAGCTCCAGGGTAAAAACATCCCCTTTGTCCCCCCGGACGAAAAACCCACGACCCGGGACATCATTGAAAGGCTCATCGAGAGGGAGAAACCTTTACAGAACGTGGTGACCAGACGCATGACCAGGGAAGGCCGTCTGCTGGATGTGAGCCTCAGCGCATCCAGGGTCGAGGACCTGGAAAACCTTCCCTCGGGCGTCCTGGTGGTCCTCCGGGATGTCACGGAGGTGCGGAGGATGGAGGTGCAGCTCCAGCACGCACAGAAGATGGAGTCCATAGGCACCATCGCGAGCGGCGTGGCCCACAATTTCAGGAATATCCTGGCCGGCATCTCCGTGGACAGCCAGCTCCTTCAAATCAAGCACGGCAAGGACCCGTCCATCGAGGAAATCACCGGCCGCATGAACCGCTATGTCAAGCGCGGGACGAGCCTGGTGGAAGGGCTCATGCAGTTCGCAAGAAAACCAAGGGACCGCGGTTTCGGCAAGGTGGACCTTGCCTCCATCCTGAGGGACACCAGGGACCTCATCGCCCAGTCCTTTGCCGGAAACATCCTGATCGAGTGCTCGCTCCCGGATTCCCTGATGGTCCTGGGCGATGACAACGGTCTCCAGCAGGTCTTCATGAACCTCTGCACCAACGCGCGGGACGCCATGCCGGACGGGGGCACCCTCGGCATCCGGGCCGAGGGCCGCGGCGAGTGGGCCGAGGTGGAGATCACGGATACGGGCGAGGGGATGAGTCAGGAGACCCGGCAGAGGTGCTTCGATCCATTTTTTACGACCAAAGGGGTTCACAAGGGGACCGGCCTGGGTCTTTCCACGAGCTACAACATCGTCAAGGGCCACGGGGGGGAGATAACCCTGCGGTCGGCCCCCGGGCAGGGCACGACCTTTCTGGTCCACCTGCCCATTCACAATGAGGAGACTGTCGACGAGCCCGCGGGGGAGAAACTTTGGGCGCCGGTCCCGGGAAACGGGCGAACGGTGCTCGTGGTGGACGATGAAGAGGGCATGCTCAAGGCCCTTGAGGACCTCCTGGAGTCCCTGGGCTACGTGCCGGTCATCGCCTCCAACGGGAAGGATGCCGTGGAGGCGTTCAAGGCGCACAGACCCGACGCCGTGATCCTGGACCGGAATATCCCTGGAAAGGACGGCATCGCCTGCTTGCGGGAGATCATGGAATTGGATGCCGCGGCCCGCGTGATCCTCATATCGGGCTACGACCAGGAAGGCCCAAACGGCATTGACCATGAAACCAGAAAGTCCATCGCAGGATACCTGACCAAGCCTCTGGATGTCGGTGAACTGAGCCATGTCCTGGCACGCCTGTTCAAATAAACGATGGACCGGAGGGTTTTTCGAAATCGTAATCGATAATCCCCTTGAACTTCAATACCGCTACCGATAGAACCTTGCCGCAGCAGGGGTTACTGCCGAGGACCGGGGACTCTGTTTTTGCGAAGGCCGCTGGATCCCGGCTTTCGCCGGGATGACGAGATGAACATTCAACATCGAATAATCAATGAAAAGCCTCCCTCCTCGCACCGGCGCGGAGCCTCGGTTTATTCTGGCGCCGGATTTCGCAAGAGCTCTGAATTTCGAGGCGCAGGAGGCGTGGGATTCCTGAAGCGACCTAGCGGGAGGCCTTCGTGATTGCGGCGGGTTGCGGCTGGGGGAAACCCGGCCATCCCATGTGATGGTTTTCTTACAACCGAAATGTTTCGTGCACCTTTGAGTGTCAAAAAATGATTGAGCCTGGACAGGATGTGCCGGGAGGGGGCAGGCATGCCCCCGGCCGCAACCGCCAGCAATCACCAGGCCGGGAGATTTGGGAGCGAAGGAATGCCAGGGCCTCCGGAGCCGGACTCATGGCGGGAATATTTTCTTGGAGCCCCTTCGAGCTCTTCGTGGTCTTCGTGTCTTCTTCGTGCGCTTCGTGGTGAAGCTTTTTTAAAGTGGTTTTTTTTCGTAGGTGATATGTGAACTGCGTGTTTGACCTTTCAGAACTCGACCGGATGGTCGGCCGCCTTTTCCTGTGCGGCCTCCCCGGGCCCAGGCTGGATCGGGGCACCAGGGAGCTCATTAGCAGGTATGAACCCGGCGGGTTCATCCTTTTCTCCCGCAATGTGGAGGATCCCGTGCAAGTGGCCGAACTGTGCCGGGAACTCCAGGAATTCGCGCTGGAGACCCACGGGAGGGCGTTGTTTCTGGCGGTGGACCAGGAGGGAGGGAGGGTGGCCAGGCTCAAGAAGCCCTTCACCGAGTTTCCGGGCAACGAGGCCATCGCGGGGGACGCCAAACCCGAGAAAAAGGCCCAGGAGTTCGCCCGGATCACCGCGGAGGAGATGAGACTTGTAGGCCTCAACATGGACATGGCGCCCGTCCTGGACGTGCGGCAGGGACCGGCCGAGGAGCACCTGCGAGGCCGGACCTTCGGGGAAGACCCGCGTCTGGTCGCAAGGCTTGGAGGAATCGTGATCAAGACCCTTCAAGGCAGGGGCGTCATGGCGGTTGCCAAGCACTTTCCAGGCCTGGGGCGCGCCTCCAGGGATCCCCACAAGGCTCTGCCGGAAATCTCCTTGAGCGTGGATGAAATGGTTTCCGTGGATCTTTCGCCGTTCAGGTCGGCCGTCGAGGCGGGCGTGGCCGGGATCATGACCTCCCACGCGGTGTACCCGTCCCTGGACCCGGATGTCCCGGCAACCATGTCCGGGCGGGTGGTTGGCGATCTTCTCAGGAAGAAGATGGCCTACGACGGGCTCGTGATCACCGATGACCTCGAGATGGGAGCCATCGCCCGCACGTGGGGGGTCCCGCGGGGTTCCGCCGCCGCCTTTGCCGCCGGGGCCGACCTTCTCCTGATCTGTGAGGACCAGGACCTGTTCGCTCAAAGCCACGCCCTGGTCCGAAAAAAGATTCTGGCGGGTGAACTCCCCCTTGACAGCCTTCACGAATCCCTGGGGAGACTGGCAAGGGCCCGATCCCGGTTTTTGAAAAAGCCTCTGCCCGCATCCATTGCGGCCATTGAGGAGCGCCTCGGAAAAACCGCCTGAAAAATCACGGAATGCCCAGGGCCCTCTCGGCGGCCTCTTTCACGCAGAGTTCGCCGTCCTCGAGGTATTCCGCAATCACCTGCAGGGCCCGGGGCGTGTCTATCCTCCCGAGGCTGTCCAGGGCCAGGATCCGGACCGCGCTCCCCCGGTCCTCGATGAACTCCGAAAGGGGATCCACGGCTTCCTCCCCAAAGAAGACCAGGGCGAGGGCCGCCGCGTCCCTGACCGAGGAGTCGCTGTCCTCCAGCGCCTCGAGGATTTTCTGGAGGCTCCCCGTGTCTTCCATTTGCCCCAGGGCATAGACCGCGTTGGCCCTTATCCTAGGATCCGAATGATGCGCAAGCGGCGATAGCACCTCCACGGCTTCCCGGGGGTGCGCAATGTCCCCCGTCCACCTCTCCAGGGTCTTCAGGATCTCCCCGGAGTGCTCGAAAAGCATCGCGGCGATGTCCTCGTTTTCAGTGTATTCCCCGGAACCCGTTGAAACGGCCCTGGCAGCCACGGAGACAGAGTCCTCCCGGGCGGTTGGTTTGTGGAGGTAATCAAGCAAGGGTCCGGCATCGCCATTTTTGCGGGCGCTTTCCAGGGCCTCCCGCAGGGGTACGAGCCTCTCGAGCCGGGACTTTGCAAGCATCTCTCCCAGGGCCCTGGCGGCCACGGCCCGGACGCGCGAGCCGGGGCCTCCGCAGGCGTTCTCCAGGCACACCCCCAGGGCCCGTGTGTCCCGCAGCCCGGACAGGTAGACGAGCGCCTTTGCCCGGATGTCCGGGTCCTCGTGCCGGGCCTTTTCAACCAGCACGGGCAGGGCCTCGCGAGCGTGCCTCTGAAAGACCTCCTGGATTCGGATGTGGATCATGATGTCCGGCGCCCCCATGGCGTCCGCAAGCACGGGGATCGAAATTTCAGGGGGCAGCTCCATGAGCCTTGCCATGGCCTCTTTGGGGGTCTCCTTGTCCAGCCCCCAGTGGGCGGCGATCTCGAGGAGTTTTTCGACCCTTTCCCTCGCCGGGAGTTCGGGTGCCTCCTCGAGCAGGCCTGCCAGCTTCTCCCTTTCACGCGCGGCCTGTGATGCCCCTTCGAGGCCGCAAGCCCCCCCGCTTCGGGCCCGGCTCGCCGGAAAACCGTCCCGCCCCGGAAACTCGCCGTCGGTCCCCACCTCCCACCGGTTGGCGGCCCACGTGTGGTCGTTCGCGCCTTTTCCTGAGTAGCGATCGCGCCCTCCGGCGTCCATGAAGAGGCCCAGGCCCCCGGACCGGCGGGAGGTAACGAGCCGCCCCGTTCCCGGGCCGCTCCTGCTCTCATACCCGTCGTCCCCGGAGAGGTCCGCGAAGATGCCGATCCCGTTCGCCTCGGACGCCCCCAGGGTGAGCCAGTCGCCCGCGTAGGAGTCGTTGCCGTCCCGGTTAACGAGCACCCCCACGCCCCAGTCGTGGCCGCAGCCCTGGCTCACGCCCCAGGCGATGGAGTGGTCGTCCCCGGCGCCGTCCACGAGCAGGCCGAGGGAGATGTGGATCCCCGCCCCCTGGGAGTATCTCCTCGAGATGTAGGTGTCGCGTCCCGACTCGTCGTAGAGAATCCCCACGGACAGCCAGTAGGAGGATCCCTGGGAGAAGTACTGCCCGTGGTACAGGTCGTTGCCCTCCCCGTCCGCCAGCAGGGCGGTGCCCCCGGCGCAGAGATCCCTGTACCCCATGGCAAAACCCTGGGCAAAGCTCTGCTGCATGCCGGGGTCCCTGGGGTCGGGCTCGTCAAAGCCGGCGATGTACCTGTCGTCCCCGCATCGGTCGCAGAGCATGGCGGCCCCCGGGAGCCAGGCGTAGGCCTGGCCGCCGGACGCGCACCGGTAGGTGTCGTTCCCTGCGGCATCCAGGAGCCCGCCGGTCCCCCAGGACGCGGCCGCCTGGACGAACCTCCCACCCCAGTATTGATCGTCCCCCTCCAGGTCCACGAGGAGGCCCACGCCGAAGAGGCCCGCCCCCTGGGCGCCGTTTTTAGCCCTGTAGGTGTCGTTCCCTTTGAGATCCATGAGAAGGCCCACCCCGCGAACGCCCGCGCCCTGGGTCCGGTCCCCGCCCACGTAAATGTCGTCGCCCGCGAGGTCGAGGACCACGCTGCACGAGCCTGCCTCGCCGGCCGCGACTTGGCCCCTGTAGAGATCGTCGCCGCCCGTGTCGAGAATCAAAACGGCCGGTCCCTCGTGAACATCCGGGCCGGAGCCCCCCACGCGGACCGTGCCGAGGGGGGTTTCGAAGACCAGAGGCGACGGGAAGTCCTTCAGCGCCCCGCTGCCGAGCTCCACGGCCGCGGCCCACGCGGTTTCCAGCACGCACAAGCCGGCCCTCTGGAGTTCGTCCCAATCCATCTCCTGGGAGGCGCGGACTGCCTCGCGAATCCGGCCATAGACGTCCAGCCCCTCGGAAAGGCCGTCTTCCTCCCCCGGGTTCATCCCGGGAGGGTGGAGATATTTTTCAATTGCCGGCGCCCCGGCCGGGTCCATCCCTTGAAAAGCCGCATCCAGGTGCCTGCGTGCATTCCAGATTCCGTCCAGTATTTTTCCGACCGCGGTCTCAACAGGTTCGGGAAGGCCCTCGGGAAGAACCCATTCCGGAGCCGGGCCGGGAGCCGTGGCTTTTGCCGGGGGTCTGCCCAGGAGTTTCGAGAGGGCCGCGAACCATTGGCTGGGGGTTTCCGTGAGGGAAAGGAGCCCGGAGGCAAGGTCCTGTCCCCGCGCGGGCGCCGAGAGCGGCTCCCTCATCCACGTATAAAAAAGGTCCGAGCGGCCGGGGCCCTCCAGGAGGTCGGCCCGGATGGCGACGTCGTCCCTGGTGAGGGCCGTGAAGTCCAGGGCCTGGTCCAGGAGAGTCGGGTCGGTCGCCGAGGCGGGCTGGGCGTGGCCGAAAAAAAGGAGCAAGACGCCGCACAAGAGAAAGAGAAGGTGTTCTTCGTGTTTCTTCGTGTTAAAACTTTTCAAGTGCCCTCGAAGGCCGCCGGATCCCGGCCCCCGCCGGGATGACGGCACCATGAAAGTTCAATGACGATTACGATGTCGATTTCGACAAAACCAATAACAGGTGTTTTCCTTCGTGTGCTTCGTGCCTTCTTCGTGCTCTTCGTGGTAATGCTTTTTTTTTATCTCATTTTTTATCCTTCGTGGTGATGCTTTTTGCCCTCACCCGGCCATCACGACCACGGCGATGCCCACCACCACAACCCCGGCGGCCATGTCTTTTCCCGTGATCCTGAGCTCCTCGAGGTGTGAGCGGGGGGCGCCGGAGTAGCCTCTGGCCTCCATGGCCATGGCCAGGTCGTCGGCCCTCCTGAAGGCCCCCAGGACGACCGGGAGGACGAGCCTGGAGACGGCGCGGATTCTCCGGAGCGGGGCGCCCCTGCCAAAAACCGCTCCCCGGGCGATCTGGGCGTCCTTGACCTTGTGCACCTCCTCGAGCAGCGTGGGCACGAAGCGGAGGGCCAGGGAGACCATCAGGGCCAGTTCGTGTGAACGGAGCCCCAGGGCGTTCAAGGGGCGCAGAAACCACTCGAGGCCGCTGACGAGCCTGCCGGGCGAGGTGGTCATGGTGAGGAGGGCCCCCTCGCCCAGGAGAAGGGCGAACCTCCACGTGACGAGCGCCCCCGTGTGAAGCCCTTCAAAGGTGGGGGTGACCCAGCCCCCGCTGAAGGGCGGGATCGGCGTGCCTTCGGTGAAGAGGAGGTGCAGGGCAAAGAGGAGTGCCAGAAAGAAGAGCCCGGGTTTCAGTGCCGAGATCAGTTCGCGCGCGGGAATGCGGCCGAGGACCGCGACTCCGAGGAGGAGGGCGCTCACCAGGGCGCACGAGGTCGGTCCTCCACTGAGAACAGCCGCGCTGAGGACGAGAACCGCCGCGGTCTTGGTCCTGGGGTCCAGGGCGTGCAGGGGGGACTTTCCGGGAAGGTATTGTCCAAATCGAATCACTTTAAATTTTTGTCCTTCTTTTCCCCTCTCTGTGTCCTCTGTGTCCTCTGTGGTGAAATCTTTTTTTCTTCCAGACGTGATTCAACCGGCCGCTTTCAGGCGGACCGGGTTTCCGTGAGCAGGGCGCACAACGCGTCGCACGCCTCTTCCAACGTCAGGACACCCTGCCCGATCTCGAAACCCCTCCGGCGCAAACGGCCCGCGAGGTCGGCGACGACGGGTATGTCAAGCCCCAGGTCCCGGAGCTCGGCCGTTTTCTGGAAGACCTCGGACGGGGGCCCCTGCATGCGGATCCTCCCACGGTCCATCACCACGACCTGCTCGGCGAACGCGGCCTCGTCCATGTCGTGGGTCACGTGAATGATGGAGATGCCTTGTTCGTGGAGCTTGTCGATCACCCGGAGGACCTTCCTCCTGCCCGCGGGGTCCAGGTAGGCCGTGGGTTCGTCCAGGGCGATGTGCCGGGGCCCCATGGCCAGGACGCCGGCCACGGCCGCGAGCTGCTTCTCGCCGCTCGAGAGGGTGTGCGGCGGCCGCTCCGCGAAATCGGCCAGCCCCACCGTTTCAAGGGCCCTGTCCACGCGTTTCCTGATCTCGCGGGAGGGGAGCCGGAGGTTTTCCGGGCCGAAGGCCACGTCCTCCTCAACGGTCATGCCCACGAGCTGATTGTCCGGGTTTTGAAAGACCATGCCCAGGGCCTGCCGGATGCCGGGGAGGGCCGAGGGGTCCGCGGTGCTCATGCCGTCCACCCGGACCTCTCCGCCGCGCGGCGGGAGGAGGCCGTTCATGTGGCGGAGCAGGGTGGTTTTCCCCGACCCGTTCGGCCCGACAACAGCGACCCGGGCGCCGTCCGGGATGTCGAGGTCAACACCCGCGAGGGCATCGATTCCCGCGCCCTCGTAAGCGTGGGACAGGTTGCGAATGCGTATCATGACCGACTCTTCTCAGGCCGCCCCTTTTGGCGGGCCGTGAGGGGCACTTTGATGTAATCCCTGACCATGTAGACCACGGCCGCCGCCGCCGCGGACTTCACGGCGTCTCCCGGGAGGAAGGGCAGGACGCCCGCGGAGACGGCCTTGATCGGGGAAAGCCCCGCGATGATGGAGAGTTGCGCGGCCCCCGGGATGTAGACCGTGACATACCCCAGGGCGACCGCAAGGGCCATCTTCAGCACCCCCGGCCGGTCCATGCGCTCGACCAGGGTCCCCGTGACATAGGCTCCCAGCACGAACCCGATGAGGTAGCCCCCGGTGGGCCCCAGCAGGACGCCGATCCCGGCCTTGCCCCCGGAAAAGACAGGGAGGCCCAGGATGCCCAGGGTGACGTAGACGACCTGGCTCATGGCCCCCAGCCTGCCGCCCAGGAGCAGGGCGGAGACGGCCATGAACAGGGTCTGGAGCGTGATGGGCACCGGCGGGAGCGGCACGATGATGTAGGCGCCCACGGCCGTTGCGGCCCCCATCATGGAGGCGAGCACCATGCCGCGAAGGGAAGACGAGGGATGTGCTGTTTCTCTCACTTTTTCACGGCCTCCAGATCACCGGAAAAGACCTGGTGCCTCTGCCCGTCCCCGGTCTCGACAAGGAGGCTCCCATCAGGTTCCATGTCCCTGGCAAGGACCCTGACGCGCTCACCGGCGATCTCCACGAGAAAGGAACTCCCCAGGGTCCTGGACATGGCTTTCCACCTCTCGAGGATGAGGGGCGCCCCACCCTTGAGAAACAGGTCATAGGCTTGTTCGTATCTTTCGAGAAAGGCCCGCGCAAGGGCCGCCCTTTCCAGGTCCCTGCCCGTCTCCAGGAAGAGCGAGGTGGCGATGTCCCTGATCCCGGGGGGGAATTCCCGCGTGGAGACGTTCAGGCCCATGCCGGTCACCACGTGGTTCACCCGGTCCATGTCGCTCGCGATCTCGGTCAGGATCCCCGCGACCTTGCGGGACCCTATCAGGAGGTCATTGGGCCACTTGATGTGGGCGTCCACACGGGCGAACTCCCGCAGGGCCTCGGCGCCGGCAACGCCTGCCAGAAGGGTCATTTTGGGCGCTTCCATGGGCGGGATGGGCGGCCTGAGGATGAGCGACAGATAGATCCCCGCGTTGCCCGGGGAGTGCCAGTCGCGCCCCATTCTCCCCCGGCCCCGGGTCTGGCTCTCGGCCACCACCAGGGTCCCCTCGGGGGCCCCCGAGGCGGCGAGGGCGAGGGCGCGGGAGTTTGTGGAATCCGTTTCTTCGAAATAGTGGATGTCGCCCCTGCCGAAGACCCGGGTTTTGAGGCCTTCCTGAATCTCCCTCGGGAGGAGCCGGGGGGAGGCCTGCTGGAAGCGGTAGCCCTTTCGCGGGGAGGATTCGATCTCATACCCCTCGCGCCGCAGCCTCCCGATGTGCTTGGACACCGCGGCGCGGGTGACCGAGAGCTCGCGGCTGAGCCCCTCGCCGGAGACCCATCGGCCGCGGTTGTTTTTCAGATACGAAATCAGGTTTTCCGAAGTTGACAAGGCCCTGTCCCCCATGGGATCCGCCGGCCTCCCCAGCTCCTTTCAAGCGGGCCTTTCACGCCCTGGGATCCGGTCGTGCGGCGGTCATGGGTTGAGGAGTTTACCGGCCGGCCCGCAAATGTCAACAAAAAAAATATGAAGGGTTTACAATAAAGGGTTCAAGAGGCGCCGCTGCAGCAGCGCCTGCATGTCGCGGCGCCCGTCGGCGATCAGGAGCACGTAAACGGTTTCGTTCAATACGCGGTAGATGATCCGGTAGGGTTTAAAGAAGATCTCGCGACACTCCCTGATCCCCAAATCCGATAATTCCCTGGGGTAAGCCCCGCGAGAAGGATTTTCGGAAAGACTCTCAAAGGTCCTTTCAATTCGGTCGAGAACGTGTTCCGCCTTGCCTGGAACGTCGTGGTCCTGGATATAATCGAATATATCCTCCAGATCGCATGCCGCGTCCTGGGTGAGGAGAAGTTTATAGGGCATCAGCGGGCTCCAGCCGCTCGCGAAGCCGCTTGATAAGCTTTGAGGGCTCCTGAACCCGGCCTTCTTCGATCTGGCGGGTGCCGAGCGCCAGGATTTTCAAGAGGGCTATTGTTTCCTGGGTCTCCTCATATTTTTCAATGCCCTGTATGACCGCCTTGGCATGCCCATTCTGCGTGATGACCACCGGTTCATCCTGCTTTTCCAGGTTATTCACGATTTCCGCGGCATGGGCCTTTAAATAACTTATCGGCTTGATTTGTCTTGAGAGCTTCACGATTCACCTCCTGATATGTTAACTAAATTTAGTCTTTTAATAGGTCCAATGTCAAGTCTTATAGCAGGCACGACGCCAAGGCCTGATTTTAGGGTTTACGCTTTTCAAAAAAATCGATAGGAATAGCTCTCACCGTGACGAACCTTGAATCGAAAACCTTTGGAGGAGGTGTCAATCATGGACCCGGAAAAAATTATCGAGAATCTGATCACCGAGTTGAACAAGGCCGTCAAAGAGATGTCCAAGGCAAAGACCGCGGAGGATAAAGTCGCCCACAGCCAGGTTGTGAAAAACATCAGCGAGTCCCTGGGCGTTTTTTTCAAGCTCGCCGGTGACATGTTCGGCTACGATATGGACGACGACGGTGACGAGGATTATTGATCGTCGTCCGGTGTCTCGGACCCCTGTCACAACGCGCCGCTTGGAATTTCCATCCCCCGGGGTCACTCGATTTCGAGTTTCTTCAGGAGCAGCTCGCGGACCCTGCCCGCATCGGCCCGCCCCGCGGTCTTTTTCATGACCTGGCCCACCAGGAAGTTGACCGGCTCCGGGTGCCCGGACTTTATTTTGTCAACAACCCCCGGGTTCTCGGAAAGGACCTCGGAGACCACGGATTCCAGGGCCTGATCGTCCCGGATGGACCGGAGGCCCTTCTCCTCGATGATGTCCCCGGGGTCCCGGCCCGCCTTGAACATCTCCTCGAGGACCGTCCTTCCGGCCTGTTCCGTGATTTCGCCTGACGAGACGCTGTTGATCAGGGCGGCAAAGGCCTCGGGCCCGAAAGGGCATGCGTCCATCTCGAGGGATGATTCCTTGAGGAGCTTGAAAAGGTCCTTGATGATCCAGCGGCTCAATCTTGTGACGTCCCTGGAGGACACGGCGCACCTGTCGAAGAAGTCCGACACCGCGCGGTCCCGGGTCAGGAGCAGGGCCTCCTGGAGGGGCAGGGCGTGGTCCCTCACCAGCCGCGTGGACCGGTCGTCCGGGAGCTCGGGCATGGATTCCCGCAGCCGGGAAACAACCTCGGGGTCTATCTGGACCTCTACCAGGTCCGGGTCGGGGAAGTACCTGTAGTCCGGGGCGTCTTCCTTGCTCCGCATGGGCAGGGTGACCTTTCGCTGCTCGTCGAAGAGACGGGTCTCCTGGAGGACCGGGTTGCCGGAGCGGAGGAGGTCCGACTGCCTCTGGATCTCGTACTCCAGGGCCTCGGTGACGAACCGGAAGGAGGACATGTTCTTGACCTCGGCGCGGTCCCCGAATTCGAGGGTCCCCTTGGGCCGAAGGCTCACATTCACATCGCACCTGAACTGGCCCTTCTCCATGCCGCAGTCGCTCACCCCCGCATAGCGAAGCACCTGTCGCATCTTTTCCAGGTAGGTGCGGGCGTCCGCCACCGAGGTCAGGGGGTCTTTCGTGTGGTCGGCCACGATCTCGATGAGGGGGACGCTGGACCTGTTGTAGTCCACGAGGCTGTAGCCGGCCTCGTCCATGGACTCGGAGGAGTGAACGAGCTTGCCCGCGTCCTCCTCCAGGTGCACCCTCCTGATCCCCACCCGGTGCTCCCGCCCGTCCGCCCCGAGAATCGCGAGGTGCCCGTTCTCGCAGAAGGGCATTTCGTACTGGGAGATCTGGTACCCCTTTGGGAGGTCGGGGTAGAAGTAGTTCTTGCGCGCGAAGCGGGAGAGCTCGTTGACCTCGCAGTTCAGGGCCAGACCGGCGCGGATGCAGAACTCCACGGCCCTCTTGTTGAGCACCGGGAGCGCCCCGGGCTGTCCCGTGCAGACCGGGCAGGTGCTGGAATTGGGCGGGGCGTCCACCTTGTTGGGGCACCCGCAGAACAGCTTGGTCCGGGTCTTGAGCTCGGCGTGAACCTCGAAGCATATGATGACGTCGAATTCCATGGTCTCTTCTTTTTCAGCGGTCCGCATGGGTGATTGTCTCGTAGGCGCGGCCCACGCGAAGGACCGTCTCCTCGTCAAAGGGCCTCCCGATAATCTGAAGACCCACCGGGAGGTCGTCCACCCTGCCGCAGGGAACGCTCATTGCCGGGAGCCCGGCCATGTTCACGGGCGCCGTGTAGATGTCCACCAGGTACATCTGGAGGGGGTCCTCCATCTTTTCCCCTATCTTGAACGGCAGGCAGGGCGAAACGGGTGTGATCATGCAGTCCACATCCTCGAAGGCCTTGTCGAACTCCTCCTTGACGAGCCTTCGCACCTTCTGGGCCTTCAGGTAATAGGCGTCGTAATAACCGGCCGAGAGCACATAGGTCCCCAGCATGATCCTCCGCTTGACCTCGGTGCCGAACCCCTCGGTGCGGGTGGCCTCGACCATGCCCACCATGTCCTCGTAGCCCTCCAGGGCGCGGAAACCGTACTTGACGCCGTCAAAGCGGGAGAGGTTGCTGCTGGCCTCGGCCGTGGCCACGAGGTAGTAGGCGCTGACCGCGTACCGGGTGCTTGGCAGCGAGACCTCGCGGATCTCCGCGCCCTCCTCCCTGAGAGCTTCGACGGCGGCCATGATGGAGGCCCTGATGCCGGTGTCGAGGCCTTCCACGAAGAACTCCCCGGGGAGCCCGACGCGAAGCCCCCGAACCCCCCGGTCGAGGGCGGCCGCGAAATCCGGCACCGGGAGATCCGCGGACGTGGAGTCCATGGGATCCCGTCCGCAGACGGCATTGAGAAGGAGGGCGCAGTCTTCCACGCTCCGTCCCAGGGGGCCGATCTGATCCAGGCTGGAGGCGTAGGAGACGAGTCCGTAGCGGCTCACCCGGCCGTAGGTCGGTTTGATGCCCACCGCGCCGCAAAAGGCCGCCGGCAGGCGTATGGATCCGCCGGTGTCCGTTCCCATTGCGACGACGGTTTCGCCGGCCGCGCAGGCGGCGGCCGAGCCCCCGCTGGAGCCGCCCGGCACGCGCTCCGGGTCCGCGGGGTTCCGGGTGGGGCCGAAAAAGCTGTTTTCCGTGGAAGAGCCCATGCCGAACTGGTCCAGGTTGGTCTTGCCCACGGGGACCATGCCCTGCTCCAAGAGACGCCGCACGGCCGTGGCGGTGTAGACGGGGACGTGGTTTTCGAGGATCCTCGAGCCGCAGGTGGTTCTCACGCCCTCGGTGCAGAGGTTGTCCTTGAGCGCCACCGGGATGCCGCAGAGAAGAGGCGCGTCCTCACCCTCCTTGAGCCGCCGGTCGGCCCTGTCCGCGGCCTCCAGGGCCTTCTCCCTCACGAGGGTGATGAATGCGTTTGTCTCCTGTTCCCTTTCGTCGATGCGCCTGTACACGGATTCGGTGATCTCGCGGGAGCTGGTCTCCCCGCGCCGGAGCATGCGCGCCAGCTCGTGTGCGGTCTTGTCGCAGAGTTCCATATCAGCCTTCCAGGATCCTCGGTACCTTGAAATAGTCGTCTTCCCTTTCCGGGGCGTCGTCCAGAACAGAAGCGGCGCCGTCCCCCGGGGCCTCCTCGTCCTCCCTCCAGACGTTTCGGGCCTCCAGCACGTGGCTCATGGGACGGACATCGGCTGTCTCCACCTCGTTGATGGACTTCACATACTCCAGCACGGAGCTCAAATCCCGCTGAAACATCTCCGTCTCTTCAGGGCCGAGCCTGAGTCTCGCGAGCTTGGCCACGTGCCTCACCTCCCGGCCGGTGATCCCCTTGTCCCGGGCCCTGTCGGACGCCGCGGCCCCGCGGGAGGTTTCCCCGGCGTCGGCTGCTTTCAGGCCCCCGGTCCCGATGTGGAGCTCCTCCAGCTGGGAGGGCTCGGCAGGCGAGGGGGCCCTTGTGAGCGGGCAGAGCGCGCTCCGGTTCTTGGGAAAGGCGATGACGTCCCGTATGGAGTGGGTCCCCAGGATCATGGCCGCGACCCGGTCCAGCCCCAGGGCCAGCCCGCCGTGGGGCGGCGCGCCGTATTGGAGGGCCCGCAGGAAAAAACCGAACTTGGCCTCCACCTCGTCCCCGCTCATGCCCAGGGCGCGGAAGATCCTCTCCTGGATGTCCATGCGGTGGATGCGGATGCTGCCCCCCCCCAGCTCCTCGCCGTTCATGACGAGGTCGTAGGCCCGGGAGCCCACGGCGGCTATGTCCCGGATGTCTTCGGGGTCGAAGTCGGGCCGGTCCGGCATGGTGAAGGGGTGGTGCTGGCTGCCGATCTCACCGTCCTTGATCTCGAAGAGGGGGAAGTCCGTGACCCAGACGGGCCTGTATGCGTCAAGGGGAATGCTCCCAAGGCGCTCGGCCACGTGGAGGCGGAGGCTGCAGAGGACCTCGTGGACCTGCCGCCGGGAGACGTCGGCGATCATCATGATCACGTCCCCCTCCCGCGCCTCGAACCTCGCCGCGATGGCCCCCAGTTCTTCCCGGGTGAAGAACTGGGCGATGTTGCTCTGGAGCCCCCCGCCGGTCATCTTCATCCAGGACATGCCTTTTCCGCCGAAGGAGGGGACGATCTTGAGGGCGTACTCGTTCTGGAGGACGTTTTTGCTCAGGGCCCCGGATCCGTCCTTCACCCTCAGCCCCTTGATGACGCCGCCTCCGGCGATGATTTTTTTGAAGATCGCGTAGTTCGTGGACGAGAGGATGTCCGTGACCTCGCGGAAGCGCATGCCGAAACGGAGATCCGGCCGGTCCGTGCCGTAGGTCTCCATGGCTTCCCCGTAGGTCATTCGAGGGAAGGGCCGCCCGAGCGCGATGCCCCCCACGGCGAACATCCGGGTGACGAGCTCCTCGATGACTTCATAGATGAAGGATTCGTCGATGAAGGCGGCCTCCAGGTCGAGCTGGGTGAACTCGGGCTGGCGGTTGGGGCGCAGGTCTTCGTCCCGGAAGCAGCGGGCGACCTGGAAATACCGGTCGATGCCGCTCATCATGAGGAGCTGCTTGAAGAGCTGGGGCGACTGGGGCAGGGCGTAGAAGTGGCCCGGGTGGACGCGGCTCGGCACCAGGTAATCCCTGGCCCCCTCTGGCGTGCTCTTGGTGAGGAAGGGGGTCTCGACCTCCACGAACCCGAGCTCGTCCATGAAGCTGCGAATGACCTTGACGATCTCGTGACGCCTGAGGAGGAACCGCTGCATGGAGGGCCTTCGAAGGTCCAGGTAGCGAAAGCGCAGGCGCAGGTCCTCGTCCACGTTCTCGGGGTTCGCCTCGGTCTCGTCCCCGAAGAGGATGGCCTTTTCCGATATCTGGAAGGGCAGGGCCGGGGACTGTGACAGGACCGTGAGCCGGGCGGCCAGGACCTCGATGCCCCCGGTTCGGAGGTGGGGGTTTTCCGTGCCCGGGGCCCGTTCCGAGACCTCGCCCCGAATCTCCACCACATACTCGCTTCGCAGGAGCTCCGCCTCCTGGAAGGCGTCTCTCCCGGAATCCGGGTTGAAAACCACCTGGACGATGCCGGTCATGTCCCTCAGGTGCACGAAAAGGAGGTTCCCGTGGTCGCGCACGGCATCCACCCAGCCCATGAGCACGACCCCTTTCCCTGTGTCCGCGGGCCCCAACCGGCCGCAATAGGATCTCTCTTTCCAGTTCATGACGTCTTCAGTTTGTCCTTCCATCCAATCGATGTTTCATCGGCGTGTGGGGTCTATCTCTACCGCCCTGACACCCGCCGGCCTGCCAAAGGTCTATACGATTCGTGCCCCGGGATCAAATTTTTTTTGTTTCAACTCCAGGAATTCTCCTCGAGGGATGCAATTCGGAGGCCTACTTTTAATGTTTTTTCCTCGCGCAAGATATCCTGCGAGTCTCAGCCGCTCCCAGTCCTACGAAAATGTAGAATCCCCCCCATGGCACCCGACAAAACCGTAGCCCCTCACCGCCGCCCGGTCCGGCCGGCAAACACCAAAAGCCTTTGTGGGCGGTGGGTTCCACGATTTTTCCCCCGTATGGCATTCAATTTGCTTTAATGCTGGTTGACTGAACCGAGTGGTCGTGAAAGTTTAGATCTTGAAATCAACGGCCCGTTGACGGGGGATCCCCCGCCCTGGCCGTTAAGAGTCAAAGACGAACACCAGCAAAGAAGACTTATAAAGGAGGTTGCAATGGGAGACTCTTTCTTAGAAAAGAAACCAATGGATTGCCGCACTGCCGAGGACGTCAAGCGGGCTGTCAAGGATTACAACGTGAGTTTCATTCAATTCTGGTTCACGGACGTCCTGGGGGTACTCAAGAGCTTTGCCATCACCCCGTCGGAACTGGAGGAGGGTATCGAGGAAGGCATGGGCTTCGACGGTTCGTCCATCGAGGGGTTCGCGCGGATCCAGGAAAGCGACATGATCGCCAAACCCGATCCCACGACCTTTCAGATGGTGCCGTGGCGGGACAACGACAGGCCTGTTGCCAGGATGTTCTGCGACGTGCTCAATCCAGACGGGACACCCTATGAGGGGGATCCGCGGTATGTTTTCAAACGGCTCCTGAAAAAGACGGCGGAAAAGGGTTACACGTTCTACCTGGGGCCGGAGCTCGAGTATTTTTATTTTGCCGACGACCACGAGCCGCGGATCCTGGACAAGGGCGGCTACTTTGATTCACGTGTCATGGACATGGGGAGCGACCTGAGGAGGGAGACGATCTTTGCCCTGCAGTCCATGGGCATCGACGTGGAATACAGCCACCATGAGGTCGCGCCCAGCCAGCACGAGATCGACCTTCGCTACGACGAAGGCCTCAAGATGGCCGACAAGACCATGACCTACAGAATTGTCGTCAAGCAGGTCGCCAGAAAGAGCGGCTGCTACGCCACCTTCATGCCCAAGCCCATTTTCGGGGAGAACGGAAGCGGCATGCACGTTCACCAGTCCCTGTTCCAGGGGGATCGAAACGCATTTTACGATCCGGACGACCGCTACCACCTCTCCGGGCTTGCCAAGCACTACATCGCGGGGATCATGAAGCACGCGCCCGAGATCGCCGCGATCACCAACCAGTGGGTGAACTCCTACAAGCGCCTGGTGCCCGGGTATGAGGCCCCCGTGTATGTCTCCTGGGCCCGGAGGAACCGCTCGGCCATGATCCGGGTTCCCATGTACAAGCCGGGCAAGGAAAAGGCCACCCGCATAGAGTTTCGCTCTCCGGACCCGTCCTGCAACCCCTACCTGGCCTTCGCGGTCATGCTGGGCGCGGGTCTCGAAGGGATCGAGAAGAAATACGAGCTCCCGGTGCCCATTGAGGAGGACATCTTCGAGATGAACCCGGCGGAGAGAAAGGCCCACGGGATAACGGACCTCCCAGGAAATCTCTATGCGGCCATCATCGAGGCCGAGAAAAGCGAGCTGGTCCGCAAGGTCCTCGGGGATCACATCTTCAACAAGTTCATCGAGAACAAGAAGATCGAGTGGGATCTTTACCGGACGCACGTGAGCCGGTTTGAGCTGGAAAGATACCTGGCCGTGCTCTGATTTGGTTCCCCCCGGGGAATGGGGGGTTGACGCGCTTTTCAAGTTCTATTATTTCTCCACGTTTGTCTCGAACACCAGCGGCCTGACCCGCCCGGGGGCGATCCCCGGGGGGCCGGGCCGACGTTCGATCTGGAGGGGACTGCGGCAGCGCCGGCCGGGGTCCGGCTGTGTATCCCGGCTTTCGAGGCTGTGTCGCAATGGCTTCTTTGGGAGCCCGGGAACCTAAAAAGGGCCTGAACGACCCGAAATCCTGATTTTCGTCATCCGGGCGAAAGCCGGGATCCAGCGTCTTTTCATGGCCTTATGAACCAAAGCCACTGGGCCCCGGCCTGCGCCGGGGCGACGAGAAAAGTAGTCCTCCGGCTCGCGGAAACAATGATGGCAGAGACTCTTTTGCCGGGATGACGCTTTCATTGCTGCGGCAAGGGCTCTGAACTTCGAGGCGAAGGAACCCCTGCGCCTCCGGAGCCGGACTCATAGCGGGAATATTTTCTTGGAGCCCCTTCGAGCTCATCGTGGTCTTCGTGGTTATGCTCATAAATGTTTTTTTATTTGCTGCTCTTCGATTACGATAACGATTTCGATAGAACCTTGCCGCACCGGGGGTTACCGCCGAAGACCGGGGACTCTGTTTTTGCGAAGGCCGCTCGATCCCGGCTGCAGCCTGCCCCGGAGGCGATCCTGATCCGGGGCCGGGATGACGCTTTCATTGCTGCGGCAAGGGCTCTGAATTTCGTGGCGCAGGAGGCGTGGGATTCCCGAAGCGACCTAGCGGGAGGCCTTCGTGATTGCGGCAGGTTGCGGCTGGGGGAAACCCGGCCATCCCGTGGAAAGGTATTCTTACGGTCGAAAAATTTCGTGCCCTCTTGAGTGTTGAAAAAGGATTAAATAAGGACAGGATGTGCCGGGAGGGGGCAGGCATGCCCCCGGCCGCAACCGCCAGCAATCACCAGGCCGGGAGGTTTGGGAGCGAAGGGATCTCCGCGCCTCCGGAGCCGGACTCATAGCGGGAATATTTTCTTGGAGCCCCTTCGAGCTCATCGTGGTCTTCGTGGTTATGCTCATAAATGTTTTTTTATTTGCTGCTCTTCGATTAGGATAACGATTTCGATAGAACCTTGCCGTAGCGGGGGTTACCGCCGAAGACCGGGGACTCTGTTTTTGCGAAGGCCGCTGGATCCCGGCTGCAGCCTGCCCCGGAGGCGATCCTGATCCGGGGCGGGGATGAAGATAAAGAGGGACCGGGAGGTTTGGGAGCGAAGAAATGCCAAGGCCTCCGGAGCCGGGATGACGATAAGGAGGGGATTTTCTTAATATGAAGGATGAAACCATGTCCGTGATCGGACAAAACCTTTTTGGATTCCAGTCCGCCCTGATCCAGTCGGGGTCGTCCATGGAAGACTACCTTTACCGATATTACATCCAGAAGTGGATGGGGGACGCGCTTTACTCGGCCATGGCGCTCAGGACCACATTCGTGACGGCCATGCAGGAGTTTCTGGCCGGAGAGGGTCTCTTGAACCTGGAGCGCGTGCAGCTGAGCCCGGTGACCGACCCCCTGGCCCACGACGTGGAGCACATCCCGAACATCCGCTACAAGGGGCAGCTCTATGTCATGACCCACAGCATGATCTACTCGAAACTGCTCGCCTGCTACAACCCGCGGGTCAAGGGGATCTTCGTGGACTCCCCCAACGTGCGGCTCGAGATCGAGAGCCCCGACCGCACCCAGAGGGGGAGGTACCTCATCGACTTCAGCCAGATGGACATCGAGGTCAAGCGAAACAGGGGCATTGACCTGGAGACGTATCTGAGCCGCCCGGACCAGGTCAAGGAGATCCTCCGGGAAGACATGGAAAGGGCCTGCGACTTTTTCGAGCGCCTCATCATCCACACCACCACGAAGATGGTCGAAAGGAACAGCGACGAGCTCAAGAGCCTGGGCGTGGTCCTGGAGGTGCCCAGGCAGCCCTTCCCCCGTTTTCGCAGGGACGAGGCCCGGAAGAGGCTGGGCCGTGCCTACGAGATGAGGCTGGGGGAGGAGACGCCCGCGACCTTTTTCTTCGTCACCGGGCTCTTGAGGGAGAATTACGACCTCGTCTACCCTTACCTGCGGCCCGAGGGCAAGGTCCCCCTCTCGGAGATCGACTCCTCCATGATATACAATTACGACATCTGCGCAAAGAGCATCCTGAGGGACACCGGGGAGCAGACCCCGGCCCTGGAAATCCTCTCGGGGGGAATCCGGGAGTGGATCTACGAGGCCATTGTCGAGAGGCTCCTGGACAACAGGATCATCCCCAACCGCCCGATCATTTTCGAGGGGAACCTGAAAAACATCGACGAGCTGGGAGGCTACGGACCCTTCCTCCTGACCGCCGCCAGGAAGGACGACCAGGGGCGCCCGCTTTTCCCGGAGACCTTCGGGGGCGGCATCGGCATCGAGCGGGCCCTGTTCGCCATGACCAGGGGGGCTTCACTCCGGAAGATCGACGACATCACCTGTTTCGGGAAGAACCCGGACAGCCACCAGTTGTACATGTTCTGACGAACCGCACCGGCGCCCGCCCGCGGTCGCCCCGGACGTCTCGAGACGCGAAAGAAAAGCCCTCGCGGGCGAAGCGAGGAATGAGCTGCATGAACGATCAGGACATCCATGGATTTCAGGGAATACCCGGTGCGCAGGGGCTCTACGACCCGGCTTACGAGCACGACTCCTGCGGGGTGGGTTTTGTGGTGAACATCGACGGGGTTCAGACCCACGCCGTCATCGAGCAGGGGATCCAGGTGCTCGAAAACCTCCAGCACAGGGGCGCCATAGGAGGGGACCTGACCACGGGGGACGGGGCCGGTCTTCTCTTCCAGGTCCCTGACAGGTTTTTTCGTTCCGCCTCCGCAGACCTGGGGATCGAGCTTCCCGGCCCGGGCGGTTACGGCGTGGGCATGTTTTTCATGCCCCAGGATGAATCCCCCCGCAGGGAGTGCATGCGAAGGGTCGAGAGGTGCGTCTCCGCCGAGGGGCTCCACTTCCTGGGGTGGCGCCGGGTCCCGGTGGACGAGACCGCCATAGGCGGCCAGGCCAGGGAGCAGCAGCCCGTGATCCGGCAGTGCCTCGTCGGGGGCCGGGGGGCCCGCGGCATGCACCTGGAGAGAAAGCTCTACGTGGCCAGGCGGGAAATCGAGAAGCTGGTGACAGAAGACCTGGGTGAAGGCGCCCGCTTCTACGTCCCGAGCATGTCCTGCCGGACCGTCACCTACAAGGGGCTCTTCACCGCCTCCCAGCTGCCTCGCTACTACCGCGATCTGGCGGACCCCGCGCTGGAATCCGCACTGGCCGTGGTCCACCAGCGCTACAGCACGAACACCTTCCCCTCCTGGGAGCTGGCCCAGCCGTTCCGGTACCTGGCCCACAACGGGGAAATCAACACCCTGCGGGGGAACCTGAACCTCATCCGGGCGCGCGAGCCCATGCTCCAGAGCGAGGCCTTCGGCGAGGACCTGCGGCGGGTCCTGCCGGTCATTGACGCGCAGGGCAGCGACTCGGCGTGCCTGGACAACATGCTTGAGCTCCTGGAGCAGTCGGGCCGCCCACTTGCCCACTCCATGCTCATGCTCATCCCCGAGGCCTGGGGCACCAAGTACCCCATGGGGCCGGACCAGCGGGGCTTTTTCGAATATCACGCGGGACTCATGGAGCCCTGGGACGGCCCCGCGGCCGTGGCCTTCAGCGACGGCAGCCGGGTGGGCGCCGTGCTGGATCGAAACGGCTTGAGGCCCGCCCGGTACACCATTACCAGGAGCGGTTTCATGGCCTTTGCCTCGGAGGCCGGGGTCCTGGATTTCGACCCGGGGGACGTGGCCGAAAAGGGCGCGCTCAGGCCCGGGCAGATGATCCTGGTGGACACCGCCAAGAAGAGGGTGCTCAAAAACGGCGAGATCAAGACCCTCTGCGCCCGGAGGCAGCCATACCGCCGGTGGGTGGAGGAGAACAAGATCACCCTCCGGGGTTTTTACGGGACCGTGCACTCCTTCACCCCGGATTTCGACAAGCTCCTCTTCCGGCAGAAGCTCTTCGGGTACACCAGGGAGGACCTCCAGATGATCCTGGAGCCCATGGCCTCCCAGGGGTACGAGCCGGTGGGGTCCATGGGCGCGGATACGCCCCTGGCGGTCTTCTCGGACAAGAACCCGCTTCTTTACAACTACTTCAAGCAGCTCTTCGCCCAGGTGACCAACCCCGCCATCGACCCGGTGAGGGAAGAGCTCGTCATGTCCCTCATGACCTTTATCGGGAACCCCGGAAACATCCTCAACGAGCTGCCCCAGCACAGCCGGCTCATCAAGCTCCTCCACCCCATCCTCTCCAACGAGGACCTGGTGCGGCTGATGCACCTCGACGTCAAGGGTTATCACTCCTGCTCGGTCCCCATCGGGTTCCCGGCGGGCGGCGGGGGGGGCGAGCTCGCCCTGGCCCTCGAAAGGCTCTGCGACCGCTGCGAGGAGGCCCTGTCAGCAGGGGATTCCCTGATCATCCTGAGCGATCGGGATCTCCCCAAGGACCAGGCTCCCATCCCGGCCCTCCTGGCGGTCGCGGCGGTCAACCAGAGGCTCGTGTCCAGGGGGATCCGGACCTCCGGGGGGCTCATCGTGGAGACCGGGGAGGCGCGGGAGGTCATGCACCTGGCCCTGCTCCTGGGGTACGGGGCCACGGCGGTCAACCCTTACGTGGCCTTTGACACGGTGGCGGCCATGGATCTCAGAAAGGAGCTCAGCCGCAACCTCACCGTCGGGGTGGCGCTCGAGAATTACATCCAGGCCTTGTGCAAGGGTTTGCTCAAGATCATGTCCAAGATGGGAATCTCGACCCTGAGGAGCTACCGGAGCGCCCAGGTGTTCGAGGCCGTGGGCCTCAGCCGCTCGCTGGTGGACCGCTATTTCACGGGGACCGCCTCCAGGATCGGCGGGATCGGCCTGGAGGAGATCGCGGCCGAGGCCAACGCGCGACACGAGGCGGCCGCCGACGGCTCACCCGGCGCCGCCATCCTCCCGAGCGGCGGCCAGTATAGGCTGAGAATGGACGGCGAGCGCCACCTGTGGACGCCCGAATCCATCACAAAGCTCCAGCAGGCCGTCCGCGGCCGGAAAGAGGGGCTTTACGAGGAGTATGCGACCCTCGTCAATGACCAGTCCAGGAGACTGTTCACCCTCCGGGGCCTCTTCCGTTTCAAGGAGACTCAGCCCGTGCCCCTCGAGGAGGTGGAGCCCGCATCGGAGATCATCAAGCGGTTCGTTGTGAGCGCCATGTCCTTCGGGTCCATCAGCCGGGAGGCCCACGAGACCGTCGCCATTGCAATGAACCGCCTTGGGGGGCGGAGCAACAGCGGCGAAGGCGGGGAGGATCCAGAGCGGTACCGCCTGCTCCCGAACGGAGATGACCGGTGCAGCGCCGTCAAGCAGGTGGCAAGCGGCCGGTTCGGCGTGACCGCCGAATACCTGGTCCATGCCAGGGAGCTCCAGATCAAGGTGGCCCAGGGCGCCAAACCCGGCGAGGGCGGGCAGCTCCCCGGGCACAAGGTCAACGAGGAGATCGCCCGGGTCCGCTACTCCACCCCCGGGGTGACCCTCATCTCACCGCCGCCCCACCACGACATCTACTCCATCGAGGACCTCTCGCAGCTCATCTTCGACCTCAAGAACGTGAACCCCGAGGCGCGGATCGCCGTGAAGCTGGTCTCCGAGGCTGGCGTGGGGACCATCGCGGCCGGGGTGGCCAAGGCCCACGCGGACATGGTGCTCATCAGCGGTTACGACGGGGGCACGGGTGCAAGCCCCCTGTCGTCCATCCTGCACGCGGGCGTCCCCTGGGAGCTGGGCCTGGCCGAGACCCAGCAGACCCTGGTGCTCAACCGGCTGAGGAGCCGCATCCGTGTCCAGACCGACGGCCAGATGAAGACCGGCCGGGACGTGGTCGTCGCGGCCATGCTGGGGGCCGAGGAGTACGGCTTTGCCACGGCCGCCCTCGTGGTGCTGGGCTGCGTGATGATGAGAAAGTGCAACGCCAACACCTGCCCGGTGGGCATCGCCACCCAGGACCCGGACCTCAGGCGGCGGTTTTCCGGGCGGCCAGAGCACCTGGAGAACTTCTTCTCCATGCTTGCGGAGGAAGTCCGGAGGCACATGGCGCGGCTCGGTTTCAGGAAGATGGACGACCTCGTCGGGAGGAGCGACCTCCTGGAGATGAATCACGCGGTGGACTTCTGGAAGACCAGGGGCCTGGATTTTTCCGGGATCCTCCTGCCCGCCCGATCCATGGCCTCCTGCGCGGCCCGGGAAAGCGGGGGCGGGCAGGGCGATCTGCCCATCAGGTGCACCGAAAGCCAGCATCACGAGATAGACGACGTCATGGACCGCGAGCTCCTGGAGCTCGCCGCGGGGGCCCTGGAATCGGGCGCGCCGGTGGAGATAGCAAAGCCCATACGCAACGTGAACCGAACGACCGGGGCCATGCTGTCCGGCGCGATCGCTAAACGCTACGGCTACAAGGGCCTGCCCGAGGACACCATCACGTGCCGCTTCCAGGGGGCGGCAGGGCAGAGCTTCGGGGCCTTCGGCGCGCGGGGGCTCACCCTGATCCTGGAGGGCGAGGCAAACGACTACGTGGGCAAGGGCCTCTCGGGGGCCCGGATCGTCATCAAGCCCTACCCGGGCGCCGGGTACGACCCCGCCCGGAACATCATCGCCGGGAACGTCATCCTCTACGGGGCCACCGCCGGGGAAATCTTCATCAACGGCCTGGCGGGGGAGCGGTTCGCCATCCGGAACAGCGGGGCCTGCGCCGTGGTGGAGGGCGTGGGGGACCACGGCTGCGAGTACATGACCGGCGGCAGGGTGGTGGTCCTCGGGGAGACCGGGATCAACTTCGCCGCCGGGATGAGCGGTGGGATCGCCTATGTGTTCGACCCGGACCGGCGGTTCGACAGCCGCTGCAACCTGGACATGGTGGACCTGGAGCTCGTCACGGACCCCAAGGACGTGGAGGAGCTCAGGCGATTGATCGAGCGCCACGTGGCCTTCACCGGGAGCCCCAGGGGGACCGGGATCCTGGATGACTGGAGTGCCTGCCTGCCGTTCTTTGTGAAGGTCTTCCCCATGGAATACCGCCGCGTCCTGGGTAAGATGAGCAAGGAGGACGAGGCTATCGAGCGGGAGGAAGTGGAGCACAAGTAGGGGGTTCGAGGACCAAACCTTGAAAAACAAAAAAAAATAAAAAGCATCACCACGAAGAGCACGAAGAAGGCACGAAGAGCACGAAGAAAATTTTAAAAAATTGCCGATTTCCGTCATCCCGGCGAAAGCCGGGATCCATGGCAAAAGGACATCACACATGGAAAGCAGAATCAGGGCGTTTATGGACATACCGCGCATGGACCCCGGGTACCGCCCGGTGGAGGAGCGCATCAAGGACTACAGGGCCGTGGAGCGGCAGCTGAGCCACGAGCACATCCGCGCCCAGGCCTCGAGGTGCATGGACTGCGGCACACCCTTCTGCCACGCCTACGGGTGCCCACTGTCCAATGTGATCCCTGAGTTCAACAGCTTCGTCCACAGCGGCCGCTGGGAGCAGGCCCTGCATCTTCTCCTTTCCACCAACCCCTTCCCTGAGTTCACGGGCAGGATCTGCCCCGCCCCGTGCGAGGCGGCGTGCGTGGCGGGTCTCGGCGGGGATCCGGTCACCATCCGGCAAATCGAGCAGGCCATTGCGGAGATGGGCTTCGAGAGGGACATCATCGTCCCACGCCCGCCCCGGGAGCGCATGCCGGAGAGAGTGGCGGTCGTGGGCTCCGGACCCGCCGGACTGGCGGCCGCGGACCTCCTGAACAGGAACGGGTACGGGGTCACGGTTTTCGAATCCGCACCCAGGCCGGGCGGCCTGCTGTGTTACGGCATCCCGGATTTCAAGATGGAGAAATGGGTCCTGGAGCGGCGTATCCACCTGATGCGAGAGGAGGGCGTCCGGTTCGAGACGAATGTCACGGCCGGTGTGGACGTGTCCCACCATTACCTCAGGAGCCGATTCCACGCGGTTGTCCTCGCGTGCGGGGCAAGGGAGCCCCGCGACCTGGACGTCCGGGGCCGGGAGCTCGAAGGCATCCATTGGGCCATGGACTTCCTGACCCAGCAGAACATGAGGTCCGCCGGGGAGCTCGTGCGGACGGAAGACGAGATCCATGCCCAGGGAAAAAAGGTGGTCGTCATTGGCGGCGGGGACACGGGTTCCGACTGCGTGGGAACGGCCCTCAGGCAGGGGGCGGAGAGCGTGGAGCTCTGGGAGATCATGCCCCGGCCCCCAGAGAAGAGATCGCCCTCAACGCCGTGGCCTGAATGGCCCCTGAAGCTTAGGAAAACCCACGCGCACGAGGAGGGGTGCACCGTCAGGTGGGCGGTCATGACCAAGGAGATCCAGGGTCTGGGAGGCCGTGTCCGGGGCCTTCGGGCCGTGGAGGTCCAGTGGGAACCCGGCTCCCGGGGCGGGCGGCCCGCGCCGGTCGAGAGGCCGGGCACGGAATTTCTCGTGGATGCGGATCTCGTGATCCTCTCCATGGGCTTTGTGGGCCCGGCCAGGGGCGGCATCGTGGAGGCCCTCTCACTACCCCTGGATGCGAGGGGGGCCGTGAACGCGGATCGGAACAACCGGACCCCCGTCCCGGGGGTGTTTGCGGCAGGGGACATGAACCTCGGGCAGTCCCTCGTGGTCAGGGCCGTCCGGGACGGGCGGGAGGCCGCAAGGAATGCCATCGCGTATCTCCGGGAAGGACGCCGGGAAATGGGGGCTGACAGGTGGTGAGAAGGGCAAGTGAGGCTTGAGTCTTTCAAGAGAAGTTAAGTCCTGCTAAAGGGCAGTGTTTTAAACAGCTTGCAAATGCTCACCCGATGCGCTACGAAATCTTTTCCGCCGTCGGGCGCCTTGAAAAATGGAAATGGCTATCGGGATCGAGAAAAGTCGGGCCGGGCGGAATGAACCTTGAAAGGCGCCCATTTGTCCGGCGGAAAACCCGCGCGCCGTCATTCCGGCGAAAGCCGGAATCCAGCGTCTTTTTTGGGTGACGGAAAAAGGTTGAATTATTGATCGCCATCATAGACTACAAGGCCGGCAACAGCCGGAGCGTCGAGCGGGCGCTCGACAAGCTCGGGTTCCCCTCCCGGATCACCAATTCCAGGGATGAGATCCTGGGCGCGGAGAGGGTCATCTTCCCGGGCGTGGGGGCGGCGGGCGCGGCCATGGAGAACCTCAGGCGGTCCGGCGCGGACCGCGTGCTCAGGGAGGCCTACGAGAGCGGCATGCCCTTCCTGGGGATCTGCGTGGGCGCCCAGGTCATCCTGGACGAGAGCGAGGAGGACGGCGCCCGATGCCTGGGGCTCATCCAGGGGAGGGTGAAGCGGTTCCCACACCCCCTGGTCGACGAAAAGGGCGATCGGTTGAAGGTGCCGCACATCGGGTGGAACGGCCTGCGCATCCGGAGAAGCCATCCCGTCCTGGAAGGGATCAGGGCGAGGGACGAGTTCTACTTCGACCACAGCTACTACACCGTGCCCGAAAAGGCGGAGGGCGTCCTGGGGACCACGGATTACGGTATCGATTTTCCATCGGTGATCGGACAAAGGAACCTCGTCGCCACCCAGTTCCACCCCGAGAAGAGCGGGGCGCCCGGGCTCCGGATCCTCGAGAATTTCAGCCGCTGGGAAACCAGGTAGTGCCCATCCATAATCTATTTTGGGCACACCCAGGTTTCCTGAACATAAATGAGGCATTTTTCGCAAGGTCAAGGAGATCAAGGGATGACGCGGAGGCGACCTGTAGGTCGTCGCACAAGGCATCCCGCGGATCGACGCAGAGATTGCGGGAAAAGGGCCATTTATGGATGGAAACTAATGCTCAGTAAAAGGATCATACCGTGCCTGGACGTCCGGGACGGGAAGACGACCAAGGGTATAAAGTTCAAGGGGAACATCGACATCGGCGACCCCGTTGAGATGGCCCGGTTCTACTACGACCAGGGCGCGGACGAGATCGTCTTCTACGACATCACGGCCTCCAGCGACAGGCGCGACATCATGATCGACGTGGTGGACCGGGTCGCGCGGGAGATCTTCATCCCCTTTTCCGTGGGCGGCGGCATCCGGACCCTGGACGACATGCGGCGGGTGCTCCTGGCAGGGGCCGAGAAGATCAGCGTGAACAGCGCCGCCATACAGAACCCCGGCATCCTCTCGGAAGGGGCGAGGGCCTTCGGCAGCCAGTGCATCGTCCTGGGCATGGATGTGAAGCAGGTGGAAAAATCCGACGCCATCCCTTCGGGCTACGAGATGGTCATCAACGGCGGGAGGACCTTCACGGGCCTGGACGCCCTGGCCTGGGCCATGGAGGGGGAGCGGCTGGGGGCGGGCGAGATCTGCCTCAACTCCATCGACGCGGACGGCACCCGGGACGGGTATGAGATCGACCTTACGTCCCTCGTCTCGAGCCGCGTGGGGATACCCGTCATCGCCTCGGGCGGGGCGGGCGGCATAGAGCACATCGAGGAGGCCCTGACCCGGGGCAGGGCGGACGCGGCCCTGGTGGCCTCCATCGTCCACTACGGGACCCACACCATCCGGGAGATCAAGGAGGCTCTGGACGCCCGGGGCGTCAAGGTGCGAAAGACATGGGATTGATCATCAAAAAGGCGCTCATCGCCCTGGAGGACGGGACGGTCTACAGGGGCCGATCCTTCACCGGGCCCGTGGACACCACCGGGGAGGTGGTCTTCAACACCAGCATGTCCGGCTACCAGGAGATCCTCACCGACCCCTCCTACTGCGGTCAGATCGTGACCATGACCTACCCCCTCATCGGCAGCTACGGCGTCAATGCCGGGGACGTGGAGTCCGGGCGCATCCAGGTGCGCGCGCTCCTGGTCAAGGAGTACCAGGGGTTCCCGAGCAACTGGAGGTCCGAGAAGAGCCTCGCCGACTACCTCAAGGACGCCGGCGTGCCCGGCATCGAGGGGGTGGACACCCGCGCGCTCACCCGTCGCATCCGGATGGCGGGGGCCATGCGGGCCGCCATATCCACCGAAGACCTCGACCCGGACTCCCTCGTGGAAAAGGCCCGCCGGTCCCCTTCCATGGAGGGCCTGGACCTCGTCCGGGAGGTGACCTGCGCCGCGGCCTATCTCTTTCGCGACGGCCTGGCCGTGCCCCTGGAGGGCCCTCTGGAGGACTTCACGTGGCCCGGGGACGCGGGCGCGTGGAGGGTGGTCGCCGTGGACTACGGGATCAAGACGAACATCCTCCGGAGCCTCGAGAAGAGAAACTGCACGGTCCTGGTGGTGCCCGCGGACGTCTCGTCCGAGACCATCGAGCGTCTGTCGCCCCACGGGCTCTTCCTGAGCAACGGCCCCGGCGACCCGGCAGCCGTCACCTACGCCGTGGACACCATCCGGCAACAGGTGGGCAGGAGGCCCGCCTTCGGCATCTGCCTGGGGCACCAGCTCCTGGCCCTCGCGCTGGGGGGGAGGACCTTCAAGCTCAAGTTCGGCCACCGGGGCGGCAACCAGCCCGTCAAGGACCTCGCCACGGGCAAGGTGGAGATCACCTCCCAGAACCACGGCTTCTGCGTGGACGTGGAATCCCTCGACTACCCGGCCATCGAACCGACCCACGTGAACCTGAACGACGGCACCCTGGAGGGGCTCCGCCACAGGGAGATCCCCCTTTTCTCGGTCCAGTACCACCCCGAGGCCTCCCCCGGCCCGCACGACGCGGGCTACCTCTTCGACCGCTTTGTGGGGATGATGGAGGCGCACCACGGGGTGTGAGAGAGTGAACCCATGCCCAAACGCACGGACATAAAGAAGATTCTCCTCATCGGCTCCGGCCCGATCGTCATCGGGCAGGCCTGCGAGTTCGACTACTCCGGCACCCAGGCGTGCAAGGCCCTCATGGAGGAGGGCTACGAGATCGTCCTGATCAACAGCAACCCCGCGACCATCATGACCGACCCCGAGGTGGCCCACCGGACCTACGTCGAGCCCATCACGCCCGAGTTCGTGGCAAAGGTGATCGAACGGGAAAGGCCCGACGCCCTCCTCCCCACCCTGGGGGGGCAGACCGGCCTGAACACCACGGTCAAGCTGGCCGAGATGGGGGTCCTCGATCGCTTCGAGGTGGAGGTCCTCGGCGCCTCCATCCCGGTGATCCTCAAGGCCGAGGACCGGGAGCAGTTCAGGGACGCCATGACCCGCATCGGGCTCCGGGTGCCGGACAACGATATCGTCCGAACCCTGGACCAGGCCCGGGCCGCGGCCGAGCGCATCGGGTACCCCGTGATCATCCGGCCGAGCTTCACCCTGGGCGGCATCGGGGGCGGCGTCGCCTACAACCGGGAGGAGATGGAGGTCATCGCCCAGGCGGGGCTAGAGGCCAGCATGATCACCGAGGTGATCGTGGAGAAGTCCCTCATCGGCTGGAAGGAGTACGAGCTGGAGGTCATGCGGGACTTCAAGGACAACGTGGTGATCATCTGCTCCATCGAGAACTTCGACGCCATGGGCGTCCACACGGGCGACAGCATCACCGTGGCCCCGTCCCAGACCCTGACCGACAGGGAGTACCAGGAGATGCGCGACGCGGCCATCGCCATCATCCGGGAGATCGGGGTGGAGACCGGGGGCTCGAACATCCAGTTCGCGATCCACCCGCAAACCGGTGAGATGGTGGTCATCGAGATGAACCCCAGGGTCTCGAGGAGCTCGGCCCTGGCCTCCAAGGCCACGGGGTTCCCCATCGCCAAGATCGCCACCAAGCTCGCCGTGGGCTACACCCTGGACGAGATCGCAAACGACATCACCCGGGAGACGCGGGCCTCGTTCGAGCCCACCATCGACTACTGCGTGGTCAAGATCCCCCGGTGGACCTTCGAGAAGTTCCCCGGCGCCGAGGACCGGCTCACCACCGCCATGAAGTCCGTGGGCGAGACCATGGCCATCGGCCGGACCTTCAAGGAGGCCCTCCAGAAGGCCGTGCGGTCCCTGGAGATCGGCCGGTCCGGGCTGGGGCACGACAGGCCGGGGCCACGGCCGGCGCCCCCCGATCCGGCCGAGATCGAGGAGGGCCTCGTGAACCCCAACTCCAACAGGCTCTTCACCATCTTCCGAGCCATGGAGGCGGGGATCCCGGTGGAGCGGATTTACGATCTCACCCACGTCGACCCCTGGTTCCTCAGGCACATCGAGCAGATCCTGCGCCTGGAGAGGGAGATCGCCGGTGCCGCCGGGGAGGGAGGATTGCGCGCCCTGGACCCGGACCTCCTGGCCCTGGCCAAGGAGTATGGATTCTCGGACGCGAAGCTCGGCGCGGTCCTCGGCTGCGGCGAGGACGCGGTCCGGCAGGCCAGGAAAGCGGCCGGGATCGAGCCCGTGTACAAGCTCGTGGACACCTGCGCCGCGGAGTTCGAGGCCTACACCCCGTACTTCTACTCGAGCTACGAGCAGGAGAACGAGATCCGGGGTTCGGACCGGCGCAAGGTCGTGATCCTGGGGGGCGGCCCCAACCGCATCGGGCAGGGCATCGAGTTCGACTACTGCTGCGTCCAGGCCTCCTTCGCCCTCCGGGAGATGGGGATCGAGAGCATCATGGTGAACAGCAACCCCGAGACCGTGAGCACGGACTACGACACGTCGGACAAGCTCTACTTCGAGCCGCTCACCCGGGAGGACGTGCTCAACATCGTCGAGCAGGAGAAGCCCGAGGGCGTCATCGTCCAGTTCGGCGGGCAGACCCCCCTCAACCTGGCCGTGCCCCTGGAGCAGGCGGGCGTCCGCATCCTGGGCACGAGCCCGGACAGCATCGACCGTGCCGAGGACAGGGAGCGGTTTCAGGCCCTTCTGAAAAAGCTCGATATCCTCCAGCCCGAGAACCGGATCGCCTTCCACGAGGAGGACGCGGTCCTGGCGGCGGACGAGATCGGCTACCCCGTGGTGGTGCGGCCCTCCTTCGTGCTGGGCGGGCGCGCCATGGAGATCGTTTACGACCGGAAGTCCCTGGAAACCTACATCCGGACGGCCGCCGAGGTGTCCCCGGGCAAGCCCATCCTCCTGGACAGGTTTCTGGAGCAGGCCGTGGAGGTGGACGTGGACGCCGTCTCGGACGGGAGGGACACGGTCATCGGCGGCATCATGGAGCACATCGAGGAGGCGGGCATCCACAGCGGGGACAGCGCCTGCGTGATCCCGCCCACGAGCCTCTCGCGGGAGGTCGTCGAAAAACTCCACGACCACACGCGCGCCCTGGCCCGCGAGCTCGGCGTGGTGGGGCTCATGAACATCCAGTACGCGGTCAAGGACGGCACGATCTACGTCATCGAGGTGAACCCCAGGGGGTCCCGCACCGTTCCCTTCGTGAGCAAGGCCACCGGGGTGTCCCTGGCGAGGATCGCCACAAAGGTCATCATGGGGATGACGCTCGAGGAGCTGGGCTTCACGAAAGAGGTGATCCCCGCCCACGTGTCGGTCAAGGAATCGGTCTTCCCGTTCAAGCGGTTCCCCGGTGTGGACACCCTCCTGGGCCCGGAGATGAAGTCCACGGGCGAGGTCATGGGGATCGACGCGTCCTTCGGCCTCGCCTTTGCCAAGTCCCAGATCGCCGCTGGGCAGATGCTGCCGCTCTCCGGCACGGTCTTCATCTCGGTGCGGGACGCGGACAAGCAGGCCATCCTCCCGGTCGCCGGGAAGCTCCGGGACCTGGGCTTTCGGATCACGGCCACCGGCGGGACCTCGCGGTTCCTCGAAAGGCAAGGCATTGAAAACGAGCGGGTGAAAAAGGTGCGGGAAGGGCGCCCCCACATCGTGGACATGATCAAGAACGGCGGGGTGGATCTGGTCGTCAACACGGTGGCCGGTAAAAAGACCGTGTCCGAGTCCTTCTCCATCAGGCTTGCCGCCCTGGCCATGGAGATACCCTACACCACGACCCTTGCGGGCGCCCGGGCCACGGCCCAGGCCATCGAGGCCCTCCGGAAGGGCGGTGTGGAGGTGAAGACCCTCCAGGAATATCACAGGGAACCGATCCGCTGAGGGCCCCCCGGGAGAGCCCTTTGGGCCCCGGGGCCGAGACAGGGATATGTTGAACGATTGTATAAATAAAAGATGTCGCCGTGCCGATTCCGACCGGCCCCGGGAGGAGTGCGGGATCTTCGGGGTTTACGGCCACGAGGACGCGGCAAAGCTCGCCTACTTCGGACTCTACGCGCTCCAGCACAGGGGGCAGGAGAGCGCGGGTATCGTCGCCTCGGACAACGGCCAGGTCACGGCCCACAAGGCCATGGGGCTCGTCTCGGAAATCTTCCACGAGGAGACCCTCGACCGCCTCAAGGGCGACGTGGCCCTGGGGCACGTGCGCTACTCCACCACGGGGTCCTCCCTGGTGGTGAACGCCCAGCCCTTCACGGTCAAGCACTCCGGGCGGTCCCTGGCCGTGGCACACAACGGCAATTTCATCAACGCCCGCTCCATAAGAAACGAGCTGGAGGAGGCGGGTTCCATCTTTCAGAGCACCATGGACAGCGAGATCGTGCTCCACCTCATGGCCCGGGCCCGGAAAAAGGGCCTGGAAGGGGCGATGCTCGAAATGACCTCCGTGATCAGGGGGGCCTACTCCATGGTCCTCATGACCGAGGACGCGATGATAGCCGCCCGCGACCGGAACGGCTTCCGGCCCCTGTGCCTGGGCAGGCTGGACTCCGGCTGGGTGGTCTCGTCCGAGACCTGCGCCCTGGACCTCGTGGAGGCGGAGTACATCCGGGAGGTGGAGCCCGGGGAGATCCTCATCATTGACAGGGACGGCCTGAAGAGCCTCCGCATGGAAGAGAGGGGCAGGCCCGCCCAGTGCATCTTCGAGCTCATTTACTTCGCCAGACCCGACAGTACGGTCTTCGGCGAGTGCGTCTACACCTTCCGCAAGAGGCAGGGCCGGCTCATGGCCGAGGAGTTCCCCCTGGACGCGGACCTGGTGATGCCCTTCCCGGACTCGGGGAGCTACGCGGCCATCGGGTACGCCCAGGCCTCGGGGATCCCCCTGGAGATGGGCATGATCCGGAACCACTACGTGGGCCGGACCTTCATCCAGCCGTCCCAGAGCATGCGGGACTTCGGGGTGAAGGTGAAGCTCAACCCGGTCCGGGAGCTCCTCAAGGACAAGCGGGTGGTCATCATCGAGGACTCCATCATCCGGGGGACCACCGCGAGAACCCGGATCAAGACCCTTCGCAAGATCGGGGTCCGGGAGATCCACATGCTGGTGAGCTGCCCGCCCCACAAATACCCCTGCCCCTACGGCATCGACTTCTCCACCCGAGGGGAGTTGATCGCGGCCGACAAGTCCGTGGATGAGATCCGCAGGTTCGCCGGCCTGGACAGCCTGGGGTACCTGAGCATCGACAACCTCACCAGGGCGACCCGCATCCCCAGAAAAGACCTCTGCCTCGCCTGCTTCGACGGCAGGTACCCCGTGCCCCTGACGGAGGATGTCTCAAAGTACGGCCTGGAGTGACGAGGCGTCCAAAAGACCACGGCCCCAGGCAAACACCTTAAAGCATCACCACGGAGCTCACTACCGCAGGCGAACACCTTAAAAGCATCACCACGAAGCTCACTACTACTGCAGGCGAACACCTTAAAAGCATCACCACGAAGCACACGAAGAAGTCACGAAGCTCACGAAGGAAAACCTCCTGTCATCCCGGCGAAGGAGGCTGTGTCGCAATCGTCGAGTAGCTGAAAAGCTCCCTACTCGTCGCCCCGCGGAAGCCGGGGCCCAGCGGCCTTTGCAAAAGAAAAACCCCCGTTCCCCGGCACATCCTGTCCATGCTCCATCTTTTTTCGACTCTCAAACGTGCACGGAATCAATCTACTGTAAGGATAACAGTACAGGGGATGGCCGGGGCCCAGTGACTTTGGTTCATAAGGCTATGAAAAGACCCTGGATCCCGGCTTTCGCCGGGATGACGAAAAGGGTGCCGGGATGACGATGGGGGCGAGCCTCGGTTCCCCTGGTGGTGCCCCGACTCTCGGAGGCCGTCCTGATTCCTGTCGCCCCGGCCCTGGAAAAACCCCGAGCCGGGCACACGGTATCCGATGAGGCGGTCACAATTCTATTGACTCAAATTATCAAAATATGATATCTAAGTACCATAATTTATCCTCCTGTCGTTTGGTACACATCCACGTTTTCCTGAACATGAAAAGCCCTCTTTCGCACGTACGCGCAGGGATTACGGAAAAGGGCCGCTTACGGGAGGCACAATGCCATGTCTGGAACCTCTCTCCTGAACCCACTCTGCCGCCACATCCGTGGGATCACCGTGAAGACCCTCTCCCCCGAGACCCTGGAGCACGCAAAGCTTGTTCTCCTGGACACGGCGGGCGTCGTGACGGCCGGGGCCTCGAACCCCGAAGTGGACGCCACGGCCCGCGGGATGGCCCGGGGGGAAACCCCGCTCGCGGGTTCTTTTTTTTCGCCGGGTCGTCCCGAGTCCTTTTCACTCCTGGACGCGGCCTTTGTGGCCGGCATGTCCTCCTCCACGCTCGAGTTCGAAGAGGGCAACCCCCGGGCCATGGGGCATCCCGCGGTCCAGGTCGTCCCCGCGCTCTTTACGGCGGCCCAGGAACTGGACTGTTCCGGCGGGGAGCTCATTTCGGCCCTGGTGGGGGGGTATGAGGCGGCGTGCCGGGTCAGCCGGGCCGCGCGCATGCGAAAGGGGCTCCACCCCAGCGGCACGTGGGGCGTCGTGGGCTCGGCCCTGGCAGTCGGGCTCCTGCGGGGCCGTTCGGCCCGGGACCTGGAGGACCTCGCCAACCTCGCGGCCTCCTACGCCTTTTCACCCTATGTGTACAATTCCTTTGACGGGTGGAACGCCGCCGCCACCTTCGCGGGCCTTGTGAACCACCTGGGGATCCTCGCAAACACCCTCTTCGACTCGGGTGTGCGGGCCCACCCGGACGCCTTTGAAAAAACCTTTTCCGCATTCCTCTCGGAAGGGCTGGATCCCGGGGTTCTGGACCCGGGGCAGGACGAGCCGCCCGCCATCGTGCAGAACTATTTCAAGCCTTACCCCACCTGCCGTTTCACCCAGCCGGCCATGGAGGCGCTCAGGGAGATCATGGAGAACCATCCCGTGGAGCCGTCCCTGGTGGAGAGGATAAGCGTGCACAGCTTTGCCTCTGCCGTTCACGGGGGGTCCGGTCCACCGTCCAACCGGGAGGCCTTGAGGTTCTCGATCCCCTACCTCCTGGCCGTGATGATCGTCAACGGCACAATGGATTTGGAGGTCCTGGACCGGGATTTCCTCGGAAACCCGCTGGTGACGGAGCTCGCCCGAAAAGTGGAAACGACCCTGGACCCGGAATACGAGGCGCGGCGCCCGGCGAAGAGCCAGGCCCGCGTGGAGGTGATCTTGAAGGACGGCCGCGCTCTCTCGGCGGAAATCCTGGACTGTCTGGGCGACGTCGCCAACCCCCTGGGGAGGGACGACGTTTTTGACAAGTTCATGAGCCTTGCCGGGAAAGCGGTCGGCCGGGAACAGGCCAGGGCCTTTCTCGACGGACTGCCGTCCCTGGAAAAACAGGCAGCCGTGGAGCCGTGGCTCCGATGCCTCGTGCCGGGGGAAAAGGCACATGAACGTTGAACGGGAAGAGATGCTCCAGAGGATAGGGGCGCGCATCCGCGCGGAGCGGAACCGCCTGAACATGACCCTGGAAGCCCTGGCCGCCAAGGCCGGGATCAGCAAGATGACCCTCCAGCGCATCGAAACCGGCGCCACATCCCCCTCCATCATCGTTTTGACGGAGCTGGCCTTTCACCTCAAGCAGCCCGTGGAGTCTCTGATCCGCGAGACCGAGCCGAGCGCCGTGCTCCTCAAGAAAAACCTCCAGGAGTCCCTTTTCGCCCCGGACAGCGGCATCCACGTCATCGCGCCCAAGGGCCTCATCTCCGACCGGCTGACCATCTCCTGCGCCGAGCTGGAGCAAGGCACGGTCATCGAGCCCCACGTGAACCGGGGGTTTGAGTGGGCCTTCCTCATTAAGGGAAAGGCCGTGGCAAGCGTTGGATCCAGGGAATACCTCATCGAGGAGGGGGATGCGATCTTCTATGACGCGCATCACACCCACTCCATCAGGGTGGTGGAGACCGTGCGGTACGTGAGCCTCTTCCTCGCGGATGAGTAAAGATATTCAGGCGTGAGTGTCGAAGACATCGTTGCAAACCTAAAACAAAGAGGAGGATGTTTCATGAAAAAGGCAACCATGGTTTTGGCAGGGATTTTGATTGCGATGTTCACCAGTTCCCTGGTCATGGCGGAGGATGTGATCCGCATGAGGTTCGGGCACGTCGCCCCGCCCATGCACGCGCAGCACAAGGCCGCCGAGTACTTCGCCCAGTGGGTCGAAAAGGAGTCGGGCGGGCGCATCAAGTGCTCGGTCCACCCCAAGGGACAGCTGGGGAGTCACATCCAGATGCTCGAATCCCTCCAGGTGGGCACCCTGGAGATGGTCTCTGTCGCCGGGCCGGCCCTCACCGAGTTCGTGCCCGAGGTGGCCCTGACCTCCCTCCCCTTCATGTTCACCACGGAGGAGGAGATGTACAAGGTGCTGGAGAGCCCCGTTGGAGCGAAGATCGGGGCCGCCTTTGACAGCAAGGGCCTGTATTTCGGCGCCATGGCCGACCACGGGTTCAAGGCCTTCTTGAACCGCAAGGGGCCGGTGGCCAAGATCGAGGACATGAAAAACTACAAGTGGCGGGTCATCCCCAACGAGCTCTTCCTGGACACCTACAAGGCCCTGGGGGCCAATCCCATCACCCTTCCCTGGCCCGAGGTTTTCAGCGCCCTGCAGCGGGGCGTGATCGACGGGATCGACATCACACCCAACGAGTGCTGGGGCTCCAGGATTTATGAAGTCATCGACTACATGTCCCTTTGCAAGCTGGGCCTCAACCCCCAGGTTTACGTGGCGAGCAAGCAGTGGCTGGACGGGCTGCCGGACGACCTGCGAAAGATCGTGCTCCAGGGCATGAAGGAGGCGGCCAAGTGGCACGTGGCGAAGATCCGTGAAGAAGACGCCTCAACCGTGATCCCCGACATTGAAAAGGCCGGGGTGAAGATCAACCAGGTGACGGACGAGGAGCTTGCGCGTTTCCAGAAGGCCGTGGAGCCGGTGCACGCCAAGTGGCGTGAGAAGGTGGGCCCCGCGCTTTACGACGAAACCGTGGATCTCCTCAAAAAGTGCCGCTGAACCCGCGGCGCGGGCCGGATGTTCAGCCTGCAAAGCGTAACTTTATCGTCGCCCCGGCGCAGGCCGGGGCCCAGTGACTTTAGTTTGTAACCATCTGAAAAGACACTGGATCCCGGCTTTCGCCGGGATGACGAAAGAGGAAGGCCGGGATGACGAAAGAGGAAGGCCGGGATGACGAAAGAGGAAGGCCGGGTATGACGGCGCTTTTCAGGTACTCACCCGGTAAGCCCGTAAGGATGCCGGCCCTTTGATAGGAGAGACAAACCATGCTTCGGAAAACCTTTTTCATCCTGACACGGCTGGAGGAGTGGATCCTGTCCCTGATGGTGCTCCAGATGGGCCTGTCCATTTTTCTCCAGGTTGTCATGCGCTACGGCTTTCACTCGGCCATCACCTGGCTGGATGAGCTCGTGCACATCGAGGTGATCTTCCTGACGTTTTTCGGCGCGAGTCTCGGGATCAAGTACGGGAGCCACATCTGCGTGGACGTCCTCAAGAACGTGGTCAAGGGGCCCGCGGTGAACCTGCTGGACGCCCTGAACCACCTGGTGATCGCCGTGTACACGGGTCTTGTGATCTCCTACGGCTGGAGCCTCATCAACATGATGGGCGGGAGGCCCCACTACACGCCGACCCTCCGCATCCCAAAGCACTACCTCTACATAATCGTGTGCGTGGGGCTCGGGCTCATCTGCATTCGGAGCCTTGTCAAGACCTGGCAGGGCGTGGCGGCCTACAGGAACAGGCATGCCGGGGAGGCCGCCTCATGACGACCCCCCTTGTGATCGCCGGTCTTTTCCTGCTCATGGTTCTGGGCGTGCCCCTTGCGGCCGTCATGGGCATTTCCGCCGTCGTCTGCGTCGCCCTGTTCACCCGGATCCCGCCCCAGGCCATCTTTCAGCAGCTCTACCTGGGGGCCGAGTTCGACCTCCTCCAGGCCGTGGTCTTTTTCATCGTGGCGGGAGCCATCATGAGCCGGGGGACCCTCGCCTCCAGGCTCATACGCATCGGACAGGCGGTTGTCGGGGGGTTCACCGGCGGCATGGCCATCACCGCGGTCCTCATCTGCATGTTCTTCGCGGCCGTGTCAGGGTCGTCGCCGGCCACTGTGGTGGCCATCGGCTCCATCATGATCCCGGCCATGATCCGGAGCGGGTACGGCGAAAGATTTTCGCTGGGGCTCCTGACCTCCACCGGGTCCCTGGGGATCCTCATCCCCCCGAGCATTCCCATGATCATCTGGGCGGTGGTCATGGGGCAGTCCGTAACCAAGCAGTTCCTGGCGGGATTCCTCCCCGGGCTTGTCATGGGGGGCGCCCTCATGCTCTACGCCTATTTTCAGTCCAGGAGACACGGCTGGCGGACCGAGACGAAAATTTCCGCGCCCGAACTCAAGCAGGCCCTCAAGGAGGGGATCTGGGGCCTTCTCATGCCGGTCATCGTCCTGGGGGGGATCTACTCCGGGGTGTTCACGGCCACGGAGGCCGCGGCGGTCGCCTTCACCTACGCCCTTTTCGTGGAGCTCGTGATCCACAGGAGCCTCAAGCCCAGGGATCTCATGCCCGTGTTCAAGGAGTCGATCCTCACCTCCTCCATGCTCCTTTTCATCATCGCCAACGCCTCCATCCTCTCCTATTACTTCAGCGTGGACCAGATCCCCCTCCGGGTGGCCGATGTCCTCCTCCAGTTCATCGACAACAAATACGTGTTCCTGCTTCTCGTCAACATAGGGATACTCATCATGGGCTGCTTCATGGACATCGTGTCCGCCATGCTGGTCCTGGGGCCCGTTTTTCTCCCGCTCCTCCAAAAATTCGAGATCGACCCGATCCACTTCGGGATCATCATGGTCCTCAACATCGAGGTGGCGTTCCTCACCCCGCCCTTCGGCGTGAACCTCTTCGTGGCCTCGGGCATCACCGGCAAGGGGATCGTCGAGGTGGCGCGAAGCGTCATCCCGTACCTGCTGCTCATGTACGGGGTCCTTTTCCTGATCACCTATGTGCCGTGGATCTCGCTGGTCCTGACCCGTCTCATACAATAGGCCGAAGCCGAAAAGGACAGCCGTGGCGTTTTTTCAATGTTTCAGTGTGTGGATTCGGAGGAAGTATGAACTTTAGCCCTGTCACCCGCCAAGACCTGAGCGACTTGAAAGACATTGTCGGAGAGAAGCGCGTCTCCACGGGGGAGAGCAACCGGCATCTCCACTCCATGGACCAGACCCACCACAAGGGGTACCTGCCCGAGGCGGTGGTCTGGCCGCATTCCACGAAGGAGGTGTCCCGGATCCTCCGCCTGGCGAACGACAGGCGGATCCCCGTGACGCCCTGGGGCGCGGGCACGAGCCTCGAGGGAAACTGCTGCCCCGCGGCCGGGGGGCTTGTCCTCGATTTCCAGGAGATGAACCACATCCTCGCCCTCCGCGCCGAGGACTTTCAGGTGGATGTGGAGGCAGGGCTCACCTACAAGGACATGAACAAGAAACTGGCCGCCTCCGGGCTTTTCTTCCCCCCGGACCCGGGCGCCAACGCGACGATCGGCGGGATGATCGCCAACAACGCGAGCGGCATCCGGACCATCAAATACGGCGCCACCCGCGAGAACGTCCTTCGGGTGAAGGCCGTCCTGGCCGACGGGAGGGTCGTCCACGCGGGCTCGTGCTCCGTCAAGACCTCGTCGGGGTACGACCTGGTGAGGCTCCTGATCGGGTCCGAGGGCACCCTGGCCGTGATCACCGAGGCCACCCTGAAGCTGAGCGGCATCCCGGAAGGGTTCAGCGCGGCCGTGGCCGCCTTCGATTCCGTGAGGCAGGCCGCCGAGGCCGTCTACGGGGTCATGGCCTATGGCCTCAACCCGTCGGCCCTCGAAATGCTTGACGACCGCGCCATCGCGAACATCAATCGGTCGGGCGAAAACGAACTGCCGGAGAAGGTCACCCTCCTGATCGAGTTCACCGGAAACAACGAGGCCGGTCTGGCGGAGGATGTCCGGCGCGCCCGCGAGGTCTGCGAGTCTCACGGCTGCCTCTCCTTCCACCAGGGTGTGGGACGGGAGGAGAGGAACAGGTTGTGGGAAATACGGCACGGTTTCGGGGAGAGCTTCACCCGGGCTCACGCGGGTCAGGACGTCCTGGTCATGGACGCCGCGGTGCCCCTCTCGCGCTTCCCCGACCTGGTGGAAAAGGCCGTGAGCGTCGCCGACTCCCACGGTATAGAAAACTGCGTCTCGGCCCATGCCGGGGACGGCAACCTCCACCTGAACATCGCGGGGGACATGGGCGACCCCGCCTTCCTGGACAAGCTGAACCGTGCCTATGACGAGATCGTATCCTTTGCCGTGTCCGTAGGGGGCACGGCCACGGGGGAGCACGGGATCGGGATCGGGAAGCGCAAGTTCATGAGGCGCGAACACGGGGAGGGCGTGGAGGTCATGCGGGGCCTCAAGGGCCTCTTCGACCCCGCCGGCATCCTGAACCCGGGCAAGGTTCTCCCTGACTGATTTGTTTTTCCCCCGATCCCCAGGCACCGCCGGCGTCACTCGATTTTCAGCGCGAGGATACGGTGGCGCACATCCATCATGTGCTCCTCCATCAGGGCCTCCGCGACTTCATGATCCCTGTCCCGCAAGGCTTGAAGGATGTCCTCGTGGTAGGTGACCACTATCCTGGATCGATGGAGGCCTTCGTCCTTCCCGGCTTGATCTTTCCTCTCGGACAACTTCACGTAGAGCCTGCGCAGGCAATCCCGCAGAACCGTGAGGAGGACGTTGACCACGACAACAAAGACCGGGTTTCCAGAGGCCCGGGCGAGCAGCTGATGAAACCGGATGTTTTCCTCTGTCGCGGGCTCATTGCGAGCGACTCGTGCCTTGGCCTCCGCGATGTTGCTCTCCAGGGCCTGGAAATCCTTTTCACCGGCATTGTTGACCGCGTACTGAATCACCCGCTTTTCGATCTCGAGCCTGGCGATGGTGAGCTGATCCCATGAGATTTCTTCGAAGGAGAATGCATCCACAAACAGGGAGCTTATGGTGTCCAGCAATGCGCTCTGCACGACCGCGCCGCTGTTTCGTCCCCCCCGCTGAATGGAGATGATGCCGGAGAACTCGAGAATACGAAGCGCTTCCCGGACGGATTGGCGTCCCACCTGAAATCGTTCGGCCAATTCAGATTCCGAGGGAAGGCGGTCACCCGGCTTCATGCCGGCCTCCAGAATCATCTCCTTGAGTTTGTGTGAGATGTCCTCAAATGTTCGAACACGCCGCATGAGTTTTATTTTTTCTCTCCCCCCATGAAAATATTGTCAGACAACGAAATTATGGTTTTTAGACACAGGCGTGTCAAGGGAATAGGGGTATACACATAACTTATTCTAAATGTTTAAATATTTCTCGAAATGCCTTTCAGGGCAAAGTTTTTCTTTTTTTCCCTTGACAGGCATCTCCAGCCACAGTACCGTAATACGAAAAAAGAGTTTCATATATTGGAACTGGTGAGGTCCGAGAAACAGCCGGGACGGCCGCGAGCCACCTCTGAGGTCAACGCAGAGAGCCACAAGGGCTTCGCGCGAGAGGAGAAAACCTATGATCGGATCCAGATGGCGTTACTTAGACGATGAGAAGGTCTCTCTCTTGAAAGAAAGGGTTTTCGAGCTGTTGTCCGGTTCCGGGGTCAAACTGGACCACCATGCCCTGCTGCTCGGCCTTCTGGAAGACGCCGGTGCGGTTGTGGACCAGGAATCGGGTATGGTCCGGTTCCCGAATCAGGTTCTGGAAAACCTGCTCGCCCAGGCACCGAATTCCTTCCAACTCGGGGCCCGCGACCCGGGCAAGGCACTCCCGCTGCCGCGCCCGGACCTGACGTTTTACGGCCGAAGCGCGGGCGGGTGCCACGGCTGGATCGATCCGGAGACAGGGACCTACGGAAAAGTCACCAGGGAACTCTTCGGCGAATGGGTCCGGATCATCAATCAGCTGGATGAAATCAACCTGCTGTCCATGCTCTTCTGCAACGACGCCCCGGTGAAAACGGCGGACATACACTCCCTTGCGGTGCTGCTCAAGAACACCGGCAAGTCCGTCTGGGTACAGCCTTACAGCATCGGAAGCCTGGATTTCCTGTTTTCCCTCGGCGAGGCGGCGGCCGGCGGCGGTGAGGAACTGGCCGCAAATCCTGTCATCTCCATGATCGTGTGCTCCCTCACGCCCCGGACATTCAAGATGATGGACCTGGAAGCCCTGGTGAAATCAGCCAGGGCGGGCGTGCCTGTTCAGGCATGCTCCCTGCCGGGGGCCGGAGGCACGGCGCCCGCGACCCTCCCGGGCACGGTCCTTGTGGCCGTGACGGAGATCGTGGCCATGGCGGCCATGGCGCAGGCCGTCAAGCCGGGAGCGCCGGTCGTCGGATGCCCTCTCGTTTTCTCCACGGACATGCGAACCGGGCGCAGCCTCCAAAGCAGCGTCGAGGCCATGAGGATCGCCTCCATGGCCGTGCAGGTGCTCAAGGAGGCCTTCGGGCTTCCGACCCACGGCTACGGAAGCGGCTCCGACTCCTCGATCGTGGACGAGCAGTCCATGGCGGAGAGAACCATGGTGACGACCTGGACGGCCATTTCCGGCATGGACATCCTGGGCGGTCCCGGTCAGCTGGAGGGGGTGACAACGGTCAGCCCCCTGCAGCTCGTGATGGACAACGAGGTGATGGCGATGACCAGGCGGATGCTTGCGCCCGCCTCCACGGACGAGGACCAGCTGGCGTGGGAGGTCATCAAGGGGACGCCGCCCGGACAGCATTTCATGCTGTCGGACCACACGGTGAAGCACTGCCGTGAAGGCTTCAATCCCATGAATTTTGTGCGCATGACACGGGATGCCTGGGAGCGTGACAGCGGAAAAACCCTGATGGAACGGGTTCGGGAGGAGTACAGGCGGATGAGGGACCAGGCGAATCCCGCGGCCGCATCCCCGGAGCTTGCCGATGAACTGGACGCGATTGTTCGAGCGGCAGACAGGGAGCTCGCGGGTTGAAACCCAAGAAGACGAAAGGGGGGGGAAATGGCGGTTCATGATGTTTTCGAGGCGGTCGTTCAGCTGGACGATTCGAACATCCGTCCGCTGGTTCAGGCGGAGCTGGACACGGGCACGGCCGTGTCCGTCATTCTGCAGGAGGGCCTCATCGCGGCCATGGACGAGGTGGGCCGGAGGTTCAGCAATGGGGACATGTTCGTGCCGGAAATGTTGAAGGCGGCGCAGGTGATGAAGGAAGGGCTGGTCATCGTGAAGCCTCTCCTGACCGAAAGCGAGGTGCCCAGCAGCGGGACGGTGGTGATGGGAACGGTGAAGGGGGACTTGCACGACATCGGCAAGAACCTGGTGGCCATGATGATGGAGGGGGGCGGCTTCACGGTCATCGATCTTGGCATCGACCTGCCTGCGGAAACCTTTGTGCAGGCGGCCAGGGAGCACCAGGCGGACGTGATCGGTATTTCGGCCCTCCTGACCACGACCATGCCGGCCATGGAGGAGACGGTGGCGTTGCTGCGCGGCGCCGGGATCCAGGCCAAGATCCTGGTGGGAGGGGCGCCCGTGACCGCGGGCTTTGCCGAGAAAATCGGGGCGGACGGTTACGGGGACGACGCTCCCTCGGCTGTGCGCCTGGCCAAGGAACTGTTGCTCCAATAAGAAAAGGGCACGGAAGGGACCGTCTTCGCGGGAAAACATATCGGGGAATCGTTCCCGGGCCAACAAATTACCTCAAGGAGGTCTGAAGATGAAAAAGAGTACATGTTTATTAGTGGCTGTCGCACTGACCGCCCTGGTTGTGGGGATGTTCACGGCTCCGGTTGCTTCAGCCAAGGACAAGGTGTACGAGCTGACATTCGCCTGGAACGACATCTGGGGCCCCAAGTTCCGTGCCTCCCAGGTCTATCGGCCTTGCGGCGAGATGGAGCGCATGGTCCACGAGCGCACCAACGGCCGCGTGAAACTCAAGATCATCTCCCGCATGTTTCCCACCAATCAACTGCTGGAGTCCGTGGCCACGGGCAAGGCCGACGCGACCGACCTGCCCATGCCCTGGCTCTCGGGAACCTATCCGCTCTTGAATTGGGGCCTGATCCCGAACATCGTGGATGAAGACCCCGTCAAGGCCCTCGGTGAGGAACTGGCGGTCTATGAAGACCCCAAGGTCCTGGAGATCCTGGACAATCGCCTGAAAGAGGTGAACCTCAAGTTCTGGTTCATCACCCAATGGGACCCGGCCAATGGGATCTGGAGTAAGAAAAAGATCGAGAAGCTGGAGGACATCAACGGACTGAAGCTCAGCGTGGCCGGCGGCTACCTGGCCAACCTGGGCGTCAAGAACATGGGCGGCAGCCCGGTGGCCATCACCAGCGCCGAGCTGGCCCCCGCAATGATGACGGGGACGGTCGACGGCGTCCTGACGAGCCTGGGGTACGGCTATTCCATCGGGCTGGCCAAGGTTTCCGACTACTACACCCTGACGCCCCTGAACCCCACGTGGTCCGCTTTCACCGTCATCAACCGCAAGACCTATGACTCCATGCCTCCCGACCTCCAAAAGGCCCTGATGGAGGTGGGCAGGGAGCTCCAGCGCATGGTCTACCTGTCCACCACGGCCGAGTACATCATGAGCCTGGACACGGTGAACCTGTCCGGGGTCAAGAGAGCCTCCCTGCCGCCCGCCGAGCAGGAGAAGGCCCTGAAAGCGTGTGAGGTGGTCGAGGCAAAGTGGCTGGAGGAAACCGGTGACAAGGGCGAGGAACTTCTCAAGGCCGTCCGGGGCGCTGTGAGCGACTACCGGGCTTTTTGTCAATAAACCCATACGCAGGGCGGGCCCCGGGAGGCCCGGGCGGTCCTGCGGCCGCGGCCTCCTGGTTCGTCCACGGCCGAGGGAGGAACCATGCGCTTCCTGGTCAGGATCATTGAAACTGTCACGGACGTGGTCAGCGGGCATCTCCAGGCATGGCTGTCACTGGCTCTGATGTTCCTGGTGATGGTCGAAGTCACTTCGCGATACGTCCTGAGGAACCCCCTGTCCATTGCCGATGAGTACGGCGGCTTCTGCCTGGTGGCGATGACCTGCCTCGGGCTCGCCTATGCCTGGAAAACGGGCAGCCACGTCAGGGTGGAATTCGTCGTCAACAGAATGCCCCCCCGCGTGCAGCGCGGCCTGCGCGTCTTCACTCTGCTGCTGGCCTTTGTTTTCACCGGTTTCATGGTCTACGGGGCGTATGAGCTGGTCAGGCTTTCTTTCATGTTCGGGACTCGGAGCACCAACTGGCTCCGAACGCCGATTGCCTGGCCCCAGATAACCATCCTTGCCGGGGCCGTTCTCATGTTTTTTCAGCTCATCGCGGAAATCATCAAGTACATCAAATCGATTTCCGCCCCGAGAGAGGAGGGTGAATGATGGGAGGGGATATCCTGTTCGCCGTGGCCCTTCTTGCCGGACTCCTTTTCCTTCTCCTGATCGGGCTCGAGATCGCCTGGTCCGTCGGCGTCATCGCCCTCGTCGGCCTCCTCTTTTACGTGGACCAGCCCGTCAACCAGATCGCCTACACCATGTGGGACTCACTCAACTCGTTCGCCCTCACGGCCATGCCCCTCTTTATCCTGATGGGGTCGATCCTCGGAAACACAGGGGTGAACGAAAAACTCTTCAGCGCGATCAACAAATGGGTCGGCCACCTGCCCGGCGGCCTGGTGATTTCCGTGATCAGCGGAAACGCGGTGTTTGCGGCAATGTCCGGCTCGGCCATGGCCGCCACGGCCACTTTCGGGAAGATCGCCTTTCCGGCGATGGAAAAACGGGGCTACTCGCCGAGCTTCGCCCTGGGGTCGATCGCCTCTGGCTCGGTGCTCGCGCCTCTGATCCCGCCCAGCATTCTCCTCATCCTCTACGGTGCCTGGCAGGGGCTCTCCATCGTGGACCTCCTGGCCGCCGGCCTGATCCCCGGGCTGATGCTGACCGGTCTGCTCCTGTTGACCGCGGTGGTCATGGTCAAGATCAAGCCGGAACTGGCCCCTCCGCCCACACACTCCACCTGGGCCGAGAGAGGACGGGCCCTCATCGACGCGCTGCCCTTCATCCTGGTCATCCTCGGGGTGCTGGGCGCCATCTTCGGAGGGGTCATGACCCCGACCGAAGGCGGCGGGCTGGGAGCGCTCCTGAGCATCATTCTGACGCTCTTTTACCGGCGGCTGACCTTCAAGATCCTGCGGCAGAGCCTGCTGGACACGGTGCGGGTCACCTCATTCTCCCTCTTCATCATGGCCATGGCCACCCTGGTCGCGCATGTCTTCAATTCCGCCGGCATCATTCCCATGCTGAAGGACGCCATACTGGGCCTGGGGGTGGGGAAGTACACCATCGTTGTCGGATTTTTCATCATGTACCTCGTCATGGGCATGTTTTTCGACTCGTGGTCCATGCTCTTTCTCACCTTCCCGTTCGTCATGCCGATCATCATCGGGTTGGACATCAACCCGATCTGGTGGGGGGTCATCTATGTCCTGGCAGCGGAGCAGAGCACCATCACACCGCCCTTCGGGCTGGTCCTGTTCGTCCTGAGAACCGTGGTCCCGGAGCACTCCATGGCCACCGTGGTCAAAGGGTCTCTGCCCTATTTGATCCCCATCTACACCAACATCATTCTGCTGATTCTCTTTCCCGACCTGGTCCTCTGGCTGCCGAGGATCTTGTCGGGACAGTGAGAAAGGCGCTCACGGGAAAGGCGCAGATAATCGGGGAAGGTTCATTGTTGATGAGAGGACATCACGCACAGCGGAACAACAGGAAAAGGACGCGCCCATGAATTCAATCAGTCGAAGCGCCGAGGTTCTCAAGCTGCTCGCCGAGCACCCACATCGTTTCACGGACATCTACCAGCACCTCGGGCTGACGAAAAGCACGGCCCATCGTTTGTTGAAGGACCTCGAAGAGACGGGACTGATCAAGAAAAACCCCCTGTCGGGCCGGTACCACCTGGGTCCTCTCATTTCCCAACTCGCCGCGTCCCCCATGGGGGAACACCAGTTCCTGATCACGAGCTCCGCCGAGGAGATGCGAAAGCTGCGCGACATGAGCGGGGAGACCGTCAATCTGCAGGTGGCCCTGGGCACGGAACGGATGTGCCTGGAAGAGGTCCAGAGCCTGGAGCCCATCAAATATGTCTCGGGCAAGGGCGCGGTCTACCCCATTTTTGCCGGTTCGGCGGGGAAAATGCTCCTCGCCATGATGAATGACGGCGACATCGGCATTCTGTTGAAAAAATTCTACTACGTCCCTTCAGCACCCAACCCGATCCAAGACATTGAAACGCTGTGGGATGAAATTAAAAAGGCCAGGGAATCCGGCCATTCGACGAGTTTTGGAGAAAGGATTGCCGGGAGTGCGTCCGTAGCTGTTCCTGTTTTTGACTATTTTTGTCCAATAGTTCTCAACATACTGGGTCCATCGGACCGATTCAACGAAAAAGCTATATCGAGTATTTTGAGTGAAATGAAGCTGAGTTCCGCCCGTATTTCACGGGAGTTGGGCCGTAGTGCATATGAGTAATCATATTTCAATTTATTTATTGTTGTTAAATCACAAGAGGAGCTGAAACATGAGTCATGATTCGTTTACCGGAAAAATGCAGGGAGGACAAATTCTCGCAAAGGCCATGGCACTCAAGGGGGTCAAAAAGGTGTTCTCCCTGTGTGGGGGCTTCCTGAACCCCATCTACGACGGGTGCCTGGAGTACGGGGTCGAGGTCATCGGGACCCGACACGAAATGGAGGCCGGGTTCATGGCCAATGCCTGGGCCAGACTGCACCGCGAGCCCGCCGTGGTCATCGCCGAGCCGAGCGGTTTCACCAACTACATTTCGGCAGTGGCGGAGGCCTTTCACTCCGGGGATCCCGTGATCTACATCAGCGCCGCCAGCATTTTCCACCGCCTGGACCACATGGGGTTCAAGGAAATGCCCCAACACAGGATCGTGGAGAGCTTCACCAAGTACTCCGTCATGGTCACGAGCGGAAACCGCGCCCATGAATTCTTCGACAAGGCCTACGACATCGCCTCGAATCTCCCCACCGGCCCGGTGGAGTTGAGCATCCCCATCAACTTCCTGTTCTCAAGCTACGAGATGGGCGGCAAGAAGACACGGACCTTCGATCTCTCCACCAGAAAGGTGCATCGCCCCGTTCCGCAGCTGCGGGATGTCGCCCTGGTAGGTGATTATCTCGGAAAGGCCCGCAAACCCGTCGTCATTGCGGGCTCCGGCGTGCAGCAGTCCAACGCCGAAAAGACCCTGGAATCCTTCTCCGAGCGTTTTCAAATCCCGTATTTTCACTCCAATCACCTTGAAATCCGCAGGAACGATTTCACCCAGGGGACCTACATGGGCCTGGCGGACATTCACCAGAACCCAGCGAGCCGGGTTATCTTCGAAGAGGCCGATGTCGTCCTGTGTCTCGGCGCAAAGATGGACTACTGCCTGGACTTCGGCGAGCCGCCCCTGTTCAACCCGGAGAGCACCCTGATCTGCGTGAACCCCACGTCAAGAGAGCTGGCCGACAACCACATCGCCGACCACGGCATCCTGGGGGAAACCAGGACCTTTCTGGAGGCCCTGGGCGAAAACCTCACCTGCGGAAACCTCGAAGCCCAGTGGTGCGAGAGGATTCGTTCGAGAAGAGAAGAGGACAACGGCAAGCTGCAGGCGGATGCCGCCTCGAACGACTCCCCCATCCACCCGCTGCGCGCGGCTGTCGATGTGCTGCGGAGCCTCGGGGGGAACGATTATCTCGTGGTGGACGGCGGAGACGCCCACGGCTGGCAGGAGACGGCCCTGAACATCACCTCCATGGAAAACAAAAACCTCAAGGGGCTTTTGATGTCCGGTCCCTTCGCCCAGCTTGGGATCGGGGTGAGTTTCGCAACAACCGTCAAGATGGCCGAGCCCGACGCCAGGGTGGTCCTGATCTCGGGGGACGGGTCCTTCGGCCTGAACCCGGGGCTTCCCCTGGAAATGGCCATTCACCGAAACCTGCCCATCGTGGCGGTGATCTTCAACAACGAGGCGTGGGGCATGATCCGGAATCAGCAGCGCTCCATCTGGAACCGGACCTGCGCCACCGATCTCCGGGATGTCCCCTTTCATGAGCTGGCCCGGGCCATGGGCGGGTACGGCGAGCTCGTGGACAAGGCGGAAGACCTGAAACCCGCCCTCCAGCGGGCCTTTGATTCGGGGCTCCCCGCCGTGCTGAACGTCAAGACCAGGGACGTCATGAGCCACCTGACCGTCGGCCTGGTGGATCGAAGGGAAAAATCGTCCATCGAGTAGGCTCGTGGACGTCGACCCGGCCTGGCGGCCCCACGCGCGCGGCACGGGTCCTTGTGGATAGAGATGGAAGAGAACGCATGAATCTTTGCAAGGAGGTCGGATCATGAAGTCAATGTACAGGTTGGTGTCCATTGGGGTGCTGCTCGGCTGCGCCCTGCTTCTCGCGCCGCCGGCGGTGCGGAATGCGGTTGCCGCTGAAAAGATGCACATCAAGTTCAGCACCTGGCATCCGCCGAACAGCCGCGAGGTGAAAGCGGTTTTCACCCCGATGCTCGAGGAGCTCAAGAAGAGGAGCAACGGCCGGATCACTTACACCATGTACGCGGGCGGCGCCCTGGGGGCCGGGCCGGACCACTACGACATCGTCAAGGACGGTCTCTCCGACATGGGGTACTTCACGGCCACGTGGAACCCGGGACGGTTTCCCCTGACCGACATACTCTCCATGTCCGTGTGGGTCGAGGGTAAGGACACCAGCACGGACATCGGGAACGCCATGTACGAGCGGATCCTGAAAAGGGAGTACCCCGGCGTGAAGATGATCGAATTGAACGGCTGCATCAACTCGTTCATCTGGACAAAGGACCCCATCACCCAGCTCTCCGACCTCAAGGGAAAGCGCATCGCCTGCCCTGGAGGCATGCGGTGCGACTACCTCAAGGCCACGGGCGCCTCCCTGGTGTTCATGCCTGGGACCGACTTCTACATGTCCATGCAGACCGGGACCATCGACGGGCTCGTGACCTGTCCGCCCATTCTCATGGCTTTCAAGCTGAATGAAGTGGTGAAGCACGGCGTCATCGCTCCCCTGGGCTGTGTCGGTGAAGGGGTGATCATGAATGAGCGCAGCTGGGAGAAGACTCCCGAGGACCTGAAGCCTTTGATCGAAGAAGTCTGCTCCAACCCCTTCCGCACAAGCGGCGGCCTGACCGAGGACGTCTACCACGTGATGATGAAGGAAATTTCCGACTCCGGCGTGAAGCTTCATTACATCGACAAGGAAAACCCTGAAGACGCCAGGCTCTGGTACAAGGCCTTTCAGGAGGCCACACGCGGCTGGGTGGACAAGCTCGAGGCTCAGAAACTTCCCGGAAAAGAAACCGTGAAGCACTATTACGAGGTCACCAGGGAACGGGGGATCAAGGCCCCGGGTATTCCCGAGGAGTGGATCGCGGAATGGGAGCGTGAGTGAATCCGCGGGCGATGGGTTTGAGAAAAATGGCATTCTGGACCAGAGCAAAACAAGTGGTGAACCGGGTCAACACCCTGATCTGTTCCGCGGGGATGTACCTGTTGATCCCCATGATGCTCCTGACCTCCACGGACGTCTTGTCCCGGGCGGTTTTCGCGCAACCCATCGCCGGTTCCATCGAGCTTTCCGAGTACATGCTCGCCGTTCTGGTGCTTCTTGGCCTGGGGTACACCGAGCAGGAGAAGGGCAATGTGAAGGTCGGCTTTGTCCTCGAGAAGTTTCCCCCCAGGCTCCAGGCGGCCGTGGACGTCTTGACCACCCTGCTGAGTCTCTTTGTGGTCTTTCTCCTGATCTGGCAGGGCTGGGCGGCCGCTTTCAAGGAAACGACCGTTTCCTACATGCTCCGGATACCCCAGGCGCCGTTCCGGTTTCTGATCTGTGTCGGCGGATTTCTCCTCTGGGTGGAGCTGTTCATCGACCTTGTGAACGCGTGCGGCAGGCTGAGGAGGAATGCATGATGGAGCCGTTGGAAACCGGGGTGGTGGGGATTGTGGCGGTTTTCGGGCTGCTCGTTCTAAGGATGCCCATCGCCTATGCCCTGATGCTGGTGGGTTTTGCGGGCACGGCCTACCTGTCCTCACCGGCGGCCGCCCTGCCCATGATGCCGAGGACCCTCTTCGGGGTTTCCTCGTTTTACGCCTACACGGTGATCCCGCTTTTCGTGGCCATGGGCTGCTTTGCCGAGCAGGTCGGCATGATCCGCAACATCTACGACGCCTTTGACAAGTGGTTCCGGAAGCTCCCGGGAGGCCTCGCCATCACCACCATCGGCGCGAGCGCCGGCTTTGCGGCCGTTTCCGGGTCTTCCGTCGCCACGGCCGCCGCCATCGGCACCTGCGCGCTGCCCGAAATGAGAAAATTCGGATACTCGCCGAAACTGGCCACGGGGAGCATCGCCGCGGGCGGCACCCTGGGCTGGCTGATCCCGCCGAGCGTTGGCTTCATCATCTTTGCCATGCTGACGGAGCAGTCCGTGGGCAAGCTCCTCATCGCCGGCATCGTGCCGGGCCTCCTTCTGGCTGTGGCCTACATCAGCATCATCATCCTCTGGGTCAAGATCAATCCGTCCCTTGCCCGGCCGGCGGAGGGGGAGGTCGGGTGGCGTGAAAAGCTCCTCTCCCTGAAAAAGATCTGGAGCGCTCTCGTCGCGTTCATCCTGGTCGTGGGCGGGATGTACCTGGGATTCTTCACCCCGACCGAGGCGGCGTCCGTCGGGGCCACCATCCTGTTTCTCGTCTACATCGTCCGCGGAAAGATGACGTTCGCCTCCTTGAACGAGGCCCTGCGCAAGACGGTCCAGATATCCGTCATGATCCTGCTCCTGGTGGCGGGGGCCAACATGTTCAGCTTTTTTCTGGCGCTCTCCACATTGCCGATGGTTGTGTCGCAGTGGGTTGAGAGCCTGTCGGTCTCCCCTTACCTGATCATCTTCGTCGTCAGCGTCCTCTATCTCTTCATGGGGTGCTTTCTGGACGGGGTCTCCATCATGGTCATGACCATGCCGGTGATCTACCCCGTCATCATCAGCCTGAATTTCGACCCGATCTGGTTCGGGGTCATCGTCATGCTCATGATGGAGGCCGGGCTGATCACCCCTCCGATGGGACTGAACGTCTTTGCCGTGGCGGGTGTGGCCAAGGATGTCCCGCTCCAGGAGATCTTCAGGGGGATCGCCCCGTTTCTCCTGTCCATACTGTTCGTGGCATTTCTGGTCACCGTTTTCCCGAACCTCACTCTTTTTCTCCCGAACATGATGATGAAGTAAACGTGATGGAATATTTTAACAATATATCGAATGGCTTGTGAGGAATGCAGAATGGGAGCTTATGTGGGCCGTTCCGTTCCGCGGTACGGCGGCAGGGACCTGGTCAGGGGGCGCACCCGGTTTGCAGAGGATGAACAGCCTGCCGGCGCCCTCGTGCTCAGGCTTTTGAGGTCCGAAAAGGACCACGCGACGATCGCTCGCATCGACACGGTCGCGGCCGCGGCCGTCAAGGGCGTGGTGGGCGTCCTGACCGCGTCGGACATCCCCGGGACCAATCGATTCGGCGTCATCATAAAGGATCAGCCTCTCCTGGCGGAAGGCAAGGTCCGGTTTGCCGGGGAACCCGTTGCGATCGTGGCGGCGGAAACCGAGGAGGCGGCCGATGAGGCCCTGCGGGCCATCGAGGTCCAATACGAGGACCTGCCCGCCGTCCTGGACCCGGAAAAGGCCCTGGACCCGGGGGCCTCGCCGGTGCACGAAGCGGGAAACCTGCTCACGCGCAAGACGATCCGCAAGGGGGATGTGGAGGAGGCGTTTTCGCGAAGCGACATCGTGGTGGAGCGCACCTACCGCACGCAGCGGGTGGAGCACGCCTACCTGGAGCCGGATGCGGGCAACGGGACCATCGACGAGGAGGGCCGGCTGGTGATCCACGCCTGCACGCAAAACCCCCACGTCGACAGGCGGGAGGTGGCCGGCCTCCTCGATCTGGACGAGGAGCGCGTTCGAATCGTTCAGATGCCGACCGGCGGGGGGTTCGGCTCCAAGCTCGAGCTGACGGTCCAGGGGTTCATCGGCCTGGCGCTCCACCATTTCAAGAGGCCCGTGAAGATGCTGTTCACCCGGGAAGAGGTCCTTGCCGGCACGGTCAAGCGCCACCCCTCCAGGATCACTCTCAAAACCGGCGCCAGCCGCGACGGCAGGCTCCTGGCCCTCCAGGCGCGGATGCTCTTCGATTCGGGGCCTTACTCATCCTACGGCATACCCCTGGCCATGCGCGCGGCCGTTCACATCACCGGCCCTTATGTGGTGGAGAACGTCGACGTGGAGAGCCTCTCCGTCTACACGAACAATCCCGTCTCGGGGGCCATGCGGGGGGTGGCCGTGGTCCAGACCAGCTTTGCGTGCGAGTGCCACATGGACGTTCTGGCGCGCGAACTGGGCATGGACCCCCTGGAGTTTCGAAGGGTCAATGCCATGGAGGCGGGGTGCACAACGGCGACCGGCCAGCGCCTGACCCACAGCGTGGGCATGGTGAAGACCCTGGAGGCCCTCGAAGAGGCTTACGCGGAGGCCGCCTCGTGGAAGCGGGTCGAACGGCCTTCCCGCATCAGGCGCGGCATCGGCCTGGGGTCCATGTGGTACGGCATCGGGTACATGTCCATCCCGAACCCGTCCCGCGCCACGATGCACGTGGACGAGCACGGCCGGATCGATCTCTGCACCGGCGTTGCGGACATCGGCCAGGGGTCGACCACGATCATGTGCCAGATAGCCCGGGAGTCCCTGGGCCTCGAGCCGGGGCTCGTGCGGACCGTCACCGCCGACACCCTGAGGACCCTGGATGCCGGCGCCACCTCGTCAAGCCGCCAGACGTACATTTCCGGAAACGCCGTCCTGGACGCGTCGAGGAAAATGGCGGCCCATGTGCTGGGCGAGGCCGGGCGCGTCCTGAAACGCCCCGTGGAAACTCTTTCTCTGAAGAGTTCCTTTGTGGTGGACGCGGGCGGCAACCGGCTCATGCCCGTGATGGAGGTGGTGGAGGCCATGGCGGAAAGAGAGGGCCCCCTTCAGTGGGAGGGGACCTTCGACCCGGTCACGACCGATCTTGACCCGGAGACAGGGCAGGGCATCCCGTTTGCCACCTACACCTTCGCGAGCCACCTGGCCCTGGTGGAGGTGGACACGGAATCGGGGACGGTCGAGGTGAAAAAGGTGGTCGCGGCCCAGGATGTGGGCAGGGCGATCAACCCCCAGAGCGTGCTCGGGCAGATTCACGGCGGGGTCGGGATGGGCCTGGGTTTTGCCCTCATGGAGGAATTCGTGCCAGGCAAGACCCCATCCCTGAGCGAGTACCACATCCCGACCTCCCTGGACGTCCCCCGCATCGAGGCCGTCATTGTGGAAGAACCCGAGCCGACCGGTCCTTTCGGCGCAAAGGGTATGGGGGAGCCTTCTCTGTGCCCCACGGCGCCCGCGGTCGCGAATGCGATCTCCGACGCCCTCGGCCTGAGCCTGGACAGCCTTCCCGCGACGCCCGAGGCCGTTCGAAGGGCCGTTCGCCGGGCCGGTCATTCATAGAAAGGAGGCAACTCATGTCAACCATTCTGCTCAAGAACATCGGAACCCTGGTGAGCGGCAGGATCGACGAGCCGATCCTGGACGCGGACGCCGTGAGCATCAGGGAAGGCCTGATCGAGCGTGTCGGGAAAATCGAGGCCATGGACGAAGGCGGCGCGGAAACGGTGATCGACTGCCGGGGCACCACCGTCATCCCGGGACTCATCGACACACACTGTCACCCGGTCCTGGGCGACTACACCCCCAAGCAGAACCAGATCGGCTTTCTGGAGAGCTGCGTCCACGGGGGGATCACCACCTCCATTTCCGCCGGGGAGGTCCACCTCCCGGGAAGACCCACCGATCCGGCGGGCGTCAAGGCCCTCGCCATCCTGGCGGCCAAGTCCTTCGCGAACTTCCGGCCCGGCGGCGCCAAGGTCATCGGCGGCGCGCTGATTCTCGAAAAAGGCCTGACCGAGGAAGACTTCCAGGAGATGGCCCGGGAGGGCGTCCGCCTGGTGGGTGAGATCGGCCTGGGCTCCGCCAAGACCGTGGAGGAGGCGGGTCCCATGGTGCGATGGGCCAAGGCGAACGGCATGATCGTGATGATGCACACGGGCGGCACCTCCATGCCCGGGAGCTCCACGGTCACCGCGCAGATGGTGATGGACATGGACCCGGACATCGTGTCCCACATCAATGGGGGCACCACCGCCGTGTCCGTCGACGAGGTCGAAAGGCTGGTGAAGGAAACGTCCTATGCCCTGGAGATCGTTCACTGCGGGAATCCCCGGGTGGCGGTGGAGACCGCGAGGCTGGTCGTCGAGAACCGCGCCCTGGGGCGGCTCATCGTGGGGAACGACCACCCCACCGGCTCGGGCGTCATGCCCTTGGGTCACCTGCGCATGCTGAATTTCCTCTCCAGCCTGACGCCCGTGCGTCCGGAGCAGGCTGTGTGCGCGGCCACGGGCAACGCGGCCCGCGTCTTCGGACTCAACCGGGGCGAAATCGCCCCTGGCAGGGAGGCCGACCTGGTCGTCATGGACGCCCCCGTGGGGTCCGTGGGGGAAGACGCCCTTTCCGCGCTCGAGGCCGGGGACGTGCCGGGTGTGTCCATGGTCCTGATCGACGGCGACATCAAGGCCATGAAGAGCCGGAACACCGCCCCGGCGACCAGGCAGGTCTCGATCGTTTCGCGACCCTGATGAGAGCCTGGGGCCGGAACTGTTCAAGACATATTTCGGGTTCGGGAACTCCAATAATCCATTGCGACAGAGTCTTGGAAGCCGGAATCCAGGGTCCTCTCGAGGCGGGAGGCGATGTGAAAAAGAGGGGCCGGCCGAGGCCGGCCCGTGGAGGCTTACAATGTCTGTAATCGTCGATGTGGAAAAATGCAGCGGCTGCGGCATCTGCGCCAGGGACTGCCCTCTGGGGGCCATGCGGATGAGGGAACGCAAGCCGTTTGCGGATGACACGTGCACCCTGTGCGGGGCCTGCGTCAAGTTCTGCCCGGAAGGGGCCCTCGCGCTGGAACCCGCCGCCCCTTCGGACGCGGTTCAATGCGACGCGTGCCCCATAGGGTGCTGGATCCGGCCCGGCGGGAAGGGGGCCTGTCTTCGCTACACCAATGAGGACGGAGAGTTGATCCGGATCGAGCATCTTCACCTGTTCAGCGAGGTGGAGGATTTCGTGGGCCCCGAGCCCGAGGAAGCCATCCGCCACCCCCTGGTCACTGCTCTGGGCTCCGGGACGACATATCCCGACTGCAGACCGGCCCCTGCCATCATTTCGGGCAAGCAGGCCGATGTGGACGTGGTCACCGTGACCACGGAGGCCCCCCTGCTTTACAGCACGGTCATGGTCAAGATCGACACGGACATTCCCCTGGGGGAGGAGGGGGATTTTGTCACGGCCAAAAAGGAACGGGTCGGCATGGTGACCACGGATCAGTACGGGTCCAAGATCCTGTCCATAGGGGGGCCCAACCTCCTGGCCGGCCAGAACGGTCTGCTGGTGGCAAGGGTCATGACGGACCTGGCCAACAGAAAGCGCGTCAAGCTGACGATTCGCGACAGCGCCCGACTGGAGCTCCAGGTCGGCGAACCCCCGGTGATCGACGGCGAAACGGCGGGGAGGCGGATCGTCGGGTGCGGAAGCGCGACGGTCGGCATTTTCGCGCCGATTCTCGGCAAGGTCGCGGACGAGGTGATCATCCTTTCACATCCTCCCCACACGGGGGTGCTGAGCGAGCACGCCGCCGGCCGGTATGTGGGGCTGGAGCCTTCGGGCGTCCGATTGAACCTGAGGCAGGGGACGCCCGGGCGCTACATCGCGGCACCGGGTTCGGGGTGGGGGGGGACCTCCGTGACGGAGCCGGCCTCGCTTGTCCGGGAAGTGGATCTCAGCCGGGGACGGGCCGGCATGCGGATCCTGGTGACCGAGCCCACCGGGCGGAACGCCGCGCTCTTCGAGGTGGACGCGCAGGGAGGGCTTCGGGAAACCGGGTTGAGCGACGAGGTGAAAGAGGCCCTGGATGCCATCGCACGGAGTTGCGAGATGTCCATGGTCTCGGCCGTGTACGTCGGCGGGGCCGGAGGAAGCGCCAGGGCCGGGGTTGTGACTGCACCCCTTGCCCTCACCCGCGCGGTGCACGATAGAAAGGCGAACCTGACAGTCGGCGGGGCGCCGGTCTTCCTGTTTCCGGGCGGGGGTATCAACTTCATGGTGGACGTGGAACGGGTGAAGCCGCGCTTTTTCTATTGGACTCCGACACCGGCGGTCATCTGCCCTATAGAGTACACCATGTCCTTGAGGGATTACGAGGACATGGGCGGGCATGTGGAAGCCATGAAACCCTTCAGCGCCCTGGAACCGGGACGCATGCGGCAAACCAAAGGAGAAAAAGGATGGACGTGAGAAAATACGTGGATCTCGTTGAAGAAATCCGGATGGAAAACGGGCAGGGGGTGAACCCTCCCTGCAGAAAGGCCGCGGCCGTCGCCGTGATCAGGAATCCCTTCGCTGGCCGGTATGCGGAAGATCTGACCGCCCTGACCGAGATCGGGGACGCCCTGGGTGAAGAACTGTCCCGGCGCGCTTCGAAGTGCCTGGAGATCGAACCGGGGGCGGTGGAGGGCTTCGGCAAGGGCGCCGTGGTCGGTCTGGGCGGGGAACTGGAGCACACCGCCGCCGTCCTTCACCCCAAGCTGGGGCATGCCGTGCGCCGGGTGGTCGGCGGTGGAAAGACCATGATGCCTTCAGCCGCCAAGATCGGTGGGGTCGGCACCCCGTTGGACGTGCCGGTTCACTGCAAGGAGGCCGCGCTGGTCCGATCCCATTTCGACGCCATGACGATCCGGGTCGAGGACGCCCCGAGGGACGACGAAATCCTTGTGGCCGTTATTCTGACCAGTGCCGGCAGGCCGCTTGCCCGGGTGGGCGGGTTGAAAAAAGAAGAGATCAGCGTCAGAGACGGCCTGCGCTGATTGTTTGGAAGGAGCGCCCCATGTCCCTACCACGCTTCAAGTACGAGCGACCCGCGTCCCCGGCCGAGGCCTGCCGGATGCTGGATATTTACGGCGAAAGGTCTCTGCCCATTGCCGGGGGCACGGATCTCCTGGTCAAGATGAAGGCCCGGCAGGCCCTGCCCGAGCACCTGGTTTCCCTGGTGGAGCTCGAGGAAATGGGGAGGGTGGCGTTCAACGGCACCGGCGCCTCCATCGGCGCCTGCTGCACGGCCTCCCGGATCGCCGGGTCGGAGGATGTCCGCGCCGTTTTCCCGGCCCTGGCGTCCGGGGCCGGGCACCTCGGGTCGCCCGCGGTGCGAAACGTCGCGACCCTTGGGGGCAACATCATGACCGCCAGTCCGGCCGCGGACCTCGTCCCCCCGCTGATGGCCTATGGGGCCAGGGTCCGGGTGCAGGCAAGGGATCGGGAAACATCGGTGCCGATCGAGCAGGTGTTTCTCGGCCCGGGGCGCACGTGTCTGCAGAGAGGTGAAGTCCTGGTGGATGTTCACCTGGACAGGCCTCCTGAACAATCCGCCGCGGGATTTTTCAAGCTGGGCAACCGGAGGGCCCTCCAGATATCCATTGTGAACGGCGCCTGCTATCTCGAGCTCTCTCCCCAAAGCGGCCGTATCCACAAGGCCAGGATCGTGCTGGGCGCTGTCGCCCCCACCCCTTTGAGGGCTTTTTCCTCGGAGAAAGTCCTGGTCGGGGAGAAACCCGGCGAGGCGCTGTTCGAGGAGGCCGCCATGGCTGCGGCCGGAGACTGCAGTCCGATCGACGACGTCAGGGCCTCGGCGGAGTACAGGCGCGACATGGTCCGTGTGTTGACCCGTCGGACTCTTTCCAGGGTGTTTCGGGAAATCGACGCGGCCGTGAAAAGCGTTTAAACGGATCCGCCTTGGTCTTTCCGCCTCCCATGCCCTCTCCCGGCAGCGGGTGACGGGGCTTTTGAGAGCCTGTCCACATGTGCGAATCCATTTTCGAGGAGCTTGTATGAAAGAGACGATTCACCTGCGGATTAACCGAAAAGGCTGTTCGGTGGACGTGGAATCTCACTGGACGCTGCTGGACATGCTTCGCGAGACGCTTGGACTTCAGGGGGCTAAGCGGGGGTGCGACAAGGGGGACTGCGGCACCTGCACCGTCCTTGTCAACGGCAAACCCGTGAACGCCTGCCTCTACCTCGCGCTTCGAGCCGACGGCAAGGACATCCTGACGGTTGAAGGGCTCGAAACAGAGGAGGGCCTTCATCCCCTGCAGAACGCCTTTGTCGAAAAAGGCGCGGTGCAGTGCGGTTTCTGCACGCCGGGTATGCTCATGTCGGCCAAAAGCCTGTTGGACAACAACCCGAACCCTTCGGAGGAGGACGTGAGGCAGGCCCTCAGCGGCAATCTCTGCAGGTGCACGGGTTACCAGCACATTGTGGATGCGGTCCTGTCCGCCGCGGAAAGGCCGTGATCCAAAAGGCAATGAATCAAATCAAAAAAGGAGGTTTCAACAAATGAGAAGGGACATCTTTAAGAAATGTGCGTCGGCGTTAATCCTTGCGGCCATGGTCTTCCTGGGCTCGGTGGTCCCATCCGCCGCCGAATTCCCCGAAAAACCCGTCACCATCATTGTCCCATGGGCGGCGGGCGGCGGTGGGGACATCACCTGCCGCATGCTGGCGGACAAGATGAAGGACATCCTGGGGCAGCCCGTGGTCGTCAAAAATGTTCCCGGGGCGGGGTCGCTTCTCGGGGTCAAGGCGCTGGTGGACGCGAAACCGGACGGTTACACCGTGGGTTTTCCGGGAATCAGCGCCGTGATCGCGCAGTACACCTCCGTCTCTCCGATCATGATGGACGAGTACATCCCGGTGTCCGGCATCCTCAACCCGTCTCCCACCTTGTGGGTGAACACCGACGCCTCCTGGAAGAGCCTTGAGGAATTCATCGAGTACGGCAAGGCCAACCCAATGAAGGTCAAGAACGGCAATGCCGGAGCCGGTGTCATCGACCATCTCTACTCATCGGAGTTTTCCAAGAAAACCGGGGTGAAATTTGCACAGATCCCCTTCAAAGGCTGGGCGCCCGCTCTCACCGAACTGGCAGGCGGTCACGTGGATTCCGTGTTCGCGGCATTCGGCCCGGCAAAATCAATGGAAGGGGCTGGAAAGATAAGGCCTTTGGCCATCGGCGCTGAAGAAAGACACCCGTCGCGTCCGGAGATTCCAACGATGAAAGAGGGTGGCGTGGACATCGTCATGCCGTTCTGGGAATCTCTCGCGGTCCCAAAGGGCACGCCTCAATCAATCGTTGACATTCTGGACAATGCGATTCGCAAGGCGTTCGAAGATCCTGAACTCCAGAAAATGAATGAGAATACAGTGAACGTGTCCTACATTGGATTTGAAGAAATCGCTGAATTGAGGAAGCAGTCCAATGAAAGGATCAAGGAACTGGTGGAAATGGTCGGGCTGAAGCGGTGAGGCCCGCACTGCAAGGAAATCTGTGGACCCCGCGACCCGCGCGGTGTCCGCAGCGCGTAATTTTCTTCACAATGATCGATAAAGAGGAGATCTATGCCCGGAGTCCGCAGGGATACGTGGGTCCTTTTCGGGGTCTGCTTGGTGGCGGGGGCTTTTGCGTACCTAAGCTCCCTTGAGAGTCTTCAGGGGTTTGGTATCGGCCCCAACGGCTATGTGAGGCTGCTTTCCGGGGCGCTGATCGCCCTGGGCGTCATTGCCTTTGTCCAGGACGCCGTGACTGTAAAAAAGAAGAGGGTTCATGAGAAAAAAGCCGGGTCCGCGGGGTACAGGGTCTATGTTAAAATTATGCTATTGATGATAGTTTCTCTTTTATTTATGTTCATATTACCTCTCTCAGGTTTTTATGTGAGTGGGGTAATACTTATGATTTTGAGTGCGATGATAATAAAAGGAGAATTTTCATCGTTTAAATTTATTTTCAAGCAGCTACTTTTTAGCATATTAACTATGGTATTTATATATTTTGCCTTTGGCTATTTTATGCGCATTGATTTATCCTGAAAATATATCTTTTTAAATTATTTTATAACTATGGATACCTTTCAATTTATTACAGCTGGAATACCTTTTCTGAATGATTATTATGCAATTTTTTTATGTATAGTAGGAACAATAATAGGTGTACTGGTTGGTGGAATTCCTGGACTGGGTGCTGCAATGGCCGTGTCGATTTTTCTGCCGGTCACTTTTCACATCCCTGACACTTATGCAATGCTTTTCTTGATTGCTATCTGTGTGGGATCGTGCTACGCGGGCTCGATCACGGCCATCGCCGTCAATATCCCCGGGACCGCGTCCGCCATAGCGACCACCTTGGACGGGTACAAGATGGCCCAACAGGGCCGCGCCGGCGAGGCAATCGGCTACGCCACGCTCTCGTCCGCTATTGGCGGTGTCCTCGGGGTGGTGATTCTCATGTTTGCCGCACCGCCCCTGGCAAGCGCCGCCCTGGAATTCAGCGCCCCGGAATACACCGGTATCGCCTTGATGGGCGTGACCATTATCGGGTACATCTCGTTCGGCTCTACGGTGAAGGGGCTCATCGGCGGCACCATCGGGTTCCTCCTGGCCACGATCGGCCAGGACGTCATCTCTGCGTATCCGCGCTTCAGTTTTGGCTCGAGATCCCTCGAAGGCGGGCTTGATATGATCGCGGTGCTGATCGGATTGTTCGGCCTGACGGAAATTTTGAGCAACCTGGAAGGGCAGGAGGAGATCAAGCTGGCCGCAAAAAAAATCGGGAGAATCATCCCCCGGTTCTCGAGATTTATAAAAATGTCCCCCATGGTCGGCCTCTCCTCCGCTCTCGGGGTTTTCATCGGGGCGATTCCCGCGGCCGGGGGAGCCATCGCTTCCCTGAGTGCATACGGGGTTCAAAAGCGGATTTCGAAAAGATCGTCTGAATTCGGCACCGGCATCCCGGAGGGGGTCGTTGCAGCCGAGTCCGCCAACAATGCCGCCATTGGGGGGTCGCTTGTCCCCACGCTCACCCTCGGCATACCCGGGGACCCCCAGACAGCCGTGTTGATCGGCGCCTTGATGATCCACGGCTTGACTCCCGGCCCGCAGTTGTTTGTTCAGCGGCCCGATCTGATTTCTGCGATTTACCTGTCCAATGTGCTCGCGATCATCGTTTTTGTCGGCTTCGGCCTTCTTGCGGCGGGTTTTTGCGCCCGGCTGGCACAAACTCCAAAGCATTACCTGATGCCTGCCATTCTGATATTTTCGATTATCGGGACCTTTGCCGTGCGAAACAGCATCTTTGATGTCTGGACGTTTTTTGCCACCGGGGTCATGGGATACCTGTTGAAAAAGGTCGGGGTCATGCCCGCTCCGATTGTCCTTGGTTTTATTCTGGGGCCGATTTTCGAAGAAAATCTCCGCCGGTCCCTGCTCATGTCGAGCGGTGACTGGACGACCTTCCTGACACGCCCCTTGAGTCTCACCTTCCTGATTATCAATGTGATAATTCTCATCGGCCCTGCTATCATGCGGAGGGGGAAGAAACAGGCCTGAGTGTCTCCAGGCTGATTTCACCGGCCCGTGCGCCGGGCCGGCGGCATGGCCGCCCCAAAGGCCCTCGGGCGCGTGGCCGGATTTCAGCCGGCCGGGAAGGGCAGGAAGGAGAATCCGGACTCCAGGGTGAAAGGGCTTTCGGGGGCCTGGTCTTTTGGGTCCTTGTGCCCAGGGACACGAACGGAGTCGTGAATGACTTTCCATCCACAAATGGATGAGCACTGATGGGCTACCAGACGAACATCCAATGGCTTGGGGGGGGGAATGTCCTGGCTGAGTGCGGTCCCATGCGGCTGGTGATCGGCGCGTGGCTTGCGGGGATTCCCCAGCGGGAGCTCTGCGTCCGGGCCGCGCGGGAGTCCTTTCTGCTTCTCGAAAATATCGCCCGCCAGCGCGCGCTCCTGTCGAGACGCCATAGGGAGGTGCCCCGCGACGTCGGCGATTTTCAGGCCATGAAGATGATCCGGAGCGTTCTCGCGGTGGACCCGGACCTGACCCCCATGGCCGCGGTGGCCGGGACAATCGCCGACGGTGTGGCCTCCTTCCTCGCTCGCCGGGGCATGGATCGGGTCATCGTGAACAACGGGGGGGACGTGGCCGTTCGTACCGGTCCCGGCACGTCGGTGAACGTGGGCATCCGGCCCGAGTTGAACCGCGGCGGACGGATCCGCGAGGTCGTGACGCTCGGCGACGAACGGCCGGCGTGGGGGGTCGCCACGAGCGGCCTGGAGGGGAGGAGCCTGACCCGGGGGGTCGCCTCCGCTGTGACGGTTGTCGCCGGGAGCGCGTCCGTGGCCGATGCCTCGGCCACCTCCCTGGCCAACGCGAGCTATGTGGACGATGAGAGCGTCGTCCAGAAACCGGCCGAGGAACTCGACGAACACACCGACATTCCAGGGATCGCCGTGACCGTCCAGGCAGGCCCCTTCTCGGAAGAAACCAGGGCCCTGGCCCTTGAACAGGTCATGGGGAAAGCTGAAAAACTGATTGCAAAAGGGGTCATTTACGGTGCATATGCTTCGGTGGACGGGCAATCCCGCATGACGGATTTTGTGCGGCGCCGGCTCGTGGAAACGTCCTGATGCCTCAAGCGGGTTCGAGCCTCCTTGCGCCGGCGGCGGCCATGAGAGGCAAGATCAAGACGAGAGGCCCGTAAAAAAGGAAGAATGCAATGGTGGAGCACTACCTCTGGATATTTTCCATCATGTTCATGGCCTGTTTCCTCCAGGGGATCACGGGGTTCGGGAGCGTCCTCGTGGCCCTGCCCCTCCTGGTTATGGTCCTCGAGATCAAGACGGTCATCCCCTTCATCGTCCTGACGGCCACGACCATGAACCTGGTGCTCCTGGTCCAGCTCCGGCGCTTTGTCCGGTGGGACCGGGTGCGCCCCCTGCTCATCGGCGCCCTGCCGGGCGTGGTCCTGGGAAGCTTTTTCCTGAGCCGCGTCGACGAGAACGGCCTTCGCCTGGCCCTGGGCGGCGTGCTCATCCTCTATGCGGTTTACGGCGTCTTTTCCCGGCCTTCCCCGCGAGGGGTCCCCGAAACCTGGGCTTACATCCTGGGTTTTCTGGCAGGGGGGCTCGGCGGCGCCTTCGGCATTGCCGGGCCTCCGCTCGTGGCCTATGTGTCCATGCAGCCCTGGGACAAGCACGAGGTCAAGGCCTTTCTCCAGGCCGTTTTCGTGCTTTCCGGGATCGCCATGCTCGCGTCCTACGCCTTCATGGGCCTTATCACCCGGCCCGTGCTCACATATTTCGCCCTGTCGCTCCCGGTCCTCTTCCTGGGTTGGTGGGCGGGGTCCTTCATGTACGGCAGAATAAGCGAGACGCTTTACAGAAAGGCCGTTCTGGTCCTGCTGGGGTGCATGGGCGTCGCCATGGTCTGGCAGAGCGGCTTCCTCACCTGAACCGATCGTCGGACCTGTTCATTCAGCATTTAGGTTCCTTAAAATTCTCTTCGCCAAAGGGTCTTTGATTTCGATATGGCGGGGAATCGTCTCTATTGCACCGTTTTTCGGATTGATCCAGATAGAATGCTATGTCCCTTCCCTTTTCAAGTAACAACCGGCCTTTCTTAGTTTGCGCTCCAGTTCACGACGTTTCATCCAATCAGTACCTTGTCTTGAATTGCATCTTCAGGCAAACCTCGAAGAATGTCAGCCCTTCGATCCTCGAGAATTAACTGAATTGCCTCGCGCAAACTGTTCTTCGTTTCCTCTATGGTCTCGCCCTGACCGTTCGCGCCCGGCACCTCGGGGCAAATCGCCCAATAACCCCCTTCTGGTGCTTCCTCTATAATTGCTGTGAATTCCGCTTTCATTTTTCCTCCGTCACTTTCAGGCGTCGCCATGGTCTGGCAGAGCGGCTTCCTCACCTGAACCGATCGTCGGATTTTTTCGAGCGCACGGTTTTCCCGGCCTTTTCCAGCCACCCGACCCGCACTCCGTCCGGCCCGTCGAACGCCGGGACGTGCGGCTTGATGTCCAGGAGGGGCGTGCCGTCAAGGATGTCCACGTTCCGGATGTGAAGAATCCCGTCTTTCATGCTTTCCAGTTCCACGACGGAGAGCCCGATGGGGTTCGGCCGCCTGGGCGCGCGCGTGGCGAAGAGCCCCCGCTGTTCCGTGTCCAGGAAGGGGACGACCTTGAGCTCGTAGGAGCGGCTCCGGTGGAAGTGGTAGAGCAGGATGATGTGCGAGAAGCCGTCCAGGTCCTCGAGCCCGGGTCGGAACTTCTCGTAAATTTCCACGGTCCCCCGCACGCCCGCGGCCCCGGTGGGCTGGATGGGCATGTCCTCGATGTCCTTGAAAGGGGAGTGGATGGTCCCGATGGGTGTCAGTTCGATCTTCAATTCCACAGGCTCCGTCATGATTGTCCAAGAAGGTTCTGGAGCGCATCTTGAAGTGAGGTGATGTCCTTGTCATTCAAATTGCCCAGCTTCCTTATAACCAACTCACTGACAACGACGGCAGGGCAACTTGTGGTTTCTTTCTTTGGCGTAAATTATAAATTTTAATATTATCCCTTTAAATAAATAACAGTCAAGCCTGATGGTTTCTAGCGGGCGGGGATCGATCGGCTCATAGCTTGGTCAAATTTAAAGTTGAAGTTTAAATCTGGCCAAGCTATGATAGTTTTTATGAAACCGAGAATTCTTGAAAACACCATTCGCCGGGCGATGAAAACATTTCCCGCGGTGATGATCACCGGCCCAAGGCAGTCCGGTAAGACGACCCTTCTCACAAAGAGATTTTCAGACTCACATCGATATGTTTCTCTCGAAAATCCGGATACCCGTGCGAGGGCCCTGGCCGATCCTGTGGGGTTTTTCAAGGAAAACAGGGCGCCGCTGATTCTCGACGAGATCCAGTATGTGCCTGAGCTTCTCCATTACATCAAGACCGCTATTGATGATGACAGGAAACCGGGGCAATGGATGCTGTCGGGTTCCCAGAATTTCTCCTTAATGGAAGGGGTCAGCCAATCCCTGTCAGGCCGGGTCGCGGTCCTGAGCCTGCTCCCTTTTTCCATCGGGGAAAGCATGGATTTGGGGAGCCGGCAAAACACGATAGACGAAGTCCTCAAGTCCGTCTTCAACGGCGATTCTTCAAAAGGAGATATGCTGCCGGGAAGATCGCATGTCGCGTTGGACGACTGGATGCTGCGGGGCAGCTATCCGGAAATCCGATCCAATAGAGATGTGGACCGACAACTCTGGTGCGCAAGCTATATCCAGACCTACCTCGAACGCGATGTGCGACAGATTGTGAACGTCGGGGATTTGAATTCCTTTGAGCGGTTTTTGCGAATCTGTGCGGGCCGAACCGGACAACTTCTTAACATGTCTGAAATTTCTCGTGACGTGGGTGTGAGCGTTCCAACGATTAAGAAGTGGATCAACATTCTGGAGGCGAGCTATCAAATTTATTTACTGCCTCCACATCACAAAAATTTTGGTAAACGGATGACCAAGTCCCCCAAACTCTATTTTCTCGACCCGGCCATAGCCACTTTTCTCATGGGACTTCACTCCCGTGAACCGGTGCTCAACGGGCCCATGCTGGGGCGCCTTTTTGAATCAGTGGTCGTTTCCGAGTGGATAAAGGCATTTTTACATCGCGGCGAGCGACCGGAATTATTTTTCTGGCGTTCAAAGGGTGGGCTGGAGATTGACATGCTCATAGACAGAAATCTCCAACTTTATCCTGTGGAAATAAAATCAACGGCCACCCTCCTACCCCGCCACGCCGTGGGTTTGCTCAAGTGGAAGGACCTTGCGGGCGAATTCTCCGCCAACGGTCTTTTGGTCGCTTCCTTGGACCGGCCCACGTCAGTAGGGTCCATCCGGGCGATCCCCTGGAATCTGCCGCTGGATGACCCGGAGTTGTTCTGAAAGACAGGCAGGCCCCCGCCTTGACACCACACAGCGCATCCCTTAAGGTGTTTTCGGTCCGCGCGTCGTTGATCATCGGGCGCGGCAAAGTGAGGAAAACCGAATCGGCGCGCGGGAACTTGTGAGAACGTTCCGGCGGGCCGTGCGATGCCGGAGAGGATGCCGTCATGTCTGAACATAAAATGGAATATGTCCCTGAAGCCGAGATCAGGGCCCGTATCGGGAATTTTCAGAACGCCCTGTCCTCCAAGGACCTGGATGGAGCCTTTGTCCTCCAGAACGTGGACCTCTACTATCTGACCGGCACCCTCCAGCGCTCCACCCTGTTCGTGCCCCGGGAAGGCCCTCCCCTCCTGATGGTCATGAAGAGCGCCCCGAGGGCCCGCAGGGAATCCCCGCTCGCCGAGGTGATCCCCATCGCGAACCGGGACGAGGTGTGGACCGTGCTCCAGGATTACGGCCATGGGGGATTCAGGAAAATCGGCCTGGAGTTGGATGTCCTCCCCGCGCAGCAGTACCTGTGGTTCCGGAAGAAGCTCGGCGAGGCCCTGCTGACGGACATCTCCCACGACATCAGAAGGCAGAGGATGATCAAGTCCCCCTACGAGGTCGAGCAGATCCGGCGCGCCGCGGTCATTCTGGACAAGGGGCTGCGGGAGATCCGGTCTTTTATCCGCGAAGGCATGACCGAACTGGAGGTGGACGGGTACCTGGCCTACATCGCCCGCAGGGAGGGGCACATGGGGTACCTGCGCATGCGCGGGTGGAACCAGGAGATGACCCATGCCCACGTGCTCTCGGGCGAGACCGGCGCCATGGTCTCCTTCTGCGACACACCGGCGGGCGGCAGCGGCAACACCCCGGCCATGGCCCAGGGCGGGTGTTTCAAGCGCATCCGGAAGGACGAACCCATCTGCATCGATTACGGCGTGGCCGTGAACGGCTATGTGGGGGACCAGACCCGCACCTTCGTCATCGGAGACCTTCCCGACGACCTGGCCCGGGCGCTTTCTTGCAGCAAGGCCATTCTCGAGCAGTTCGAAGCCGATGCCCGGCCGGGCGCATCCTGCGGGGGGCTCTTCGAGGCGGCGGAACAACTGGCCCGGGAAACGGGCTTCCACGACAATTTCATGGGATACGGCGAGGGCAAGGTCAAATTCCTGGGCCACGGGATCGGGCTGGAGATCGACGAACTCCCGGTCGTGACCCCGTGGTCCAAGAAAAACCTCGAACCGGGCATGGTCGTGGCCGTGGAACCCAAGTTCATCTTCCCCGGGCAGGGCATCGTGGGCATGGAGGACGACTTCCTGGTGACGGAATCCGGCCTGGAACGAATCACCCTGACCGATCAGGAGCTGCTTCGGGTACCCACATAGGACGATCTGTCCCCCCCCCGTGTGCCCCCTCTCGTCGCCCCGGCGCCGGGCCAGGCCCGCCTGCTGGAGAGACCGCGGCCGAAGTCCTGTGTCTTTCGGTTCCCGAAGGCCGCTGGATCCCGGCTGCAGCCTGCCCCGGAGGCGATCCTGATCCGGGGCCGGGATGACGATGCGAAAATTTTTCAGGAATCATTTCTTGGAGTTTATTCGTGTCAAAGCTTTTTTTGTTTTCCCCCCCAGGCCGCCCGCCTTCTCGATTTCATCCAGGTCGCCCACCACACTGACGAGGTATTCATTTGGGTGAAGGTATGTGCGGGCGGCCTCCCGCACGTCCTCACGGCTCACGGCCTGGATGAGTGACGGGTATTTTTCGGCATAGTCCAGGCCGAGATCATAAAATGCGACGTGTGCGAGGAACAGGGCCAGGCTGGGCTGGGTGTCCAGCTGGAGGGGGAAGTTACCGATCAGGTATTTTTTCGCCGTCTCCAGCTCCTCCTCGGACACGGGCTCCTCTTGCATCCGCTCCATCTCACGGAGGACCAGGTTCACGGCCTCGGGGGCCGAGGAATTGCTCGTCTGCAAGACCACCTGAAAGGATCCCGGGTGCTTGTGGGTGATGAAACGGCTGTTGACAGAGTAGGCCAGGCCCCGTTGAACCCGGATGGCCTCCATGAGGCGGGATGAAAAGCCGCCCCCTCCCAGGATCCGGTTCATGACGCTCAGGGCATAGTAGTCCGGGTTGCCGCGCTCGATGCCGCCGTGGCCCAGGACGATGTTGGCCTGGGTGATGGGCCTGTCCTCCTTCACGATCTGTGGACCCTGGAAAAAGCGCGTCTCCGCGGTCTTCCCCTGCGCGGCCTTTTTCGGCCACCGGCTGAGCGCCGGCACCATTTTTTCCCTGACCTCCCGGACCGTGACGTCCCCCGCCACCACGAGAACGGCGTTGTCGGGTTTGTACCAGGTGCGGTAAAACTCCGCCGCCATGTCTCTCGTGAGCCCTTGCACCGTCTCCAGCGTGCCTTCCACGGGCATGGCATAGGGGCCCTCTTGAAAAAGGTTCATCCTGAACATCCTCCGAGCGTAATCCGTGGGGTCGTCCTTCAGGGATTCTATCTCTCCCAGGATCTTCCGCTTCTCCCTCTGGACGGCTTCCTCCGGGAAGGAAGGCCGGGTCAGGATGTCCGTGAAGAGCTCAAGAGTGCGATCCAGTTCCTTTTTGAGGCTCTGGAGACTCAGGGCCGCGTAATCCAAACCGCATTGGGTGTTGATCTCGCTGCCCATGAAGTCGAGCATCTCGTTGATCTCCGAAAGCGAGCGCCCTTCGGTACCCAGGAGGAGGGATTGCGCCGTCAGATTGGCAAGGCCGCTCCTGGGGGCCGAGTCCCTCGATCCCCCGGCGTCCACCAGCAGCAGGAGGGTGACGAAGGGGAGGGACGGCTCCTCGGAAACCACGACCGTCAGACCGTTGGGCAGATCCAGGCGCTCAGCCGGGACTACCGCCCCGGACGCGCCGGCGGAGCCGGGGGCCAAGGTCACGGCCATGGCCGCGGCAATCACCCAATGGGGGTTCAAGAGGCTACGAATCCTTTTCCGCATGGCGACTCCCTTTATTCTTCCTGCCGTCTCCCGAGCCTGGAGAGGCTTCAACAGGTTTTAAGATGCCCACCGTCCGGTTCCGTGAATGGAAGTATTTTTCCGCCACCCTCTGGATGTCGTCGGCCGTGACCTGTCGGATGGAGGGCAGGTAGTTGCGAATGTTCTCCCAGCCGGCGGCGATCTCGTAACGGGCCAGGAGCATGCCCTGGAAGAAGAGGGAGTCCCGGCCGAACACAAAAGCGGCCTCCAGCTGATTCTTGGCCTTTTGAAGCTCCCGGTCCCCCACGGGCCTGTTTCGAAGCCTTTCGACCTCCTCGACGAGGGCCGCTTCCAACTGCTCGGCGCCCTTGCCAGGGAGGGGCTCCGCGTAGAGTTGAAAGAGCGGGGGGTCCACGGAGAGGAGGGAGTATTCCGCTCCCGCGGAAATGGCCAGGGTCTTTCCAAGGACGATGTTTTCGTAAAGCCTGGCGCTCTTGCCCGATGAAAGGAGGGCGGCGATCACTTCCAGCACATGGGAGTCCTCGTGGCTCAGGTTGGGCACGTGATAGCCCAGGATCACATAGGGAAGGGAGGCTTCCCGGTGGACCACCACGCGCCTTTCGCCCGTCTGAGGGGGGTCCTCGTAGCGGTGGTGTTCGGGTTCATCGCCCGCTGGAATGTCGCCGAAGGCCTCCTCGATCACCTGGAGGGTTTCATCCTTCTGGAAATCCCCGACGACCACGATGAAGGCGTTGGACGGGGCGTAATACGTGCGGTAGAACCGCAGGGCGTCTTCATGGTCGATCCGGAGCAGGTCCCCCATCCAGCCGATGGGAGGCCAGTGATAGGGCTGGGCCTGGAAGGCGGTTGCGGCATACTGCTCGTAAAGGTAGGACTTTGGCTGGTCCTGGGTGCGGAGCCTTCGCTCCTCCATGACCACCTTTTTCTCGGTCTCGAAATCCTCCTTGGTGAACTCCAGGTTCTGCATGCGGTCGGCCTCGAGTCGAATGGGCACCTCCACGCTGTCCGACGCGACGTTTTCAAAATAGGCCGCAAAGTCGTGAGAGGTCATGGCGTTGTAGTTGCCCCCGATTTCCTGGATCCGCCTGGTGAATGCCTCCTTGGGGACCTTTTCCGTGCCCTTGAACATCAGGTGCTCGAAGACGTGTGCCAGTCCGCTCTTCCCCCACCAGTCGTTCCTGGAGCCCGCACGGTACCACACCTGAAAGGAGACCACCGGCGCCTTGCGGCTTTCGAGGAAGATGACCTTCATGCCGTTCGAGAGCCGGCTCTCGGACGCGTTTTTCATGTAATCGGCCCCCTGGGAGGTTTCGAGGAAGAGGAGAGAGCACGCAAACAAAATCCACGCCGTCGTTTTTTTCATCTCCACAACTCCCTTGTGCATTTGAAGACTTGATGATTGGGCACAGGATAGGACGGCTGCTTGACTCCGGGAATGGGGTGGACAGGGTAATTCGCTCCAGCGCCGGATCAGGGGCGCCTCCGGGGCCCGGCGCCTTTGGTTTGTACGGCTCTGAAAAGACGCTGGATCCCGGCTTTCGCCGGGATGACGAAAGAAAATTCTTTGCCGCGTAAAAATTTATTTGACAAATGAGCCCTCTCAATATTAATGGTTAGACCATTTACACCGCACCACCGGCCTCGAAAGAATTTTTCAGCTCCATACGACACAACCAGGCTCCTCTATTTCAAGTTGGATGCTATGGAAAGCCTCGAAATCAGTGAAGTCAGCGTGCGATTCGGAGGGTTGAAGGCCCTCTCCCAGGTGAGCTTCAGTGTCCGGCCCGGGGAGATCGTGGGGCTCATAGGTCCCAACGGGGCCGGGAAGACCACGGTCTTCAACGTGATCACCGGGGTCTACGGGACGAGCCACGGGGGTGTGGCGTTCGGCGGGAAAAACCTTGCCGGATTGCGCCCTCACCAGATCCTCGCCCTGGGGATCGCAAGGACCTTTCAGAACATACGACTTTTCTCCAACATGACGGCCATTGAGAACGCCATGGTCTCCCAGCACTGCCGTTCGAGGGCGGGAGTCGGCCGGGCCATATTTCGGACCGGCTTCCAGCGCTCCGAGGAGGGGCGGATCAGGGACAAGGCCATGGAGTCCCTTGCCTTCATGGGGGTCGATGAATACGCGGACGAGGTGGCTCAGAACCTTCCCTACGGCCTACAGCGCCGTCTGGAGATCGCCCGGGCCCTCAGCAGCGGGCCGCGGCTCCTTCTGCTGGACGAGCCCGCCGCGGGCATGAATCCCTCGGAGAGCATGGCGCTCATGGAGTCCATAGGGCGGATATCCAAACTCGGCGTGGACATCCTCATGGTGGAGCACGACATGAAGGTGGTCATGGGGGTGTGCCACCGAATCGTCTGCATCGATTACGGCGTCAAGATTGCCGAGGGCAGGCCCGAGGAAATCCAGAAAAACCCCAAGGTGATCGAGGCCTATCTCGGGCAGCCGGGCTAGGCGGGTCATCCGAGCCAGCAGCTGCTTTGCAGTACGCCGTACAAGGAATCCCGCGGATCGACGCGGAGATCGCGAAACCGGGAACCCGCGCCGAAGGCGTGGGACTGGGCCCCGCGAAGCGGAGCGAAGAAAAAAGGCCGTTTGTGGGTCGTTTTTTGTGAACAGGCCGGGGTTCGGCCAATAAGCACTCAAGCATAATGAAGGAGGAGAAAGCGTGATGAAGAGAATCGGACTTGTAGTGGGAATGGTTGTGCTTTTGGTGTCTTTCGGGATGACCGCCGCGTGGGGCGAAACCTTGAAGATCGGGTCCATGAGCCCTCTGACCGGGCCTTATGCCGCGGACGGCAATGACATCGCCAACGGCGTCCGGACGGCCATCGAGGTGATCAAGGCCGAGGGCGGCATTCCGGGGTATGACGAGATCGAGCTCTTTCCCCAGGACACCGCGTGCGACCCCAAGCAGGCTGTGGCCGCGGCCAACAAGCTCCTGAACCTCGAGGTGGTCGGGGTGGTGGGCGCCTACTGCAGCTCCTCGACCATTCCCGGATCCGAGGTGCTGGCCGAGGAGGACATCCCCATGATCACCCCCGCCTCGACCAACGAAAAGGTCACCGAGCGGGGCCTCGAGTACATGTTCCGCATGTGCGGCCGTGACGACGACCAGTCCAAAACCGCCGGCAAGTTCATCAAGAACTTTATCAAGGCCAAGACCATTTACATCGTGGACGACAAGACCACCTACTCCCAGGGCCTCGCGGAGAACGTGAAAAAGGAGTGCGAGAAGCTGGGCGTGGAGGTCCTGAACCACGACCACGTGAACCAGGGTGACAAGGACTTCTCGGCCGTCCTGACCAAGATCAAGGCCGCGAACCCGGACATCTTTTACATGAGCCTCCAGAACTCCTCTTCGGGCAGCCTCATGGCCATCCAGGCCAAGCGGTTCGGCCTCAAGTGCCCGATCCTCACCCAGGACGCGGTCTACCACCCCCAGTTCCTCAAGATAGCCAAGGAAGCCGCCGAAGGGGTCTACCTGACCTACGGGTATATTGACAAGGAGACCGATGCCTACAAAAATTACTACGCCAAGTACTCGAAGATGTTCGGCGAGCCGGGCTCCTACTCCCACTACGCCTATGACAGCGCCTACGCCCTCTTGACCGCGATCAAGAAGGCAGGGTCCACGGACGCCAAGGACATCAAGGCCGAGCTCATGAAGCTGGACTACCAGGGCGCGTCCAAGCGCGTGAAGTTCTTCGAGAACGGGGACTCCAGCTCCAACTACATCGTCCAGATGGTCAAGGACGGGGAGTTCGTGAACTACTGGAACCCGGCCACGGGCGAGCTCTACTAGCATCCACGGGGTCGCTCCTCATGATGAGGGGCGATCCTGATTTTCGGGGTTCGCCATATTCTTTTTCAAATTAAACCGCATGGTGAAAGCATGGAATTTTTCATTCAGCAGCTGATCAACGGCCTGACCCTTGGGGGGATCTACGCCCTCATCGCCCTGGGCTACACCATGGTCTACGGGATCATCCAGCTCATCAACTTCGCCCACGGGGAGTTCTTTGCCGCGGGCGGGTACATGGGCGTCATCCTTTTGAGCTACCTGGCCTCCAAGGGGCTCATGCAGACCCACCCCTGGATCTGCCTGGGCGGCTCCCTGGTGCTGGCCATGACCTACTGCGCCTTTCTGGCCATGGCCGTGGAAAAGGTCGCCTACAAGCCCTTGAGGTACGCGTCCAGGCTGTCCATCCTGCTGAGCGCCCTGGGCATGTCCATCTTTCTCCAGAACGGCCTCATGCTCACCCAGGGCGTCTATGACAAGCCCTACCCATCGATTTTCAGCCAGGGCGGGTTCGAGATGGGCCTGATAAGGGTGAGCTACCTCCAGATACTGATCGTGGCCGTGACGGTCGTGCTCCTCATCGGGCTCAACTTCCTGGTGTACAAGTCGCGGATCGGCAAGGCCATGCGGGCAACGGCCCAGGACAAGGTCATGAGCGCGCTCGTGGGCATAAACAGCGACCGGATCATCAGCGCCACCTTTGCCATAGGCGCGGGGCTCGCCGCGGCCGCGGGGATCATCATGGGCCTCTACTACGGCTCGGTGCGTTACGACATGGGTTTTCTGCCGGGCATCAAGGCCTTTGCCGCCGCCGTCCTGGGCGGCATCGGCAACATCACGGGGGCCATGATCGGGGGGCTCATCATCGGGATGGTGGAGATATTCGGGGCGGGGTACATCTCCGGCCAGTACAAGGACGTCTTCGCCTTCATCATCCTGATAGCCGTCCTGTATTTCATGCCCACGGGTATTATGGGTGAAAACGTCGATGACACGAGAGTCTAAGAAGATCTGGAAGATCTATGCCGTCGGCATGATCTGGTTTTTCGGCCTCCTCTGGCCGCTTCTGGGCATCAGGGATGACGGCACCCTTGCCGTGGTCAAAGCCCTCTCGGTGTGGTTCTATGTCTTTGCCGGAACCCTGATCATCCTGGTGCTCTACCTCCTCCACAGGCGCGGGACCCTCCAGTGGGTGACCAAACCCCTGTCAGCGGCCCGCGAGCGGACCGCCTCGGCCGCGGGCGTGCTCCCGGTCTGGTTCTGGATCGCCGTGGTGTTCGCGGGCGCCCTCATTTTCCCCCAGATCACGAACCGCTATGCCCAGGACGTGGCCATCAACGTCCTTGTCTACATCTGCCTGGGGCTCGGCCTGAACATCGTTGTGGGGCTGGCCGGCATGCTGGATCTCGGCTACATCGCCTTTTACGGCGTGGGGGCTTACACCTACGCGCTCCTGAGCATCCACTACCACGTCTCCTTCTGGCTGGCCCTGCCGGTGGCCGCCGTTTTCGCGTGCATTGCCGGGTGCATCATCGGCTACCCCACGCTCCGCATGCGGGGGGACTACCTGGCCATCGTGACCCTGGGGTTTGGTGAGATCGTCCGCATCATCCTGAACAACTGGATGGCGCTGACCAAGGGACCCAACGGGCTCCTGGGGATCGCGCCGCCCGCGATCTACATGCCGGAGTTTTCAGGGGGGTTCGGGTTCGAGGTCCTCTACCTCAAAAAACTCACCCCTCTCTATTATTTGATCCTGGGGCTGGCGGTGGTCACCGTGATCTCGGTCCACAGGCTGAACTACTCGAGGATCGGGAGGGCGTGGGAGGCCATACGGGAAGACGAGACCGCGGCGGAGCTCATGGGGGTGAACACCTTCAAGTTGAAGCTGCTGGCCTATGCCATGGGCGCGGTGTTCGGCGGCCTGGCCGGGGCCTTTTTCGCCGCCCGCATGCGGTTCGTGAGCCCCGAGAGCTTCACCTTCATCGAGTCCGCCATGGTGCTCTCCATGGTCGTTCTCGGCGGGATGGGCTCCATCCCCGGCATCATCCTGGGGACCATCGCCCTCATCGTCCTGCCCGAGGTCTTCCGCGAGATAGAGCTCTATCGGATGCTCGCCTTCGGCGCGGCCATGTCCATCATGATGATCTTTCGCCCCAAGGGCCTCATCCCCGCAAAGCGCGTGGGCATGCGGTCCGACGAGAAGGAGGCTGGCGTTGTCCTCGGAACCCCTGCTGGAGTTGACTAACGTCTCGTCGGCCTACGGCCGTATTCAGGCCCTCAAGGGGATATCCCTTCAGGTGCGCGCGGGCGAGATCGTCTGCATGATCGGCGCGAACGGCGCGGGCAAGTCCACGACCCTCATGACCATCTGCGGCATTGTCAAGTGCCGGGAGGGCGACATCCGCTATCAGGGGGCCTCCATCCGCGACGTCATCCCCGCGCAGCTGCCGCCGCTCGGCCTGTGCCAGGTGCCCGAGGGGCGCCGCATCTTCCCCAGGCTGGGCGTGGACGACAACCTGGAAATGGGGGCCTTCTTCAGGAGGGACGCCGACATACAGAAAGACAAGGAGCACGTTTACTCCCTTTTTCCGGTCTTGCGCGAGCGGAGGAAACAGCGGGGAGGGACCCTTTCGGGCGGCGAGCAGCAGATGCTCGCCATCGGGCGCGCCCTCATGAGCCGGCCCAAGCTGCTCCTCCTGGACGAGCCCTCCCTGGGGCTGGCCCCCCTGTTCGTGAAAAAGATCTTCGAGATCATACAGGAGATCAACCAGAAAGACGGGACCACCATCCTCCTGGTCGAGCAGAACGCCAACATCGCGCTCCAGACGGCGGAGAGGGGTTACGTGCTCGAGACCGGGCGCATCACCATGGAAGACAAGGCCCGGGACCTCCTCACCAACCCCAGGATTCGACAGGCATACCTCGGTGAATAAACAGGTTCCTTGAAATCCGATCATGAACCCGATGCAGACAATCTTCCGCAAGGCACGGCAGAGCCGGATCTATCAGGACGTCGTGGAGCAGATCCAGGACGCCATCCTGGAGGGACGCCTGCTCCCGGGGGACCGGCTGCCGGCGGAACGGGAGCTCGGCGAGGTCTTCGGCACCAGTCGGGGCACACTGCGGGAGGCCCTGCGGGTCCTGGAGCAGAAGGGGCTCATCGAGATCCGCCTCGGCGTGGGCGGGGGCGCCGTGGTCAAGGACCCCACGTCGGAGCCCATGAGCGAGAGCCTGGCCATGCTCATCCGGAGCCGGCAGGTCTCCCTCAAGCACCTCTCGGAGTTCAGGGAGGAGGTGGAAGGCGCGGTCACGGCGCTCGCGGCCCGGCGCGCCGGCCCCAAGGACGTCTCCCTCTTGAGAGCCCTCCTCAAAAAGGCCCGCGAACACCACGACGCGGGGATCGGCCGCTGGGACGATTTCGTCCGTGTGGACGAAAAGATGCACATGACCCTGGCAAAGATCGCCAGGAACCCCATCTACGCCATAGTCCTCCAGACCATTCACGACAACATCCACCGGTATTACAATCGATTCCTCATGGCTGACGAAAAGGCCCTCCGCGAAAACATGCAGGACCTGCTGGACATCGTCGAAGCCGTGGAGGCCGGGGACGAGAGCAGGGCGCGGCACTGCGCGCAGGCCCACGTCAAGAGATTTTACGGCTACATGCTCAAGCGGGACCACTGACCGTCCCGCTGGACGAGGAGTGAACACATGAAAGAACAGGACCCCATCATTCAAGAGGCGGTCTCCCTGGCCGAGGCCTGGCAGAACCGCGCCAACGAACTTTTGACCTCGGACGAAAAGACCATACAGAAGCAGATGCAGCGGCTCCTGGAACACCCCAGGGACAAGGTGATCCTCACCCGGCTCATCGACCAGAGCTTCCGCTCCGAGAACTCCCACAGGGTGGCCGACCAGATCAACAGCATCCTGAAGGAGTACGGCGTGCCGGAGTTTTTCTCCAGGGTGGACCGCCTGCTGGTCCAGATGTTCATGGGCATGGGCCGGTACCTCCCGTCGGTGACCGTGCCCAAGTGGATCGGCAAGATGCGCCAGGACAGCAGCCGGGCCATCATCCCCGGTGAGCGGGAGGTCCTGGGCGAGCACCTGAAGAAACGCAGGGGCCAGGGCGTCCGCATGAACGTGAACCACCTGGGGGAGGCGATCCTCGGGGAGGAGGAGGCGCGGCGGAGGCTCGAGACCTACATGGAGGACCTGGAGAACCCGGACATCGAGGTCATCTCCGTCAAGATGTCCACCATATATAGCCAGATCAGCCCGCTGGCCTTCGAGCACACCCTGGGCGTCCTCGTGGAGAGGCTCTCGGAGCTCTACCGCGCGGCCAAGTCCCGCGTCTTTGTCCGCAAGGACGGGACCCGCGTGCCCAAGACCGTCAACCTGGACATGGAGGAGTACCGGGACCTGGAGCTCACCGTGGAGGCCTTCGTGCGGACCCTGTCCAGGCCGGAGTTCAAGGATTACCCGGCCGGAATCGTCCTCCAGGCCTACCTCCCGGACTCCTACCACCAGCAGGTCGCCCTGACCGAGTGGGCCCGAAAGCGCACGGCCGCCGGGGGGAGCCCCATCAAGCTCCGGATCGTCAAGGGCGCGAACCTGGAGATGGAGCTCGTGGAGTCCGCCGTCTCCAACTGGCCCCTGGCCGTGTACGACAGCAAGCAGGACGTGGACGCCAATTACAAGCGCATGGTGACCTACGGCATGGACCCTGGGAACATCCGGTCGGTCCACCTGGGGATCGCCTCCCACAACCTGTTCGAGTTGGCCTATGCCTGCGCCCTGGGACGGCGGCTGGGCGTCACGGATTACTTTTACTTCGAGATGCTGGAGGGCATGGCCGACCACGTCAGAAGGGCAGTGGCCGAGCTGGCCGGGGACGTGCTCCTGTACGCGCCCGTGGCCTCCAGGGCGGAGTTCATCAACGCCATCGCCTACCTGGTCCGGCGCCTGGATGAAAACACGGCCGAGGAGAACTTTCTCCGGTACTCCCCGAGCCTGACCACGGGCTCGCGGACCTGGGATTTCCTGAAGAACGGCTTCGTCGAGTCCTGCGTCCGCATGGACAAGGCGTCCACCGCCCCCCGGAGGACACAGGACCGCTCGCGCGAGGCCTTCGACGTGGGGATGGGGACCTTTCACGAAGGGGAGTTCAACAACGAGCCGGACACGGACTGGTGCCTTGCCGCCAACCGCGCGTGGGCCGAGGGCATCCGGGACAGGTGGATGAAGTCGCCTGGGGACGAGCCCATGAAGGTTCCCGTGGTGGTGGACGGGGAGGAGATCTTCGAGAACAGGGAGCACAGGGAGTCGAGGGACAGCTCGCGGGTCCACGAGAACGTGGTCGTGGCCCTGTGCACCGAGGGCTCCAGGGAGGACGCGGAGCGGGCCGTCCGGACGGCAAAGGCCGACCCCGACGGGTGGCGGGCGAAAACGCACCGGGAGCGCCACGAGGTCCTCTCGCGGGTGGCCGTGGAGCTGCGCAAGGCCAGGGGGGACCTCGTGGGGGCGGCCGCGGCGGCCAACGGCAAGGTCTTTTCGGAGTCCGACGCGGAGGTCTCGGAGGCCGTGGATTTCGCGGAGTACTACCCCTTCTCGGTGCGGGCCTTTTCAGGGCTCAAGACCCTCTCCTGCAGGGGAAAGGGCGTGGGCGTGGTGGTCAGCCCGTGGAATTTTCCCATCGCCATCCCTTGCGGCGGCGTGGTCGCCTCCCTGGCCGCGGGCAACTGCGTCATCCTGAAACCCGCGAGCGACGCCGTGGCCGTGGCCTGGGTCCTCTGCCAGTGCTTCTGGCGGGCGGGCGTCTCCAGGAAAACGCTCCAGTTCCTGCCCTGTCCGGGCGGGTCGGTGGGCTCCTACCTCGCCACCCACGAGGACGTGGACTTCGTGATCCTCACGGGGGGCACGGACACGGGGATGGGCATCCTCCGGGAAAAGCCGTCCGTCTACCTCTCCGCCGAGACAGGCGGTAAGAACGCCACCATCGTCACGGCCATGAGCGACCGGGACCAGGCGGTCAAGAACATCATCCACTCCGCCTACAGCAACTGCGGGCAGAAGTGCTCCGCGACCTCGCTCCTGATCCTCGAGCCCGAGGTCTACGAGGACGAGAAATTCAGGCGCCACCTGGTGGACGCGGCGAAGAGTTACAAGACGGGTTCGGCCTGGGCCTTCGAGAACCGCATGGGCCCCCTGAACAAGCCCCCGCAAGGGGACCTGCTCCGGGCCATGACGACCCTCGAGCCCGGCGAGACCTGGGCCCTCGAGCCCGAGAACCTGGACGACAACCCCTACCTGTGGGCGCCCGGCATCAAGTGGGGCGTTCAGCCGGACAGCTATACGCACAAGACCGAGTTCTTCGGCCCGGTCGTGGGGGTCATGCGCGCGGAAAACCTGGACCACGCCATAGACCTCGTGAACCAAACCGGCTACGGGCTCACCTCGGGGATCGAGAGCCTGGACGAGCGGGAGCAGGAAAAGTGGACGGCAGGCATCGAGTGCGGGAACCTCTACATCAACCGCGGCACCACGGGCGCGGTGACCCTCCGCCAGCCGTTCGGGGGCTGGAAAAAGTCCGCTGTCGGGCCCGCGGTCAAGGCGGGCTCCCCCAACTACGTGAGCCTGTTCATGGAATTCGAGGAGACCGCGCCGCCGGAGATCGGGGCCATCGACAGGGAGAGCCGGCTCCTGCGCCTCGTCCTGGGCTGGCGCAGGAGGCTCCTGTGGAACCTCATGCCCGAGGCCCTGCGGGACGACCTTTACCGCACGTTCCGGGCCGTCAAGAGCTACCTGTACAACCACGAGAAGCAGTTTGCCGAGGGCAGGGACTACTTCAACCTCCGCGGGCAGGACAACATCCTGCGGTACCGGCCCCTGGGCAGGGTCTCCATCAGGCTCCACCCGGACGACTCGCTGTTCGAGGTCCTGGGGAGGACGGCCGCCTCCGTGATCTGCGGGAACGAGACCGTGCTGAGCATCCCCCCGGGGACCGAGAACCCGGTGACCGAGTTCCTCTCCGGCCACGACGGCAGGGAGTTCCTGCGCGGGGCGACGATCCGCCGGGAGACGGACCAGGATGTGATCGAGTCCCTGGCCGGCCTCGCCCGGATCCGCTACGCCGCCCCGGACAGGGTGCCCGACGCGGTGTACCGAGCCGCCGCGGAACGCGGCTTCTACATCGCTCGGGACCCGGTGCTCATGGAGGGCAGGGTGGAGCTGCTCCACTACGTGCAGAACCAGTCGGTGTGCAACAGCTACCACAGGTATGGCAATCTGGGGGAACGGGCATTTCTGTAGGAAGTTGGGAGGTTCCACGGAAAAACAAAAACCTAAAACTTAAGAGCATGACCACGAAGGTGGGAAGGCCAGGCCTGCTGGGCACCAGCTATGGGCAGTGCCTGATTCCGCTGTTAGTAAGGTTGACTGAAGTCTTCTTTCAAGTTATTATTTCTATACGATTATCGCGTTGGATGAACTTGTGCCCACCGTGCCAGTTTGGGCAATAAAAGAGGATAGATGTGAGTCACAATCTTGATGATATTTATCATCAGGCCATGACGCTGCCCGATGAATCCAAGGCTCAACTGGCTGAACGTCTCATTGAATATCTGGCAACTCACGTGGACCCTGATTTGGAACGTATCCACCTCGATACGGTAAAGAAACGGAAAGAGGAATTGAGGACGGGTCAATTGAAGCCAGTCGAAGGGAAAGATGCCTTGGCCCAAGCTCGTCGAATCCTTGATTAATGTATTACTCTTTCCATCCAGATGCCCTCAAGGAATATTTGGATGCCGTCTGTTACTATGCCGATGTCAGCCCCCGTTTAGGACGGGCGTTTGTGAAGGCCATTGAGGCCGGCATTGACGATATCCTTCGCCACCCCCAAGCATGGCAGTGTGTAGAAGATGACATTCGGCGCCATCTTATCAAGCGATTCCCATTCGGAATATACTATTGTACAGAAGGCAATGAGATTTTTATTTATGCCATCATGCATATGAGCCGTCACCCGGATTATTGGAAGAGCCGGTGAGGAGGCGGACACTAAAACACCATCTTCGTCGAGTATTTCGAGTTTACCCCTTTCTTCGTGGTGAAGCTCCTCACATACGCTCGAATAGCTCCCTGGCCCGTTCCGGGGTCATGAGGCTCTTCCACTCGGGTCCCAGGGCGTTCTCCCACAGCGGATCCATGCTGAGCGCCACACGCGTCATGGTGTCGAACTGCTCGTCCGTCAGGTCCCGGGTGAGGTTCCTGGGGAGTGAGGCCCCGTGGCGGTCGCACATCTTCCGGAACACCTCCACGTCTTCCGGGTAAAATTCGTCCAGGTAGTCGAAGACCACGCAGTTGCCGATGCCGTGGTGGAGCTTGAGCACGTAAGAGAGGCCGTAGGACATGGCGTGGCAGACCCCCACCTGGGAATAGGCGATGCTCATCCCGCCGTAGAGCGAGGCCACCATGAGCTTTTCCTCGGACTCCGGGGTGCGCTCCCCCAGGAAGATCTCCAGGCACTGCTCCATGGCCTTTTCCGCGTAGGCCCTGCTGAACCCGTTGAGATAGGTGCCCTGGAGGGATTCCACGCAGTGGATGTAGCAGTCCATGCCCGTGTAGAAGCGCTGCTGGTCGGGGACCGACGCGATGAGGTCCGGGTCCAGGACGATCTGGTCGAAGACCGAGTAGTCGGAGTTGATCCCGAGCTTTCTTTGGGGCCCGATCAGCACGGCCGTCCTGGAGACCTCCGCGCCCGTGCCGGAGAGGGTGGGGACCCCCACGTGGTAGACCGCCGGGTTCTTCACCAGGTCCCACCCCTGGTAATCGGCGGAGCTTCCCGGGTTGGCGAGCATCACGGACACGGCCTTGGTGATGTCCAGGACGCTCCCTCCCCCCAGCCCCACGATGCCGTCGGGCGGTTCCTTCCATTCGGCTTGAATGTCCGCGGTGATCTCGTCGATCAAGCCCGTGGTGGGCTCGTCGTCCACGTTGACCCAGATGAGGCGGTCGGAGGCCTTCACGGGCAGGCGGTCCGGGAGGCGGCTTTTCTTGTGGACGTCGTCCACCACGAAGACCATGTGCCCGGAAGCGCTTCGCCGCCGCGCCGCCAGGATGTCGCCGAGCTGGGCGACGCACCCCCGGCCGAAGAGCAGGTAGTCAACATTGCGAAAATTTCGGAACATACAACGCCCTTTCTGCGCTGTGCCGAGGACCCGGCACTTTGATCCCCCTTGATATTACGCTCCCCGGGAAAATTCAAGGTTCAAAAAAGAAAATGTTTGAGCCCCGCACTACAATTTTGTATATTCTTTGGTGTTCTGTGACAATTTTCGTTTAGTGGAGCGGTTCCCCCATGGCTGCCAGAAAAAACAGCGACACCCCGGATCAGATCGAGTGCCTTTATGAGATCACCCGGGCCCTGCACGCGAGCCTGGACCTTCGAAAGGCCCTGTACCAGGTGCTCGAGCTCCTGAGCGATCGGCTCGGGATGAATCGGGGGTCCATCACCCTCATCAACCCGGAGGCCTCGGAGCTCCACATCGTGGTGGCCCACGGGACGCCCCCGGACAAGGCCCGGAGCAGCTACAAGGTGGGTGAGGGGATCACGGGAAAGGTCGTGGAGACCGGCCGCCCCATGGCCATCCCCCTCATAGCCGACGAGCCGCTCTTCCTGGATCGCACGCGCGCGCGCAGCAAGCTGGACAAGTCCAAGATAAGCTTCATCTGCGTCCCCATAAAGGAGGGTCGCCGGGTCCTGGGCACGCTCAGCGTGGACCAGGTTTTCAAGGCGTCCTCCCCCCTGGAGGACGACGTGAGGCTCCTGACGATCATCGGGGGGCTCATCGCCCAGAAACTCAGCCTCCTGGAGCGCATCAACCGGGAAAAGGAGCAGCTGGACAGGGAAAACCTCCGCCTCCGAAGGGAGTTGATCGACAAGTACAGCTTCAGCAACATCATCGGCAACAGCCGGAAGATGCAGGAGGTCTTTCACCTCATCACCCAGGTGGCCAAGAGCAACGCCAACGTCCTCCTCCTGGGGGAGAGCGGCACGGGCAAGGAGCTCGTGGCCAACGCCATCCACTACAACAGCCTGCGGGCGAACAACCCCCTGGTCAAGGTGAACTGCGCGGCGCTGCCCGCGAACCTCGTGGAGGCGGAGCTCTTCGGCTACGAGAAAGGGGCCTTCACCGGGGCCAACCGGCAGAAGGAAGGCAAGTTCGAGCTGGCAAGCGGGGGGTCCATCTTCCTGGACGAGATCGGGTCCCTGGCCCTGGAGAGTCAGGGCAAGCTCCTGCGGGTCCTCCAGGAGCGGGAGCTCGAGAGGCTCGGCGGGACGCGGGTCCTCAAGGTGAACGTCCGGTTGATCGCCGCAACCAACAAGGACCTCGCCCATTCCGTGGAAGCGGGGGCGTTCCGGGAGGACCTCTTCTACCGGCTGAACGTCTACCCCATCTACCTCCCTCCCCTGAGGGAGCGCGAGGCGGACCTCCTGCTCCTGGCCGACTACTTCCTGGAGCGGTACAGCCGCGAGTACGGGAAGGACATCCGGAGGATCAGCACGCCGGCCATCGACGCCCTCATGCAGTACCACTGGCCGGGCAATGTGAGGGAGCTCGAAAACTGCATGGAAAGGGCCGTGCTCCTCTGCGAGGACAAGGTCGTTCACAGCTTCCACCTGCCCCCCACCCTCCAGACGGCCGAGGAGACGGGGACCCAGCATTCCCGCTCCCTGCAGGAGTCCATCGAGCGATTCGAGAGGGAGCTCCTCATCGACGCCCTGAAGACGAGCCGCGGCAACATGCGAAAGGCCGCCCAGAACCTCGAGACCACGGAGAGGATCTTCGGTTACAAGGTCAAGAAATACGGCATCGACCCGAGGCGCTACAGGTAACCCCCCCCAAATCGAATTCGCAATCGCAATCGAAAGGACACTGGATCCCGGCTTTCGCCGGGATGACGGACAAAAGGCCACTGGATCCCGGCTTTCGCCGGGACGACGACAACCGTCATTCCGCCGGAAGGCGGAATCCAGCGGCTTTAGGGTTTTTATGGGTTTTCCTTCGTGTCCTTCGCGTCCTTCGTGTTCTTCGTGCTCTTCGTGTTTTTTCTTTTTTTCAATGTTTAGCCTTCCCAACAGTGATATGCTGATTCAAAAGCCCGCGACTCCAAACCCGGGCGTCTTATTCAGGGAGCGAGTTCTTCATGCAACGGGGTGATCAAAGTCGCAAGAACTCCGAAGATACACTCACAACCGCGCACAAGACCTCCCCCAGCATTCAGCTCTACCTCGTGGGCCTCATCCTCCTCGTGTTTTTGCCCCTCCTCGTTTCGGAGATCTACTTTTTTTATGACCGGTACCGCTACAGGAAGGCGGCCGAGTTCCAGTCCAACCTGGAGCTGGCCCGGGCCGTGGGGCGGACCTTTACGGTGTTCATCCACGACGTGTTGAGCCAGGAGATGGCCATCGGCGAGATCCTCACCATGCGGGACGACTTCACGGTGGATGAGATGAACCGGGTGCTCGAGGACAACAAGGAGGTCTACCCGAGCATCGGGCAATTCGGGTGGCTGAATCCGCTGGGGCGCGTGGTCGCCTCGAGCCTCCCCGAGGCCGTTGGGATCGATGTCTCCCACCTGGTGGATATCAGGAAAATCTCGAGAGCGGGAACGGACTGGTCGGTGAGCAATCTCTATCTCGTGAACTCCACGGGCCGGACCCAGTTCAACATCAACCGGGCCGTGAGGGACGAAAACGGAACCCTCCAGGGGATTGTGGCCGCGGGCGTCAGTATCGACCGTTTCGACGAGCTCTTCGCCTTTGAGCGGTCGGCGAGCGGGACGGTCAGCATTGTGGATGCGAACGGCAGGCTCGTGTACCACCACCCGGCTGTTGAGCCCTCCTGGGAGGAACGGAACTGGCTTCGATACTACCCATCGCTTTTCGTGCAGGCGCTCAGCGGAAGCGAGCACGTGGAGGCCGTGAAAAGCCCGCGCGTTGAGAAATCGATGATTGCCGCGGTCGCGCCCATCCGCTCCATAGGCTGGGTCGCTGGGGCGGGATCGTGGGAGGAGGAAGCCCTCGGGCCGATCCTCTCGGACATCGTGATAAACGTCGCGGCCGTCCTCCTGGTCGCCCTGGCCTCCCTTGCCGCCGCCTATTTCCTGTCGCGGAGGATCTCGGCATCCGTGGGCGCGCTCCGGGGCCAGGCCAGGGACCTGGGCCGCGGGAATCTGGAAACGCGTGCCGAAGTCTCGGGGCCGCGGGAGCTGCGGGAGCTCGCAACGGTCTTCAACACCATGGCGGAAAACATCGCGGCACGGGACGAGGAGCGGTTCAGGAGCATCCTGCGCGTCGAAACCGCGCTCCAGGCCCGAAAGCACGCCGAGGAGGCGCTCAGGGAGAGCGAGAGAAAATACCGGGAACTCGTCCAGAACGCGAACAGCGCCATCATCCGCTGGAACAGTGACGGGATCATCACCTTTTTCAATGAGTACGCGCAGAAATTCTTCGGGTACACGGCGAAAGAGGTGATCGGGAAAAAAGTGAACATCATCGTGCCCGAGACGGAATCCAACGGGCACGATCTCTCCCATCTGGCTCGGGACATCCTGGAAAAGCCGGAAAATTACTCCGGGAACGTCAATGAAAACGTCTGCCGCGACGGCCGCCGTGTGTGGATGGCCTGGACCAACAAGCCCGTCTTTGACGCGGAGGGCCGTGTGGTGGAAATTTTTGCGGTGGGCACCGACGTGACCGACCGCAAGCTCTCCGAGGACAAGGTCCGGCGGCAGAATGTGATCCTGGACGCCATCAACCGCATCCTGGGCGAGGCCCTCGTGTGCGAGACCGAGGAGGAAATGGGCAGCCTCTGCCTGCGGGCGGCCGAGGACCTCACGGAGAGCGCGTACGGGTTTATCGGGGAAATCGGCGCGGACGGCCTGATCCACGACATCGCCATCAGCGACCCGGGCTGGGAGCGCTGCGCCATGACGGACCGGACAGGGCACCGCGCGGCGTTCACCGGCTTCAAGGTCCACGGCCTGTACGGGCGCGTCCTGAGAGACGGCCGGAGCCTCTTCACAAACGACCCGCCCTCGCACCCCGACAGCATCGGCGTGCCCGAGGGTCACCCGCCCCTCCTGTCTTTCCTGGGGGTGCCGCTCTTCCACCAGGGGAAAACCATGGGGGTCCTGGTCGTGGGCAACCGGGAAGGAGGATACACGGAAATCCAAAAGCAAGCCCTGGAGGCGGTCTCCTCGGCCGTGGTCCAGTCCCTGCTGCGAAAGCGCACCGAATTGGACCGCAAGCGCAAGGAGCAGGAGCTGCGCGATAGCGAGGAGCGGCTGAGGGGGTCCTTGAGTGAAAAGGAGGTTCTCCTCAAGGAGATCCATCACCGGGTCAAGAACAACATGCAGGTGATCTCGAGCCTGGTGTCCCTGCAGGCCGAAACGGTCGGGGAATCCGCGATGCGCGACTCCCTGCGGGATGTCACGGACAGGGTGCGCTCCATGGCCCTGGTCCACGAAAAGCTCTATCAGTCGGAAGACCTGGCCAGAATCGAGTTTGCCGGTTATATGGAGAGCCTGCTGGACTATCTCTGGCAGGCTCACGGGACCTCGGCCTCGGGCATACGCCTGGACCTGGACCTGGAACCGGTGTATCTTTCAGTCAATGAGGCGGTGCCGTGCGGGCTCATCCTGAACGAGCTGGTGAGCAACGCCCTGAAGCACGCCTTTCCCCTGGGTGGCGGGGGGGAGGTAGCCGTCTCGCTGCACAGCGGCCGGGAAGGCCGTGTGACACTCCAGGTGCGCGACAACGGCGCGGGCCTGCCCGCGGGATATGACTGGCGGCAGGCCGGCTCCCTGGGCATGCGCCTGGTGCAGATGCTCGCCGGGCAGCTCCACGCCGCCGTTGAGGTTGAGAGCAACAGGGGAACGTCGATTTCCCTTTCGTTTCGGGGATGAAGGACATGAAGGCATCCAAGATTCTCATCGTGGAAGACGAGGCCATTGTGGCCGCGGACCTGGCGGCAAAGCTCACAAGACTCGGGTACGAGATCGTGGGGACCGCCATGGACGGCCTGGAGGCTGTCGAGATGACCTGCAGGGCCGGGCCCGACCTCGTGCTCATGGACATCCAGCTGGAAGGGGAGATGGACGGCATCGAGGCGGCGGAAGAGATCCGCCGGCGGTGCCACGCGCCGCTCATCTATCTCACCGCGCACTCCGACCGGGAAACCCTTGCCCGGGCCAAGCTCACCGGGCCTTTCGGGTACATCCTCAAGCCCTTTCAGGAGCGGGAGCTCACGACCCAGATCGAGCTGGCCCTGTACAAGCACCAAACGGAAAGGGAACTCCACCGCCAGCGGGAGTGGCTGCGGGTCACCCTGACGAGCATCGGGGAGGCTGTCATAGCCACGGACGCCGGGGGAAACGTCACTTTCGTGAACCCCAAGGCAGAGTTCCTGACCGGGTGGACAATGGAAGACGCCGTGGCGAGTCCCGTGGGGTCTGTTTTCCGGGTTGTCAATGAGCAGACAGGCGAGGACATGGGGGAGCCCGTGAGCCAAGTCCTCCGCGAGGGGCGTCCTGTGGGCCTGTCAAACCACGCCGCGCTGGTGACCATGGACGGCCGCCGGGTCCCAGTGGAAGACAGCGCGGCGCCCATACTGGACGACGAGGGGATCGTGATCGGGGTGGTGCTCGTGTTCCGCGACGTCACGGAAAAGCGTCGGGCGAGGGAGAGGCTCCAGGGCAATGAGGAGAGGCTGCGCCTGGCCACGTCCGCCGCGCGGCTGGGGGTTTTCGAGTGGGACATTCCCTCGGACACAGTGACCTGGGAGAACGAGAGGATGTACGAGATCTTCGGGCGGTCCCACGAACAGGGTCCCCTGACCCGCGCCGGGCTCCTGGAGGTCCTGGACCCGGAGGACGTGTGGATTTTTCAGCGGGACCTCACGGAATCCCTGCGCCCGGACAAGATTTTTTCGACGGCCTGTCGCATCCGCAGGGCAGATGACGGCAAGAAGCGCTGGATTGAATTCTCGGGGCGGTTGGAATCGGCGCCGGACGGCTCGGCCCGGCGGATCATCGGCATGGTCGCCGACATCACCGAGCGGAAAGAAATGGAGGACGAGCTTCTGAGATCCCGGGACGACCTGGAGCTCCGGGTCCAGGAGCGAACCCTGGAGCTCAGGCAGAGCAATCAGGCGCTCCAGGATTTTGCGTCCATCGCCTCCCACGACCTGCAGGAACCCCTGAGAAAGGTGATTTCCTTTGGGTCCATCCTCAAGCGAAAGCACGGTGCGCACCTGGGAAATCAGGGGCGGGACTACCTGGGCAGGATGTTGAATGCCACCCAGCGGATGCAGTCCCTGCTCAAATCCCTTTTGGAGTATTCGTGGGTGACCACGAAGGCCGTCCCCTTCAGGAAAGTGGATCTCCGAATCGTGATGGACGACGTGCTCTCGGACCTGGAGGTGCTCATTGACGGGACCGGCGGGCGGGTGGAGGTCGGGGATCTGCCGGTGGTGTCGGCCCAACCGGATCAGATGCGGCAGCTTTTTCAGAACCTCATAGGGAACGCCCTCAAGTTCCACAAGGAAGGCTTCAACCCGGTCGTCAAGGTGAGGACGATTCCGGGGTGCGACGGGGGTGCCAGGGTCGTCGTCGAGGACAACGGCATCGGTTTCGACGAGCTGCACCTGGAAAAGATCTTCTCGCCCTTTCACCGGCTCCACGGCAGGAGCAGCCGCTATGACGGGACGGGCATGGGCCTTGCCATCTGCAAGAAGATCGTGGAGCGACACGGCGGGAGCATCACGGCCCGAAGCAGGCAGGGCGAGGGCGCCACGTTCATCGTGGATTTCCCGGCGCCGCCATCCCGGAAGTAGGCTCCAAGTGGGCCCAAAATCCCCGCTTTCGTCATCCCGGCGAAGGAGACTGTGTCGCCATTATTTCTGTGAGCCGGAGAACGGCTCTGTCGTCGCCCCGGCGGAGGCCGGGGCCCAGTGACTTTGGTTTTTAAGACCTTGAAATGACACTGGATCCCGGCTTTCGCCGGGATGACGAAAATCGGCATTATCGGGTCCTTCGGTCTCTCTTCAGGGTCCGGGGGTTCTCAAAAAGGAGTTGCCACACAGCCTCGAAAGCCGGGATCCAGCGGCCTCAAACCCCTCGCCCGAACGCCCAATACGACATTGTGACCCCGCCGCAATGGTGGTAATATACCTCAACTCTTGTATCAACCCCATCCACCCACGGTTCTTCGCGAACCCTAACAGAGCGGTCCGGGAGGTTTTTCATGACGGACGAAATCCGCATCGGCATCAGCAGCTGTCTCCTGGGGAACAACGTGAGGTACGACGGCGGTCACCAGAAGGACCGTTTCCTCACGGACACCCTGGGCCGGTTCGTGACCTACGTCCCGGTCTGCCCCGAGGTGGAGTGCGGCCTGCCCATTCCCAGGGAGGCCATGCGCCTCGCGGGGCACGTGGAGAACCCGCGCCTCGTGACCAACAAGACAGGCGTGGATCACACGGACCGCATGCGCTCCTGGGCGGAGCGGCGTCTCGGTGAGCTGGAAAAGGAGGACCTGTGCGGCTTCATCTTCAAGGCAGGCTCCCCCAGCAGCGGCATGGAGCGGGTCAAGGTCTACGACGGGAACGGGGTCCCCGCAAAAAAGGGCGTCGGCGTCTTTGCCCGGGCCTTTGTGGGGCGCTTTCCCCTGATCCCGGTGGAAGAGGACGGCAGGCTCCACGACATCGGCCTGCGCGAGAACTTCATCGAGAGGATCTTCGCCTTGAAGCGCTGGCGGGACAGCATCCGGCAGGGGAGGGGGATCGGGCGGCTCGTGGACTTCCACACCCGCAACAAGCTCCTCTACCTCTCGCACAGCGAGAAACACTACCGGCTCATGGGGAAACTCGTGGCCCGGGCAAGGGACGTCGAGCCGGAGGCACTCTACAAAGAGTACGAGCGGCTCATGATGGAGGCCCTCTCCCTCAAGGGCACGGCCCGGAAAAACACGAACGTCCTCGACCACATGCTGGGCTATTTCAAAAAGGACCTCTCGCCCGACGAAAAGCAGGAGGTCCTCGAGGTGATATCGGAATACCGCCAGGGGCTGGTCCCCCTGATCGTCCCGGTGACGCTCCTCAAGCACTACGTCAGGAAATACGACAAGGAGTACCTCGCCCGGCAGAGTTACCTGAACCCGCACCCCCTGGCGCTGAAGCTCCGGAACCACGCCTGACCCCGACGAAGCACCCGGGTCGAATCGTGCGGCATCTTGCCCTGGAGAATGCCATGGAGCATCTTTCGGAAGCGCAGCGAATCCTCCTCCGCCAGGTGGAAAAGGCCGTGGAGGAGCACATCGCACCCCGAGCCGCGGAAACGGATCGATCGGGGGTTTTCAACTGGGACGCTGTGTCCCTCCTGTGGGACATGGGGCTCCTGCAGGTGATGCTCCCGGAGGAGTACGGCGGCTGCACGGAAGACCCCTGCACCACCCTGTGCCTCGCCGTGGAGACCCTTGCCCGCTCCTGCGCGTCCACCGCGATCCTCCCCCTCATCCAGGCGGTGGGCAGCTACCCCCTGATCCACGCAGCCGGCGAAAACCAGAAGAAGGCCTTTTTCCCGATGATCTCGGAGCAGCGAAACCTCATGGGCTACCTGGTCACCGAGCCCGGCGCGGGGTCGGACGTGCGCGCCATTTCCACGACCGCCTCCCTCTCGGGAGACCACTACGTCCTCAACGGACGGAAGGCCTTTGCCACCAACGGGGGCGTGGCCGGGCTCTATTCCGTGCTGGCCAAGACCGCGCGCGACGAGTACTCCTTTTTCGTGGTCACGAGGGACACCGAGGGGCTCCAGGTCGGGAGGGCCGAGGACAAGTGCGGGTTTCGCGGGAGCAACACCACCGAGGTGATCCTGGAGGACGCGCGCGTGCCCCCGGAAAACATGCTCGGCAACCCCGGGGACGGCTTCGCCATTGCCATGAAGGACTTCGACATGTCCCGCCCGGTGGTGGCCGCTCTGGCCCTTGGGATCGCCGAGGGGGCCCTGTCCTTCACCCTGGGCTACGCCCGGGAGCGCAGGACGTTCGGCAAAACCCTCCTGGACCACCAGGCCGTGCGGTTCATGCTCGCGGACGCCGCCACCCTCATCGAGGCGGGCAGAGGGCTCATGGAAAGGGCGGCCAGGGCCTTTGACTCGGGCCGGCCGGACACGAAGATTTCCTCCATGGCCAAGTGCTTCTGCAGCGACTCCGCCATGAAGATCACCACGGACATGGTCCAGGTCCTGGGCGGCTACGGCTACACCAGGGACTTCCCGCTGGAGAGGATGTTCCGGGACGCCAAGCTGACACAGATTTTCGAAGGCGCCAACCAGATCCAGCGAATGATCATCGGGCGCGAGATAAGCCGGACATGAAGCCAGGGGAAACCCGTCGGGGCGCGTGATGAGGGACCGTGGAAAAATTGTCAATAAATGATTGACGGATCCAATTCCGGGGTGTAAGTTTTCGACTCGTTTGTTTTTCCATCCACAAAAACCGGCCGGGCCCACCGGCCGTCGTCCCGGGGCAGGCCGGAAGCCATTGTCTTTAAAAAGGTCCTGCATTCCGGACAAAGTCGGGAACGACTCAGTGGCAGGGTTTTTGGGTGGGCAATTTCGTAATCTTTGTGGAGCGTCATCGACCATGAGCCAGCGCCTCGCCAGCCTTGCATCTGCAGCGGCTATCTGGGCCGTCGCGGCAGCCTTTGCCGGACGGCCTGCGGACCCGGCGGGGAGGAGCTCTATTTAATATTCGTTGTCGACCATCCCGGGGCTGCAGGTACAAAACCTGCAGCCCTTTTTTTGTCGCACCATTTTGAAAAGGAGCCGGGAACATGAGGACGGACATCGTACACATAGGGGCGGGTGAGCTTTCCTATGAAATCAGGAACATCATTGCCGTGGTGGAAAAACTCCAGGCCCTTGGCATGGACGTGAACCTCGAAAACATCGGGGACCCGGTGGCCAAGGGGGAGCGTATCCCGGCGTGGATGAAGGAGATCGTCGCGGGGCTTCTGCGGGAAGACTCGTCCTACAGCTACTGCCCCACCCAGGGCGTCCTCAAGACGCGGGAGTACCTGGCCGCAAAGAACAACCAGAAGGCCGGGGTGAGGATCCGGCCCGAGGACATCGTCTTCTTCAACGGCCTGGGGGACGCCATCACCAAGGTGTATGGGTTTCTCCGGCGAACGGCCAGGGTCATCACGCCTTCCCCCACCTACACGACCCACTCGTCCTCGGAGGCCGCCCACGCCGGCGCGCCCTCCATCACCTACCCCCTGGACCCTGAAAACCAGTGGCGCCCGGACCTGGACGAGCTGCGAAAGCGCGTGAAGTACAACCCGGCCGTTGCCGCCATCATGCTCATCAACCCGGACAACCCCACGGGCGCCGTGGCCTCGGAAGAAATCCTCGAAGAGATCGTGGACATCGCCCGGAGGTTCGACCTGTTCATCATTGCCGACGAGATTTACGAGAACCTGGTCTACGAAGGGGGCGCCGCCCTGACGCTCGCCGAGGTGATTGGGGACGTGCCCGGCCTGGCCATGAAGGGCATATCCAAGGAGCTGCCCTGGCCCGGGTCCCGTTGCGGGTGGGTCGAGTTCTACAACCGGGACAAGGACCCGACCTTTGAGACCTATGTGAAGAGCATCCTGAACGCCAAGATGGTGGAGGTCTGCTCCACGACCCTCCCCCAGACCGCCATCCCGCACATTTTCGACCACCCCGAGTACGGCGCCTATCTCCAGGAGCGGCGTGCGCGCTACAGCCGTTACTCCCGGCTGGCCTGCGACCGCCTGGGAGGGATCCCGGGGGTGCTCGTCAACCCGGCCAAGGGGGCCTTCTACATGAGCGTGGTCTTTGAGGACCGCGCCGTGAACCACCACCAGTCGCTCCCCATTGAAAAAACAGAGGTGCTGGATCTCATTGAAAACCTCACCGCCGGGCCGAAGATCCAGGCGGACAAGCGCTTTGTCTATTATCTCCTAGCCGCCACCGGGATCTGCGTGGTGCCCCTGAGCTCTTTCAACACGGATCTCCAGGGTTTTCGGTTCACGCTCCTGGACCCTGACGAGGCGCATTTCACCGGGATGCTGGACACCCTCGCCGCGAGCATCGAGGCCTATCTCGCCTCGGAGCCCCTCGCCGCCCAGGCCGGCATGCACATGCAGGCCCGCGTTTAAAGCCGATCCGGACCTGCCCTCCGTCATCCCGGCTAAGGAGGCTGTGTCGCAATTATTGCTGTGGGCCAGAGAACTCCTTTGTCGTCGCCCCGGCGGAGGCCGGGATCCAGGCGGCCTTACGGAAACTTTCGGGCGCCCACCGGGCCACGGGCTTCGCCGGCCTCCGTCGGGGCCACCTTGAAAGTGGACCGAGGCGTCATTCCCTTGACGGAGAGCATCCAGAGGATGAGACCCCCCATCTGGCTGAGTTCAAAATAATTCAGTAAATTCAATCACAAAGCTAAGGCCTGGGGCGTGGCATGCTTGCTGCACCAGCATAGTCATGGAAAAATCGGCGGAATCTACCGCCGTGGAAAGCAGGGCATCCCCATGGAATTCAAAGGCGAGCAATCATTATTCGGAGAAAAAGAAATCCTCGGCCGTGCGAACCTGCCCGTCGAGATGAAGCTCCTGGCGTTGAATGCCGCCCTCGAGGCGGCGCGGGCCCAGGAACCCGGGGAATCGTTGTTTGTGGAGATCTCCCGTGCGATGGCCGGAGTGACCGAAGACCCCTATTGATCGGAGTGCTTTGAAAGCACGCGGCTGGCTTTTTCAAGCGCGGGCTGCCAGACCTCGTGGAAGTGTTCCCAAAAGAACGTCTGGGCCAGGATGAGACGGTTGTGCGGGCTTCCGGCGCCCTTCATCCTCCTGTTCCAGTCTTCCTGCAGTTCCTTGAGGCGCCTCTTTTGTTCCTCGCTCCCGGCGGATTCAATGACTTCATTGATGAGACGCCTTCTTTCCTTTTCAAAAGAAAAGCGGTCTTCCCTGAAGAGTTGGGAAAGTCTCGAGTGCCTCTCGAGTGCCTTTTTTCGGATCTCTTCTTTTTCCTGTTGCGTTTTGAAATTTTTCATGAGATTCGCCGCAGCCCGTATCTGAAAAATATTTTTGCCTCCCTTATACCAATTTGAAATACCATCTGTCAACTATTTGGCGGCCTTTTTGTGAATGTGTCGGAAGATCACACATTCTCAAATGGTTTCTTCCTTTTTGGCCTGCTGGATGATAGGATGCATTCCATCCATAAACACCGCCGGACCTTCGTCCGTTATTTCCAGTAAAACGTTCCCAGCTTCTCATTCAGGCAGGGCCGGAATCCAGGAGGCCCTGTGGAGTCTGGCGATGGAGCACCTGGGTTCCGATTTTTGCCGGGAGGGCGTTGACGGAGCAGGAGGTGATGGACAGTTTATTTAAAAAATTCACAGGAGGTTTGACATGGAACCGAAATCGGCCGTCCTGTCCCTGTCCCAGGGGGAAAAGGTCAAGGCAGGCCTTATCTGGGCGTCCCAGGGGCTCGCAGTGCTCGAGGGCATGGACGGCGTTGAACGGAGCGGCGGGATTCGTATCATCAGGATGCTTGTGGCCATGATAGAAAATGAAGTCGGCCTCGCGAAATCCATCACACAGGACCCCTCCTGGGATGAGATCCCCCCTGTCCTGGAGCGGGCCGCGGTGATGATGGATTCCGGGGTGCCCGTTGAGGCAAATACCCATCTGTCAACGGCCCTGAGCAAGACCACGGGGATTCTCCAGCGTGCCATGACGTACCTGAGAGAGAAGGACCTGGCCTGAACGAAAGGAACGGAAATGCAGATACTTGTTCTATATTTTTCAAAAGGCGGAAACACGAGAAAACTCGCTGAACAGATCGCCCGGGGAGTGGAACAGGTGGACGGGGCGAGCGCCCTCCTGAAATCGACGTCCGATGTGACCAGCGACGATTTTCTGAATTCAGCCGGGGTCATTGCAGGCTCCCCGGTCTATTTCGGGGTCATGGCGGCGGATCTCAAGAAGATATTCGATGACTACATCGGCGTCCGGAAGCGCATGGAAGGTAAGATCGGAGCGGCCTTTGCCACCTCCGGCGATGCGAGCGGGGGCAAGGAGACCACCATGATGTCCATCATCCAGGTCCTCCTCATCTACGGGATGATCATCGTTGGGGATCCCATGGCCGCCACCGGTCACTACGGGGTGGCGTGCTCGGGCGCACCCGATGAAAAGACCTCCAGGAACGCGGAGCTCCTGGGGAAGCGTGTGGCCGAGCTGGCCGGGCGGCTTTTTGGATAGACGCGCGGAGAGTTTGAGGGTGGTGGAGTGAAGGAACAGGACATCAGGGACCTTCTCCTGGAGGTCAAAACCGGGCGCATGGAGGTCGAGTCGGCCGTTGACAGACTCAGGGACCTGCCCTTCGAGGACATCGGCTGCGCCTGCATCGATCACCATCGCGGCCTTCGCCGGGGCGTCTCGGAGGTCATCTTTGCCCTGGGAAAAGAGGTGGGGGACATCCTGGCCATCATGGAGAGCATGGCTGCCCGAGACGAGGATATCCTCGTCACGCGCCTGTCGGAGGACAAGGCGCGACGCATCCAGGAGAGATTCGGGGACAGCGTGTACCACAAGCGCGCCCGCGCCCTCACCCTCCAGAAGGAAACCCGTGAAAACCGGGAAATCGGCTCCATCCTCGTCATCAGCGCAGGGACTTCCGACATCCCGGTGGCCGAGGAGGCCGCGGTGACCGCCCGTTTCATGGGGAACAGGGTGGAGGTGCTCCACGACCTGGGGGTTTCGGGCCTCCACCGGATCCTGGCCCACCGGGACAAGATCGCCCAGGCCAGGGTCATCGTCGTGGTGGCGGGCATGGAGGGGGCCCTGCCGAGCGTGGTTGCGGGGCTCGCGCGGAAGCCCGTGATCGCCGTGCCCACAAGTGTGGGTTACGGGGCGAGCTTCGGCGGGGTGGCGGCCCTTTTGGGCATGCTCAACTCCTGCGCCTCGGGGGTGACCGTGGTCAACATCGACAACGGGTTTGGCGCGGGCTACGCCGCGTCCATGATCAACCGGGGTTCGCTCTGATCTCCCTGCTCATTGCCCGGAGCTCCGGCACCCGAGCCTTTTGTTTCTCATCCCAGCACGGGATGAGCGTGTTGTTCTGGTAAAGCGGCTCCGAGAGGTCCAGGCCAGAGGCCCTGCAGGCCGCATCCCACATGGCCGTGTGGGGGATGGGTGAGTACTCCGCGAGGTAGGGAACCGCCCCGGCCCTGTCCACCTCCTCCAGTGTGCGCTTGACCGAGTCCACCGGCTGCCCGGGCAGGCCCATGAGAACATAAACGCCAATGTCCCGCCGGCTGAACCCCGCCCCCCTCAAGGCCCCGACAGCCTTTTCAAACTCGCCCGCCTTCACCTTTTCGTCTATTTTTCCGCGAAGCGCCGTGTCCGTGGTCTCAAGGCCGAGCCGGATGGTCCGGAAGCCCGCGTCCCGAAGCAAACGGGCGGTCGTCACGGTGATCTCCCTTATGTGGAGGGCGTTGGGCGCGTGCAGCCTGAGGCCTGCGTCCATTTCGACGAGCTTTTCAAGGACCACGTTCATGTGGGCCCCTGCATTTACCAGGAGGGCGTCGTCATAAAAGGCCACATCCCTGATTCCCAGCCGCGTCTTCCAGTAAAGTATCTCATCCAGGACATCCCCCGCGCGGCGTTGGGTAAACCGGGGGTTCAGAAAAGGCCCGGCGCAGTAACGACACCTGAAGGGGCACCCCGAAGAGGCGGCGACGCACACATAATCCGCTTTGCGGAGGAGGTCAAAGGCGGGATAAGGAGGATGCTCCCCTGGCAGGGCTTCCCCAGGCCGGGGGACCCCCACGCGGTCGAGGAGATCCAGAACCCCCTCGGGCGACTCAAAGCCGATTTCATCAAGGACCACGTCAGCGCCCGAGTGGCGCACCGCATGGGTCCTGCAGAGCCTGGCGTAAATGCCGCCGAGGATCACCGGCACGCCGGGGTGCACCCGGCGCGCGAGCAATATTGCTTCCTGAACGCCGGGGTACCAGTAGGTCATGAGGGAGGTCACCAGAATGGCTGCCGGTTTTTCAACCTTTTGAAGCTCTTCGACAAAGAGCTCGGAGGCAATCCCGTATCGGCTGTAGGGTCTTTTTACGTGGGCCAGTTGCGGGGGCTTCTCCACTTCCTTTCGCCAGAACTTGCCGGTGCCGAATTGTCTCCTGACCGGTTCCTGAAAACCCATCCCCCGCTTCATGCCCGGGTGGTGGATGTCGAGGCAGTCCAGGAAGCGGACGTCATAGCCCCGGGTACGCAGAAACCCTGCAAGGGTGAGGAGCCCCAGGGGCTTTGACCAGAGGTCGTAGGCTGCGAAATCGGTGATCCAGGGATTTATGAGGATGATTGTGGGGGCTGCCATGATATTTTCCAATGAGTCGGTTGTATACCCTCTTTTCGACCTTCCCGCAACGAATCGCCTGCCTTGAAGAAAATTTTCGGGCCGCGTTTTTCTAAACAGGGCCAGGAACGTCACACTGCCTGACAATGGTTTCTCATATTGCCTGTAAATATTACGTTGACATCGTAAGATTTACAGCATAATGGTGGGGCATGAAAAACACGCAGTCCCATCCTCGAGTTCTGTCCAGCATCCTGCCCGATCCCGGGACCCGGCGCGTGGTGGTGATCACCGGCGCACGCCAGACAGGCAAGACGACTCTTTCCAGGCAGGACTACAAAAAACTCAGGTACATCAATCTCGACGCCCCTGAAAATCGTTCGGTCCTGCGGGAGTTATCAACGACCGCATGGGGGGAGACCATTGGAAATGCGGTCATTGACGAGGCTCAAAAGGAACCGGCTGTTTTTGAAAAAGTGAAATACGCCTTTGACGAAAGGCAGGTTTCCTTCTCTGTTCTCACCGGTTCCAGCCAGATCCTGCTGCTTCGAAAGATACGTGAATCCCTTGCAGGGCGCGCATTTTTTTATGAGTTGTGGCCTCTGATGCAGAGCGAGCTCGTGCTGCCGCCGGACAAAAAGGAAAAGACCCCGGCTCCGCTGCTGGCGAAACTGTTTTCAAGTGAGTCAGTCTCGGCTCTGCTGTCCGATGTCCCCAAGGTGTTGCTGGAGAAAGACGATCTCCCATTTCGGAAGGCTGAAGCTCACATCCTCAAGTGGGGAGGGATGCCGGCACTGCTCGACCTTTCGGAAAACGACCGCTGGCTGTGGTTGAAAAACTACACGTACACATATCTGGAGCGGGACCTGACCGACCTCGCACGGATGGACGACCTGATGCCGTTCCGGAAGTTCCAGAGGCTTTCCGCGTTGCGCTCCGGAATGCTTTTGAATTATTCCGAAACCGCCAGGGACGCAGGCATCAGTGTGGATACGGCAAGGAGATACCTCGAATATCTCCGAATTTCCTACCAGACCGTGCTGCTCCAGCCGTACTACAAAAACATAACCAGTTCTCTTGTCAAGACACCGAAGCTTTACTGGACGGATGCCGGGCTCTGGCGGCAGCTGACCGGTTTCAGGGGGGAAGTCACGGGCGCCCTCTACGAAACCATGGTGGTCGGGGAAATCGTCAAGTGGATGAGGACCTGTCAAAGCGACGGCGAGTTGACCTTTTACAGGACACGCGCCGGAATGGAGGTTGATCTGCTTTTGGAGAACGAGGCCGGGCTGGTGGGAATGGAAATCAAATCCAGGCAGGTTGTCTCTGAAAAAGATGCCCGCTCGTTGAAATCCGTCGCAGAGGCCCTCGGCACCCAATGGCGGGGCGGCATTGTCATCTGCGGCGGGGACAGGATTTCCAAAATCGCATCCCCGGACATTTGGGCCGTCCCGTCAAGGCGGTTGTTCCAGCGGTGAAAGGTCTTGCATTACATCCTTTTTTCCAATCTGTCCAAACGTCTTTCCAATGAGGAACCTAACCGTATAAGTTCCTCCTTGATGAAATGATTGCTCGAGTCACTTTCGAGCAATGCCTTGATATACTGATTCAAGCTCATGCCTTTTAATTTAGCATTTTTAGTAACTTGCATATGCAAGCTAGGAGGAATTCTTATGATGAACTTCCCGCTAAAGTCATTTGCGGACATGGGTTCGGGAATTGGAATTTTTTTACCTAAACAAGTCTCGAACCAAAGTCTTTTACTGTCCTGAAAATCATTATAGGCCTCTTCAAGGCTGGGCCCACTTCCCCAAACTCCATTAAGATCAATGGATTTGATTCCAAATCGGTGTTCTCCATCTTCATCGTATTCTTCAACTATATATGGATAATTCAAATTCATATAATAGTCGATTGACTTCTTTTGGCTATTCATTATTAATCAATCCCTCATCTTATATTCTTTTTTCGACATTTTTCAGCAAACATTTAAATAATATCAAATATGATACTAGATTGCAAAAACTTTCCTGTAACCTCACATCTCCTTCAGATTGGGCTTGGCTTCAGTAGGAATATTTAAGGGTTAAAAGGCCCGCTTTTGCGGGCCTTTGTGGTCGGGATATTTGATTTGAGGTGAGAGGTAAATTCGTCTACGCAGCCTTGGAGTGAATGACAGGATCCACCTTCTTGAGCTCTTCCAGGGGTATGTGGCAGAAGATGCGGTGCCCCTTTTCCGAGACCTGCCAGGGCGGTACCTCCCTCTTGCAGATTTCCCCCCCATCGGGCAGCATTTCCTTGCGTCGCGGGCACCTGGTGTGGAACCGGCAGCCGGACGGGGGATTGAGGGCGCTTGGCACGTTGCCGCTCAGGCGCAGCTCCTTCTGCTCGGCCTCGGGGTCCGGGATGGGGACCGCCGAGAGCAGGGCCTCGGTGTAGGGGTGATAGGGCGGCTCGTAGATGGCGTCCGCGGGTCCCACCTCCACGACCTGCCCCAGGTACATCACGGCGATGTCGTCCGAAAAGAACCGCACCACGCTCAGGTCGTGGGCGATGAAGATCATGGAGGAGCCGAAGGTCTGCTGGATCTCCAGGAGCAGGTTGATGACGGCCGCCTGGACCGAGACGTCCAGGGCCGAAACGGGCTCGTCGCAGATGATGAGGTCCGGCCGGCTCGCAAGGGCCCGGGCGATGCCCACCCGCTGCTTCTCCCCGCCGCTCAGCTGCCTGGGGAGCCTGTCGTAATAGGGCGCGCTCAGCCTGACGGCCCGCAGGAGCTTCAGGACCTCTCCCTTGACCTGATCCTTGGGCACGGTCTTGAACCTGCGGATGGGCCGGGCGATCTGCTTGCCCACGGAGTATGAGGGGTTGAGGGTGGAGTCCGGGTTCTGGAACACCATCTGCATTTCCTTGATGAGCCTGGTGTCGCGCTCGGACACGGTGTCGTTGATGTCAAAGCCCATGAACTCGAGGTCCCCGTCCGTGACCTGCTCGAGCCCTATGAGCCCCTTGACCAGGGTGGACTTGCCGCAGCCCGATTCCCCCACGACGCCCAGGGTGCGCCCCTTTTCCAGGTGGAGGCTCACGTCGTCCACGGCTTTGACATACTTCTTTTCCCCGAGCCCGAAGAGGCTCGCCACAGACTGGGACTCCTGGGGGTAGTAGACCTTCAGGTTCTCGAGGTCGAGGATGCTCTCGTGTTCCCCGGTCTCCTCGTGCCCCTGCAGCAGGGCCTCCCGGGGCTTCCTCTTGGAGGTCCGGGGCCTGCTCTCGATCTCCTCGGCATAGATGCAGCGGGCCACGTGGCCTTCGGATACAGGGATGAGCGAGGGCTTTTCCTTGACGCAGTCGTCGGTCGCGTAGTCGCACCTGGGCGCGAACACGCAGGCGTCCCTGGGCCTCTTGGCGGGCGGGGGGACCCGGCCCCGGATGGGCGTCAGGATGGACTCGATCTTGCTCTCCCCGAGCTTGGGCACGCTGGCCAGGAGCCCCCGGGTGTAAGGGTGGCAGGGCAGCTTGAAGATCTCCTCGACAGTGCCCCTCTCCACGAGCTCGCCCGCGTACATGACGCACATGTGATCGCTCACGCGGGCCACGACGCCCAGGTTGTGGGTGATGAAGATGTTGGCCGTGTTGAAGTCGTTCTTCAGGTCTTCGATGAGGTCCAGAACGGCCGCCTCCACGGTCACGTCCAGGGCCGTTGTGGGCTCGTCCATGATGAGGAGGGCCGGGTTGTTGAGCATGGCCATGGCGATGACCACGCGCTGCTGCTGTCCGCCCGAGATCTGGTGCGGGTAGCGGTTCATGACGTCCCCGGCGTCGGGCATGTAGACCCGCTTGAGCATCTCCACGGACCTCTCCCAGGCCTGCTTCTCGGTCATGTCCGTGTGGTGGGTCAGGACCTCGGTGAGCTGCTCCCCGAGCCGGACCGCCGGGTTCAGGGCCTGCATGGGGTCCTGGTAGACCATGGCGATCCGGTCGCCCCGCAGTTTCTTGAGCTCGGCCTCGGAGCGCCCCACGAGCTCCTGGCCCTGAAAACGCACGCTCCCGTCGATGATCTTGCCGTTGGGCCCCAGGAAGTTCACGATGCCGAATGCGATGGTGCTCTTTCCGCACCCGGACTCGCCCACCAGCCCCATGGTCTCGCCCTCCCGGACGGAGAAGTTGATGTTTCGAACCGCCAGCACGTCTCCTTTCCGGGTCTCGTAGGCGATGGCCAGATTCTCCAGCTCGATGACAGGCGCATGCGCGTCTTTTTCAGGTGAATCACTCATGAGGGTGCTCCGTGTTGCCGTGTGATACGGGTTATTGATAACGCATGGATTCTTCCCGGAGACCGTCCGCGAACAGGTTCAGCCCCACCACGAGGGTGCCGATGGCCACGGAGGGCCACAAGGCCGCCCACGGGCTGCCCGCCAGGATGAACTCACGCCCCTTTGCCACCATGCTGCCCCAGTCCGGGGATGGCGGCGGGAGCCCGAGCCCGAGAAACCCGAGGGTCCCCATGGCGAAAATGGCGTATCCCACGCGCAGCATAGCGTCCACGATGATCGGCCCCCGCGCGTTGGGCAGGATCTCCACGAACATGATGTACCAGGGGCTCTCCCCCCGGGTCTCCGCTGAGCGGATGTACTCCCTCGTCTTGATGTCCAGGGTGAGGCTGCGGACCAGCCGGGCGATGCCCGGCGTGCCCACGATGGTCATGGCGATGACCACATTGAGGGCGGACTGCCCCAGGGCGGCCATGATGATCAGAAAGAGGAGGATGATGGGCACGGCCATCATGGCGTCCAGGATCCTCATGACAATCTCGTCGAGCCACCCCCCGTGGTAGCCTCCCAGAAGCCCCAGGAACACCCCCACCACCAGGGCCACCACGACCCCCCAGATGGCCGTGCCTCCGGGGATCCAGAAGTTTTCCGTGATGGGGAGTATGACAAGAACGACCCTGGCCCCGTAGATGAGGCGGCTCCAGATGTCCCTCCCGAGCTCGTCCGTCCCCAGGATGTGCGAGGTGGACGGCCCCTCGTTGGGGGCCTTCCAGTCCTGCTCGAATGGCGTGTAGGGGGTGAGGATCGGGGCGAACAGGGCCACGAAGACCCAGAACGCGACGATGAACAGCCCCACCATGGCGGTCTTTGAGGCAAACAGGACGGAAAGCCCGCCCCAGACCCGCTTGACCCTCGAGGTCCTGGGGACGTCCTCCGGAGTTTCCATGGGGGTCTGATCCCCGGCTGTTTGTTGAGTGGCGACCATTAAAAGTCCTTTCGATTTCTGTTTTCCCGCTCAGTCCGGCGGAGGAGAAACCTAATGCCTGGAGGCCCCTCCGTCGTCGCCCCGGCACCCGCCCCCGTCGCCCCGGCGGAGGCCGGGGCCCAGTGGCGTTGATTCATAACGCTCTGAAAAGACACTGGATCCCGGCTTCCGCCGGGATGACGATACAGGGCATTTTCGCAGCGGACGAACCATCACGTGTACCGTATCCTCGGGTTGAGGAATGTGTAGATGATGTCCGCCAGGAGCTGCGTCCCCACGGCCAGGGTCACAAGAATCATGGCGCCGGCCTCCAGGGCGTTGATGTCCTTGAACATGGCCGAGTCCAGCAGGTACTTGCCCAGCCCCGGGTAACCGAAGACCACCTCCACGATGACGATCCCGCCCATGAGCCAGTTCACGTGGAGCATGATGACCGTGATGGGGGCCATGAGGGCGTTTCGCACGGCGTGCTTGAAGACGATGCGCCAGTAGGGCAGCCCCTTGAGAAAGGCGGTCCGGATGTAGGGAGAGCGCATGACCTCCACCATGCTCGCCCGGGTGATCCGGAGAATGTACCCCAGCTCCACAAGGGTCAGGGTCAGCACGGGGAGGATGAGCATGTCCGGTCTCTGCCAGGGTGCCTGCTCTCCGAAAACGGTGGCCCCCGGCACCAGCTCGAGCCAGACGCCGAAGATCAGGATGAGAAAGATCCCGGTTGCGAATTCGGGGATGACCGAGAACGTCATGCCGCCGATGGAGAGCACCCGGTCCCGGATGCTTCCCTCCCGGAGCCCGGCGAGCATGCCGAGGAAGAGCGCGACGGGCATGACGATCACAAAGGCGATGCCTGCAAGCACCAGGGAGTTCCTGAGGCGGATGAAAAGGGCCTTGCTCACGGGCCGGCCGGTCCGGAGGCTCACGCCCGGGTCCCCTCGAATGAACCCCTTCTTGAGAGGGATGTATTCGACAGGACCGCCCGAGGCCTCCATCCAGCCCGTCCCGATGATGAAGGTCCACACCTTGATGTCGGCGCCCTTCTCCCATCGGACGGCGTGGTTGTGGGTGTCGATGCCCCAGAAGGTGCTCACCCCCTTGTCGTTGGTGTCCCACTGGCTGTTGTCCACGTATTCCCTCACCTCGCCGTCGGCCGTCTTTTCAACGGCCACGAGGTCGTCCCCCTCGAGCTTCCAGCGGATGAGGTTGCCGTTTTCGAGCCTGGCCCACCATTCCACGAAGCCCTTCTCGGTCATGGTCCGCTCCAGGGGCAGCCCCACCTTTCTTCCCGCCTGCCAGTCGCTCCCGATGAGCCAGTGGATGTAGCGCACGTAGGCGGGCTTGTCCAAGCCCATCTGGGCCAGGAAGGACTTTTCCTGCTCGGGGGTGATGAACGCCCCCAGGACGTTTCTCGCCACGTTCCCGGGGGAGGACTCGGTGATCATGAACACGGCGATGGAAACCAGGAACATGGTCAGGAGCAAGAGGAGAAAACGCCTGATGATAAACTTTGCCATAAATGCGTTCCTTTGAGAATTAAGGCCGCTGGATCCCGGCTTTCGAGACTGTGTCGCAATTGAATTCTGGGAACCCCGGAACCCCAAGTGAGATTCAAGTACCCCAAAATGCCGACTCCCGTCATTCCGCCGAAAGGCGGAATCCAGTGTCTTTAGGGTTCCCAAGTCCACCTGGATCCCGGCTTTCGAGACTGTGTCGCAATAGGCTTTTGGGGACCCCGGAACCTCAACTGAGATTCAAGTACCCCAAAATGCCGACTCCCGTCATTCCGCCGAAAGGCGGAATCCAGTGTCTTTAGGGTTCTCAAAGCCGCTGGATCCCGGCCTTCGCCGGGATGACGATACGAGGGCCGGGATGACGATGCGAAGCCCTTCCACCGGGATGACGGAAGGGCGATCCGCTTTTAGCTCAGCTGGAAAGCCACACTTTTTCCAGAAAGTAGTACCCCGTGGGGTGCGGCTCGGAATTCTGGACGCGCTTGGTGGTCACCTGCCAGTTGTACTGCCAGAAGGGCGCGCCGATGGAGCCCCGGTCCCACTGGATCTGCTCGAGCTTGCACATGATCTGGCGCCGCTGGTCCAGGTCCAGGGTGCCGTTGGCCTCCTTGAGCAGCGTGGTGAATTCCTCATCGATCCAGTTGGTCTCGTTCCAGGCGACGGGTTTCCCGTTCTCGTCGCCGATGTAGGCGAGGTTCAAAACCATGGTTCCCAGGGGCCTGTGGGTCCAGGGGGTGACGCCGAGGTCCACTTCCGTCCACTTTTCCCAGTACTGGCTCGTGGGCATGGTCTGGATGTTGATCCGGAAGCCCGCGGGGGCCGCGTCCTGCTTGAGGATCTCGATGTAGCGCACCACGTCGGTCCACTCACTACCGACCGCGCAGTTGACGTCCAGCCCGTTCTTGTAACCTGCCTCCTGGAGGAGCTGCTTGGCCCTCTCCGGGTCGTACTTGGGGACGGGTTTTTCGCAGAACTCGGGGTGCACGGGCGAGACGTGGAAGTCGTGGCCCAGGACTCCCTGGCCGAAGTAGGCCAGGCCCAGGATTTTCTCCCTGTGCTGGCAGAGCTTGAGGGCCATGCGGACCCGGTTGTCGTCCCAGGGCTTGAGGTCCACGCGCATGCGGAGCAGCCGGACCTGGGCGGTCCCAATGGGTTTGACGTTGACGCTCGCGTCGTCCTTGAGGGCCTTGTAGGCCGCGGTGCCGCCGGTTGTGGCCAGGTCGATGGAGTCGATCTCGCCGGCCTTGATGGCCGCGATCCTGGGTGACATCTCATCGCCCATGTCGATGAACTCCACCTGGTCCAGGTAGGGGAGGGGCTTCCCGTCCGCGCCCTTCATCCAGTAGTCCTTGCGGGCCTTGAGCACGCACCGCTCGCCCTCGCGGTATGTTTCCAGGGTGAACGGGCCGGTGCCGTGAGGCGCCTTGACAAAGTCGCCCTCAAAGGTCCTGTGGTTGAGGATCAGGGCCGGGTAGTGGAAGAGGTGCTCGGGCACGGCGATTTCAGGCCGGCTCAGGTGCAGAACCACCTGGTGGTCGTTGACCTTCTCTATGCCCGAGGGGCTCAGGTAGGACATCATCCCCTTGATGGAGGAGCCCACGTCCTCGTTCAACCACTGGTTCATGGTGAAGACCACGTCGTCGGCCACAAAGGCGTCGCCGTTGTTGAACTTGATGCCTTTCCTGAGGTTCAGGGTCCAGGTCTTCAAATCCCCGCTTGCCTTCCAGTTTTCGAGAAGGTAGGGATGGGTGATGTTCTTGTTGTCCGTGCGGGTGAGGTACTCACCCACCTGGCGGAACATGTTGGAGGGCTCCACCCAGGAGAACTGTGCGGGGTGGGTGACCTTCTGGACCGAGGACGCGATCTTGAGGGTTCCGCCCCTCTTGACGTCTGCCGCTCGAGCCTTGGTGGGGAACGGGAGACCTGCCATGGAGGTCGCGGCCGCTGCGCTCAATCCCAGTAAGGTGGAATACCGGAGGAACTCCCTGCGGCTCAGTTTGCCCTTTTCCATCCGGCCAAGCAGCTCCGGTATCCATGGGTGAATTTTGTCTTTGTCCTTGCTCATGACTTCTCCTCCTTTCGGAAATAAACAGGGTTAAAAGTTTGAATTTTCTTTCAAATAATGAACCTTCAGTTTGGAGCAAACCCGGTTGTGAGAATGACTCCGTAAGGCGAAAAAACGACTTCAGGGCCTTTGGCGATTCTTGGCGATTTTTTCCTTTAGGGGACCATTAATTTATGCTGTGGATATTGAATAGTGGAAAATGTTCGACTTCTAATATTTGATTAATAGGATATTATGGGCAAAGAGTCAATTGGGAATCCAGTTTTTCCAAAATCAAGGCTTGTGATTGCCCCGACAAGTGGCTTCTAAGCCGCCGGGATTTGTGGCATAATAAAATTTGGCTTCGCCGGGATGACGATGCAAGATGATTGTAGTGGGAACTCGGCCGAACACAGAATGGAGCAGCCATGAGAGCAGTGGCGCAGCGGGTCAAGGAAGCACGGGTCACCGTCAACGGCAATGTCACCGGAGAGACGGGAGCCGGTCTTCTCGTTTTTCTCGGGGTGGGCGAGGGGGACTCGGAAAAGGACTGCGAATACATGGTAAACAAGCTGGCCAACCTGCGGGTCTTTTCGGACGAACAGGATATGATGAACAGATCCGTCCTGGAGGTCAAGGGCTCCGTGCTGGTGGTTTCCCAGTTCACCCTGTGGGGCGACTGCAGGAAGGGCCGCAGGCCCTCGTTCGTCCGGGCGGCGGACCCTGAAACGGCCGACAGGCTTTACGAGAGGGTCATAACCCTTTTGCGGGGCATGGGGCTCCATGTGGAAACCGGGCGGTTCAGGGAGATGATGGACGTGCACCTGATCAACGACGGGCCGGTGACCATCCTTGTGGACAGCGAAAAAGTGTTTTGAGGGGGAGTGAATGGCTAACCGATCCAAAAGAAAAAAAGACCAGCCTGAAGAACCCCGGATGCCGGATGGCCCCAGGACCACGTGGGAAGACATCGTGGGGCCTGAAAGCAGGGAACAGATGGAGCAGAAAAAGGAAAAGGAGACCCTTTCGCAGGACCCCATCGAGCCAAAAGGCGGGGGCCTTGCCGGGAGGTTTTCCGGCCTCAAGCTGATCATCTTCATCGTGTTCGGTGTCTGGGTCCTGATCAACGCCTTTCACGAGCCCATGCTTCAGAGCATAGGGCAGTTCCTCGTTGTGTCCGATGAAATGGAACCCTCGGACCTGATCGTCTGCCTCTCCGGCGCGGCCGTCGAGCGGGGTCTGGAAGCGGTGGATGCATACAACAAAGGCCTCGCCCCGCAGGTCCTGATCATCCGGGAGGTCCCGCCGGACGGCTACGAAGCCCTTGAAAAGGCGGGAATCGATCTGCCGGAAACCATCGACATACAGCGCCGAGTCCTCACCGGGATGGGCGTCCCCGAAAAAGATATTCTGGCGATCGGTACCCCCGCAACGAGCACTTGGGACGAGGCGGGCATGGTCAAGGCCCTGGCCGTCAGAAGCGGTTTTGATTCCCTGATCCTCGTCACATCCCCAACGCATTCAAGAAGGGCGTGGTTCGCCTTCAGGAAGGCAATGGAAGACCAGGAGATCGAAATCCGGATGCTCCCGAGCTCCTACTCGGGGTTTCGCCCGGACAGCTGGTGGAAGAACCGGAGATACGTCAGGGAGGTCATCGTGGAGTACCAGAAGTTGATCTACTACTGGTTTCAGTCTCTCTGATGGGAGGATTTCCTCAGCTGTGTGAATGCCTTGCGAAATTCTTTTTTTGAAGCGGGTGGCCCAGCTTCTCTTTATTCTTTGCTGCTGAGTGAGTAACCCGGCAAGCCAAGTTTATCTTCCAGTTTCTTTACGGGAATAGCCTTTTCACCACTTTTTATAAATTCCTCATATTCGGCCTCGGTCAAATATGCGTCCTCGAGATCCTCCAAGTACTTTTGCAGGGCCTCGCGAACATAACAGCTTTTAGGCCGATTCGTTGCGCTGGCCAGTTTGTTGAGGCGGTCCTCAAGATCCTTTGGTAATCTCACAGAAAATATGGTTCTCACTCCTTTTTATTCCAGGTACTACAAGGTCATTTGCCCTGATCACTTCGTCGTCATCGTAAAAACCCCATCCCAGCCGGGGCCTGGCGGGTTCTGCTTGAGGTCGCGGCATCGCTCCACATAAAGTTTGGCTGCGTAGAGGGTCTGGTCCATCTGATTGATGTTTTTAAAGACCTTGATGGCCTCGTCCCACTGCTGGTTTTTGTAGAGGAGGAGTCCGTGGTGAAATTCTTCCACGGCCTTCATGTCCCGCAGGGGCAGGTCCTTCCTGCTGATCAGCTCGAATATCCGCACGGGAAGCTTCTTGCCCTTGACCCGCACGCTGTCGAGCTCCATGCAGATGAAGTGGTCCTTGACCTGCTGATAGGTGGAATCGCTGATGAGGATGTGCGTCTTGTAGGCCTTGTTGGCGCCCTCGAGCCTGGAGCCCAGGTTCACCGCATCCCCCATGACCGTGTAGTCGAAGCGCTGGTCGGATCCCATGTTCCCGACCATCATCATGCCGGTGTTGATGCCGATCCCGATGTCCAGGGGTTTTTTGCCCTCCTGCATCCACTTCTCGTTCAAGGCCTTGAGGCCGTCCATCATGTCCAGAGCCGAGTCACAGGCGCGCCGTGCGTGGTCCGTCTGGTCCAGGGGGGCCCCGTAGATGGCCATGAGGGCGTCCCCGATGTACTTGTCGAGGGTGCCGTCGTACTTGAAAACCACGTCCGTCATGACCGTGAGGTACTCGTTAAGGATGTGGACGAGCTCCTCGGGCGTCATGCCCTCGCTTATGGTGGTGAACCCGCGAATGTCCGAGAACAGGACCGAGAGCTCTTTCTTGTCGCCGCCCAGCTTGAGCTTGCTCGGGTCCTTGAGCATCTCGTTGACCACCGAGCTGGACACGTAGTAGCTGAAGGCGCCCCGGATCTTTTTTCTTTCCCTCTGTTCCGTCAGGTAGCGGTAAACCGTGAGGGACGTGTAGACGAGCACCACGGTGAGGAGGGGGTAGACCATGTTGACCCAGAGCCCGAAGTCGGTAAAGAGCCACCTGCTGACGAGGATGTAAAGGATGAACAGGCCGGCGGCCGCAAGGATGGACTTGACGGCGCTCAGTCGCGGCACGATGAGGCCTGTCAGGAGACCCAGCACGATGATGGTCAGCACATCGTAGATGGTGGAGAGGTTGGGCTTGCTTATGTGGTTGCGCTTGAGGATGTTGTCGATGACCGTGGCGTGGATTTCCAGGCCCGGGTACTCCCCCGAGCTGGAAAAGGGCGTGTAGCGGATGTCCCCGAGGCCGATGGCCGTTGCGCCGATGATGACGATTTTGTCCTTGAAGGTCCCTGGGGGGACACGGTCGTTGAGAATGTCCGTGAGGGAGTAATAGGGAAAGGTGCGTTCCGGGCCCAGGAAGTTGATGCGCATGTACCCCATCTCGTCCGTGGGGATGAACCGGTCCCCCATTTCGATGCCCAGCACCCTGTGGCTTTCAACGAGGACCCTCAGCTGCGGGCGATCCAGGTAATGCCACACAGCCTGTATGGAGAGGGGCGAATACGGGTATTTTGCGCCCTTCTTCAGGCCGCACTTGTATATCAGGGGCATGGTCCGGACGATGCCGTCGTGGATGTCGGGCTCCATGTTGAAAAAACCGCAGCTCTCGGCCGCCTTGTGGAGGGCCTCCACATTGGGCTCCGGGGCATAGGCCTCCTTGAAAGGATCCACGCCCATGGACTTGTCTTGAAAATAGACGGACGGGTACTCGGAGGCGCTTATGAGGCGGATCCTCCTTTGGATCTCCTCGCTGCTTATTTCATAGTCGATGGCCTCCTTGGACATGTAGAAAAAATGCCCGAGGATGACATCCGCCCCGGCCTTCTCGATGCTTTGGGCCAGGATGCGGTCGTTGTCGGCGGACTGCCTTTTAAGCGTTATGAATTTGGCGAAATCCGGGTTTTCGACCCGGTATTCACGGAGTCTCTCGTCGATGTCGTCGAGCAGACGGATGGTGTTGTTTTCGTCGGGCTCGATAAAGCCCACGTCAAAGGCGATGACCCTGGCACCGTCCCGGTCCAGGGCATCCACGATCGCGGCGATCCTTGCCCGCGGCCAAGGCCATCTGCCCTGCTCGTCCAGGCTCTTTTCATCGATCACCGCGGTGACGATGGCCGATTCGGGTTTAATAACGCCCCTGGAAATAAATCGCAAATCATAGGTCTTGAGCTCGACCATTTCCAGAAAGGACACGCCGATGAAAAAAAGGACCAGAATGACAAGTGTGGTTATTGCGGTGATGGATCTGGGGCTTAACTTAATGAAAAATCTGCGCGCGGTCTGCTTCATGACGGCTCCGGTGCAAGAGGCGGTGCTTGGTTGTTCGAGTGTTACATCGGCCCGCGAACCTTGAAAGATTAGGCGTTTGAGATATTCTATAAAAGAAGAAGCCTTGAAATGTCAAGCGGGGAGCGCGATGTTCAGGCATCAAGAACCCCTGGATATCACGGGCGAACTCGAGGTTTTTGGCACGCCGGCGCCCATGCCCGATTGCATTGACAGCACAGGGGAGCGGTGGTAGTGTCGCATTATGGCTCGGGGCGTTGAAAGGGCCTTTTGGCAATGATCAGAGTGTTGTCCATAGCCGGGTCGGATTCGTGCGGCGGCGCTGGAATTCAGGCGGACATCAAAACCATCCACCGGCTCGGCGCCCATGCTCTGACCGCCGTCACGGCGCTCACGGCCCAGAATTCCCTTGGGGTCGAGGCGGTGCACCCCGTCCCGGAACGGTTCATTGCGGAACAGGTGAGGGCAGTCGTCAAAGATTCGCCCCCGCATGCCGTCAAAATCGGGATGCTGGGCTCGGCCGCCGCGATTCGGGTTGTTGCGGGTCTCATCCAGGAACACGGGCTGAAGAACGTGGTCCTGGATCCAGTCTTTCGAGCATCCACCGGGGCGCGTCTATTGGACGATGAAGCGCTTTCCTCCCTTGCAGGCGAGCTCCTGCCGATTGTCGGCGTGATCACCCCAAACCTGGAGGAGGCTGCCACGCTCCTTGGGCGGCCGGTGGAAACCCTTGCCCAGGCAGAAGACGCAGCCCGGGAACTCCGCAAATCAGGTCCGGATGTCGTTGTGACGGGAGGGCATCTGCCCGGAGAGTGCGTCGACGTCCTGGCATCTGGAACGGGGCTTCATCACTTTACGGGAGAGCGCCTTTCAAGTGCGAACACCCACGGGACCGGGTGTGTTTTTTCGTCGGCGCTGGCGGTGCAATTGGCCTTTGGAAGGGAAATCCCCGAGGCGGTCCGAACGGCCGGGGCCTTTACCCGCGAGGCCATTCGATCAGGCTATGCCTGCGGCAAAGGGGCAGGGGTGGTGAACCCATTGGGCGTCAGTGTCCATCCGTAAGGAATTTTTAGGCACTAGAGGAAATGGTCTGCGCAGCGCGCGATGCCATGGAGGAATACAAGGCCCCCGCACCGTCATTCCGCCGGAAGGCGGAATCCAGTGACTTTGGTGGTTAACACTATGAAAAGACACTGGATCCCGGCTTTCGCCGGGATGACGAAAATCGGCATTGTCGGGTCCTTCAGTCTCTCTTCAGGGTCCGGGGGTTCCCAAAAAGGAATGGCGACACAGTCTCTTTCGGCGGGATGACGGCAATGGGCATTCCGGAGTAGGCTGCCCAGAAATTGTAATCATTAGAAAAGTAAGGATCACCACGAATGACACAAATCGAGGAAGCCAGAAAAGGACAAATCACAGACGAAATGGCACAGGTGGCCGAGACCGAGCACGTGGATGTGGAGTGGCTGAGGAAAAAAGTCGCGGCCGGCCGGATCGCGATCCCGGCCAATTCACACCACAAGGGCCTCAAGCCGTGCGGAATCGGGGAAGGGCTGACCATAAAGGTGAACGCCAATATCGGCACGTCTTCCGACAGAGTCTCGCTGGAGGAAGAGCGGCTCAAGCTGAATGCGGCCCTTGAGGCAGGGGCCGATGCGGTGATGGACCTATCCACCGGGGGGGACATCGACCTGTGCAGACGAAACGTCCTGGAGAACTGCCCGGTCGTCGTGGGCACAGTGCCTGTGTACCAGGCGGTGGTGGAGGCCGTGAACGATCAGGGCGGGCTCATCCACCTGAGCGCGGAGCAGATCCTGGACGTGATCGAACGGCAGGCACGGGACGGGGTGGATTTTGTCACGGTTCACTGCGGGCTCACCCGGGCCGCGCTCGAGACCCTTAAAAAAGAGGGAAGGGTGACGGACATCGTGAGCCGGGGTGGTGCTTTTTTGACTACGTGGATGCTCCACCACGACCGGGAAAACCCCCTGTACGAGCACTACGACAAATTGCTGGACATCGCCTACGAATACGATCTCACCCTCAGCCTCGGTGACGGCCTGCGCCCGGGATGCCTGGCAGACGCCACGGACAGGGCACAGATCCACGAGCTCATGACTCTAGGTGAGCTGACCCAGAGGGCTTGGGCACGAAATGTGCAGGTGATGATTGAGGGCCCGGGTCATGTGCCATTGAACGAGATCCGGGCGAACATACTGCTGCAGAAAAAACTGTGTCACCACGCCCCCTTCTACGTCCTCGGGCCGCTGGTGACCGATGTGGCCGCGGGGTACGACCACGTGGCATGCGCCATTGGGGGCGCCGTGGCAGGCGAGGCGGGCGCCGATTTCCTGTGCTACGTGACGCCTGCAGAGCACCTCTGCCTCCCCGGCCCCCAGGAGGTGAGGGAAGGGGTGGTTGTGACGAAAATAGCCGCCCATGCAGCCGACATTGCCAGGGGACACCAGCTTTCCATCGAAAGGGACCGCAAGATGTCGGAGGCCAGAAAGCGCCTGGACTGGGAGACGCAGATGTCCCTGGCCATTGACCCTGCGACCGCCCGGGCCCGCCGCGAGGCCAACCCCCCGGGCGAGGACGACGTCTGCACCATGTGCGGCAAGTACTGCGCCATAAAGCAGGTGCGAGAATATTTTAACAAGGATTAGCCTTGAACCACTCTCTCGTTGGAAATCACCCGTCTATTGACAAAATCCGCAAGCTCATCGACATGGTGGCTGACACGGGTTTCAACGTGCTGATAACGGGAGAGACCGGCACCGGAAAAGAAGTCGTGGCGCGCATGCTCCACGCCCGCTCGGCACGGCGCAGCCGGCGTTTCGTCAAGGTCAACTGCGGGGCCCTCCCAGGGACGCTCCTCGAGAGCGAGCTCTTTGGCTATGAAAAAGGGGCTTTTACGGGGGCTGTCCGTCTCAAACCCGGAAAATTCGAGTTGGCTTCCAAGGGAGTCATCCTCCTGGACGAGATAGGTGACATGCCCATGGCGTTGCAGGCCAAGATCCTGGAGGTCCTCCAAAGCTCCAGCGTGCTAAGGCTCGGCGGGACAAGGGAGGTGACCGTCGACACGTGGGTCATTGCATCCACCAACTGCGAGCTGGAGCATAACATCAAGCTTGGGCTCTTCAGGGAAGACCTTTACTACAGGTTGAACGTCATCAAGATAGAAATTCCGCCTCTGAGGGAGAGGAAGGACGATATAACGGAGATCGTCAAATATCTGGCTGAACGAAACAGAAAACAACTTGGACTGGATGGCAACTTCAGAATCCCCCCCCAACTGGAAGAAGTGTTCCTGTCCTATCACTGGCCCGGGAATGTCCGGGAACTCTCCAACTTTGTGCTGCGGCTCATGGCCGGGGAAACTCACAAGGACATCAAAGCTGAAATCACGAGGACACTGGATGCTGAAGGCAGAGGGATTGATCAGAAGGGAAATTCGAATGGATCTGTCACCGGGCCGGTCAATGATCCAGAAGACGGGCAGCCTCCCAAGCCGATTCCATTGAAGACGCTGAAGGCTGAGGCCGAAAAGGTTATCGAGGCCCAGGCCATTCAATATGCGATTCAGGCGAGCAGGGGGAACAAGAGGCAGGCGGCTCGATTGCTGAAGATCTCTTATAAAACGCTTTACAACAAGCTGGAAAGCCTCGGCATCGACATCAGGGAAAACTGAGCAGCGTGGTCTGAGTTTTTTTAATAAGGATGTCAAGCAAGTCCGATTTAATTAATTAAGTAACGCGGTTTTAAATTCTAATGATCCTTGTGATCCTAAAACGCGCTTCCAGAGGTATTAAATAGAGATGGAACAGTTCAATATTGGGACTTATTTAGATATTGTCAGGCGGCGAATATATTGGATCGTCTTGCCTCTCCTGGTGGTCCTGCTCGGAGGCCTGGTCCACGCGCTCAGAACAGAACCAATCTATGAGGCGAAGACGCTGATCCTGGTGCAGCCCCAGGAAGTCCCCACAAATTATGTGCAGCCCATAGTCCGGCGCGGCATAGAAGAGAGACTCCGGACAATCACTCAGCAGGTGACCAGCAGAACCAACCTGGAAAAAATCATTACAGATCTGGACCTTTACCCTGATCCCAATTCGATTATGGAAGGGAAGGTTTCGAGTTGTCGTAAAAATATCATGATCAATGTGGGTGGTGGAAGAGGCGGTGGGAGTACGTTCGAAATAGCCTTCCGCCACAGAAACCCTGAAAAAGCAAAGGATGTGGCCAACGCGCTGGCATCCAATTTCATTTCGGAGAACCTCAAGATCCGGGAGTCCCAGGCACTGGGGACCTCCACCTTTCTGGTGGACGAGCTCGAGAGCGTGAAAAGAAAACTTGAAAATAAAGAAGAGATATTAGCCGAGTATCAACAGAAATACATGGGTGCCATGCCTGAGCATCTCAATACGAACCTGAGCATGCTTTCCGGTATGCAGAGCCAGCTTGAACAGCTCAACGGGAGACTTCAGGATGCCCGGAATCGCAGGCTTGTTTTGCAGGAGCAGATAGCCAACCAGAAGCGAATGGCCGAGCAGATGGCCGCGTTTTCACCTAATGATTCGCTTGGCGACTTCGGTTTGGAAGGAGAAACGGAAGCCCAGGAGATTTCAGCCCTCAAGCAACAATTGGCTGTACTCAAAAGAAGATATACAGAGAATCACCCTGATGTGCGAAGGGTACAGGCCGAGATCGAAAAACTAGAGGTCTTGGAAGCCGAGAGCGCGCGTGAGCGGAAAAATATTGATGTATCAAAGGAAGAGGATGTTGGAGCCGCACTGCCGGATATGAGCGCTTTTATGCCCTCGGCGGAAGATATGTTCAAGCATCAAATGAATCAGGTGAATTTCGAGATCCAGAACATCACTACGGATATTGAAAAGGTAAAATCCCGGATTGCCGTCTATGAAAAGCGTGTCGAAGAGACCCCTCAAAGAGAGCAGGAACTTATAACAATTCGGAGAGATTACGGTAATCTCAAAGATCTCTATAATTCGCTCCTCAACCGCAAGCTGGAAGCTGAAATAGCGGTGAGCATGGAGAAGAAACAGAAGGGGGAGCAGTTTCGAATACTTGATCCTGCGAAACGCCCAGAAATCCCCGTAGAACCCGATCTCCAAAGGATTATGATGATGGTCCTTGCACTGGGCCTGGGGCTGGGTGGAGGCCTGGCTTATTTGAGGGAGCTTCTGGATCACTCCTACAAACTCCCAAAAGAAGCGGAAACCGACCTGGGAATGCCTGTCCTGGTCAGCCTGCCCATCCGATACACTCCAAGGGAGGAGAAGTTCAGAAAACTGAAAAAGAGGATTGTGGCCGCGTCTGTGGTTGTTGGTTTTTGTGCCGGGGTTCTCATCATCATGATCTCCTTCAAGGGGATTGCCAAGACCATTGAATATTTCAAGAGTTTCATCGCGGCATAGGGAACTGCCTGTTCCCATGAAGGGTAGTGTTTAGAATTGTGAGAGAGGTCTCTATGGGAAAAATCTCTGATGCGCTTCAAAAGCACAATAGCGAAAAACAGATATTGGCGGAAAAAAGCCCGGTGGATTCTGAACGGCTTATTCTCGAGGATCCCGAAATTTCACGAATCCGTGATGCCAGCCTGAACTGGAAAGTCAACCCAAAACTCATCGTGCTTTCAGCCCCCGATTCCATGGATGCTGAAAACTTCAAAGTGCTCCGCGCCCACGTGTTGATGGCAGGTAAAAAAAATTCGCCTCCTCGAACCATTCTGGTGACCAGCGCGTTTCCCGGGGAAGGGAAGACCTTTGTGGCAGCCAACCTAGCTGTGAGCATTGCCCTGGGAATCGATGAATATGTTTTGCTCGTGGACTGCGATCTCAGGAGGCCACAGGTGCATGCAATGATGGGTTATTCAAAGTCCAAAGGGCTGGGCGAGTTGCTGAAAGGAAAAATGGAAGTCCCGGACATTTTGATAAAAACCGGGATAGAAAAGATGTCTATTATTACTGCGGGGGCCCCACAAAAGAATCCATCAGAACTTCTCTCTTCCAGCAGGATGGAATCATTTATCGAAGAGGTTCGGAGCCGATACAGTGACCGGTTTATTATCCTGGATGCCACACCTGCTCAGTTCACGTCGGAGTCGGCTGTTTTGGCAAGGCACGTGGACGGAATTCTCCTCGTCGTCATGGCCAATAAAACACCTAGGGAGGCGACAAAGAAGGTGACCCAAAATTTGCCGAAAGACAAAATCCTGGGAATAGTTTTTAATGGACATTCAGAGTCATTGAAAAGCTACAAAAAATATTATTCTGGCTATTATCACAAATAATTTGAAAGAAATCCCGGAGCAATCTTATTGCAGCTTTTTAACCGGTATGTCTCACTGAGAGAGGTTACTTTTATTATAGGCGAAGGCTTTTTAATTTTCTTTGCGGTCTTCCTTGCCTCTTATTTCTTTTTTGATCCCCATCTGGAATTATCCGATCTGCTTATATATTTCTGGCCCAAAATTCTACTGATAACCCTCGTCACCCAATTTAGTCTGTACTTCAACGACCTGTATGAATTCAAGGTTTCAGCAAGCTCACTGGAGCTCGCGACCAGGATGGTCCAGGCTATTGGCATGACATCCATATCGCTCGCGGTAATTTACTTCATATGGCCTGACGCAATTATCGGGAAATGGATATTTTTCCTGAGTTTGTTGTTTTTAATCACCTTTTTGGTGTCCTGGAGGTTTTTATATAACATCGCCATCAGTAAACGCCTTTTTACCCGCAAGGCGTATATATTGGGGGCGGGTGAACTTGCAAAAGATCTTCTGAAGCAGGTCAGCACGCGCAGAGACCTGAGTTACGACATACGCGGGATGATCGCCCATCAAGAGGAAACACTGGAACCGGCAAACTCCGGCAGTCTTCCCGTCAGGAGAGGCTTTGACTCTTTGTGTGAGCTTGCCGAGGAAGAGGGTATTTCCCACATCATCGTAGCCATGGACGAGAAGCGCGGAAGGCTGCCATACAAGGAACTGCTGAGCTGTAAAGTGCGCGGCCTCACGATCATTGACGGGGAGAGCTTTTTTGAGCAGATAACCGGCGCGCTCCTGGTGGACAAGATAAACCCCAGCTGGCTCATTTTTTCAGACGGCTTCCGAATGTCCCCCATTTCGAAGCTCATGAAAAGACTTGTGGATTTTACCCTTGCATTGTTTATGTTCGTTCTGCTCTCGCCATTGCTTGCCCTAGTCGCCTTGTTGGTCAAACTGGATTCAAAAGGGCCTGCTATATTTTCCCAGGAGAGGATAGGAGAGGACAACAGGCCTTTCATGCTTCACAAGTTCAGGTCCATGAAGGAAAACGCTGAAGAAGAGAGCGGACCCGTGTGGGCCACGGAGGACGACCCAAGAGTGACCCGCGTAGGGCGGATACTACGAAAGCTGAGGATAGATGAACTTCCCCAATTGTGGAACGTGATAAAGGGAGAAATGAGCTTTGTCGGGCCCCGTCCGGAACGCCCCTTTTTTGTGGCGCAGCTGAAAACCAAAGTGCCCTATTACCGGGAGAGGCACTGCGTAAAACCCGGGGTCACTGGGTGGGCGCAGGTTATGTATCCCTATGGCTCGACAGAAGAGGATGCCCTGGAAAAATTGAAATACGATCTGTACTACATCAAAAATGTATCCGTGCTGTTCGATCTGTTGGTTATTTTCCACACTGTGAAGATCGTGCTGCTTGGACGCGGCTCCAGGTGATTTTGGCCGCGGCGCGACTTTGTCAGAGGACGAGGAGGGTAGATGTTCCTTAAACAATGTATCATAGCTTCGGCAATCATGATAGCGACAGCCCTGTACATACCGCAGGTGACTGCTTCTAAAAGCACGCCTGCACTGAAGCCGTTGTCTCGGTTCCCTGCACAGATAGACGATTGGGTGGGGCAGGTAAGCCGCTTTGATCAAAAGGTCTATGATGTCCTGGGCGTGGACGACTCTGTTCTGTGCTCCTATTACGGGGCAAAACAGAAACGGGTGGAGCTTTACGTGGGATTCTACGAGAGCCAGAAAGAAGGCGAGCTCATACATTCACCCAAGAATTGCCTGCCCGGGGCGGGATGGAAGATTGTCCAGACGGCGCTTGAGCCTGTTACCGTTGAAGGCCGGAAAATTAAAACAATAAAGCTTGTGATGGAAAAAGCTGGCCAAAGGCAGGTGGTTCTCTACTGGTTTCAATCAAGGGGCCGATATATTTCTTCGGAGTACCTGCAGAAGATATATCTTGTCGTTGATTCAATAACAAAGGGAAGAACCGATGGGTCCTTTGTGCGTTTGATCACACCCGTAGGACAAGACGGCATGGAAGGTGCCCTTGAAACGCTTAAGGGCTTTGCGGAACGAATTATTCCCATACTCAACCAGTATCTGCCGTCGTGATTTCGCTGTGGGCAGGTTCATATTATGAAGCTTAACAAACTCTTGAAACTTCCTCTTTTGGTCCAGCTCGGGCTGCCGGCTGCTGTTTTCTGCTACGTGTACTATCACACAATTTCAAAGCTCGTTAGAGACTGGTCCATAGACGCCAACTTCTCGCATGGATTCCTTATCCCCCCCATTGCCGCTTTCATGATATGGCAAAAGCGAGACAGACTTGCCCAAAACCTACCTGTGCCAAGCCTCTGGGGGTTAGCCATTCTGGTACTTGGAATGGCCATTTTTACTTTAGGGAATATTGGGGCAGAGTTGTTTGTGATGCGTTTTTCAATCCTCGTCACATTGACCGGAATATCACTATATATTTTGGGGAAAGAGATCACCAAGCAGCTTCTCGTGCCGATCGGCTATTTAATCCTGATGATTCCATTACCGGCCATTATTTGGAATAAAATTGCATTTCCAATGCAGCTCTTTGCCTCGAGTATTTCTGCGGAAGCCATACGTTTCCTTTCCATACCGGTACTACGGGAAGGGAATATACTGACTTTAGCTAATACGACACTGGAAGTTGTGGATGCATGTTCCGGTCTCCGGTCTCTTACCTCGCTCTTGGCCCTTAGCGGAGCTCTAGCCTACATCGTGCCTTTGAAAAGAAGTTCTAAATGGATCCTCTTTCTTTCAGCACTTCCAATTGCGATAGCAGTCAATATCTTCAGACTCACATTTACAGCTGCAACGGCGCACTGGGTTGGAGCACACATGGCTGAGGGATTTCTCCACGAAATTTCTGGCCTCATTATTTTTGTCCTTGCTTTTTTGTTTCTGTTTTTGACATTTCTGGGACTGTCCAAAATTGAAAAGAAAGTAGATCACAGAAAAGAAAATCACTGAAATTTCTATTAATTCATGAATATCCCCCAAATTGCCGATACTACTATGAACGGCAGTGGAATAGTTTAGCTGTAGCTCCAGGGGGATCGCTGTGTCCTTTTTGTGATTCTCTGGAGACTCGAAAAGGTAATCGTCATTGTGTGTAAGTGCGCACCACTTTATGGAAAAAAATTACATTGCTCATTTGCAAAAAGCCTATCATGTTTAAAAGCCTTTTCAGGATTCTATTAACCGCGGAATAAGTGCAGTTATTAAAAGACATTACCCTCTGGCGCACCAAGACGATGTTGGCACTATTTTTGCTTATTATTTCGGGAGTTGAAGTTAAAGTTCAATCTTCGATTTTATTCACACAACTCAGAGAGCCTTCTCTAAATCGGGACGAGAAGGCGATTTATGGCATCCCATTAGAATGACGGCAGCTATTCTGTTTTTTTTCAGCTGAGATTCCTTATGGAACTCAAGGGGGCGGAGCCTACCCTTTGCAGTTAAAGTCAAAACTTCGTCACTAGGCCTTCTGTAAAGAACTATTTCTGACGGTCGTTCTTAAAGCCTCTTTTGAAAACACGGACATACACAATTCAAGAGGTCAGTCGCAAGGCAAACCTCACCAAACACACACTGCGATATTGGGAGAAAGCCCTCGAAGGGATTATTACGCCTTTGCGAACAGATGGAGGGCAGCGCAGGTACACCATGGAAAATTTAATCATAATTGAAAATGTTAAGAAGTTGAAAGAATCAGGGCTAAATCTTAATGAGATAAAAATGGAAATGTCCAGTAAGAAAATATCTGAAATAAATAGCTCATCTTCATCGTTGAATCATTTGGTAGAGCATATAACAGATGCGGTAAAAACAAGTGTTTATGATTTTTTTCTAAAGAAAAATAATCGTTAATCTAATAAATATTGCTTCGTGGATTACTTTTTAATTACAATAGATGTTGAAGACTGGTTTCAGGTAGAAAATTTCAAGGGATGTATCCCTTATTCCAGTTGGTCGACTTGTGAACTTCGAATCGAACGAAATACAAATCTGCTTCTTGACAGCCTGGACGAGATCAATGCTGAAGGGCCTTCCACATCGTCTCCCTTAAGATGCACTTTTTTCGTTCTTGGCTGGATTGCGGAGCGATTGCCGAAAATGGTCGAGGCAATACATAATCGCGGGCATGAAGTAGCCTCCCACGGTTATTTTCACAATCTGTGCGGCAATATGCATGTGAAAGACCTCCAGGAGGATCTTTTGCGCAGTAAGGAGTTACTTGAGGATATCATTGGGAATAAAGTGTGGGGTTATAGAGCGCCGAGTTTTTCAATTGACGCAAAGGTATTGGAGCTTATAAGAGAGTGCGGTTATTTGTATGATTCATCGTACAATTCTTTTGGTCTCCACGGGCGTTATGGCAAGCTTGAAATAGAAAATTGTAAAACGGGAACTTGGAAACCCGTGTTTGAACCGGTTGCCGGTCTCTATGAACTGCCCATTAGCAATCTGTGTCTGAGGGGACAAACATTGCCATGGGGAGGGGGGGCCTATTTTAGACTTGTACCGGAAAAGCTTTTTCAACAGGGTGTCCGGCACCTTCTTCAGCGGTGGGGGACCTATGTGATGTATATTCACCCCTGGGAGTTTGATCCCGCGCAGCCACATGTACAGGCTGTTTCCGCTTTTCGCAGATTCCGTCACTATACCAATTTGCATAAGACATTACCAAGATTGAAAAAATTAATATTAAAATTTAGTGATTGTAGTTTTATATCATGTCATAATCTTGTAAATATTGATAGATTTTATTAGAAGATACACTCCCATGTTTTTCGCCCGATAATCACATCCTTATTGACTTTTGAACAGCAATAGACCGCACATACGCCTCGCTGCGGAAAAGGACCGAGAGGCCTGGGACGGTTATGTGAGCAACCATCCCCAAGGGCTTGCCTATCAGCTGTTCGCATGGAAACAAGCCATCGAATCGGCATTCTGCTTCAGGTGCTATTATTTCATTGCAAGCGAGAATGGGCGTGTTCATGGCGTGTTCCCGCTGGCCCACGTACACCTGCCCTTATGTAAGGGAGAACTCATATCCCTCCCATATTGTGATGCCGGGGGGATATTGGCGGACACAAAAGAGGTGGAAAATCTTCTACTGGGAGAGGCATTGAAAACAGCCTTCCGGAAGGGCATCAAGCATGTGAGCGTCAGGGCTCAAACGCCCTTAGGGCAAATTACCCCTCAAGGGGAGCACACGCAAAAAGTAAGAATGCTCCTCGCACTCCCTGGAAACGCTGACAAACTGCTTGCAGGTTTCAGAGCGAAACTCAGGAGCCAGGTCAGAAAACCCATGCGCGACGGGCTCAAGTCAGTGATTGGCGGAAAAGAACTCATCGATGATTTTTATAAGATCTTTGTGGAAAATATGAGAGATCTCGGCTCGCCTGTTCACAGCAAAAAATGGTTGTGGAGTGTGCTGAATTTCTATGGCCCAGGCGCGAGGTGTGGTGTTGTCTATATGTCAGACGGCACCCCTGCTGCAGGAGGCATTATCCTTTGCCACAAAAAAACTGTCTCGATTCCTTGGGCCTCTTCCCTGAAAGAGTTGAACAGGTGGAACCCCAATATGCTTCTATATTGGACGTTTCTTGAATATGCCTCAAATGAAGGCTTTGACAATTTCGACTTCGGACGATCAACACCCGGCGAGGGAACTTACAGGTTCAAAGAGCAATGGGGGGCACACCCTCAAAGCCTCTATTGGATGAGCATCGAGCCGGGAGAACCCGACGGGGGCCGATCTTTTCGATTTCGGGAGTCGACCCCGGGAGCGAAGAACCACAAAAGAACCCTGGCAGAACAGATAATAAAAAAAATGCCCATAAAAGCCTCTCAGATGCTTGGCGCAAGGGTACGAAAGTATATTTCTCTATAAAAAGCAGTTCTTAGGGCTTTTCATCAATTGACGGAACTTTCCGCGAAAAACAAAAGGCTGATTTTTGCCGTCTATACATAACCTCAAGGCTTCCGATGAACGGCATCTTCTCATGATCGTTCACAGAATCCCTTACCCTCCAGACAAGGGCGATAAGATTCGCTCCTACAATGAATTCAAATTTTTACTCGAGAAAGGATGGAAAATCCACCTGTGCAGTTTCGTGGATGACGAGGCCGATCTCTCTCATGTTCAAACATTGCAATCCCAGTGTGTCACCTCATATTTCCAAAGGATCAGAAAATCCCATCGACAAGCAGGCATGGCAGCTGCATTAATTATGGGGAAGCCGCTGAGCGTGGGCGCTTTTTTTATAAAAGGGGCCTATCGATACGTAGAACAAGTTCTTTCAGCCTATCCTGTACAAGTTGTTTTCTGCTACTCATCACCAACTGCTGAATACGTCTTTAGGTCTCAAAACAGAAACGGCTTTCAGGCGGAAAACCACCATGCAACCGGAGTGGGCACAAGAGGTCTCCTGGTTATGGACCTCATAGACGTCGATTCTGAAAAATGGAAGCAGTATTCCGGACAGTGCCGTATACCCCGACGTTGGATCTACAGGCTTGAATCGAGACGTCTTGCCAAATACGAAAAACGGATAGTGAACTCATTTGATGCCACAATGGTCGTTTCGAAAAATGAGGCCGGTCTTTTGAAACAAAAAGTAGGAGAGGGAAAAAAAGTTCATGGGATCTCCAATGGGGTAGATACGGAATACTTCCATCCAGCCCCGGAAAAACCTGGAGATACCCAGGAACGAATCATGCTGACATTCTGTGGGCTTATGAATTATTACCCCAATGTGGACGGAGTCCTCTGGTTCGTAAAAGAGGTGTTTCCCCTGGTGCAAAGCATGTACGGCAAGGTCCTTTTCCAGATCGTGGGGGGAAAGCCCGTCAAAGAAATCACGAGGCTCGCAAAAGACCCCGATATAAAGGTCCTCGGTCGCGTTCCCGACGTCCGCCCTTTTGTGTGGGGTGCTCATCTGTCAATTGCGCCTATCAGGATTGCAAGGGGCATTCAAAACAAGGTCTTAGAAGCCATGGCCATGGGAATGCCCATCGTGGCGACCAGACAAGCCTTTGAAGGAATAGACGCCCTTGCAGGAAAAGACCTGATGGTCACAGAGGCTGAGCCCGAGTCCTTTGCGCAAGGAATCACATCCCTCTTGAAAGACAGAAGGCTCGCCGCGGACATGGGCCGACGCGCAAGGAAAACTGTTGTCGAGCAATACTCCTGGGGCAAGCAACTGGAAAAACTGGATAAACTGCTGTATCCATCATAAGTCTTTGAGCTGTGGGAACATATCGGTCGTATCTGTACAAATTCATTCGAGGTCGAACACACATGGCACTTACCACAATTCTGGACAACATTGGAAACACCCCGATTTTCAGGCTTGACAGATTTGATTCAGCGACAGTCTACGCCAAGGCCGAATTCATGAATCCGGGGGGCAGTGTAAAAGACAGGGTCGCAAAATACATGATCGAACAAGCCCGAAACCGAGGCCACATCAGGCCGGGTTCGGTGCTTATTGAGGCGAGCTCCGGCAACACGGGAATCGGTGTGGCCCTGGTCGGGAAACTGTGCGGTTACAAGGTGATCATCGTGATGCCCGAAGATATGAGTGAGGAAAGGAAAAAACTTATTCAAGCACTGGGGGCGGAGGTCGTACTCACGGATGCGGGTGCGAGTCTCACGGGGGCCGTGGAAAAGGCACAGGAACTAGCTAAGGAATATGAGGGTTCCTACATCATCGGACAGTTTGTGAGCGCCGATAATCCGGAGATACATTACCTCACCACCGCGAACGAGCTGTGGTCCCAGATGGAGGGCCGTGTGGATGCCTTTGTGGCCGGGGTGGGAAGTGGAGGGACCCTTGGAGGGGTGGGAAGGTTCCTTAAGGAACAAAGCCCTGAAATCCAAGTTATAGCCGTTGAACCCAAGAATTCCGCCGCCCTCCTCGGGCATGAGCCGGGTCTCCACAAAATACAGGGCATCGGAGATGGGTTTGTTCCGCCAGCACTCGATGTGTCACTCATCGACGACGTGGTCACGGTCACAGACGACGAGGCCATAGCGACCACAAGACAGCTGGCCCGCAGGGAAGGAACCCTTGTCGGCACATCGTCCGGCGCTAATGTATGGGCGGCCCGGGAAGTCTGCAAGCGCCTCGGTCCTAAGAAGAATGTTGTTACACTGCTGCCTGACAGAATCGAGAGATATTTCAGCACGAGCCTTATCTGATTGATGATAAAAGGAAAAACAATTATCTGTTTTGCCAGCGGCTATGATGCTCCGCCAACCAGTAAGCATCATGTGATGCATCTTCTGGCTGAGCAAAACACGGTTTTGTGGATCAACTATCATGCCTCACGCACCCCGAGCGCAACGACATCAGACCTGATGTACATGGCTGCGAAACTCCGGCAAGTCGCTTCAGGCCTGATGAATCCTCGTGCCAATGTCTATGTGCTGACCCCACTGCTCCTGCCCTTGCCCGGATCTCCTCTGGCAAGGAGGTTAAACCGGATTTTAGTGATAAACCAGATAAGGTTTGCTTTACAGAAAGTGCAGGACGGCCTCACCCAGATTTGGTCGTTTACCCCGGATGTCAGCTATATGCTTGGCCGCTTCAACGAGGAAAAAGTGGTCTATTATTGTGTTGACGATCATGCCTCTTTTACAGGTTACGACAGAGTTCAGGTGCTTCGCGACGAGAAAAACTTATGTTCCCGTGCTGACCTGGTCATCACGACTTCCTTGGCATTACAGAACGCCAAATCCTCGTGGAATCCCAATACCCTGTTTGTCCCACATGGCGTGGATTATGATCATTTCAGTCGGGCAGTTAAGGAGGACCTCCCTTGCCCGGATGACATTGCACTGATTCCCAAACCAAGGCTCGGTTTTTTCGGATTAATACGTGATTGGGTGGATGTGGGTCTATTGGCTGAGATTGCGAAAAAACGAACGTATTGGCACTTCGTTCTGATCGGCGATGCGGATTCGAGTGTTAATTTGAATCAATATAAATCTGTTCCCAACATGCATTTTCTTGGACGTAGACCATACGCAGAGCTTCCAGCCTACTGCCGCCATTTGGATGTTGGCTTGATTCCTTTCAAAGTCAATGAGTTGACATATGCAGTCAATCCAATCAAACTTCGTGAATACTTGGCAGCAGGCCTTCCAGTGGTTTCAACGCCTATGCCGGAAGTAAAAATATATGAACACCTTTTAGAACTAGGCAATACTCCTGAAGGATTCGAAAAAGCAATAGAGAAGGCTTTAATGTTTTCTGAGTCCGGTAAGGATATCCGCTCGACCGCCATGACCCAGGAGACCTGGCCTCAAAAGGTCGAGTTAATATGTAAGCAGATACAAGTGAAAGGGATATCCTGAAAAGATGGACTATGAAATCTGATTTGTTTTTTTAATCAGCCGTCAATCTGCAGCACTCAGCACTTCAAAAATGAATTGTCCACACAAAAGACTTTCTTTCATCATAACGGTAGCTTTAGTCTTTTGCTACACTAGTGTCGCCCTATGCGCCATATCCCCCTCTCAGGTGCTGGTGCTTTACAACGCGGATTGGACAAAGGATGCATTTCTTACAGACCCTGGCCAGGATTCAAAGGAAATCGCCGATCACTACGTGTACATGCATACCGATACCAAAACCGGTGAAAAGCCTTACATCCTGGGGCTTAACTGCGTGCATTCGGCAAAGTACTTCAAAGACAGCCACCTCAATAGCGGGCACCTGTCAGAAGAAAGCAGCGACAATGCCACAGGTGTTGTGTTTAAGGGGCACAATCCGCTGAAATCAAAAAGCGACACAGACATGCGGGATAGCCGCCTTCTGGAATTCAACTTACCGCACATAAAGGATATTTCTTGGCAGTTTGATACACTCAGGATTTCTCTTTTGCAACCCCTGAAAGAGGCAGTTATCCTGGTGGAAGGCGGAAAAAGCCGGCAGGCTGGTCCAGTGGCCATTCAAAAAGAAGGGAAGTGGAACGTCCGCGCCAACGGCCGTAACTTTCTGACTGGATCATTTACGGCAAAAGCATCTTGTCTTGATTCCTTAGGGAAAAAGCATGAATGGGAAGCCAAATACACGGATGTAGTCGATGTTCATTTCACCGCTACCGGCCCCGACAGCTCCCGGGATGATGAACATTACCTCGAGGACATTGAAGATCAGGTGAAAAAATTCCTGGAAGCACCTGAAAACGCGAGACCTGATGGTACGCTTCTTAAAGATCACATTTTATTCCTCGTTGTTTGCTACGGCCTTCCCCGAACGACCGTTGCACCATACGGCATCGCCCGGGGCATTACGGAAATTCTCCGCAATTACGGCGCCATCATCAGCCTCGAACAAAGATTACAGCTCATGTATTATGACGTGGATGCCGTCATGGGAACTGCACCTCAACCCAAAAAATTTAGAAGTAAATCCCCATTTACCGCCTATTTTTTCCGATCTCCTCAAGCAAAACCGCTATATGGGATATCAGCGAATCCGTTCATGCATCCTTTGCTTTACAATAAGGATAAAGGAGACCTTGATAATCTCCCGGAGCCACTCTCTTATTCTTCAGAGACGAGAAACCAGTATAAAAACCAGCACCTGTTTTTCGTAATGAGAATTGACGCGACAACACCCATGGAAGCCCGAGGTCTTGTCGATCGGGCAGTGTATGCCTCTAAATATGGTAGCCAATCTATGGACCAGGTCAAAGGCGGATCTCCCACAAAAACCGAGGATCATGTTGCAAAGTTAAGCAATTCGCCAGCAGGTAATTGGCTCTGGGAGAAGGGGGTCCGTCACCTCCGTTATCCTGGTGGTACAAATGGCAGGTTAAAATTTAACATCCTTTACCCCGAGCAGGGGTTTTTTAATCAGGATCGAGTTTATCTGCCGGGAGGAATCACCGGAACTGTCATTTCCCACAACAGCTGGAACAATCAGGAAATGATGAAAGAATTGTCAGAGGGGATAACAGTAACCGCAGGTGCAGGACGCGCTTACGGAGGTGCGCCTCATATTCATAATAAAAGCTGGTGGGATGACGAGATTTTATATTCCTTTCTCTACAAAGGCAGAACGCTTGGGGAAGCCCTTCTCATGAACCAGGTACACCTGGGATGGATTACAACGTTTGTCGGAGACCCGTTATACTTCTGGCCAAATGTCGATTCCGTTGATAGTATCGCCCCCGAATTTGACGCCCATACTGACGTCCACTTAATTTCTAAAAAAAATGACGACGGTAATGAGGAACTATGGCTTCGTGTCGATCTAAAAAACACGCCGGATTCTCCAGAGACAGCACAGCTTATAGCGACTTCTGAAAAAGGGGATTCCGTATTGTGCCAAACCTTTGAACCGCGCCCGTATTTAAAAATGGGGGAACTTGAAAAGACATTCTCCGGTCTATGGCATCTGAATTTGATAGACCCTTTCGGCAACCGATTTCAAACTGAACTCTTCGTAGATCCTCCTCAATAATCATCAAGGCAATATATAAACGGAAAAAATAGCCACCAAATGTATCTTGAAACACGCGTAATCCCAAAATGGCCGAAATTGTCCTGGGTTGCTACCATCTCCGATGGTTCCGACAGGGTCGATGTACTTCATGGTCCGATGGTTGAAAAATCCGAAGAATGGGTAGCTGAGGCTGTCTGGGTCGGGGACTTCGAGTCCGGAGATTTTGACCAAACTGATCTTGTCTTTGGGACCGGGGTCCGCTGCAGAGACCGCCGCTTGATTTTTGTGACCGCCGCAACCGCTATGGACCGTCTGTGGTACTGCCGAAAGGAAGGGCAGGTTTTTGTTTCCAATTCCTTGGGGGCGCTGAGCGCATGCGCGGACATTTCCCTGATCGAAAATCATGAGTATGTAAATGATCGCCACAGCGACTTTCGCACCACCTGGGGGCTGGACTCATGCACCCGAGAAATGCCTGCCGAGCCGGTTAATGTGCAGCTGATCTGGTTCAACAACTTGCTATACGATGGCCAGCGGTTATACGAGGAGAAAAAACCGGATACAGCCCCAACATTTCGAAGCTTCAATGATTACCGGGATTATCTATTTAGGACGGCTCAGGTCTTGAAACGAAACCTTGGTTCGGCTCATCGATCCCACCGCATAACGCCTGTTGCCACAGTGTCCAGCGGATACGATTCCCCCGCTGCTGCGGTTATCGCCCGGCAGGCCGGTTGTCGGAAAGCGATAAGCATCCGACAGTCATCCAGTCTTTGGCGAGGCGCTGATTCCGGAGAGCAGATTGCCAGGCAGTTGGGTATGTCCTGCCAGCTTTGCAACCGCACGGCTAAAAGCTATCCCCATGAGAGTTCTTTCTGGGCTGCATCGGGCTGGGCCAATCTGCTCAACTGGACCCTGTTTCCCTATCCGGATGCACTGAGTATTCTCTTCCAGGGGAATTACGGTGATGCGATCTGGGATCGTCGCCCCCTGCCGCAGCCCTTTACCATTGATATATGGGATGATCTAGCCCTGGGTGAGTTCCGCCTGATCGTAGGCGTGGAACAGTGCCCAGTACCTTTCTGGGGGATGCGTCACGCAGCAGAAATCAAGCAAATCACGTTTGCTGATGAAATGCGGCCCTGGACCCTCAACCGGTCATACGACCGGCCAATACCCCGGCGGATCGTGGAGGAAACCGGGGTGCCGCGAGATGCCTTTGCCGTACGGAAAAAAGATACCTCCCACGAAGTAGGCTTTCGTTGGCCCTATTCCGCCGGCAGCCGAAGCGATTTCAACAACTATCTGCGTGCAAGAGGGAACTTTGCCCCCAGCCCATTAGCAGTCAAACTGATTCGCGGGTATTCGGTAATCGAAAGTCTGTTCTTCCAAAACATATTTCGAAAGTTAGGCGTCAGGAAAAGATTCCGTCCCTGGCACCGCATTGCCGGCACACGCTTGCTGTATCAGTGGGCTAACCATCGCCTGAAGGAAACATACCAAACAGCTTTAAAGGATATCGGCATTTGTCTGAAGAAATGATTTATACGGAAATGGACTTGGTCGGCCAGTTTATCCTGTGCCAGAAAAAAAACCAAATCACGAAAAGCTGGCAAACTTACCAATTTGGCGAGTGGTTGCTGGGATCACACCCCAAGTTGCCAGTCATTGACATAATCGGGAAAGACGACTTTCATGTCGGCTGGTTGCTCGGATATCCCATTAGCCTTGATGGCGAACTTATAAATAGTCGTCTGGTATTCAATATCTCGATAAACGAGCCCAATCCGGATAAGTTTGAGAATCAGTTATATTCACATGGAGGACGTTTTGCCGCTGTTTATTTTGGGGGCCCACAGGCTCGTTTCTATTTGGATCCTTGCGGATCCCTTGCTGCGGTTTTCTCTCCGAGGCATAAAATAGTTGCTTCCACACCAACACTGATACCTTATTCGTTAGGATGCGACGATGACCATAAATTAATCGAGTCTATGATTATTCCTGGTTGTGATTGCTGCTACCCCTTTGGATTGACACCAAGGCGATATGTCAAACGCCTTTTGCCGAACCATTATCTAGATTTGAATTCATGGAAAAGTATGCGGCATTGGCCGATGAAAGAATTCATTCAGATTCAGGATATTAAAGGATCTGTACAAGAATTTGCAACGATTCTGAGAAACCAAATCGCTGCGGTTGCTCACCAAGGTCCATTCTATCTTCCTCTAACCGGTGGACGAGATTCGCGACTTTTATTGGCTTGTTCCAGGAACGTTTTAGAAAAATGTCATTGCTTTACAATAAAGCACTTAACGAAATCTGGGAAAATCGACTGCCAGATAGTAAAGAAGTTATGCCGGCGCTTTAATTTACCCCATAAACTTTTGGATGTTGAACAGTGTTCTCAAGAAGATTGGAATTTATTTCGCTTCCGAACTGGGTGGTGCGTAGAGGGACAATCTCTCGGAAATGTTAAGAGACTTAGTCAATTGGATACTAATTTCCCAATTCTCTTTGGAGTAGGGGGGGAACTGGGGCGTCCATTTCATTGGCGGCGAGGTGATATTGAATCAAGTTTAATATCAGCAAAAGACCTAGTTCAACGCATTACCGGGTGGCTTCACACTGATATCGGGGATAAAATTCAGAGGGAAGCGCAGAAATGGCTTGAAACGATACCTGTTCAAAATGCGCTGACCATTTGGGGGCTTTTATATAATGAGCAGTATAACGGATGTTGGATCGGACCAAAGGAGTATGCTTTGGCCTCCAATAGTTTTAGTATATGGCCGTTTTGTCACCGCAGCGCAATTGAAATCATGTTGTCACTGCCTGCGGATTATCGACAGAAATTACAATTCGTGTATGATGTAATAGAAAGCCAATGGCTGGAATTGCTTAAGTTCCCTTTCAATTGGCCAACGGGCTGGCGACGGGTTGCGTTAGGTATCCATAGGGCTAAATCTACCTTCAGGAGAAAACTCCTCCACTATCAATGAAAAAAAGAGTGAGAAACGATGGAAGCGATTAGCGCCGTAACTAAAAAATCTGATGCTCTAACACGCTCTGCCGTTTGGGGCGCGCTTTGGCAACTTGTTGGTGCTGGATGGCAGACAGCTATTCAACTCGGAGCGAGTATGGTGCTAGCGCGAATTCTTTGCCCTGCAGATTTCGGTATTATGGGTATGGCGATAATTGTTCAAGGAATTGTTAAACAGTCAGGAGATCTCAGTGTTGCAACAGGTGTTATTGCCAAAGGAGACGTGACTCAAGAGGATTTATCAACTGCTTTTTGGACAAGCCTTGCCATACGAACATTATTGTTTTTTATCACTTTCGCAATTGCGCATCACGCTGCAATTTTTTATGAAAGCCCTGAAGTCAAGTGGGTATTGAGAACAATATCCTTTACCTTCTTTTTCAGCGCTTTCTCGGTGATACCGGCAGCATTGTTAAAAAAAAACCTGAGATTCGGACTGTCCAAGATGATTGAAGGATCCGGCTTCCTTCTTCAATCTTTATTAGCCATTCTATTCGCAGTAGTATTCGATATGCACTATTGGGCATTGGTCATATCATTATTGATTGCAAATTTTACCCAAACATGCATCATATGTTTTTGTGCTCGATGGCTTCCGAGCTTTGTTTTCAGTCGATCAAGTTTCCGTTATATGTTTCGCTACGGTATTAATGGCATGGGCTCTTCATTAATGGGTTACTTTAGCCAAAACTTGGACTACCTTATTGTTGGGAAACTTCTTGGTGCAAGTTCTCTCGGTATTTATGAGTTTGCTTATCGGATTCCATATATAGCCTTCAACCGGGTTGCCACGCCAATAAGTACTGTACTTTTTCCAATTCTTTCTCAGGTCCAGAACGATAACGAGCGTTTGGGAAGAGGTTATATTAAAGTGGCTAAGTTCATCGCTATTATTTTGTTTCCGGTATTAGGAGGTCTTGCAGCAGTAGCAAATCAGGCAGTAGCAGTACTATGGGGTGATCAATGGTTGGCAGCTATTATCCCGCTTCAAATTCTTTGCATGCGCTGTGCAATACAATCGGTGACAAAGCCGATTAGCGTTATTTTCCTTTGTAAAAACAGACCAGATCTTCCTCTTAAAATAAGTTTTTTCAGCTTTATTTTTACCTTTGCTGCCGTAGGAGGATTAGGATTTGTTTATGGTTTGGTAGGTGTTGCAGCAGGAATGCTTGTCGCTACAATTCCGAACGTGGTACCTATATGGATAGCTTTTCGTATCATCAATATCCCTTTGAGTAGCCTTTTTGCTGCTTTGATGCCACCTACTATCTGCGCAGCGACTTCAACCTTTTTAACATTGGTCACGGTTCATCTTTTGATACTAAAAGGCAATAGCGATTACATAATATTAGCAATAAGCATTCTAGTTGGTGTTATCACCTATGCAACAACAATGTGGTTTTTCTTTCGAGAAACACGTTTGGAAGTATTTAAAGCCTGTTCTACAGTGATCTCTCGAAAATCAAGCTAAGGGTCCAGTCGGAAATAAATTCACATTTTCAAATAGCGACCCGTAATTCGGTGTTATGTTCAGTTTTCAGAAACGGGTTTTTGTCTGCCCGGTGAAATCCTTCTATGGCTGATGACCTGGGAGCGATACTATAATTCCAGTTCCCAAGAGTCTCACCTTTTACTATATTCAGTTTTTTAAATTCTTTATCGATAACCTTGATACCCTTTTCGTATTCTCTGGGATCAAAATATGCATCGACCTTTAACCCCAATACTTTTCACTTAAGAAAATTTTTTAGGCTCTTCCGAATTTTGCGTACTCGGACCTACTGGCAGAAAAAATGGGCCCCTGTAATGAGCAGCCGAGGGAGCCTTTCAAAGTGGCTCCCTCGGCGTCGAGGCATCACGAACAATATGAACTTGGA